>Ga0209167_10000046_pt1 | contig 156921 bp, 150 predicted proteins | sample Coa_R1_9_FD_187154 | JGI IMG/M metagenome (GOLD analysis project Ga0209167, IMG submission 187154) | Surface soil microbial communities from Centralia Pennsylvania, which are recovering from an underground coalmine fire - Coalmine... | ecosystem: Environmental > Terrestrial > Soil >... | reverse complement strand
CATTCCCCTCGTCCTTCGAGAATGTCCGACACCACCTGTCGCTTAAATTCAAAGCTGAAGCTCCGGTGTCTTGCCATGGCCTATCCTCCGATAAGCCCGGCTCCCCAGTCCAATCGATCCCCACTCAACTGTCCAGTTTTCGGGGTTCACTCCAACTATCGTTCTCCAGCGAGCTCGAATCCCTCGCTGGGTGGGTGGAAGCTGAGCCCAAGAGACGGATCGACGCTTGGTGGACTCCTCCTTGCGCCGGAGATTTTCCGGTTGCTAGCCCAAATTTGTGCTAACAGGGCATGCCGGCCGGTGAGGATTTTGTCTTCGTCCAGCGAGAGAAACGGCCAGAATCCCTCAAAAGCAAAGACTTAGAGTGGTGGAGGCGGGGGGAATTGAACCCCCGTCCGAAGATCTTCCGACTATGGCCACTACACGCTTAGTCCGTGATTTGGAGCTCGCCTTCAGGCCGCCCACGAACAAGCTGCCGGAAAGCACAGCCGATTTAAATTTCGGCGCGACGCCCAATCGGTGAACAGCACCGCTCCTAGCCCACTAAATGACGCCCCGACCCGCTGTCGCGGGCGAGCAGCGGCGGGACGCTAGCGGCCCTTAGGCCGCTAGAGCGTAACCGTTATTGTCTGCGGGTAAATTTCGCAGTCTGTTTGTTTTACGGGCCAACAGTACCCCGGCGTGCGACCATAACCCTCATATCCCCGTCGAATCCGGTTCGCCCCCAGAGTTGTAATGCCTCTGCTATGAGATTGAGATCGGTCGAAAAACGGCTACCACACTAGTATAAACTCGGACGGCAATTTTCGCAACCACGAAGCTGCATAGCCGGGTGGCGTTTTTGAATATCAAAGCAGAAAGAAGCTGATAAAGAATATAAAAGGAGGGATTTTAACGCGATTGGTTGCGATCAGCGATCGTGAGCAAGATTTCGGTTGACATTCCTGCTTTTGATTTGATAATTCCCAAAGTCGCTGTTCTCGACATGTCAAAGATTATCGTTTCGATACGATAGTCCAAACTACCGATTAAAACATGATTGAGGTTATCATTGACTTTGTTTGGATGATTTGAAGGATAAGAGGCAATTTGCGTAAATTAGTTTGAGTTAGCGAACGCGCGTTAAGGAGGCTTGTGATGAAGCGGGCGTGGATTTTGGGACTGCTGATTGCGGTTACAGGCCTCAGCGGCTTCGGGGAAATCGCGTGCGGGGATTCGAACCATGCGGGCCCGCAGATGGTCCGCCTGCCTGGTCACACGCTGCCTGCGCTGAAAGGAGCGACGCTCGTCCCCTCGAAGCCGGGCGACGCATCGCAGCCGCTCACGCTGACAATCGTGCTCAAACGCGACGATCAACCCGGGTTCCAGCGCTACCTCCAAGGCGTCTATGATTCAAACTCGCCCGCATTCCATCGCTTCCTTACCGATCGCGAAATCTCGGCCCGATTCGGTCCCGCCCCCGCGATGTACGAGCGGCTTCTGAGCTACCTGAAAGATCACGAATTCGAGGTTATCGACGGCTCATCCAACCGGATGACCATGACAGTGCGCGCTCCGCGCGCAGCGATCGAACGGACTCTGGGCGTCCGCATCGGCAAATATCGATTTGGCAAAAGAGAATTCTACGCCAACGATCGCGATCCGGTGTTGCCGGCGTCGATTGCCCCGTATGTCGAAGCAGTGGTGGGGTTGTCGAATCTCGCGCGGCCAATCCGGATCGGCTCAACGGAGATTGTCAGTAGTTTCCCGCCGCAGGAGGAGGGAACGCTAGCTTTTAGTTGTTCCCTGGCGGAGGAACTGGAAAGCAAGACCCTGCCTTTTTCGGTCAGTGGTATGGCGGTTGGGCTAGAAGTTGCTCCTTTAGACCTTAATCTTTCTTTTATTGAAACGGTCCTTCGATACCAATGTGCAGCTGATGAATTGAACCTGATAGCGGCATACGCGGTTAACCCGAATCCGGCTTTCGTGAGGCCGCGGTCGCATAACCCTGTAGCAAGCAAAATCGCGCCGGCCGCAGCTGTCGAGCCGGGCAGCGGCCAGACGGTGGGTCTCCTGGAATTCGACAATTTCAAGGCCTCGGATGTGCAGAACTATCTGAATTTAATCGGGTTCGGTTCCGCGAACGTCTCCGGACAACTCTCCGAAGTGGATGTTGCCGGCGGGGCCGGCGCGCCCGGATCCGGCGAATCTGAGGTGCTGCTCGATATCGACCCGTGATGAGCTCGGCGCCCGGCGCCAATGTAGTCGTCTATGATGGGCCGTTTACTGGGCGAGGCAGCTTTCAGGCGATGTTCAATGCGATGATCGGTGGCGGCGTCAGCGTGATCTCGAATAGCTGGGCCTACTGCGAGGACCAGACCGATCTGGCCGACGTGACGAGCCTCGATACGATCCTGCAAACCGCGGCCGGCGCTGGAATCACGGTGGTCAGCGGCGCCGGCGATCACGGGAGCAGCTGCCTGGACGGCAGTCCTAACACGCTGCATGTTCCTGCCGATTCGCCGAATCTTACTGCGGTCGGCGGCACCAGCGTCCAGCCGAACGTAATGGGCACGTATCTCAGCGAGACCTGGTGGGATGGCAGCACCGACACTGTACCCGGCGGGCAGGGCGGCTTTGGCACGAGCCGTTTTTTCTCGCGGCCCACTTACCAGAACGGGTTGAATTCCAACGCGATGCGCTCGATTCCCGACGTGACCGCGCCTGCGGACCCGCTCGAAGGTTATTTAATCTGCGAAGCCGACGCCGGCGGATGTCCCACCAACCAGATCTTTGGCGGAACCAGCGTCGCGGCACCGATCTGGGCCGCCTTCGCAGCGGTGCTCAACCAGAGCCTCGGCCACAACGTCGGCTTCCTCAATCCCTTGCTTTACCCATTGGCTGGCGCCAACGCCTTTCACTCGGCGGCCTCGATGGGCAGCGATTTTACTCACGTCGGCCTGGGTTCACCCAACGTCGGCGCGCTCAAGGTAGCGCTGAGCGGACAAACCATAGGGGCTGTCGTTCCCGCGAATTCCGCGGCCTTAGCCTTTCCTACAACAGTGATCGCCGACGGAACAAGCGAGGCCGGGGTTAGCGTGGTCTTGCTCGACGGCAATTTCAATACGGTGAGCGGACAATCCGTTACCCTGACACAGAATGCGGGCTCGCACGCGACACTAACGACGCTGAGCGCGATAACTAACACCAGTAATGGGGCTGCGCTGTATACCCTGACCGATACGATTCCCGAAACCGTAACGTTGACGGCATCAACCACAGCCGGCTCGGTGCCGCGTACGGCTACGGTAAACTTCGTATCGCCGCCTGCAGCGTCGGGCGGAATCAGCGCGTCGCCTTCGAGCGTCACCGCTGACGGCACAAGCACGACCACGATTACAGTGACGCTGGTCGATGCCAATAGCGCTCCGTCACCGGGCAAAGTGATCGGATTAGCGCAGGGCAATGGCGCCTCGCAGATTTCGGCGACCAGCGCCACCACTGACTCGACCGGGACCGCGGTGTTCACCGCGACTGACGCGACGGCGGAGAACGTCAACTATACAGCAACCGACATCACCGACGGCAATCTCCCGGTGCCGGGCAGCGCGATTGTGGATTTCGTCAATGCCTCGGGAGCGCCGCCGTGCAATATCGGATTGGGCACGGCCGCCGCCGGTTTTTCGGTCACCACTTTTGCGAGCGGATTCACGTATAACAGTAGTGCTTGCGGCGGCCCGATCGGCCTCACCTTCGATCTCCAAGGTAACCTGATCGTGGGCGATACTGCGAACGGAGGGCTCTACAAGTTCGGGCCGCAGGGTGGTAGCGCTGATCCGGGCCATGAAGTGGGTAGCTTAGGAGCTAATTCAGGCCTCACCGGGCTGGCCTTTACGAAAGACGGCCGGCTTTATGCGGCGGAGCAAGCGCAAAACGAGGTAGTGGAACTCGACCCCAACACGGCCGCGGTCCTGCGCACTGTCGGCGCCGTGTCGGTGGCCACCGGGCTTCAGGTCGATCCATTGAGCGGCGACTTGTTCGTTTCGGATCCCGGTTTTTTCTGCTTCGATGGCCCGGGCATCTACCGCATCAGCAATTTCGCGACCGGTCCCGGCACGGTAACGCAATATTTCCCGAGCACGTGTGGGCCCACTTTCGACGGCTTTGTCTTTGCAGCAGACGGAACGATTTACACCCAAGCCGGGTTCGCCGGCGCCGATGATGTGTTCAGCCTGACCGGCACCAATGGCCCAACGCCGCCGGTGTTCACCGGCATTACGAACGTCCCGACTGCGGATGGTATTGCACTGGCCGTAAACCCGGCGAGTTCGTCGAATCCGTTTCTTTACGTCAACGCGAACAACGGCACGATCACCAAGGTTGACACGACCACGTCGCCGGCGACCCTCACGCAAATCTACAGCGGCGGCTCACGCGGCGATTTCGTGACCGTCGGGCCGGACGGATGCCTGTACGCGACTCAGACCGACCGCGTGCTCAAGATTACCGCGGCGGATGGGACCTGCCCGTTTGCTCCGTCCGTCGTCACACCTGCATTGATGCTGACGCCGACCGTCGTCTCACCATCGCCTGCCCAGGGCAGTTCGGTGAATTTCACTGCAATGATCGAAAATGATTCCGCTCCTAGCGGCGTGCCGATCAATCTGACGGTGACGGGCGCCAACGCGGGCCTACACAGCGGCGCCGCCGATTCCAGCGGCAAGGTTGCCTTTAACTATGCGGGAACCTATTCCGGCTCCGACAAGGTGGTCGCGCTGGCCGTTGTAAACGGGAACACGCTTCAATCCAATCCTGTCGAAGTAACTTGGACCGGCGGGCCGCACACTACGTTCATTGGATTAAACCAAAGTCCGAGCCAAGGCAGTGTCTCTCAGCCGATAACTTTGACGGCGACACTCGTCGATGTGTCGGCTTCTCCACGGATTGAGTTAAGTGGTCAGACGCTAAATTTCAGTCTTGCAGGCCAAAACTGCAACGCGGTTAGCGATGGTTCTGGTACGGCGTCGTGTCAGGTGACTCCGGTGGTGGCTGCCGGTCCCTATACGCTAACTGCGACGTTCGCCGGAAATAGTTCGTTCGTCGCCAGCGACGCCAGCAAGCGAGTCGATCTTTTGGTTGCCGCACCCACCCCAACTGCAACCGCCACAGCTACCCCTACCCCTACGGTCACGCCCACGGCGACTGCGACGCCGACACCGACCAGAACGCCGACCCCGACTCCCACACGGACGCCGACGCCGACACCGACCCGCACGCCGACGCCGACCAGAACGCCCACGGCGACGCCGACCCCAAGCGGACACGGGTATTTGCTGATTTTACCGCCCGTTTTTGGCTTCCAGGCCAAAGTAGGAAGGCAGATCACGCTGCCGGTGGTGGTGACCAATATCAACTTTCCCAGCGTGATATTTGACTCAGTGACGGTCAGCGGAGCGCCGTTCTCAATCAGCAAAAATAATTGCCAGGGCACGCTGCTTCCATTCAGAAGTTGCACGGTCTCGATCGAGTTCAGCCCGACGCAGGCCGGCCCGTTCACCGGCAAGCTGACGTTCACCGACAGCGCAGTGGTGAGCCCGCAAAGCGTTTCGCTTAAAGGCTATACGGTCTGGAATTCGAACAAGAGTGACGCCGCCAAGTAATGAACCGGGGGGAGCGAACCGCTCCCCCCGACTGAGATTGCCGGCGGAAAATCGCCCTTTTTCGCCGCAAGGGCTAACATCTCGTCCGGATCGGTGGGTTGAACTCGGAGAGCGCCGCGCGGACGTCGGGGTGGGCCGCCGACGCGGCCCACCCCCGTCCTTGCTCACTTCCGCCGTAGGAGATACAGCAGCCCGCCCACTGTATTGCCGTTCACAACCTGGGTGATGTTGAGATGACCTCACGGAATTGCGCGTCCTTGGGGGCCTGAACGGTGAGCTCGGCAAGATGGCGCGCGCCAGGGGCGAGTTGCAGGTTGGAAATCCTGGCCATACGTCCGGGGTGAAACTCCAGCTTCGCGCCGTGGCGTAACTCGCGATCATAGTGCTCCGCGCGTTCCCGGCGCTTTTCTCGTCCGTCATCCTCTTCGCGATGTTCGGACTTGAGGTGATGAACCACGCGCACCCCGTCGAACCGCGCATTCTTGAGGATGGCATGAGGCAACGTCAGGTTCAGGCGGAGTCCCGCCGGCAAGCCGCGTGCGTCCAGCCTCAATTCAGCAAGCCATTCCTGCTCCAGGTCGCCGACCACGAAAGAAGATATACCGGTTTCGCTCCATCCGTTGAGTTTTGAGGATGCTCTAAAAGGACTCATGCAGACGCCACCCACGAATCCGGCAAAACGTAAAAAGCGCCGACTCACCGCGAAGCCAGCCAGCAAGTCAGAGGAACAACCGCAAGACCAACGCAAACCAAAAGAAAACCAATAATTAGCCTGTTTGTTGTCAACGAGGCACGGACAATATGAACAAAACCCACCGAAGAAAATCAGTCCGAATGCCGCAAGAAAGCCAATGGCGTAGATTATTGGAATGCTAGCGTTCTCACGATCACTATGATCGCTGTTGTGTTTTATGCCGTGGAAGCGCATCGGCAAGTCCACCAGATAATAAAAGCGACTGGTGCGGCGAAGCGAGCCGCCGATGCGGCATCCAGTGCAGCGAAAACGGCGCACTATTCCTTGTTCTCACCGAATTGGCGGACGTAGAAATCAGTCAAGTGTATTGCGGCAGTTCGCAATTTGGAGAAGGCATAAATGTAGAAATACGAAATGCCGGAAAGACGCGCGCCATCGATCTTTATCAGCCCGGTTTTAGCGAACCATGTTGCGGTAACTGCAGCCGGATGCGGCTTACCGCCGACGGGAAATTCATCTTTGCCTGCTCAATGACGACGAACTCGACGTGCGCAAATTGCTACGTTCGGCACTGCCAGCGAAGTCGACGAGCAGATAAAGGCCGCGGCCCGGTACGGCGCGCATCCGCTGCAAGCGATGTATTGGGATTGAACTGCATTGTAGGTAACTGGAAAATTCGAAGATGAAGTACTGCCGCCGATGTAAACAGTACCGGCAGTGTCCAGGGCGATGGCGTTAGCAGCGTCGGCGCCGTTGCCGGCGATCGCAGCCGAATAGACGAGTGACGCGGCATGACTCTTTGTTGGATCAATCAGCACCACGAATGCCTCGTTACCGCAGACTTTGTCAGTACAGGTCTTATGGCCGAATCGGACCTTGCCGTGGAAATGACCTTTGCCGGCCGATCCGGCAGCCCAGACGCGGCCGGAAGCGTCCGCGGCCATAGCGGTGACCGCATCGCCGATAACGCTGTCGCCCTGGATAGTCGAATAGATGATGCTGGTCAGGCTGCTGTCAAGCGAAGGATCGGGCACCGAGACGAACGCCGGGTTCTTCTTTTGACAGCTTGGCAATTATGATGAATAGGCCGTTGGATGTAGTAGGAAAGTTCGTATCCAGGACGCGGCCGCCGATGAATATATGATATTCGGGCGAAATCGCGATCGCATTCGCGTACGAAGAGGCGAGAGTTAGTGGTAAGTGAGACCAGTTCCGGGCGGATCCAGGATCATGGCAAAGGCGCTGAACTGATCATTGCCTGCGACATAAGCGTTGCCGTAGCCATCTATCGCGATTGCACTCGCGTTAATAGTAGTTGCCGCCTGAGCTGAGCAGCGTGGAATATTCAAGCCTGCTTCCGTCCGCGCTTAACTTAGTCACGAAAGGAACGGGCTCCCAGAAACTGCAAGCCGTCACGTAGGCGCCACTGGTGGTCGGAAGTTAGTAGAATAAGTCGCGCCCGCTACATGAGCCTCACCCAAGCTGTCGGCCGCGATTCCTAGCCCTTGATCTCCAGTCCCGATATTGCCCCAAAGCTGCCGCCCAGGAACACCGAATAGATGATTTGACCGTTTTGCCATCGATCTTCGTTACGAACGCGGGACTACAGGGCTCGCCGGAGGCGCACGCATCGGCGAATTTGCTGTTGATGATGGGAAAGTCGGCCGAGGCTGCCGCTCCCGTCAAATATTCGTTGCTCGCCTGGTCAAGCGCGATGGCGTTGCCGTGTCTCCTGTGCCGTACTGCGGCGACCCGGCGCTGGGTTCTCCGCTACCACCGATGAAGGTCGAATAAGTCAAAGGGGCTACCACCTTGGACTCTAGGCGCTTCGCCAGAGGGCACGAGCAACGATGTTCATTCGGAATGAACAATTTGTTCAATCGTTTGTTACGCCTCTAAAGCAGAAACACCACTGGAGAGCATCCGTACCAGAAGTGTGATATGGACCTCGTAAGTCATCCTCCACGGTACAATCAATGAAGTCCAGCCCAGCACGCGGTTCACGGGCACGACGGTTAGACGCACGCCCCGGCAGCCAAAGAGGAGAAGCCCACATGGCAACAGAAAATGAAAGGACGCAACGACTGGTCGAGGAATCGAGCTATGTTTTCAAAGCCACGGTGACGCAGTTAAATGCCTCGAATGAGCCGGCCGTACAGCCGGGCCCCGGTCTGATCGTCGCGCATGTGGACGAAGCGTTCCGGGCGAGCCCTACGGTCGGAATCGGGGGTCTTCGCGGACGGGATGTCACGATCCATCTCGCGGGCGGCGCGCCCGACCTTGGCGATAAGTTGCTCGTATTTGCCCGCGAATGGCTTTACGGAACGCAGATCGCATTGCGGGAGATAGACCACATGAAAGCAACAGCACCTGCCGAAAGAGAAGTGATCGAGGCAGTCGAGCGGCTGCCAACCCGTCATTTGGAGGCCAGGCTTGACGGTGCGGTGCTGATCGTCGAGGGCGAGGTGGAGCGCGTGGGACCTAGTCCAGTGCCGGATGGAATGACACTTCGCTCACCGAACTACCATCATGCGGTCGTCCGCGTCGCGTCGACGCTTAAGGGCAAAGCCGGTGAGCGCGTGGACGTTCTTTTCCCGACCAACGCTGCACCCCCATGGCGCACCGCGCCGCGGCTGAAGGCGCATCAGACCGCAATCTTTATTCTTCGCCACGAAGCTACCCTGCAGGCCCCCCGGCACTTTATGACAGCACTCGACCCGAACGATGTGCAACCGCGAGATATGCTGACCAAGATCAAAACCCTTGTGAAGGAATAGGGACGACAATCCTGGAGCCTTGTGACGGCTTCGCAGCGTGCTTGTTCTTGGAAGGAGACAGGCGATGACAATGAAAGTCCGACTCGTCAACATGATCCCACAGTCTCAGAGCAACGAGACCAACGACGATTCAGAGGCCAACGTTGCGGTGGATCCCGCCAATCCGCGCAACCTTGGGGGCACGGCTTTTACGGCGACGCCGACCGCTATCATTTTCTTGTCGAGCGACGGCGGCGAAACGTGGACCGAAGCCGCGATCGTTCCGGCATTCACGAGCGACTATAATGCGAAGTTCAGCCGCAACGCTCTGTATTGTGGCGATCTCGTTGGTGCGCCACTAGCGGTGTTTAGCACGCCCAACCCGTTTTCGGGTGCCCTTATGGTTCAGATCGACAGCGAGCCCAACATCGATCAGCCATGGATGGCGGTCGAGACGGTCGCGAAAGGTCCGGACGCCGGCAAGGATCGAGTTTTCGCGGCTTATACCAACTGGAATGGCGTTATTTCGGTAGCCACCATAGACATCTCCCAGAACGGAACAGCGTCCGTCCCCGTTTTCAATTCCATTACGCTGGAAAATCGCGGCGCGACCCGGAACGCCCCGTCCGTCCGTCCGGCGATCCATTCTGACGGTATCGTCTATGCCGCCTACTTCGATTGGCGCGGGACACCTCCGCCACCCCCCTCGAGTTCAGCGATCGCGGATGTTGTCGTCGCGCGCGACGACAATTGGGGCTTGGATGGTTTCCAGGACCTCGTCGATCCCAACGACGGGCATTTTGGGGTACGGGTGGCGACCGGATTCAACGCTAACGCGAATTTCGGTAACTTCACGGCGCTTGGAGCAAACCGGATCGGCACCGACCTCGCCCTCGCGGTCGATCCGCGGCGGGGGCACAATCGCCGGGTCTGGGTCGCTTGGTGCGACATGCAAGGGACCAGTTACACCCTTCACGTTCGCCGTTCGACCGACCACGGAAAGACGTGGTCCGCCGATCTACTGACGGTGCCAAACGCCATGGGTCCCGGCTTGGCCGTCAACATCGACGGCCGAGTGGGCGTCCTCTATCAGCAGGTGACAGGGCCGGCCGGCGCGCAGCGTTGGGGCCACCATGTCCAGTTGACGCGCAACGGCGCCGATTGGGATGATGTTCTGCTTGCGAACACGGCGGTCACAAACTGGACAGGAGACTACAATGGGATGGTGGCGAATGGGCGCGACTTCTACGGCACTTTCGCCGCCGACAACACGCCCGATCCGGCGAACTTCCCCCATGGCATACGCTACCAAAGGAACGTCAACTTCGCGACGAAACAACTGTTAGACCTCTCCAATAACCCCACCATTGGGGCATCGATCGATCCATTCTTCTTCAAGATCGCATGGCCAGAAGAGGAAGAGGAGGGCGAGGAACGCGAGCTCCGCGGTATCGAGCGGCTTGAGATTGAGGGCCTCAAATATCTTTCAATTAGGAAGCTTAGGTTAGAGCGCGTAGAGGAAGAGGACGACGACCGGGAGCGTGGAGGCAGGAAGGGACGTGCGCTCGCGCGGCTCCTTTGGCGGATCGTCGACCGCATCGAAGATGATGACGAAAATGGGGATGAAGATAAGTAGACTGAGCGAGGGGCCGGGCCGTGTTCGAGTTCGTTTCAGCACCGCGACGGCGTCTCAAGGGAGTTAGGTCGAGCGCTACAAGCGGCCCGTGAACCTTTCCCCGGCTAGATCCCAATTTTCTCGACCTCGTCGAGCGTGATCTGGTCCGTTAGTGCGGTCATAGAGTTTGGTGGTCTTAGGGCTCTCGTGCGCGGCCATGGCCTGGGCGTTTTCTAGGGAGCCGCCGTTGTCGAGATAGGCGGTAATGCCGGTCGCGCGGAAGGTGTGATTGCAGACCGCTGTGAGACTGCTGGCGTCGCGCGCGCGGCGCTGCAGCATGCGCCAGTCGGCTGTGTCATCGGGCGCCCCGTAAGAACGCCGGTGTGCCGATAGGCGGTGCGGGAAAGCCGGCCCTCGCGATCACCTGCGAGCCGTCCCTCGCGATATAGTCTTGCAACATCGATCCGAAATACGCCCTCAGTCGTTTTAGTTTCCGGACATTTTAAGCGCGCGACCAGCGCTCATTAAGCGCGAGACCAGCGCTCACAGAATCTATTGCAATGGTGGTTCTTCGTCCGAAGAGGGTTGCATCACCGGGGAGCCATGATGCGAGATCATCAACCACTTTTGGCCGACGCGCTCAAAGACATTGGTGGCGATTACCTGTGAACGCGCGCTGCCCTCGTAGCCGCGCTGCGTCAGGTTTTCCTCGGTGATGATCACCGCGAGGTCGGCGCCGACGTAGATTTCCAGCTCGCGGACCTCGAACTTCATCTCGAAGGCGCTGTTGAAGATGCCCTCCCAACTTTGCATCACCGGCCCCCAGCCGCCCAGCTTGCGCCAGCCCGGATGAATGCAGGCGATTTTTTGATCGCGCAGCCAGATCTCCTCCATCTTTTCGATCTCGAGTGTTTCAAAGGCGCGGTAAAAACCGCGATTGGCTTCTATCACGGCGTCGCGATCGGACATCTGGTGTCTCCGTAATTGACGGGAGCCTGGCTCAAGCGCGGATTGCAAGCTCGGTCCGTAGGATACGCGATCAGCTTTCGCGGGAAAAACTGCCGAAAGCCGTGCGCGGTCTTGCATCGGGAGGCAAACGAGCTAAGTAAATAAGGTATGCAGTACACGAAGCTGGGAAATACGGGCGTCACGGTATCGCGCATCTGTCTCGGATGCATGACTTACGGTGGCGGGGAACAACCGAAATGGGCGATGCAGCGCGACTGGGCGCTTAGCGCGGACGAGGCGCGCGAGCATTTCGCGGTCGCGCTCGAAGCCGGGGTCAATTTCTTCGACACCGCCGACGTTTATTCGATCGGCGTCAGCGAAGAGATCACCGGTCGCTGGCTCAACGAGATGGCGTCGCGCGACGATATCGTGGTCGCGACCAAGGCGCATGGTGCGATGGGGCCCGGTCCGAATCGGCGCGGACTCAGCCGTAAGCATCTCATCGAGGCCTGCGAGAATTCGCTGCGGCGGCTGAAGATGGATTACATCGATCTTTACCAGATTCATCGCTGGGACTACTCGACCCCGCTCGAAGAGACGCTCGAGGCGCTCGATTCGCTGGTGCGCGCCGGCAAGGTGCGCTACCTCGGCGCGTCGAGCATGGCCGCATGGCAATTCGCCAAAGCGCTGTTTACGGCGCGCGAGCATGGATGGCATCGCTTCGTTGCGATGCAGAATCATTACAACCTGATCTATCGCGAGGAGGAGCGCGAGATGAATCCGCTCTGCGTCGATCAGGGGGTGGGGCTGATTCCGTGGAGTCCGCTGGCGCGCGGCTTTTTTGCTCATCACGGCGGCGCCAAGACCAAGCGTGCGGAGACTGATCAGTTCGCAAAATTCTATCAGCGGACGGATGAGGTTGCGGTCGCGGAAGCGGCCGAAAAAATCGCGAAGGAACGCGGCGTCAGTGCGACGCAGATTGCCTGCGCATGGATTCTGCAAGCGCCCGGCGTGACCGCGCCGATTATCGGCGCGACCAAGACCCATCATTTAAAGGAACTGTTCGACGCAGTTGAGCTCAAGCTGACGCCGGCGGAGATTGCGGCGCTGGAAGAGCCATATCAACCCCATCCGATAATCGGGCACGAACAGCCTCACGCGTCGAGGATGCGGTGAGGCGCGGCCGCGCCAAGGCTTGCGCGATTAGCGGATCAAATGAGATGCGGGCGAAGCGGCCGCCTCAAGCGGACTGCTAAGAACGGACTGTAGAAACAATTTCCCTTCCCGATGCGTATCGGTTGATGCCGCTACATCGGGAAGGGGTAAGTGAAAACTGAAGATCGACTCAGGAAGCTGCGGGCGAAGGCGCCATGCTGTCTGCGGCAGCCGGGCTCATATCAGGAGCCGGGCTGGCTTCCGTCGATTCAACCGCGCTGGCGGCAGCCGAAGCGGCGGCGGACGCCGCCATGTCGGGAGAAGCCGGAGTCTCATCAGACGACTTGTTGCAGGCCATAGTTGCGAAGAACATCGGAACCAAAGCGAGAACCAGGAACTTGCGCATCACTTTCTCCTTCGTACTTCTGCGCGGGCCAAAACGCACAGGGTTTCAAACCGCTGTCAGAATACTTAAGGTCAGAGCGGACTTCAAGCGCGCGCCGGTTAAGACGCTTCGAGGGTGCGCATACAGGTTTGCGTCTGTTGCTGCACGCGCGGCGCGGAAAAAGTTTGCGCCATTTGTGCCAATGTGCGATACCGATTCCGTCAAGGCGGCGTGGTGCAGTGTTAATGGGGAGGCGATGCGGATGGCGGTGGTGCAGAATTTCACTTTCCAAAAAGAAAAGAGTTCACGGCGTGTGGTCGAACCCGATCTTGATATGAATCGGCTCGCGGAACGGAGTTCTCCGGCCGGCCGCATCTTCGAGTGGCTCCGCTGGCTGATGCCGCTAAGCCGCAGTGTTATCGGTCCGCCCAGGCGCTCGGTGGAACGCGAGCTCGAAGAAACCTGGCCCTCAAACGAACGATGAGCAGCGGCGGGCGCGTGCAGGATCGCGCTGGCGCGATTACGCGGTTCGCGAGCGGCGGCCCGTATGAGCCAATCGTCGGTTATTCGCGCGCAGTCCGCGCCGGTGACTGGATCGCCGTCTCGGGCACGACCGGTTTCGACGAATCCGGCCAGATCGTCGGGCGCGGCCAGATGTACGTGCAGGCGCGGCAGACGATCACGAATATCGCGCGCGCGCTCGAACGCGCCGGCGCCGGTTTCAGCGATGTAATTCGCACGCGAATATTCGTCACGGATATGGATCGGTTTTCGGAGGTTGCGCGGGCGCATCGCGAGAGCTTTGGCGCCGCGCCGCCGGCCTCGACTGCGGTTGAAGTACGCCGCCTCGCGCATCCGGACATGATGATCGAGATTGAGGTGGACGCCTTCGCGCCAATCGCAGCGCCAGCTCAGGCGTCAATCACGCCTAAACCACGCCCGCGCCGAGTCATTGGCCCGCCGCCGCGCGGCCGGATCAAGGCCAAATCGAAACCCATGCGCCGCTGAAACTCGCCGCTCCCAGGCAGAAAGCCAAGAAAAGATCCGGGATTCTTCGCCTCGCAGACTCGGCTCAGAATGACAAAACGACTTGCTCTGTCACCAGTATTTTTGAAACTAGCGGCGGGACGTAGTGAAGCTATGTAGCGGCGGACGGCCGACGGCGGCGGCATAAGAGTTCGCTGCGGCCGTCATGTACGGTTGCGGATAGAGCCCGATCATCACGACCGCGACGGCGCTGAGCGCGACGCTGATCATCAGGCCGGGGCGGCGGCTCAACGGCTCGATCGTGACGTCACCCTCCTGCATGTACATCGCGACAATCACGCGGATGTAGTAATAGGCGGAGACCACGCTGTTCACGGCTGCGATTATCACCAGCCATACGAGGCCGGCGTTGAGCGCTGCCGAGAAGATGTAGAACTTGCCGAGGAAGCCGCCGAGCGGCGGGACGCCGGTGAGCGAGAGCATGAATAGCGTCATTGCCGCGGCCAGCCCCGGATGGCTCCGCGCCAGCCCGCGATAATCGCTGATCAATGTGTGCGAGTCGCCGCGGCGTTCGAGGGCAATCACGACGGCGAAGGCGCCCAGATTCGTGAAGGCGTAGGCGAGCAGATAATACAGAATCGCGCCGCCCGCGGCCCCGGCCGGAGCGGCCGCCATCCCGACGATGATATAGCCGGCATGTGCGATCGCGGAGTAGGCAAGCATCCGCTTGATGTTCTCCTGCACCAGCGCGACCACGTTGCCCACGGTCATAGTCAACGCCGCGATCACCCACAGCACGCTGGTCCATTCCACGCTGACGGGTCCGAGATGGACCAAAAAGATCCGCGTGAAACCGGCGAAGGCCGCGAGCTTGACGCCGACCGCCATAAAGGCGGTGACGGGAGTTGGCGCACCCTCGTAAGCGTCGGGCGTCCACATATGAAAGGGGACTGCGGCGACCTTGAAGCCGAAGCCGATGAGCATCAGGCCCAGGCCCATCAGCAGGTAGCCATTCGACGCCGCGCCGGAACCCAGCGCAGTTCGGATCGCTTCGAGCCGAATCGTGCCGGTGGCCGCATAGATCAGGGCGATGCCGTAAAGCAGGAAGCCGGTCGAAAAGGCGCCGAGCAGAAAATACTTCATCGCGGCTTCGCTCGAACGGGCGTCGCGGCGCACGAAGCCGGCCAGCGCGTAGATCGAGATCGACATGATCTCGAGGCCAAGAAAGATGATGATGAGATCGCCCGCCGCCGCCATCAGCATCATGCCGAAGGCGGCAAAGAGTATGAGCGCGTAGTATTCGGCGCCGGCCAGGCCCGTATCGGCGACGTAACTGAGCGACATCGCGACGGTGAACGCCGTCGCGATCAGGATAATCACGGCAAAAAAGGCCGCGTAATCGTCGATCACCAAAGCGCCGCCAAAGGCCTGACGGTTTTGCCCGAGGGTAAAAAATGCGAGCACCAGCGCGGCGAGCAGCGTCACGAGCGCGAGAAAACCCAGCCCGGCGCTGTCTTCGTCCTCGACGCGAGCGCCGACGAGTAGGATCACGATTGCGCCCACAGCCACCGCAATCAGCGGCAGGATCGGCAGCCACGCGAAATCCACTGAGGCGAAGTTGAAGGGCGTCATTGCGTAATTATCCGTTCGGGCGCGAGCCCCATCCGCGCCAAGTCGCGTGTCGAGGAACCGTGCGCGCGAGCTTGGGCGGCTTGAACTTGCGCGGCGTGGACACGGCCGAGTAGTTGAGCCACCGACGGCTCCATGCGCGAGAGCAGCGGCTGCGGATGTAGTCCAAGGAGCAGTATCAGGCCCATCAGCGGCACGAGGACAGCGATCTCTCGCGCACCCAAGTCAGCCAGCGTCTCGTTCACCACGTTGGTGATTGGACCCCACATCACGCGCTCATAAGCCCACATCATGTAGAGCGCGGCGAGGATGATTCCGGCGACGGCGAAGCAGGCGGCGAGCTTCAGACTGAGAAAGGAGCCGAGGAGAATCAGGAACTCGCCGACGAAGCCATTAAGGCCGGGCAGGCCGATCGAGGAGAGCATCACGAACATGAAGATGCCGGCGTAGATCGGCACGCTTTTCCACAGGCCGCCGAACTCGGCGATCTCGCGCGTATGACGGCGCAGATAGAGCATCCCGACCAGCAGAAACAGCGCGCCGGTCGAAAGCCCGTGATTGAGCATCTGATAAACCGCGCCTTCGATGCCCTGTGGGTCGAGCGCGAAGATGCCGAGCATCACGAAGCCGAGATGACTGACCGAGGAGTAGGCGATAAGCCGCTTGAGGTCCGGCTGCACCATCGCGAGCAACGCGCCGTAGATGATGCCGACGACGGCGAGCGCCATAAATATCGGCGCGGCTTCGACCGCGGTCGTAGGGAAAAGCGGGATGGCGAAGCGGAGAAAGCCATAGGTGCCCATCTTGAGCATCACGCCCGCCAGGATCACCGAGCCTGCGGTGGGCGCTTCCGTGTGCGCGTCGGGCAGCCAGGTATGCACCGGCCACATGGGGACTTTGATCGCGAAGGCGATCGCGAAACCGGCGAAGAGCCAGCGGCTTTCGCTGGTCGTCAGCGGAATGTCATAGAGCTTTGGCAGATCGAAAGTCAGGTAACCGAGATGAGCGCGCGCCGCGCCTACCAGGTAAAGGATCGCGACCAGCATCAGGAGCGAGCCGAGCATGGTGAAAAGCACGAATTTGAAAGTCGCGTAGAGCTTGCGGCCGTGACCCCAGATGCCGATCAGAAAATACATCGGCACCAGCATCACCTCCCAGAAGGCGTAAAAGAGGAACAGGTCGATTGCAAGCAGTGCGCCGAGCAGGCCGGTTTCCAGCAGGAGCATCAGGAAGCAGAACTCGCGCGGGCGCATCGTGATGTCACCGCCGCCCGAATAGAGAATCGAGAGGGTAATGAGGATCGTCGTCAGGATGACGAGGAAGAGGCTGATACCGTCGAGCCCGAGGTGATACGAAATGCCGAACTGTGGAATCCAGTTGTATTGCTCGGCGAATTGGTAATCGGCGCGGCCGGGATCGAAGGCCACAAATAAGTAGAGGCTAATCGCGAGCGGCAACAGCGAGAAGATAAAGGCCGAGCGCCAGATCGCCTCTTCCTCGCTTTGCATGAGCACCGCGGCCGCACCGATCAGCGGCGCGAAAATTAGTGCCGTTAAGGCAAACCCGCTCATTGCTTGGTCACCGAATCGCCATGAAGGTGTAGTAGGCGGCGATCAGGATCGCGCCGATCAGATAGACGAAAGCGTAGTGCTGCACGTTGCCGGTCTCGACCCTACGTAGCGCCTCGCCGCCGCCCTCGACGCTGTTACCGGCGCCGTCAACGATGCCGTCGATAACCGCGCTGTCGACGCCGCGCCGGAGCACGACGTTTGAGAGCCAGAAGAGCAGGCGCGAGATGAGCGTGTCGTAAATCTCATCGACATAGAACTTGTGCGACAGGGTCGAGTAGAGCGCACCCGCCCGCCAGGCGAGGATCTGTGGCAGCCCCGGCAAGCGGAGGTAGAGGAGCCAGGCGGCGACGATTCCCGCGAGGGCGGCCAGAGTTGCGATCGCGCTCAGCGCCAGCGTTGGGGCCTCGCCACCGCCGAGGACGGGATGCGCGATCGCGGGTGCGAGAAAGCGTGCGAAGGCATCGCCCCAGGCAAGTCCTTCGGGCAGCCCGATCCATCCCGCGATAATCGAGAAGATCGCCAGGACGATCAGCGGAAGGGTCATTACCGGCGGTGACTCGTGGACGTGATGAACTTTCTCGGGCGCGACGTGCGATTCGCCGTGGAAGGTCATGAAGATCAGCCGGAACATGTAAAACGACGTCAGACCCGCGGTCACGAGACCGAGCAGCCACAGCCCGCGATGACCCGAGGCGTAGGCGGATTCGAGCACGAGGTCCTTGGAAAAAAAGCCCGCCAACGGAGGTACGCCACTGATCGCCAGCGTCGCGATCAGCATCGTCATCCAGGTGATGCGCAGCTTGCCCGCGAGCGCGCCCATCCGGGTCATATCCTGCTCGCCGTCGAGCGCATGGATGACGGAACCGGCGCAGAGAAAAAGCAGCGCCTTGAAGAAGGCGTGCGTCATCAGATGGAAAATGCCGGCGGCAAAAGCGCCGACGCCGACGCCGAGCATCATGTAGCCGATTTGGCTGATGGTAGAATAGGCGAGCACGCGCTTGATGTCGGTCTGCACGATCGCGACAGTCGCGGCGAAAAAGGAGGTCACGCCGCCGACCACCGCGACGACCAACATCGCGTCGGGCGCCAGCGTGTAGAGGAAGCTCAGCCGCGCAATCATGTAGACGCCGGCAGTGACCATCGTGGCGGCATGGATCAGCGCGCTGACGGGGGTGGGTCCGACCATCGCGTCGGGCAGCCAGACATAGAGGGGAATCTGGGCCGATTTGCCGGTCGCGCCGAGAAACAGCAGCAGGCTCGCCGCGAGCGCCACCGGTTGCAACAGCGCGGCGTGCTCACGCAGGCCGGCGAAGCTCAGCGTCCAGATGCCATGCGACGCCAGGGCGGCAACGATCGTGAAGATGCCGAGCAGAAAACCGGCGTCGCCGATGCGGTTGACGATAAAGGCTTTGCGGCCGTTGTAGGCGTATTCAGGATTCGTATACCAGAAGGCAATCAGCAGATAGGAGCAGAGCCCCACGCCCTCCCAGCCGACGAACATCAGGAGCAGGTTGTCGGCGAGGACCAGGACCAGCATCGAGAAAGTGAAGAGGTTCATGTAGGTGAAGAAGCGCGCGAAATCCTCGTCGTGCGCCATGTAACCTACTGAGTAGATGTGAATCAGCGCGCCCACGCCGCTGACCACCAGGCACATAACCGCGGTCAGCGCGTCGAAGCGCAAGGCCAGATCAACGTGAAACTCTCCAGCGCGAATCCAGGAGGCGAGCGTGCAGGTCAACGCCGGGCCGGCGGGCAGGGTGAGCAAGAGGATGAAGGCCCACAACGAAACGGCGAAGGCGAGGGCGATCGTCCCGCAGGCGACGAAGTTGACTCCGCTGCGTCCGGTGCGGCGGCCGAGAAACAGATTGAAGAGGACGCCGAGGGCCGGGAAGAGCGGGATCAATCCGAGTGGCGCGAACTCCTGTGTCATCTCTCTACCGAGGCGAGGCGCAATGTCACCAACGCAGCAGCGTCAGTTGGTCGGCGTTGACGGTTTGGCGGTTGCGGAAGACCGCGATCATGATGCCGAGGCCGACGGCGGCTTCCGCCGCTGCGACGGTCATCGCGAAAAAGACGATCACCTGGCCGTCCATCGAGCCGAGCTGGCGGCTGATCGCGACGAAGGCGAGGTTGACGGCGTTGAGCATGATTTCGATCGAGAGGAATATGACGATCAGGTTGCGCCGGATCAGCACGCCGGTGACGCCGATCGCAAACAGGATCGCGCTGAGGGCCATGAAATAGTTGAGCGGTGTCATTGTTAGCCTGGCGCTTAACCTGACGTTCAGCCTGCGGCGCTCCGAGCGCTTTCCGCATCGGTGTCCTGCGCGGGCGCTGAGGTCGCGTCGGCCGCGCCGCGGCGGGCGAGGCCGATCGCGCCGGCCACCGCGGCGAGCAATAATACCGAGGTCACTTCAAAGGCGATCAGATAGTCGGAAAAGAGCATCAGCGCGAGACTCCGGATCGAGCCGTAACCGGCCGGAAGCGTCGCGAGGGCAATTGGCGACGTCGCGTGGCCGAACAGGAGAAAAAATAATGTTGCGATTATGGCCGCGCCGAGAGCGCCAAAGAGCTTCAACGTCAGTCCGGCGCTGCGGGGCGGGTCAATTTGCAGGTTGAGCAGCCAGATGACGAAGAGGAAGAGGATCATGATCGCGCCGACGTAGATGATGATCTGCAGGAAGCCGACGGTCTCGGCGCCTAGGCCCATGAAGAGCGCGCCGATATCGGTCAGGGTGAGCGCCAGGGCGAGCAGGCAGTGGACCGGATTGCGCTGCAGGATCACGCCGAGCGCACTGACAATCGCGAGCGTTGCAAGAAAGCCGAAGAGCCAGAGCGGCATCCTACTTCGCTCCCGTGAGAACAACGACCGCGGCGGTCACCGTCAGATTGAGCAGTCCGAGGGGGACCAAACCCTTCCAGCCGAGCTGCATCAGTTGGTCATAGCGCATCCGCGGCAGCGTCCAGCGGATCAGAATCTGCAGACAGCAGAAGAACACCACTTTTGTCCAAAACGCTACGACCTGGATAATCGCCACGAGCAGGTTCGGGAGGTGCAGGGCCGCGCCGTGCGGCCCCGGAAAATGGAAGCCATCGGCGTAGAGCCACGGCACCTGCCATCCGCCGAAGAAAAAGAGCGTCAGCAGAGTGGAGACGAGCACGACTTCGGCGAAATCGGTCATCATGAAGACCGCCTGCTTGCCGCCGGAGTACTCGGTGAAGTAGCCGGCGACCAGTTCGGACTCGCCCTCGGGCAGGTCGAACGGCACGCGCTTGGACTCGGCCATGCCGGCGGTCAGCAGCAGGAGGAACGAAAGCGGCTGGAGGAGGATGCCCCAGCGCGGCAGCCAGCCGAACCAGACGCCGCCCTGGGCGTGGCAGATCGTTTGTAAATTGAGGGTGCCATAAGTGATGACGACCGCGATAATCGCGAGGCCCATCGCGATTTCGTAAGAGATCATCTGCGCGGTGGCGCGAATCCCGCCGAGCAGCGCCCAGCGATTATTCGAGGCCCAGCCGCCGAGCGCGACGCCATACACGCCGACGCCGAGCACTGCGAGAATGTAGAGCGCGCCGCCATCGAGGCTGGCGGCCTGCAGATTGATCGAGTGCGAGCCGATCTTCAGCACATCGCCGATCGGCACTACCGCGAAGGCAATCAGCACCGGGAACAGCGCCAGAAACGGGGCGAGCCCGTGGAGCAGGCGATCGGCGCCGTCGGGCACGAAGTCTTCTTTCATGAACAGCTTGATAGGGTCGGCGAGCAGCGTGTTGACGAAGCCGAAGTTCGGCAGGCCAAGCCTGCGGCCGACGCCGAAAATCGCCGCGCGATTCGCCCCGATCCGGTCCTGAATCAGAGCCGCCCCCTTGCGCTCGAACCACAGCAGGACGCCGGTGAGGTTCAGCACCAGCACCAGGATGAAGAGCGCCTTGATCGCGCTGATAAGCAGCTCAATTCCCACGACAGTTCTGATCAGGTGGCCCAGCCTCAGAGCATTCAACGGATGCTAAAACATTTGCCTCATCGACGAGCACCGAATGGCCTCGGAGCAGCCCGCAAAATCCAGTTACAGGTAACCGAAATCGCAGGCACGCGCCAGTGCCCTCGCGACGGAATCGTGCGCCCACGCGATCCGGTTGTCGGCGCGAGAGTTTCTCGATATTCGTGGGACGATCAGGAGCCGACGGATTTGCGAGTAATTGCCGGGGAGGCGCATGGGCGGCGGATAGTTGCACCGCGCGGGATGGAGACGCGTCCGGCGACGGCGCGGGTGCGCGCATCGATCTTCTCGCGAATCGCGTCGCGGCGAAGCCTCGAGGGCGCGCGCGTGCTCGATCTGTTCGCCGGCAGTGGTTCGCTGGGTATCGAGGCGCTGTCACGCGGCGCCGCGGCGGCGGTCTTCGTCGATTCGTCGCGGGAGGCCGCGGCGACGATCGTGCAGAATCTGCGTCAGTTCGGCCTCGAAGGACGCGGCCGCGTCGTCGTCAGCGAGGCCACTCGCGCGCTGGCCGAACTGGGGAATCAGCGCGAGCACTTCGACCTGGTCTTCGTTGATCCGCCATTTAAGAGCGATCTAAGTGCGGAAGTGCTTGCCAAGCTGGCCCGACACGATTTAATAGACAGTCACGGAATTGTCATCGTACGGCAATTTCATCGCGCGCCGACGCTCCAGGTTGCGGAGTTCGAATGCGCCAATCAGGCAACCCTCGGCGATCATCGGATCGCCCTTTACCGGCGCCTCGTGGGGGCTGCCGTCGGCGATGTGACTGTGCATGGCGAATAAAGAACGCAGCCCGCTTATCGCGATCTACCCCGGGAGCTTTGACCCGATCCATTTTGGCCACGTCGACATCATTCGCCGCAGCGTGGCCATTTTCGATGAAGTGATTGTGGCGATCGCCTACAATCCGCACAAAGACTCGGCGCTCTTCACCGCCGACGAGCGGGTCGAGATGATTCGCGAGACGATTCGCGACCTCGAGCCCAAGGCGCGCGTGGACAAGTTCAGCGGTCTCAGCGTGGACTATGCCGAGCGGATCGGCGCGCAAGTAATTATCCGCAGTCTGCGCGCGGTCACCGACTTCGATTACGAGCTGCAGATGGCGTCGATGAACAAGCAGATGAAGGCGACCGTCGAGACGGTTTTTCTGTTTGCGAACCCGAAGCTGTTTTTTACCGCCTCACGTCTGATCAAGGAAGTCGCTGGGTACGGCAAGCGGCTGCCTGAGCTGGTGCCCGAGGCGGTGATGAATCGTCTGCGGGTCAAGCTCAAGGTCGAGTAGGCGCCAAGGCTTCGACTTTCTCACAATTCGACTTTTTCGACGGCGTGCCGGCGGCTACAATCGTCTTCGCGGATAACGCCGCGCGTAAGCAGCACAGATGATCAAACTGAATCGCCGTATAGCCGCAATCAAACCCTCCGCCACGATGGCCGCCGAAGCCCGCGCGACCGAGCTCAAGGCCGCGGGTATCGATATCATCTCGCTGGCCGCCGGCGAGCCGGATTTCGACACGCCCGAGCGGATCAAGGCGGCGGCGCGGCGCGCGCTGGCCGACGGCATGACGCACTACACGCCGGTCAGCGGCACCGCGGCGCTCAAGGAGGCGATTCGGCTCAAGCTTAAACGCGACAACGGCCTCGATTACGAAGCCGCCGAGATAATTGCATCAGCGGGCGGCAAGCAGGCCGAGGCCAACGTCATCGCGGCGCTGTTTGACGAAGGCGACGAGGTGATCATCCCGACGCCAGCGTGGGTGAGCTTCGTCGCGATGGTCAATCTGAGCGGCGCGGAAGCGCAGCTGGTTCCATGTCCCGAGGAGAACGCTTTCCTGCTCGATCCGGAGCGGCTGCGCCGCGCGATCACGCCGCGCACCCGCGGCATTATCCTGAACTCGCCGTCGAATCCGACCGGCGCGGTCTATTCGTCCGAGCAACTTTCTGCACTTTCAAAAATCCTGCTCGACGCCAACCTCTGGGTGATGTCCGACGACGTTTACGAGCACATCATCTATGACGGTCCGGCGCCTCATGTCTTCCAGGTCGAGCCTCGGCTCAAGTCCAAAGGGATTGTTTTCAACTCGCTGTCGAAGGCCTATGCGATGACCGGATGGCGCATCGGCTTCGCTGCCGGACCGCGCGAGGCAATCGCGGCGGCGACCCGCCTGCAGAGTCAGAACAGCGGCAATCCCAACTCGATCACCCAGGCTGCGGCGGTCGAGGCGCTGGCCGGGCCTCAGGACGAAATCAAGTCGATGATGGCGGAGTTCCGCGCGCGGCGTGAACTGGTGGTCGAGCGCGTGCGCCGGCTCGATGGTTTCCGCCTCCCGAACGTGCCGCAGGGCGCGTTTTACGCCTTCCCGAATATCTCGGCGATTCTCGGCGCGAGCCTCGATGGGCACAAGGTCAGCGACGGCAATTCGTTCGCCGAGTTGGCGCTCAACGAGGCGCACGTCGCCCTGGTCGGCGGCAACGACTTCGGCGCGCCGGAGCACGTGCGGATGAGCTATGCCACTTCGCTCGCGAATTTGAACGAGGCCTTCGACCGGCTCGAGCGCCTGCTCAAGCGGCTGCAGCGTTAGCAGGCTGCCTGCTATTCCGATGGCCTGCTATAGTCGGTCGAGGCGCTCGCTCTCGCGAGTCCTGGCGGTGATCATCATGAGCGGATTTTTCAACCTGTTCTTTCCGTGGCTGGCGCGCGCCGAAATGCTCAAAGTGGGAACGCCGGCGCCCGCCTTCTCTACCACCGCCGTGGTTGGCGAGCAGACGGTGCCGATCAAGCTCAGTGACTATCGCGGGCGCAAAGTCGTGCTCTACTTCTATCCCAAGGACAGCACGCCCGGGTGCACGAAGGAGGCCTGCGCCTTCCGCGACGGCTACGCGCAGTTGAGCCGATGGGGTATCGCGCTCCTCGGATGCAGTATCGACAGTGCCGACGCCCATCGGGCGTTCGCCAAAAAATACCGGCTCTCGTTTCCCCTGTTGCTCGATCCGGGCAACAAGATCGCCAAGGCCTACGGCGCTGACAACGGTATCCCGATCCTCGGACTTGATCGGCGCGTCACTTACGTGATCGGCGAGGACGGCAACATCCTCAAGGTCTATCCGAACGTCGATCCGTCGATTCACGCGACGCAGATTATCCAGGACCTCGGCGCCGACAAGACACCGCCCTCACCGACTGCTACACCTTCCCCAACTGCGACGCCCAATGGTGCTGCGACACCGTCCAAAAATCGGGACGACAGCGAATAGAGTCTAGGGCAGATCGGCTGCCCGCGCGACGGGCGGATGGCCCAGGCTGACCGCGAGCATAACCGCGGCGGCGGCGAGGCTCGCGGGATTCTTCTCGATCCGGATCAGGTCATTGAGCGCCTCGAGATGCGCGCGCATCGTGGCTGCCCCGGAATCGCCGCGGCCGGCGAAGCGATCGGCGTCGAACAGCGCGTCGATCAGCGGATTCGGATCGAAATTGTTTTCGGCCAGGGCCTCGCGGGTCGCGACGCGCCAGAACTCGTGCGGCTCCACGATCGTGAAATCGCCCAGTGCCGCGACGCGCGCACGCATCAGATCGAGCAACTGCCGATAAGCGTCGTTTGCGGCCAGATACTCCGGGACGCCCTGCGCCTCGAGGAAATCAGCGATCGTGCCGCTCTCGCCATAGATCCCGCGCGAGCCGATCGCCGGTTCGAGCCGGATGAAATTCTCGCGCCCATCGAGGTCGCGTTCGAGACCCAAAGGATAGAGCCGGCAGGCTAGCGGGCGTCCCGCATGAATCGTGCATCGCACGCCCGCGAGCGCGCGGCAGGTTCCGTCGTCTTTGAACTTTAGAATCGATCCGCGCCGGAGGGTATATTCCCGCACCGTCTCAGCCGTCGAAATTCCCGCGGCCCGCGCGATCCGAATCACGTCATACGGCGACAGCGCAATCACCTGATCGCGGCAGCATCGCCCGCACTGATTGCAGGAATACGAGAAAGTGTGGCGAATCGTTTTGCTCATCGAGTAGGAGAAAGAGAGTGCCACGGCCCCGGCCTTGAGCGACAGTTCCAAAAAAAGGTGGTTTCTTCTCTACGCGCGCTCACTCCAGGTTCGCTCTGTGATTGCGCACCCTCATTTCCGTGACGCGATCCTCTCGCGCTATCCCGACGATCGCATTTGCTGTCAAGTTCACGATTTCTTGTACAACCTCTGGTGACTGCGCAGTGGCTTCTATCGACTCGATAGCTATCTTGCGAATCGCGGCAATTCCCTCCATTTTTACCCGGTCATGCGCCCCTAGCCTTCCACGGAGCAAAGAGAAAAGATTGACCAAAAGGCCGGCGATATCTGCAATTGCAGCGACCTCGAAGAGGCCTGGAGACGAGATCTGAATACGTTCTATACGCAAGTCTCCATAATGCTCTCTAGCCTGATGGGTCAATGTTCGCGATATAGAGGCAAACGACTGCTCCCGGCCCGCTGGATCGCTGTAGCCGCGAGATAACCTAATCAGTTCTGGGCGCAGATCATCCGAAATGAGGATCGCTAGACGGAAATAACTCTTATCGAGAGAGTACAATAGCCGTCGAAAATCTCCCAATTCCCACGATTCGGAAACAGCCAATTCTAAAGTTGCATCCGCCAAGGCGTCCCCCTGATAATAAAGTACCAGAAAAAACGCCTGCTAGGCTCTCTCATCCCGCATAAGAGGGCAAGGGAAAACATATCACTAGGTCTTTAACGTACGATCCGTTTTGCCCGGGAGACGGCAAACCCTGTAATTCGCGATAACTCCGGAAGTCCGCTCCACCACGCGAGGCCCAGGTATACGGCCCCGTACACTGGGATCACTGCGAGTGCGGTCAGGCGCGGGCCGCGGTGGACTTCGTGTTTGACTGCAAACGCGATCGCTCCCGCGGCGAGCGCCATCGCCCACAGCTGGATGAGATAGCGCCGCTCCAGCCCGGTCCATCCGAGGCGCCGGTTCAGGCTGCGCCGCAGCAACGTGAACTCGACCCACGCCGCGACGCCGGCCGACGCCGACAATCCGGCGACGCCCCAGCGCATCGGGATGCCGAAGAGCGGCGGCAGAATAATCGCGCAGAGGTAGCCCAACACAAGTGTCAGGCCGACCCGGATCAGCGCATAACGTAAAGGTGTGCGCGTGTCCCACATCGCGTAGTAGGTCGAGTTGTAGAGCCGGCTCATCGTGGCGGCCAGCAAGCCGACCGCCGAGCCGGCGAGGATCGCCCAGACGTAGAGTGCGTCGCGATGCTTGAAGGCGCCCGACTGGAACAGCAGTGCCACGATGACGTCGCCGATGATCAGAAAGGCCGCGGCCGATGGCACCACCATGAACGAGATCTGCCGCAGTCCGGCATTGAGCCGCGCGCGCAGCGCCTCGGCGGACGCGGTGTTGGTCGCGACCGTCACGCGCGACATCGCGGGCAGCTCCGCCGCCGCCACCGACATCCCGAACAGGCTCACCGGCAGGAGGTAGAGAATCTGCGCGTAGTTGAGCCCGGCCACTGCGCCGACCGGGAGCAGGCTCGCGAGCAGATTATCGATATAGCCGCTGACCTGCGCGACGCCGCGACTGGCGATCACCGGCATCAGGTTGTTGAAGACGTTGCGCAGCTCCGTCCGCACTCGCGCGAAATGGATACGCAGTGGGCCTAGCAATGGGAGCGTCTGCGGTAGTTGGACGATAATCTGGAGTGCCGCCCCGGCGACCGAGCCCCACGCCGCCTTGAGCGCAAGCCCGTCCTGAGTGCTGCGCGGGCCGTAAAAGATCAGCGCGGCGATAATCGCGGCGTTCCACGCCACCGGCGCCGTGTAGGAGGCGAAGAACCGATGGTGGCTGTTGAGGACGCCGAGGCACCAGGCCGACATCACGAGCAGCCCAGCGCCGGGAAACAGGATGCGCACGATGCGGATGGTCAGGTCGCGGCGCGCGCCGTGAAAGCCCGGCGCGATCGCGTCGATCAGATAGGGGGTGAAGAGCACGCCCGCGACCACCAGGATCGCGATCGCCAGCCCAAGGATCGCACCGACGGACCACGCCAGCAGGTCAGCCGCCTCTTCCTCGCCCTCGCTGAGCAGCCGGCTGTAAACCGGAATGAACGAGGCCGAGAGCACGCCCTCGCCGAAGAGATTCTGCAGGATATTCGGAATTCTGAAGCCGGCCTTGAAGGCGTCGGCGGCCGCTGAGTTGCCCAGATAGTGTGCGAAAATACTCTCGCGGATGAGTCCGGCGATCCGGCTCAGCAGGATTCCCGCGCCCACCAGCAACGCGAGGCTAGTGCCGCCGCGAACCTTGTCGCCGCTTGCGGCCGGACCGGTTTCCGCTGGCGCTTCGTGATGGCTTCGAGTTGCGACCGGCGAGCTCCTTGGAGGAATCGCGCTCAAGTATAGCGGCGCGCCCGCGCCGCGTGTAGCCGACGCGGAATTTCCGCGCAGGACATCGAGGCAGGATTAATCGAAACGGTTCAAAACGTAGCGAGGGTCAGCCGCGCCGCATATGATGAATGAGCTACGAAAATGCCCTTCTCACTTTACATTCATATCCCCTACTGCCACTCGAAATGTCCGTATTGCGATTTCAACTCGCACGCGGCGTCGAGCTGGCCCGAACAGGCCTACACGGACGCGCTGATCGCCGAGATGCGGGCGCGAGCTGCCGAGCCGAACTGGAGCGGCGGGCGAGTCAAAACGATCTTTTTCGGGGGCGGGACGCCGTCGCTTTTTGCCCCGCGCTCGATTGGCGCGCTGATCGACGCGGCGGCGGCAATTTTCGGCGTCGAAGCCGACGCGGAGATCACGCTCGAGGCCAACCCCGGCACCGTCGATAGCGCCAAGCTCGCGGGCTTTCGCATCGCCGGCGTCAATCGGATCAGCTTTGGCGCGCAATCGTTCAACCCGGCGATTCTGAAGTTCCTAGGACGCCTCCACAGCGCCGAGGAGACTCGCGCAGCAGCGCGCGCCGTCCGCCGTGCGGGTTTTGCGCGGCTCAATCTCGATCTCATCTTCGCCGTCCCGGGCCAGACTGCCGCGGACGTCCTGAACGATATCGCGGAGGTGGTTGCGCTCGAGCCCGATCACGTCTCGGCCTACAACCTGACCTTCGAAGAGGGCACGGTCTTTTTCGCTGAGCGCAAGCGCGGACGCATCCGCGAGTTGAGCAACGACGCTCAGGCCGCGATCTTCTCGACGGTGCGCCACGAAATCCCGCGTCGCGGCTATCCGATGTACGAGATCTCCAACTATGCCGCCCCGGGGCACGAGGCGCGGCACAATCTAACTTACTGGCATGCAGAGAGTTATCTCGGTCTCGGCGCAGGCGCCCACAGCTTCGCGCAGAGTGCGATCGGCGGTCGCCGCTGGTGGAATGAAAAGGCGCCGTCTCGTTATATCGAGCTCGTACGTGCGAACAAAATAGCTGAGGTCGGCGGCGAAACTATCGATCGGCCGGCTGCGATGAGCGAATTTGTCTTCCTCAATCTGCGCTTGCGTGACGGTTTTGCGATTGCTGAGTTCGAGCGTCGCTTCGGGCAGCCCCTCGATGATTCCTTCGCGGGCGTCAGCCGTCGTCTGGTCGAGGACGGCTTACTGATAAGCCGCGGCGGCCGCGTTTTCCTGAGCGATCGTGGCGTCGAACTGGGTGATTCGGTCTTTGCGGAGTTCGTTTGAGGCGCTAGCGAAGCGCTCCAGCGCGGAGCGAGCACAGGGGGCGGCGGAGTCTGCGACGCGCGGCCAAGGTCAGAAGTGTGCGAGCTGCGTTCAAGGAAAATCAAGGCTGCATTGAAGCAGCACCCGGGTCCGAAGCGCCTTGCCTCAATCAGGTCGATTTGTAACCATCGCATCCAATTCGTGAGTTTGGCAGGGTTTCCATTACCCTTCATTCTCGCTAACTTGAAACCCGCAGATTCTAAATCAAGATCAGGATTCTGGCGAAACTTGAGGAGGCTCGGATGATAAGGAAATTCTCGGTTCTTGTTGGAGCATTGTCCCTGGCGGCGTTTGCCGCGGCCTGCACCGCCGACGTCAACCTTCAGGCCGATAAGGCGGCGCATTCTGCTGCCCAGGCGAGTTCGGATGCGTCCAACGCCGAAGGCTCGGCGCAACTGGCGCAGGCGGCCAGCCAAAAGGCTGATCAGAATGCGGCGGCGGCCGAAGATTCGAGCCGTCGGGCGAGCGACGCGGCGGCGCGTGTCGAAGCCGCGTTTAATTCCTCAGTCGTGAAGTAGTCGGATCCAAATTTGGGGGCGGGCGCTCACGAGAGCGCCCGCCGCGCGTTCCTGCCGTTACCGGCACAGATTACTGCTTACGTTCCGTTGGCGTTGCTGAAGGGGCTGGGCCCTCGGCCGACTCCTTAAGCGCGTCGCGGACATGCTCCATCGCGCCGTCGTCACGTTGCACGCGGTTCTCGAGCTGGCGAAAAGCTTCGAGGGTCATCCCCTGCTGAGACGCGGCCTGTTCGATCGGCAGGGTGCGGTCATGCTGCATCGCCCGATAGACCGCGATATATTTTTCCACCTGCTCGGGGGGAACTTCGGCTTCTTCTTCGCTATTGGCACTCGCTTGTGTCAGAGTGCTAATGGACAAGGAGCCGGTGATAAAGAGAGCGGACGCGGCATGGAGCGGTCGGGCGGCGAGGGAGAGCGAAATCAGCGCCATCAACAATACGCCGACGCGCAAATCGGCCGACGACGCCCGCGTAATAATCCAATGATTGAAATCAAAACGCCGCAATCTCGTGCTCATGACCCCATGCTACACCTCTCGAACTCAAGAGAAAGCGGCGCGAAATAGGTTGCGCATTGGGCTTCAGTGCTTAATCTTCACGCACCAAGAATCAGGGCCGATCTGCCAATCGTTTTACCAATAAACAGCAATTAAGTCGGAGAAAGGACAAAATGTCAGCGAAAATCATCGAACTGCATGAACGCGCCCGGGCTGGAATTATCAAGGGCGCAACGCTGGTGGCCGAGGCCGCGCGCGTAACCCTCGGACCCAAGGGCCGTCACGTCCTGCTCGAGAAGAGCTTTGGCGCGCCGGTTATCACCAAGGATGGGGTCACGGTCGTCAAGGAGATCGAGCTGGATAACAAGTTCGAGAACCTCGGCGCCAAGCTCATCCGCGAGGTCGCGCAAAAGACCAACGATGTCGCCGGGGACGGCACCACTACCGCGACGGTGCTGGCGCGCGCCATCATCAACGAAGGCATCAAATTGCTGGCGGCGGGGATCCCGGCGATGGAACTCAAGCGCGGGATCGACGCCGCCGTCACCGCTGCGGTCAGCGAGATCAAGGAGATGGCGCGGCCGGTCAAGGATCGCACGCGCATGGAACAGGTCGCGACGATCGCGGCTAACGGCGACGCGACGATCGGCAAAATCCTCGCCGAATCGATGGACAAGGTCGGCAAGGAGGGCGTCGTCACGGTCGAGGAGGCGCGCGGCCTTGAGACCACGCTCGAACTGGTCGAAGGAATGCGCTTTGACCGCGGCTACCTGTCGCCTTATTTCGTGACCAATCCGGCGCGCATGACGGTCGAGCTCGAAGAGCCGTTGATTCTCTTTCACGAAAAGAAAATCGCCAATTTGCGCGATCTTGTGCCGCTGTTGGAGAAGGTGCTGCAGAACGGCCGGCCTTTCCTGATCATCTCTGAGGAGGTCGAGGGTGAAGCGCTGGCGACGCTGGTCGTCAACAAGCTGCGTGGCGCGCTCAAGATTGCCGCGGTCAAGGCCCCGGGTTTCGGCGATCGGCGCAAGGAAACTCTCCAGGACATGGCGACCCTGACCGGCGGCCAGGTCATTGCCGAAGAACTTGGCGGCAAGCTCGAAAACGTCCAGATCAATCAGTTGGGCAAGTGCCGTCGCGTGATTATCGACAAGGACAACACCACCATCGTTGGCGGCCAAGGCAAGAAAGCCGACCTCCAGGGACGCGTGGATCTGATCCGCGGCCAGATTGCGCAAACCACCTCGGACTACGATCGCGAGAAACTCGAAGAGCGGCTGGCGAAACTCACCAGCGGCGTCGCCGTGATTAAAGTCGGCGCCGCCAGCGAGGTCGAGCTCAAGGAAAAGAAAGCCCGCGTGGACGACGCCGTGCACGCGCTCAAGGCCGCGATTGACGAAGGCGTCGTCGCGGGCGGCGGCGTCGCGCTAGTGCGCGCAATCAAGGCAGTCGAGCGTCTGCAGCTAAGCGAAGAGCGTAAGGCCGGCGCCGGCATCGTCGTGCGCGCGATGGGCGAGCCGCTGCGCCAGATCGCTTTCAACGCCGGCCATGAACCTGCCGTGGTCTTCAACAAGGTCGAAGAGGGCAAGGGCGATTTCGGCTTCAATGCCGGCACCGAAGAATACGAGGACCTGGTCAAGGCCGGAGTAATCGATCCGGCGAAGGTCGTGCGCTCGGCATTGGAAAATGCCGCGAGCGTCGCTTCGCTACTGCTCACCACCGAAGCGGCGATCATCGAGAAGCCGAGGAAAGCCGGTCCGCCGGCGATGCCACCCGGAGGCATGGGCGGTATGGGTGGTATGGGCGGTATGGGTGGCATGGGCGGTATGGGAGGCATGGGTGGTATGGGAGGCATGGGAGGCATGGGTGGCATGGACGATATGGGAATGGGCGGCGACGATTTTTAGTCCCGAAAAGATCCGGAACCACAAAGCGGTCATGTAGGTATAGGTGAATCGGATTGCGATAGGTGCATCTGATACTGTATGCTGCCTTTCGCTACGGCGAGTATGGGTGCGGAACAATTGAAGAGAAGCGCGGCGCTGTTGTGTAGCCTGTCGCTGAACGGATTTAAGGAGGAAAAGGATGGAAGGATCAGTCGTGAAATTCTCTAAACTGCTTGGGCTCGCGGGCGCGGTGCTCGCGCTGTCGCTGACGGCCGGTTGCACAAGCGACGCCGTCACGAAGGCGACCAACGCGGCCACTCAGGCCGATCAATCGGCTTCGCGCGCAGACAAGGCCGCGGCCGACGCCAAGCAGGCGGCGGATTCAGCGCAGGCGGCTGCAGCCAAGACTGATTCGGCGGCGGCGGATGCGAAGGCGGCGGCGGATCGCGCTGAGGCCATCGCGGAGAAGACTTCGATGGGCGGCACGCATCACCATCATTGGGTGCACCATATGCACCATCACATGCATCACATGGCCGCTCCGGCAGCAAGCTCGAGCCCGGCCGATAGTGGTGCAGCAGCAGCTCCGGCCCCGGCCGATAGCAGCGCGCCGGCTCCGGCTCCATCAGCGTCCTGATCGGGCTTTTCTAACAGCTAGTTCCGTTTTGAAATGAGAGGGCGTTCGCCTCGTGTGAACGTCCTCTCATCAATCATGCGGCCATTCGGCGCGGCTGGCCGGATGCACTGCGTCGTCTGAGCTGCGCGGTCACGGAAAGGTCACCACGACCTTGAGTGATTCGGGCTTCTGCGCCTGCGCGAAGGCCTCCGGCGCGGCCTGCAGCGGGAACTGATGAGTGACCAATTCCCGCGCGCTGATCACCCCGCGCTCGATCAGGGCCAGAGCTTCGCGGGTATCGTCGGGACCGCACGAATAGCTCGGAACCAGCCGGGTCTCGTTGAAGTAGAGATCGTGCGGACGTACGGTTAATTCGTCTTCCGGCGGCGTCGCGGTGAACTGCACGACCGTTGCCCCTTTACCCGCCACGGCGATCGCTGAGGCGATTGCCGCAGACGTTCCCGGACCCACGATGACGACATCGGCCATCGCGCCGCTGGTGATCTCGCTGACCTGCTCGGCCAGGTTGTTGCCGCTGACGACGATTCCGCGGTCGGCGCCGAGTTCCTGGGCGCGCCGCGCCCGCGTCTCGAAAAGATCGGCCCCGATAATCAGACCCGCGCCCAGATGGCGTGCGATCCGCACGTGCATCATGCCCATGATCCCTAACCCGATCACCAGGATCGATTCGCCCGCGCGCAGCCCCGAGCGCCGCAGCGACTTGACCACGCACGCGGCCGGCTCGATCAGAACGCCGTTCAGATCATCGATCGCATCGGGGAGCTTGAAAGTGTCGCGCTGATTGGCCGTGGCGACGATGAAATATTCGGCCATCCCGCCCGGCGTCAGCTTGGTCGCGCGCCAGGTGGGGCATTGCACATATTCGCCGCGTCGGCATGATGTGCAGTTGAAGCAGGGCGCATGATGATGCACGAAAACGCGATCCCCGCGGCTGAAACCGCGCACCGCCGCGCCCGTCTCCTCGACCACGCCGACCGGTTCGTGGCCCAGCACCAGCGGCGCTTTGCGCCGGATGTACCAGGGCATGATGTCGCCAGAGCAGATGCCGCAGGCGCGCGCACGCACGAGAAGGTCGTCGCTGCCAACCTCGGGCCGCGCGCTCTCTTCAACCCGGATATCGCCAAAATCATACAATCGCGCAACTTTCATAACTACAGGTAACCTTTGAATAACGATTTGCTTTGAGGGCGGCTCGCGGGCCGGGATTTCATTGCTGGTTCAGGACCGGCAGGACCTCGGTGCTGAAGCGCTGGAGCGAGCGCATCGCCAGTTTCGGGTCGAGTCCCGGTTGCTGGATCATGATCGCGAGTTCAGTCATGGGTACGTGCGCGACCAGTTCTTTTAGCTGGCCGATAACTCGATGTGGCGGGCCAAGAATCGAGCTCTTCCGCAGCGCCTCGGCGTCCGGGCGATAGACGCTCGAACCCGCGATCCCGCCGGCGCTCAGCCACTCCCCGTAGAGCTTCATCTGGTACATCAGGCCGGGCTCGATCTCCGCCCAGGCTTGATCCTCGCTGTCCGCAACATAGACCTGGCGGGTGTTGATCACACTGTAGCCGCGCGGATCCTTGCCGAGCTCGCGCAGGGCATCGTGATATTGGTTGATTTCCGCGGCGCCGAGATTGCAGGCGAAGCCCAAGTCCATCTGTGCGCTGCGTTTGATCGATTTTGGCGCCATCCCGCCCCACAAGAGTTCGGGACCCTTCAGGCTCACCGGTTTCGGACGGACCAGCGCATTTTTGAAATTGAAGTACTTGCCGGCAAAGCTGAAGCGCTCGCCGGTCCAGGCCCGCTTCATGATCTCGATTCCTTCGAGCGTCCGGCCGAGCCGCTCTTTGATCGGCACCTGCAGAATTTCGAACTCTTCAAGACGATAGCCGACGCCGATTCCCAACCGCAGGCGGCCGTTCGAGATGACGTCGATCAGCGCGGCGTCCTCGGCCAGCCGCAGCGGATGATAAAATGGTCCGAGCAGAACGAAGCTGCCGACCTTGACCCGTTTGGTGCGCGCCGCCATCGCGGCCATCATCGGCATCACCGACGAGAGGTAGCCGTCCTCGACAAAGTGATGCTCGGTGGTCCAGATGGTCTCGAAGCCGGCGCGATCGAGGTATTCAATCTGCTCGAACATGGCCGAGTAGAAATCGGCGTCGCTGAGCTTCGAGAGCCCGCGCGGATTGCGAAAGCCCATGACATAGCCGAATTTGATCATCGCCTATCGCCTCTGTTCCTTGGTGTGATTAACCGCCAAGTACCGGTAATTCTCAACTGATTGCTGCGTCGGTTCAACGCGGCGTGTTACGTTGGAGCCATGCCCAAGCCGGTTTGTCCCCCGATTGCCGCCGACGTGATCGCCGAAGTCGGCGACACGATCGTGTTTATCGAGCGCAAGAATATCCCGCACGGCTGGGCCTTCCCCGGCGGTTTTGTCGAATTCGGCGAGACCGTCGAGGCCGCCGCGATCCGCGAAGCGCGCGAGGAGATTTCACTCGAAGTGGAATTGCGGGCGCTGCTCGGAGTCTATTCGCGGCCCGATCGTGATCCGCGCGGCCAGACGATTACCGTCGTCTATATCGGGCGGGGTAAGGGCGAGCCTCGCGGCGCCGACGACGCGAAGTCGGCGCGGCTGTTTTCACCTGCGGCGCCGCCCGCGCCGTTGGCCTTCGATCACGCGGAAATCCTTGCCGACTATCTGCGCTTCATCAGAACCGGTAAGCTCCCGGAGCCTTGGCGCAGGTGATTGCGACCGCTCGCGGCGCCAATCGCTATCGACGCCATTCAAACGTGATAGAGCCAGGAGCTGTAGCGCGCGTCGCGGCCATGGAGCGCGGCCCCGAAGATCTCCATCACCTTGCGCGTGACCGGGCCGGGCTTACCCTCGCCGATTTGCCGATCATCGAGCTCGCGCACCGGCGTGACCTCTGCCGCGGTGCCGGTCATGAAGGCTTCGTCGGCGATATAGACCGCGTCACGCGGAAAGAGCTGCTCGGTTACCGGGATATTCGCGTCGGCCAGGATGCGGATCACGGAGTCGCGCGTGATACCCGGTAGGCTCGACGTCACCGGCGGCGTTTTTACCACGCCGTCGCGCACGATGAAGAAATTCTCGCCGCTGCCTTCGGCGACGAAGCCGGTCACGTCGAGCAGCAGGGCCTCGTCATAACCGTGGCGACGCGCCTCGTAGCCCGCCAGAATCGAATTCACGTACGGCCCGGAAAGCTTAGCGTTGGGCGGCAGCGAATTATGATGATAGCGCGTGAAGGATGAAGTCTTGAGCCGCACGCCCTTGCTTGCGCCGTCGGCGCCGAGATAGGCGCCCCACGGCCACGCCGCGATCGCGAGCCGAACCTGGTTCCCCCGCGCCGACAAGCCCATCTCCCCTTCGCCGTAAAACGCGATAGGACGGACGTAGCACTCCTCGAGCTGATTCACGCGCACGGTATCGGCGCAGGCCTTGAGCACCTCTTCGGGCGAGAAGGGCAGCTTCATTTCGACGATGTGCGCCGAATCGAAGAGGCGGCGGATATGCTCGCGCGCGCGGAAAATCGCCGAGCGGCCGTCGTCACAGCGGTAGCAGCGCATCCCCTCGAAGGCGGCAAGCCCATAGTGCAGGCTGTGGCTGAGAACATGGATGTTGGCTTCCTCGAAAGGAACCATTGCGCCGTCCATCCAGATTTTGTCAGTGCGAAGGCCGTTGGCAGCCACAATACAACCTCGTTTTCCTGCGATAATGCGCGTCGGGCGCCGGGAGTCTCGTTCCCGTTGCGCCGCAGAGTTGTGAGAACATCAAGTTAATGGAAGGCAAAAGGGGCGACAAGCCGCGCGACACACGCGTTCGCGAGCGGGGACGCCTACTCGCCCTCGGTGATTTTGACTGGGATCGTTTCCGCTGAGGCCGCAGCGCCTGCGGTGTTATCGATCGTTGCGATCGCGCCGGGACTCTCGCCATCGGGCGCAGCCGCGATCGTGGACGTTGCCAGGATCATAGGTTTGGGACGCCGCCCGCGTCCGCCACGCCGCCGCCGGCGTCGACGCCCGCGCGCAGGCGGCGCTGTCGCGGTTGCAGCTCGCGGCGGCCCCGCGAGAAAATCCTCGAGCGCGACCGGATCACTCACCGCGGCGGGCGCGATCAACTCGAAGAGCCGGCGCGCATCGGCAAAGTAGGGCCGTCGCATGATCCGCCGCAGCGTCCGCGATCGCGTAGTGATATGCGTCAGGGCGTCGAGCAGTAGGCGCATCTGCTCCGTGTCCGCCTTCGAGTAGCCGCGCGCTCGCAGAGCTGCCACCAGGGCCGCGAGTTCCTCGCGGGTCTGATTGCGTGGCCGCGTCAGATGAAAATCGGCGAAGAGTAGGGCGAGGATGAACGGCCGCGAAAACTCTTGTGGCTCTTGACCTTGGCCGCGTGTCGCAGACTCCGCCGCCCCCTGGCCCGCCATCGCCTGACCCATCGCGGCGAGATTCCGCACGACCGGCGCGTCGGCCAGCCATTGGCCATAGAGCTCCTGCGCCAGGAATGGCAGCAGCAGCTCGAGCAACCCTAGCTGATGCAGCAGAACGAGAGCGCTGTCGGCCTGTGGAATCGACAGCGTGCGATAGGTCTCCTCGACCAGGCGCGGGATCGAGGCCTTGGCGAGATCACAGCGATTTTGCTCGATCGCAGCGCGCGTGGCAGGTTCGATCGCAAAGCCCAGTTTGACCGCGAAGCGCACTGCCCGAATCATCCGCACCGGATCCTCGCGCATCCGCAACTCCGGATCCCCGATCGCGCGAATCAGGCGGGCGCGCAGATCGGCCACTCCCTCGACGTAATCGATTACCTGAAATGAGCCCGGGTCATAGAAGAGGCCGTTGATCGTGAAATCGCGGCGGAAGGCGTCCTCCTCGGCGGTGCCAAAGCTGTTGTCGTGGCGAATCAACGGGTCGCCGCTATCAACCAGTTCGTCGCTCCGGCGGCGAAAGGTCGCGACCTCGAGATTGTTTGGTCCGAAGAAGACGTGCACCAGACGAAAGCGGCGCCCAATCAGGCGCGAGTTGCGGAATAGCTCGCGCACTTGATTAGGATGCGCAGAGGTCGCGACGTCGAAGTCCTTGGGCTGGCGTCCGACCATCAGATCACGCACCCCACCTCCGACCAGGTAGGCGCGATGTCCCGCGCCAATCAGGCGATAGAGCACCTTGAGCACGTTGGGATCGATATCCCGGCGCGAAATCGGATGATCCGCACGCTCGACGATTGTTGGTTCCAATAGGCTATGTCCGCAAGTTAGCGGTCAGAATCTAGCACGCCAGCCCGCATATGTTCATCGCAGTTCGCGCGGCTGGCCGCGATGCCATAGACTGAAGGGCTATGCCCAAATCCGACGCGCTCAACGTCCAGATCATCAGCCACGGCCCGTCCTGCCTCGATGGCGTCGTGGCGGCTGCGGCGATTAAGCGCTTTTATGCTGCTGATCGGGTTCATCTGACACTAGCTGCCAATGGTGACAGCGACCGCGTGATTCAAAACGTGCGGCCCAAGAGCGGGAACAAGCTCGACGAGCTGTGGATAACCGACCTGTCGTGGACCTCGCACGACACCGCCGACCATCTGCGGCGCCTGACACAGGACGGCACGCGGATCTTCTGGATCGACCATCATCGCACCGCGGTTTCTCGTGGCGACGCGCAGGAATTTGACGTGCCGTTCGCGGGCCGCGTCCTGACCGAGCAATACTCTGCTGCGCGCCTGACTTTCGACTATCTCCGGCAGAATGCAGTCGACTCGGCCAATACTGAGCGCTTGCAGCGCGGGTCGAGCTTTGCTCCCTTTGCGGCCTTGGCCGACGATCACGATCGCTGGGTCCATCAGATTCCCGGATCGGAAGACTGGGCGGTCGCCGTGCAGACGCTCGGCGGAATCGAGTCGTATCGAGAGATTATCCGACTCGACGGACCGGTGATGAGCCGGCGGTTAAAGACCGCGCTCGAAGCCGGACGCGCCGCTATGGCGCGGAGCCTCGAAATCGCGCGCACCACGATGGTCGAGCGGGCGCTCGGCAATGGACTCAGGCTGCGCAGCGCATGTTGCATCGGCTATAGCAGCGAAGTCGCGGCAAAACTATACGAGGAACAGCATCATACGGTCATCGCGTTGTTCGACTTGCGCAGTCTCGGGGTGAGTTTGCGGCGCAGCACCGATTGCGAAGTTGATTTGTCCGAACTGGCGCATCATTTTGGCGGCGGCGGTCACGCTGCGGCAGCCGGGTTCGCGGTCAACGACGTCAAGCTAGCTCCTGCCGAGCGTCTGGCTGAGCTGCTCGGCCGGGCGCTTGGGAGCGCGGACAAATAGTTAGGTGGTCGGCGGCTCGTAATGCTCTTCGAGCAGGTACCTGACGTCGTTACGGCCGAGGACCTCGATAAAGCAGATTTCGTCGACGTCGTTCAGATCGAGGATAAGATGACCCTCGATTGGTTGCAACTCGACCACCCGCGCGACCTTCACTTCCGCGGCAGTAGCGAAGCTCGCGCAATTCTCGTCGCCGCAATCGCAGACCGACTCTATACGCAGTGCGCGCAACTGCTGCTCGAGCGGCTCGGCCCCGCTGCCCTGCAACAGATAGACGATCTCTTCCAGCAGGTCGCTCAGAATGTCGCTGATCAACGGTGCGGGCATGCGTGGAAAGCCTAGCCGATAACCCCGTTCGATCAAGTGTCTCAACAACTAAACGCCACGAGCCGACGGATCCCAGATCTGCTTGTGCATCTGGAGCTGCATCGTTACCGGGATGCGATCCTCCAGAATCCAGGACGCGAGCGTCGCAGGCTTTAACAGGCCAAAGACCGGGCTCATGAGGATCGCGTTGACGCGCGCGGCGATCCCGCGTTCGGCGATGACCGCGCGCGCCCATTCGTAGTCGCGACGATCGGCGAGCACGAATTTCACTTCGTCGCGCGGCGTCAGGCAATCGAGATTGCTCCAGCGATTGCGCGCGAGTTCGCCGCTGCCCGGACATTTCAGGTCCATGATCTTGATTATGCGCTGATCGACGCCGCTCAAATCGCGCTCGCCTGAGGTCTCGATCATCACCGTGCGGTTATCATCCAGCAGCGCGCGCAAAAGCGCGTGGATGCCTTTTTGCAGCATCGGCTCACCGCCGGTAACCTCAACGAGTTCGCAGCCATAGCTGCGGACCTGATCAACGATCTCCGCGATCGCCATCTGCCGGCCATCGTAAAAGGCATATTCGGTATCGCACCAGACGCAACGCAGGTTGCATCCGGTGAGCCGGACGAAAACGCACGGCCGCCCGACCCGAGTGGATTCCCCCTGGATACTGTAGAAAATCTCGTTAACGCGCAGGCGATCAGACACCGCGTCAGGATAGCATGCGCCGCGCCGCCGCCGCCGCTTCCTCGATCACCAGCTTGAGCGGAGCCGCGTGCGTCAGGGCCGCCTGCCGGCAATCTTCGTATTCCGGCGCAAGGTTGGCGGGCCGCGCGGCGTCTCCCGAGACCTTCACGTGAATAACGCCGAAGCGCGTCTCGACCTCGATTAGCCGCCGTGCGAGCTTGAGACGGCTCACGGGATGAAAGCGGATGCCGATCGTCGAAGTTTCGGCGAACAGGATTCCCGCGATCCGCTCGCGCGCCGGTGCCTCCGCCAGCACCATAAGCGTTATCCCGGGCCGCCCCTTTTTCATGATTGTCGGCGTGATTGTCACGTCGCGCGCGCCCGCCGCAAAGAGCCGGCTGCTGACGTGGTCGTAGATCTGCGGATTAAGGTCGTCGATATTCGCCGCAATCTCGATTAGCTCGTTGGTTGCGAAGCGCTGCACTTCATCGCCGAGAATGAGACGCAGCAGATTCGGACGGTCGGTGAAATCCTTCGTGCCGGCGCCATAGGCAATCCGGCCGATCGCGAAGTCGAGAGACGCCGGCGCCGGCTGTGCGAGCGCCTTCACGATCGCGGCGCCGGTCGGCGTGACCATCTCGGACTCGCCGTCACCCAGCCGGACCGGAAAGCCCGTCAGCAATTCCATGGTCGCCGGCGGCGGCACCGGAATGATGCCGTGACGCGAGCGGGTGAAACCCTTACCCAGCGGTAGCGGCCCGACCAAGAGCGTGCCGACCCCGAGCTGATCGAAGCCCCACGCCGCCGCGACCACGTCGATGATCGAATCGACCGCGCCGACCTCGTGAAAGTGCACCTGCTCGGGCGTCGTGCGATGGACCCGCGCCTCGGCCGCCGCGAGCGCTTCGAAGATCGCGATCGCGTTGTTGGCGGCGGCCGGTGTCAGCGCGCCGCGCCGGATCATCGCAACGATCTCGCCGAGGTGACGCTCTGGCTGCGGCGTCGAGACCTCGACCTCGAACTTCGTCGCGACGATCCCGCTGGCGGTTTTGGAGCGGATAACGAGCCGATAGCCGCTCAGACCGAGCGTCGCGATCACGGTCTCGAGCTCGGCGAAAGGTGCGCCGGCGTCGAGCAGGGCGCCGGTGATCATGTCGCCGCTCAGTCCGGAAAAGGCGTCGAGATAAACCGTCTTCATTATTGATTTACTTAGCAGGCAGCCGATTCTACTATCAAAGATTGTTCGAGTCGCCCGAGGGGCGCGATGGAACGGGCAGGCTAGCCTGAAAGAATAAAAGATGGTTAAGCACACACCCTGTCGAGAAAAATGAGGACGCGGGAGATTAACCAGTTTCGGCGGCTGCTCGAGGAGCGCAAGCGCGTTCTGGTCGACGAGGCCGAACGCGCGCTCGGCTCGATGAACCAGAAAAGCGACGAAGTCTTTGCGGATCCGGCCGATCGCGCGACTCATGAAGCCGATCGCAACCTGAGCCTGCGCTTCCGCGATCGCGAGCGCAAATTGCTCTCGAAAATCGATGAAGCTTTCGCGCGGCTCGACAGTGGCGCCTACGGCCGCTGCGAGGAGTGCGGCAACGAAATCGGCCTCGCGCGGCTCAAGGCGCGTCCGGTCACTACGCTCTGCATCGGTTGCAAGTCCGCGCAGGAAGCGCGCGAACGCGCCGGTTCGCCGCGCTAACGCCTGACTGAATTCTTCGCGCGGTTTCGACTTGCCTGACGGCGGACCTTGCCTGACGGCTGTCGTCCCGCCATCCTGAAATCATGAAGGTGCGCAAGGCGGTAGTCGTGGCGGCGGGGTTGGGCACGCGGATGCTGCCGGCGTCCAAGGTGATTCCCAAAGAAATTCTGCCGGTCGTCGATAAGCCGGCGATCCAGATGGTCGTCGAGGAGGCGGTCGCCTCGGGCATCGAGGAGATCGTGCTGCTGCTCGGCCCGGGCAAGGAGGCGCTGCTCGAACATTTTCAGCCCGCACCGGCACTCGAGCGCTACCTCGAACAGCGCGGCAAGCGCGAACTGCTCGAAAGCGCCCGCCAGATGAACCGGCTGGCGCATTTCACTACTGCCTGGCAGAACGAGCCGCTGGGTCTGGGGCACGCGGTTTTGCAGGCGCGCGACGCGGTCGGCGATGAACCCTTCGCGGTGATCCTGCCCGACGATATTTTTGACTGCGAGCGGCCCTGCCTGCGCCAGTTACTCGACGCCGCCGAAGCGGCTGACGCGCCGATCGTCGCCCTGATGCGCGTGCCGCGCACCGAGATCCCCAAGTACGGGATCGTCGCGGTGCGGCCGGCCGGCCCGCGCCTCTACGAACTCACCGGAATGGTCGAGAAGCCGCCGATCGAAAAAGCCCCCAGCGAGTTCGCGATCATGGGCCGCTACGTTCTAACGCCCGAGATTTTCGAGTTGCTGGCGCGCGTCACACCGGGCGCGGGCGGCGAAATCCAGCTCACCGATGGTTTGCTGGCGCTTGCGCAACGACGGAAGCTCTACGGCTATGAATTCGCGGGCGTCCGCTACGACCTCGGCGATCGCGTCGGCTTCCTCACCGCGCAAATTGGCTTCGGTCTGAAACGACCTGAATTGGCTGACGGCCTGCGCACCTGGCTCCGCTCGACGCTCAAGCTCTAGCGATTTTTTCAACGCACGAAGAGTCCGCGCTCCGTTGTCGCGCTCTCGCCCAACCTCCTCGCCACGCCGAAGGCCCAGTGGCGCGCGGCTACACCCGATTGGACAATTGCCGCGCCATTTTGTACCGTGCGGATAAGTTCGAGTGCGCCAATTTCTTGCTCTTGTGAGGTTTGATCATGCCGACAATGCCGCGGATGCTGGAAGGCTACCGAGTTTTGGATTTCACACAGTTCGTGGCGGGACCGACCTGCACGCGAATCCTCGCCGAAATGGGCGCTGAGGTAATCAAGCTTGAACTGGCGCCGGCCGGCGACCGTGTGCGCGGCGGCGGCCTCAAGCCGCTCAAGCCCGAGTTCAAGGATTCGAGCACCAGCACCTACTATCTACAGCACAACCACAGTAAGCTCAGCTTCGCGATCGACCTCAAGCAGCCCGGCGCACGCGAGCTGGTGATGTCGATGGTCCCGAAGGTCGACGTTATCGTTGAGAATTTTGCGCCCGGTGTGATCAAGCGGCTGGGCTTCGCCTATGAGGATGTCAAGAAGGTCAACCCCAAAATCATCATGTGCTCAATCTCGATGGCGGGGCAGACCGGGCCGCTCGCCTACAAGGCGGGCTATGATTATATCGGCCAGGCCTACGCCGGAGTCACAGACGGGATCGGCGAGGCCGATCGCGCACCCGCGCTGGTCACGATGGCGATCGGCGACGTCTCGACCGGCGTCGCGGCCGCGATGGCGGTGGGCTTCGCGCTGGTTCATCGTGAGCGCACTGGCGAGGGCCAGTACCTTGACGCTTCGCTGACCGATACCTATTTCCACATGCATGAGGCCAGCACGCCGATGGTCGCGCTGCGTGGCGCGAAATTTCGCAAGACGCGCAACGGCTCGCAGCATCCCGATGGCGGCCCCACCGGCGTTTACCACTTCAAGGGCGATCAGTTCATTCTCCTGACGATTCCGACGCCGCATCAATGGCGCGCCTTCTGCCGCGCGATGGGCACGCCTGCGCTCGCCGACGATCCGCGCTTCAAGAATGCGCGCGGCCGCCGCGACAATGACGGCGAGTTGAAGGTGATCATCGAGGACTGGATGCGCGGCTTCGAGACTCGCGACGACGTGCTTGCGGTGCTAGACAAGGAGCGGGTGCCGTGCGCTCCCGTCCTCACGGTGAACGAAGCGGTCCATCATCCGCATCTGAACGAACGCAAGACGGTGCGCTGGATCGACGACCCGCTGCTCGGCAAACTGGCGCTCCCCGGGGTGCCGGTGAAATTCTCGGCCTGGCCCGATCGCACAGAACTGCGCACGGCCCGCCTCGGCGAGGATAACGAGCAGGTGCTGCACGAGCTGCTGAATCTGCCCGACGATCAGATCAAAAAACTGTACGCCGACGGGGTACTCGTCCGCGACGCGACGCTCGCGAGCGCTGCGCCCAAAGGCTAAAAAGCAAAACTGGATCCTGCGAGAGCGCGACAACGGAGCGCGGGCTGTCCGGACGGTAAAAAAATCAGTAATGCGCGGGCGGCGTGCTCGCCTCGACGCAGGCGTCGAGCCGCTCGATCTTGAAATCGGGAACGCCCTGGGCCGAGATACAGGCGTTAAAATCGCGGCGATGGCCGTTGCTGTCAGTCATGCAGAAATCGACCTTCCCTTTCGGGACCTGTGCGCTCGCGACGCACTCGGGGCGTCGGCGCAGCTTTTCAACGAAATTCGGAAAGTAGTCGTGATAGTAGCTGCATCCGCTCGCTGTCACCGCAATCGCAATCGTCGCGAATTGTCTGACCCGTCTGCCGATCCGCCCACCCGCATCTAATCTCATTACGCCCCACCTTTTAGCTTTCGCGCAGGCCGCTCTCGATGAGCCGCGGCCTCAGTTCCTCGCGATATTGCGCGATTCCCTCGTCGTAGTCCACCCAGCACAGCGTCAGGCCATCAACGCCCGCCGCCGCGATCTTGCCCATCTCCTCGACCACCTGCGCCGGCGTGCCGATAAGTGGCAGGCCGCCATAGCCCGCGATGAAATGATCGATCATCGCGTCCAGTTGCCCGGCCGGTGCGCTGCGCGAGTTAGGAATAAAAGTCGCGAGCAGGTTGCGCGCGGCCGCAACGTCGCCCTTCTCGTAGACGTAGTAATCGTAATAGCGGCGCGCCTCGGCTTCAGTGGGACGGCAAACCACGTAGGCCATCGCGAAGACACTGACCTCGCGAGCATAGCGCTCGCGCGCGAGTTGCTTGACCGCTTTTGCGGTCGCGCCGACCGCGGCGACGTCGAGTCCGATCGCAAAGTTCAGATCCGCCTGACGCGCGGCGAAATCGCGCCCGGCCGGGCTGACGCCGGCGCTCATAATTGCGGGCCACGGCGATTGGATCGGCTTGGGCTCGGAGTATGCCGCCGGCGCGTCAAAAAATCGCCCCTTGAAATCGAAGCTGCCCTCCGTCCACAGACGTTTGGCCAGCGCCAGCCATTCGTCAGCCAGAGCGTAGCGATCGTCGTGCTCCATCTGCGGCGTGCCGAACATGCGAATTTCTTCGGCGTTCCAGCCCGCGACCAGATTCAGCGTAAGGCGTCCAGCCGAAATGTGATCGATCGTCGCAGCTTCTTTCGCCGCGCGGACCGGATGCACAGTCGGCGTATGCACGGTCGCGAAAATTCCGATGCGCTCCGTCGCCGCGGCGAGGCCCGCGGCCCAGGTCATGGTTTCAAAGCTGCGATGATTGAAATTCGTCGCGCCGCCGAACCCACGCCAGCGCGCCACTGGGATGATCGCCTCGAAGCCCGCGGCCTCGGCCGCCTGCGCCAGCCGAATCGATTCACACCACTCGATCCGCAACGTGCCGGCGGCGCTGGTCATCGCGCATCCGCTGCTCACATTGAGGCCGAACACCGCGAGTTTCAGGCGGTTCGGACTGGCGATCACCGGGTTGCGCGCGCGGTCGTTGCGGTTCTCCATCATCCGCAATGGGGTAACCCGAAAGTGCTGCCTGCACAAGCGACGAAATCATCTTTCGGCGCCGCCAAGGCCAATGGTAAGTTGAGGCTTCGTGCAACCCCTGCTCGAAGTGAAAGATCTGCGCACCTCCTTCTTCACTCCGAAGGGCGAGGTGCGGGTCGTCGATGGCGTCAGCTTCTCCGCCACGCCCGGCCGGCTGACCGGAATCGTCGGCGAGTCCGGTTCCGGCAAGACCATCAGCGTGCTTTCGATCATGCGCCTGCTGCCCGAAGGCGCCCGCATCACCGGCGGTTCGATTCGCTTCGAGGGCGTTGATCTGCTCAAGCTCGACGAAGCCGCGATGCGCGCGATGCGCGGCGCGCGGATCGCGATGATCTTTCAGGAGCCGATGACTTCGCTCAATCCGGTCTTCACTATCGGCAGCCAGATTGGCGAGGCCATCAGGCTCCATCAGCGCACCGGACGCCACGAGACCCGCGAGCGCACCGTCGAGGCGCTGCGCACCGTCGGGATTGCCGATCCCGCGCGGCGCGTCAACGACTACCCGCATCAGCTTTCGGGCGGGATGCGCCAGCGGGTGATGATCGCGATGGCGCTGGCGTGCCAGCCCCAGCTCTTAATCGCCGACGAGCCGACGACTGCGCTGGACGTAACGATCCAGGCGCAGATTCTCGATCTGCTTCGCGAGCTTCAGCAGCGCCTCAGCCTCGCGGTGATTCTGGTCACCCACGATCTCGGAATCGTCGCCCAGTACGCCGACGAGGTGACGATTCTATATGCGGCGCGCGTGATGGAGCGGGCCGCCACTGCGGAGCTCTTCGCCAATCCGCTCAACCCTTACACGCGCGGCCTGCTCGCCTCGATTCCGGGGATCGACGGGCGTCAATCGCACCGCCTTGCCGCCATCGCAGGTTCGATTCCGAACGCCGCCTCGCCGCCCAGCGGATGCCGCTTTCATCCGCGATGCCCGATCGCGATCGCGGACTGCACCACCGTCGATCCACCGCTCGAGCGCAAGGCCCCGGACCACTATGCCGCCTGCATCCGAGTCTGACGCGAGCCTCTCCGCGCAGCCCTCGCCGTCGCTCACGGCGGCGTCATCGACGGCAGAAAACCTCGTGCAATGCGTCGGCGTGAGCAAGGAGTTTCCGGCCGGCAGCGACGGCCTCCTGGGGAAACGGCTAACCGTCAAGGCGGTCGGCGGTGTTGACCTCGAAATACCGGCGGGCGAGACGCTCGGCCTGGTCGGTGAATCCGGCTCGGGAAAATCGACGCTGGGACGCTTGATTCTGCGCCTGCTTGAGCCGACCGCGGGCCGCGTCATCTTCGACGGCCGTGACCTCGCCTCGCTGACGCGCGCGGAACTGCGCCGTTTGCGGCGCGAGATGCAGATCGTCTTTCAGGACCCCTACGCCTCGCTGAATCCGCGGATGCGCGTGCGGGCGATCGTCGGCGAGGGGCTCGAAATCCATCGGCTCGCGCAGGGCCGCGCCAAGGAGGATCGCATCCGCGAGCTGCTCGAGATGGTAGGGATCGGCGCCGACGCGCTCGAACGTTATCCGCATGAGTTTTCCGGCGGCCAGCGCCAGCGCATCGGCATCGCGCGCGCGCTGGCCGTCGGACCGCGCTTTCTCGTGCTCGACGAGCCGGTCTCGGCGCTCGACGTTTCGATCCAGGCCCAAATCATCAACCTCCTCCAGGACCTGCAGGAGCGGCTGCGGCTGACCTATCTCTTCATCGCGCACGACCTGCGCGTAGTTGAGCACATCAGCCGGCGCGTCGCGATCATGTACCTCGGCAAGCTGGTTGAAGTCGCCGAGCGCGGCGAGCTCTATCTCAACCCGCGCCATCCCTACTCGCGCGCGCTACTCTCCGCGATTCCGGTGATCGACGCCGCCGATCGGGTCGAACGTATCAAGCTCGCGGGCGAGCCGCCCAGCGCGCTCAACCCGCCCTCCGGCTGCAGCTTCCATCCGCGATGCGCCTATGCGAAAGATATTTGCAAGACGACTGAACCGCCGCTGGTTGCCGGGCGCGGCGGTCACGCGGTCGCGTGCCATGTGTTTCCGGCGCCGGTCTGAGCAGAATCGATGGCCTTCACCACTCGAAACGAAGCGCTCGGTGCCCGCACTGCTCCAGCGGCGTCGTCCACCGAGAGTTTTCGTCAGCCGGCCCCGATGCTGCCGCATACACCCGGCGATGCCTGGATCGAAGAGCGCACGCGGATCGCAGTCGGTCCCGGCATCAATGTCTCGGGGCGCCTGGTCTTTCAGGAGCCGGTCCGCATCGAAGGTCGCCTTCGCGGTGAGGTCAGTTCCAGCGAGTTGGTCGTCATTTCCGAACAAGCCTCGGTCGAGGGCAAGGTGCGGACCCCGCGCGTCCTAATCCTGGGTGAGCTGACCGGCGACGTCGTCGACGCGAAATCCGTCGTGCTTGGTCCGCGCGCTCGCGTCAAGGGGAATATCGACACTGAAAGCCTAACGATCTGCGAAGGCGCACAGCTCGAAGGCGATGTCCGTACCGGCGCCTCAGCAACCGGCGTCCCGAGCGGAGCTAAACCTCCGGGCTAATACTGTCATGTTTCGTGAATGCTGTAACCGCGGAGCAAGTCGCGATGTCATTCTGAGCCAAGTCTGCGAGGCGAAGAATCCCAGCTTCTTAGGAAAGAGCCCTCAGCTCAAGGTCTCGACGCGGGCGGCCTTGCCTGACAGTCCACGCAGATAGTACAACCGCGCACGCCGGACCTTGCCGCGGCTCAGGACCTGAATCTTCTCGATCCGCGGCGAGTGCAGTGGGAAGATGCGCTCAACCCCGATGCCGTAGGAGATCTTGCGCACCGTGAAGGCCGCCCGATTGCCGCCCCGGTTCATCTTGATGACGATGCCCTCAAAGAGCTGAAGCCGCTCTTTTTCCCCCTCGACCACTTTGACCTGCAAGCGTAGGGTATCGCCCACCCGAAACGCGGGGAGATCCTTGCGCAGGGCGCGCTCCTCGATCTTTTCAATAATGCTGTTCATGGAATCCGGTCCCCGAGAATCGAGCTAACCAACTTAGCCGACGCCGACGGGCGACTCAATCCCCGCGTTTCCGGCCGCGCCGAAGCAGATAGTAAAGTGAAATGCTTCAGGGTCCGGCAGGAAGGGGATTAACGCTCGCGCTCGGCACCGGCGGATGTTCGGAGCAATAAGGGTCGGCGCCGCCGATCCCTAGCTGAGCCCGCTCTTCAAGCAGCTTTTGCAGATCGACTTCGCAGCGATTCTGTCCCTTCGCGTAATAGCGGTAACGCCACATGCGCGAGGTGCTGTCCGGCGGCTCGACCAGGATCGGACCGCTCATTTTAGCCGCCTCGTCCGCCGACATACCGAGGTCGGTTGGATTCAGCGGCGCGGGCGTTGCCTGCGACTGCCACACCGGAATCCCGGGCAGGCCCACCGAATGCAAATGGCCCTGCGGGTCCTCGCTCCATTCGAAGCATCCGACCATGCCGTACAAGCCGAGTAACAGCGTGATCGTCAGTGCTCGTCGCAGGTTGGCCTGCGGCCGTTGCTCGTGGGCACTCATTCCATGCTCGGGTAGATCACCCGCTCGGCGCGCAGTGGCAAGCCGCAGTGCATGCATGATCGCACCAGCAGACTGCGGAAGGAGGGAGCGTCGCTCGACGAATGAAAGTATTTGCCGCAGCGCGGACAATGGCTGAAGGCGATCCGCGTCGCGCAACGAAGCATCGCAATCGCCCATACGATCGACAGAGCCACAATTATCCATAGCGGCCGCGCCAGCCGTGTCGCGATCAATAATAGCGGGAGATAGGCAGCGAACAGCAACTGCATCGAGCTCCGTGCGCGGCGGATTTTCCGCAGCCCATTGCGCTCTTCGCTAAGCAACTTTGCGCGCCTCAGCTCTGTCGCTCAGCGCCGGCCATTGCCCTTCATCGCGCGCTCCGCGGCCTCCTCGTCACTGCCCTCCCGCGTCAGCCGCGAATGGCTGAGCAGACCTGCCGTCAACAGCGACACCCCGATGAGGGAGACCAACACCCCGAGCAATCCGCCGATACTCGCAAGGTTCTGTCCCGCGGTTTCCACGACCAGATCGCTGCCGAGGGTCAGCAGGATCGCGCCGAAAAAGATAATTACGTCCGAGAAGAGTCTCATAGCTGTGCGCCTGGTTTACGGTGTAAGCGGGCGCTGCCAGCTTAACGGAGCCGTCGAAGCGCGAGAATACCCGGTTCACACGGTGTCGGCGTCAGCCTCCGCAGAGACGGTGGCGTTCAGCGCCATCGTACGGGCGACGCGTCGCGCGCGATGCACGCCTCGCAAGCGCGACCGTCGGGCGGAGAGATTTCGGGTTTCGATCGCAGGGTGACTACCAGCGCGCGGTCTCAATGGCGACCTCGGCCACGCGTCCCAGTCTCCGCCGCCCCGCGACGCTATTCCAGTAATCACACGACTTACTGTTTCGATAGAATATCCGCCTGGCCCGACTTGATATCGACCGGCACCGAGGCGTGCTCGTGCTCGATTAGCCATTTGCCGTTGATTTTGCGGTAGAGCTCGGTAATCCGCATATTGATCTCGACCGGCTTCCCTGCAGTGCTGGCGCCCGCGATATGCTCGATCACGTGGACGTAGCCGAGCTTGCCGTCCGTATCGACATCCATATCCACCATCTGGTAGGTAATCGGCCCTTTTAAGCCGTTGAGGAAATCGCTCCAGTCCTTGCGGAATGCGTTCCAGCCCAGATAGGCGCGCGGCGGATAGACGTCGAAGACGAACAACTTGTTGCTGTGCAGATAGTTACTCATGATCAAGTCGAGATTGCGGGCCTCGGCGCCGGTGGCGATACTCTGTTGGGCGGCGCGGATTTCTGCGGCCGCATCAGCGCGCGCCGCGGCCGGCCGCGCGATTCCGAGGAGCGTCGCGAGACTCAACGCCAAGCTGAACGCGCGAGTTTTTCTGCGCGTCATTTTGTCACGCTAAAGCCGCGGCGTTGGTGGTCGGCTGATACTGTTCCGCGCCCGCCAGCGGTCGTGAGCCCGGCCGGCATTCGAACGGATCGGTCAAGCCGCGTTCTTTGGCGAACTGGCGGAGCGGCGGAATGACGTCGCGATTGAGCAGCTCGAGACAGCGGCGGCGTTCCTTGGCCGAGACCGGGCCGTCAAGCCAGAACGAAAAGATTCCGGGCCGGAGCGCATCGATGACTTTTTTGAGCTTGGGGATCACGTGGTCAGGGGTCCCGGCGATCATCTGCATATCCTTCAGGACTTGGGGGTAGCCGGCATAGATACTGCGCTTAATCGCTTCGATCTGCTCGTCGGTCTCCTCGCCGGTCGCGGCGAAAATCGGCTTGCCGGAGGTGTTGGGACCGTCGAGAGTCGCGAGGCGGCGGGTCGCCGCCTTGGAGTTGTAGCCTGGCGGAAACATCCACTCCGGACGTGCGAAATGAGCAAAGGCGCCGCCGAAGAGCAAGCGCTTGCCCAGTTCCTCGGCGCGCTCCTGGCTGTCGTTGATCATGACCGGCTGCAAATAACCGAAATTCTCCGGCCCCGCCTGATAGCCCGCGCGCGCCGCGGTCTTACCGTAAAGCTCGAAGAGATCGATGGTCGGTTCGAGTTTGGTGGCGAGGGCGACGTAGGGATAGCGGCGCTTGGCGCACCATTCCGCGGTGTCGGGACTGATCAGCCCCGGAATCCAGAATGGCGGATGGGGTTTCTGCAGCGGCAGGACCCACGGATTGACCTGGCGGAAGTGAAAATTCTTGCCCTCGTAACGGAACGGCCCGGGCGTCGTCCAGGCCTTCTCGATAAAATCGACGCCTTCCTCGAACAGCTCGCGATTCTTGGCGGGATTGGTGTTGTTGGCGAACTGCTCGCTGCCGGCGCCGCGCACCCAGCCGGTGGTCAGCCGGCCGCCGGAGATCAGGTCGATGGTCGCGAGTTCCTCCGCCAGGCGCAGCGGGTTCCCGACTGTCGCCACCGGATTGCCGAGCAGCGTAATCCGGATGCGCTTGGTCTTGGCCGCGATCACTGCCGCCTCGACGTCCATCACGGCGCCCAGACAGAAGGGCGTGCCGTGATGCTCGTTGAGCATGACGCCGTCGAAGTTGAGCAACTCCTGATCGGTGTAAACCTTCTCGTCGAGATACTGATTGATAATCTTCGCCCCGTGCTCGGGATCAAAGAAACGATTCGGCGTACCGTAAAAGCTGCGCAAGCGGAGTATCTGATTCTCCAGCTCGCGATACTTTTCGGGCTCGGTTTCGGGATCGTAATGATATGCGCGCTCGGTGAACCACATGAAATGCATGAGAATCGCTCCTGCTGTCTAGCGCAGAAAATTTGTGACTGTGCTGACGAATTGGCCGGTTTGCTCAATCTCGGGCCGATGGCCGCAGTTATCCAGAATCGCGAGTTTCGACCCGCTCAAGGCGCGATGGTAAGCGGCGATGGCGGCGTGCGGAATCACGCGATCGTCGCGACCCCAGACGATTAAAGATTCGACCTTGCCCGCGCTCTCGAGCAGATAAGGCAGGCTCGGCGTATGGAAGTAGGGTTGCCACGCGATGCGCGAGAACTCGGCGCGCGCGTCATCCCAGGCCTCGAATTGCTCCGGCGTGCTCTCACCACCATAGAGGATACCGAACTCGGGCGTTGCAGCGCGATTATGGACGGTCGCGTTGAGGTACTTGTCGGCCGGCACCTGGAACAGATCCATGATTTCGCCTTCGGCGGGTTTGATGCCGCCGGGCGCGACCAACACCGAACGGCGAAACTGCGCCGGATTGTTCGCGATCATTTCGGCCGCGACCCACCCGCCGAAGGAGAAGCCGATGACGTCGGCGCGCTCGAGGCCCTGTTCGCGCAGAAAGCGCGCGTAGAAGCAGGCGAGATCGCGTACATTCTCGATCCATCCAAGCCGCGGAGTCTGCCCGAATCCCGGCGCGAAGGGGATCACCAGCGTCCGCTCCTTGGCCAAGGCGCGTTGCCAGTTCAGCCATCCGGCATAGCCAAGTTCGTCGTGCAGCACTAAAAGTGGTGCGCCGCTGCCGCCCTTGATCACCGGCATCTCGATTCCGGCGATACGAACGAGTTCCTGCTTCCATTCTTGCGATGCCATCAAACCTCTTCGACCCTCGGAATTACTGCGAGCAAGCGAACGTCACACGCGCGCCGCATCAGCGCCACTTCGCGAGAAAATCGCCGCGCTCGGTCTTCAGATCAACCGGCACCGAGGCGTGGACGTGAACGATCATCCATGTGCCGTTGATTTTGCGATAGACATCGGTTTCGCGCAGGTTCAGTACGAACGGCTTGCCCTCCTGCGTAGTGCCGCGGATGTACTGAATCATGTGCGTATAACCGAACTGGTCGTCCGCGGTGGCGGTCAGCTCGCCGAGCTTGTAACTTATCGGCCCTTTGAGCGCGTCGAGGAAATTCTTCCAGTCGCCGCGAAACGCGTCCCATCCGATATAGGCCCTGGGCGGATACATGTCGAAAACGAAGAGTTTATCGCCCGGCAGGTAATGGCTCATGATGCCGTCGAGATCGCGCTTTTCCGCGTCGGCGGCGATGCTGAGCTGGATCGCCTTGATTTCGCCGGCACTGCTTGCGCGAGCGGCTGTCGGAGTAATCATTGCGAGGATGATAGCGCCTACCAGAACGAGGGCTATGCCCAATCCTGATCGATCTCTTCGCATCGTGGCCGGTTGACCTTTCCGCACGCTACGATCTTGTGTCAATTCTTGTTTCAACATCGTCGCAGGCCGGATTGTGCGCCCAAACACCGGGTCTTTATACCTTTTTTCAGGACAGCGTCAACGGGAGGGTCGGCCAATAAATTTGCTCGAGCGCGGTTCAGCTTCCGCAGAGACGGTCGAGAATGATGCCGGCGGCGGCGCGCACCGAAAGATGATTGTACGAGCCCGGGCCATGGATCGGCGCGAGCACGAGGTCGGCGCGCTCGAGAATTGCCGGCGCGAGGCCGAAGCCGGTCCCGAGCATCAGCATCAGGGGCGGCTCGGCGGCGCTTTCGCGGACGCGGCGGAGTTCCGCGAAACTGATCCCGTTTTCCACTCGCGCCGAGGTGTAAACCAGCCGCGGCCGCGTCCCCGCGATCCGTTCGGCTGCGGCAATCGCATCGTCGAGGGTTTCGACGATCTCGGCTAAATCGAGCGCTTCCCGCCGCCGCGAATCGTATAGGCGCCCATAGTCAAGCCGCCAGTGATCGAGCACGCGCAGTGCGAAATCGCGCTGTTCGACGATCGGATGAACGACGTAAAAGCCGCGCACGCCATAGGTCCGCGCGGCGCGCGCGATGTCGTGAAGGTCGAGACTGGTGATCGCCGAGGTGACGACGCGGCCGTTGCGGTCGAGCACCGGATGATGGAGCAGAGCGACGAACAGCTCCGCCACGTCAGGCTTTGCGCTCGCCGCCGATTAGGTCCGGGCGGCGGCGCGCTGTCCGTTTGCGCGACTCGGCTGCCCGCCACTGCCTGATCTTGCCATGATCGCCGCTGAGCAGGATTTCCGGCACGCGCATCCCGCGGAACTCTTCCGGACGAGTATATTGCGGATATTCGAGCGCGACAGTGACGCCAAACGACTCCTCGCGCACTGAGTCGGCATTTCCGAGCACTCCTGGTATCAGCCGCGCGACTGCTTCGATCAAGGTCATCGCTGCGAGCTCGCCGCCGCTCAGCACGTAGTCGCCGATTGAAATCTCACGGTCAACCAAGGTGCGGACGCGTTCATCAAAGCCTTCGTAGCGGCCGGCGATCAACATCAGACCGGGGCGGAGGCTCGCAAGCTCGCGCACCAGCGGCTGGTCGAGCACTTCGCCCTGCGGCGTCATCAGGATGCGTGTGAGGCCCGGTGCGGTCGAATCGACCGCGTCGATCGCGGCGGCGAGCGGCTCGGGCCGCAGCACCATCCCGCAGCCGCCGCCGTAGGGAGTGTCATCGACCTGGCGGTAGTTTCCCAGGCCGTGCGCGCGCAGGTCGTGGGTGTGGATCGAAACCAAGCCCTGCCGCTGGGCCCGGCCCATCAGGCCCGCGTCGAGTGCGGAGAACATCTCGGGGAATAATGTGATTACGTGAAACTGCATAGTTGCTTTTTTGACGCGCGAATCAATCGAGCAACCCGGGCAGCGACGTGATCGTGATTTGGCGCGCGGCAAAATCGAGCTGCTTGATGACGTCGGCGATAACCGGGACCAGTACTTCGGTTGGACCTTCGCGCACGATCATGACGTCGTTGGCGCCGGTGGCGAAGATCTCAGCCACTGTACCCAGGCGGCGGCCGTCGGTGGTAACGACGGCGCATCCGATCGCGCGGAAGTCGTAGAACTCATTCGGTTGCAGCGCCGGCAAGTCACGCTCGGCGACGAGAATCGCGCGGCCGCGCAGCGACTCGGCCGCGGTGCAGGTCTCGATCCCCGCGAGGGTCAGCCTGACTCCTCGATGACCGAGCTTCTGTACCGTCTGTATGGTGTAGACGCGGCAGCCGTCATCGTGCTCGAGCGTGATCTGTCGTCCGGCTGTGAGTGTGGCGGATTCGGGCTGATCGAGTGACATGACAACGCTCCCGTTCAGGCCGTGCGGCCTGCCGATCTGTCCGATACGAATATAACCCCCGGTATCCGCGCCGCTTGCGGCGGTCTTCCCTGCAGCTATATTTCTCGCAGCTCTCTTGGGCCCCGACACGGCGGCCCTATTTCTCTTCGATGATTTCGAGGACAACCTTGCGATTTGTGCGCGAGGCGACGGCGTTAAGAATCGTGCGAATCGATTTGGCGGTGCGGCCCTGTTTGCCGATTACCCGCCCGAGATCTTCCTTGGCCACGCGCAATTCGAGAATTGAGGCGGTATCGCCCTGAGTCTCCCTGACTTCCACCGCGCCCGGATCGTTGACCAGTTGTTGCGCCAGAAACTCGACTAGATCTTTCATGGCTGGCTCCGGGGCGGCGGACATGACTGGCTCCCTGGACACGGATCAGGTGGACTGGACAGCATCCCCCGCGAGCTTTATCAGCTTGCGCACGGTATCGGATGGGCGCGCTCCCGCTTTGATCCAGCGTTCGGCTTCGCCCGCTTTCAAGGAAACCTTGGCCGGCGCCGTCGACGGGTCGTAGGTGCCGATATGGTCGACGAAACGCCCGTCACGCGGCGAGCGTGAATCTGCGACGACGATCCGGAAAAAGGGTTTTTTGCGCGCGCCGTGACGCCGCAGCCGAATAACAAGTCCCATGCGTTACCTCGGTAATATATCTATCGATTCTAGCGCCCAAACCCAAGTCCGCGCATCATCGCGCCGCCGGCGCCCATCTTGGTGACTTTCTTCATGACCTTGCGCATCTGGTCAAATTGCTTGAGAAAGCGATTAACTTCCTGCACCGAGGTGCCGCTGCCGCCGGCGATCCGGGCGCGGCGGCGGCCGTTGAGCAGCAGATGATTGCGCCGCTCCTGAATCGTCATCGAGTCGATGATGGCCTGAATGCGCAGCATCTCGCGGCGGGCCTCATCGGTGTCGGTGGCGCCGGCAATCTTCTTGAGGCCGGGGATCATGCCGAGCAGATCACCGATCGAGCCCATCTTTTTGATGGTCTTGAGCTGCTCGCCGAAATCCTCGATCGTGAATTCGTTTTTCTTGAGCTTGCGCTCGAGCTCCTTGGCCTGGCCTTGATCAAAATTTTGCTGGGCCTTTTCGATTAGGCTCAGCATGTCGCCCATGCCGAGGATGCGCGAGGCGAGGCGGTCAGGATGGAAGACCTCGAGCGCGTCGAGCTTTTCGCCCATGCCGGCGAAGAGGATTGGCGCTCCGGTGATCGCGCGCACCGAGAGCGCCGCGCCGCCGCGCGCGTCACTGTCGAGCTTGGTCAGGATCAGGCCGGAAATCTTGAGCCGGTCGTGAAAGCCTTGGGCGACGTTGACGGCGTCCTGACCGGTCATCGCGTCGGCGACCAGGATCGTATGATGCGGCTGCGCGGTGCCCTTGAGCCGCGCCAGCTCGTCCATCAGCTCTTCGTCGATCTGCAGGCGACCGGCAGTATCGATGAGGAGCGCGTCGTGCCCGGCTAAATCAGCTTTCGCCAGCGCGCGGCTGACGATCTCGACCGGGTCCTGATCCTCGCGGCTCTCCACGACCGGGACGCCGATCTGAGCGCCGAGCACGCGCAACTGCTCCATTGCGGCCGGGCGGTAGATGTCGGTCGAGACCATCAGGGGATGGCGCTTGCGTTCGTTCTTCAGAAAGAGCGCGAGCTTGGCCAGCGAGGTCGTCTTGCCGGAGCCTTGCAGGCCGACGAGCATGATCTTGACGGGCGGCTTAACCTTGAGGTCGAGCTCGCGCGCCTGCCCGCCCATCACCTCGCGCAATTCGTTAGCGACGAAGCGGATCAGGTGCTGCTCGGGGCTGAGTGAGCGCAGCACCTCCTGGCCGAGGGCTTTCTTTTTTACATGATCGACGAAATCGCGAACGACCTTAATATTGACGTCGGCCTCGAGCAGCGCGCGCCGCACCTCGCCGAGCGCTTCCTCGATATTGCGCTCGGTGATCCGACCTTGGCCGCGAAGTTTCTTGAAAACGCCTTCGAGGCGATCACTTAGAGTGTCGAACATGGATCAACGTTGTGGCGAATAAATTTGGCGAGCTGGGACGATCTCTCGAAGCGTACCAGCACGATGAGTTAAAGGTAGGCGGCGACTTATGCCCTGTCAAACCATGCACGCCCGCCTTAGCAGGTCACGCTGATCCTTTCTCCGACTTCTGTTTTGTCGTTCCCGCGGATGCCTGCCACGCGGAAATCCCGGATTAATGGCCGCATTATTTCCTTTATCATGCGTGAAAACTCCTTGACACCACCTGAGCGGCTCCGGGCTTGAGCGGGCGGGCAGGATTCTCTAAGTCTCGACGGTTCCTAATGTGCTTTGCCTGCCTCGAACAAGTCGGGATTCAGGCGGAAAGCTTCCTTTAGCTCAGCGACGGCGGCGTCGTGCTGGCCCTCGGCATTAAGCGCAATGCCGAGGGCGTAGTGGGCCTTGGCATAGTCGGGATTAAGGCGAATGGCATTCTTGAGCTCAGCGATAGCAGCGTCAGGCAGTCCCTCGCCATAGAACATATAACCCAAGTTATAGTGGGGCCTGGCATCGCCGGGATCGAGGTGGATGGCCTCCTTGAACTCGGCGATGGCTGCATCGTGCTGGCCTTCGGCCTCTAGCGCACCCCCTAGGGCGTTGTGGGCCTCCGCATAGTTAGGATTGACGCGGATGGCTTTCTCAAATTCGGCTACGGCAGCATCGGGTTGGCCTTCGAAATAAAGTGCGGCCCCCAGGTTGTAGTGGGCTAGGGCAAAGTCGGGATCGAGACGGAGGGCTTTTCTATACTCGGCGATGGCGGCGGCGTGCTGGCCCTCGTGATCAAGGGCAGCGCCTAAGTTGTCGTGGGCCGCGGCATAGCCGGGATTAAGACGCAGGGCTTGCTTGTATTCGGCGATGGCGGCGTCGTGCTGGCCTTCGGAATTAAGCGCAATACCAAGGTTGTTGTGGGCCGTGGCAAGGTCGGGATTGAGACGGAGGGCTTCTCTGTACTCGGGGATGGCGGCGTCGTGTCGGCCCTCGACATCAAACGCAGCCCCCAAGTTGTTGTGGGCCGCGGCAAGGCCGGGTTCGAGGCGGAGGGCCTCCTTGAGCTGAGTAATGGCCTCGTCGTGCTGCCCATTGGTATTAAGGGCAAGAGCCAGGTCATTGTCCACCTCCGCGTCGTTCGGGTTGAGGCGGAGGGCTTCCTTGTATTCGGCGATCGCTTCAATGGTGTTCCCAGATAAAAGGAGATAATTGCCGCGCAGATGATCCAGGGCTTCACGACTCGCAGTGGCCTCAGGCAAGCGACCTGACTTCAATACGTCGCTGAGAATTTGGGCCGCTTCCTTGTAGGACCCGCGGGCGCCTAGCGCGAGCGCCAAAACGGTCTTGGCAATTTGAGCGATCTCCTGAGGAAGAGGCAACTTATCGAGCGTGGCGAGTTGTGAGCTCGGAAATTCCTCAAGATTAGACTGGGGTTGGAAGATACGCTGGGGATTCACTACGGTCAGCCAAGGTTCTTGGGTGCCTTCCACCACGAAAGGCCGCAGGACAAGAGCAGCTCGGAGCCAACGGCCGATTTTGAGCGCTTCAGCTTGCTGGTCATCAGCATCAGGAGGAAGAGGCCGCTCGATCTGCTTTACGTGCGCGATCCCCCGCAACTGCTCGCTGCTTTGGAACTGAAGAAATATGCTGTTTTGGTACGCGCTCTGCTGTTCGCGATTTTGGTCCCCAGGCACTTCGGCAATCAATATGCCGATTTGTCCGTCCGTGAAGGAACATGGCAAACCCCAATATCTGTACGTCAGCCAGCCGATTATTGACGACACAATTGCTACGCCCAACGAAAAAACGATTACCGAACGCCAGAGGGCGAATCTTTGCTCGCCTCGGTAATCGCGTAGATACCAGTAGCGAAAGTACGCGAAGATTGCCGTCAGGGCTACGACGGCAATTGCTATTCGCCGTGGATACTCAAAGAAGAGGCCACCAAATTGGATAAGGAACTTGAGTATGTCCACGCTTGTGAGCTTGGCTCAGGTTAGGTTTATCGGTTCATTCAGGAGACTACCGTCCATTCGCTCGCATCCGCGTTATTACACATTCCCTGAATGGACGATATGGTTGGGTTACAGCGCGAGGCGGTCGAGGGAGCGATACTGAATCGCCTCGCTCAGGTGATGGGCTTGGAGCGGACCGCCGTCGTCGAGGTCGGCGATGGTGCGCGCGACCTTGAGGATTCGCGTGTAGGCGCGCGCGCTCAGTCCGAGGCGGTTGATCGCGAGCTCGAGTAGCCGCTCGCCGCCGCTCTCGACCTGGCAACAGGCGTGCAACTGGCGCGCGCCCATCTGGGCATTGCAATAGATCGACAAGCCGCGAAAGCGTTCGAGCTGAAGCGCGCGGGCGCGATTGACCCGCTCGCGAATCGTCAGCGAAGTCTCGCTCGAAGTGCGATCGGTCAACTCGCGATACTTAACCGCGGGCACCTCGATATGTATATCGATGCGATCGAGCAGCGGCCCCGAGATGCGCGAGCGATAGCGCTGGATCACGATCGGCGAGCAGCTACATTCGTGCTGCGAATCGGTGAAGAAACCGCACGGACAGGGATTCATCGCCGCAACCAGCATCACGCTGGCCGGGAAGGTCACGGTGCCGAGCACGCGAGCGATCGTGATGCGGTTGTCTTCGAGCGGCTGGCGCAGGACTTCGAGGACGTTCTTACGAAATTCGGGAAGCTCGTCGAGAAACAAGACGCCGTTGTGCGCTAGGCTGACTTCGCCGGGACGCGGGAACGGTCCGCCGCCGATCAGTCCGGCGTCGGAAATCGTATGATGCGGTGAGCGAAACGGCCGCGTGGCGATAAGCGCCAGGCCGTCGAGGATGCCCGCGACGCTATGGACCTTGGTGGCTTCGATCGCCTCCTCGAAGGTCATGGCGGGCAGGATGGTCGGGAGCCGCTTCGCGAGCATCGTCTTGCCGGAGCCGGGCGGCCCGATCATCAGAACGTTGTGGCCGCCGGCGGCGGCGACTTCGAGCGCGCGTTTGGACTGCTCCTGACCCTTGACTTCACTGAAATCGAGGTCATAGCGGCTGGCGGCCTCGAAGAGTTCGCTTAAATTGGCATTGGCCGGGGGCGGCGTGCGCAACTCCTCGAAGAATTCGATCGACTCCTGGAGGGTCTCGACGCCGATTACTGCGACGCCTTCACCGATCACGGAAGCCTCCGCGGCATTCTCGCGCGGCAGCACGATCCCGTCCATTTTGCGCGCACGCGCGAGCAGCGCGCTGGGTAGTGCGCCCTTGACCGGCTTGATTCGGCCGTCCAGCGCCAGTTCGCCCAACACCAGATAGCGGTCGAGACGTTCGCGCTTTTCGATCATGCCCGCCCCGGCGAGGATGCCCAGTGCCATCGGCAAGTCGAAAGCGGAGCCCTCCTTGCGGGTATCCGCGGGCGCGAGGTTGATGGTGATTTTGCTGCCGGGGAACTCGTAGCCGGAGTTGCGAATCGCCGAGCGCATCCGGTCGTAGGCCTCGCGGACGGCGCCCTCGGCCAGCCCGACCATGCGGAAGGAGGGCGCGCCGCCGCCGATATCGACTTCGACCTCAACCGCGAAGGCGTCAACCCCGGCGATCGCGCTGGAGAGTACGCTGGCTAACAAAGCGCGTCGGCCTCTCTGACGCCGGCTAATCTTGCGTGAAGCCTTGGCACGTAAGGCAGTATAGTGAATTTGCAGAGGCGAAGTGCAGCCCAAACGCGCTGCAAACTTTGTCTCTACTCAGTCCCGTGAGCCGTCGAGTCCGCGAACTTGCGGGAGAATCAAAGGGGGGCCGCGTCAGCGGTCCCCCCTTGGTTCGTGATTCGTATCGTCGGTGGCTGGGCAGAAATCTCACAGCCCGCGATACGTCGCGATGAGTGTCAGCGAACGCTGGAGCGCGGCGTCGTGATCTCGAAAACGAAGCCGGATGGATCGAGCACTGTGACGATCGCCTGCCCGTTGCCAGTTCCCCCGCCAGTAGAACCGACGATCGTCTGCGGGTATTGCTGCCCCGGCGTTGCGCCGCCGGCTCCATTGCCCTGGACCGGGCCAATCGTGTCGAAGGCGCGGCCGCCGATGCGGAAGTGCCAGGTCACCAGGGCGGTATCGAGCGGTCCGGATGCCGGCAGGCCGGCGATAAACGCGCCCACGGTGAAGAACGTACCGATCACAGGAGTCGTGATCGTACTGCAATCGATCGCCGTGCTGCTCTGGGCGATCGTACCGCCGGCATAGACCGGCGCGGTGGCGGTAAAAAACGTTCCGGTCGAATCGAACTTCGCGTCGGTCGCCGCGGTTGCGCAGACGTCGAAGCTCGCGGCGAACAACGGCGTTGCCGTCGTGCAGACGCCAGCCAAGGCCAGCAGGCCAATGGAATTGCGAATCTTCATTTGAGTATCTCTCCCTTCAGATTTTCAGGTGAGAAATGCGCTTGAATAAATCCGCTGTCAACCGGAAACTTGTGCCTCACTCCCATACCGCGCCGCACGCGATTAGCTCCGCGCGCACGGCAGCGTCGTGGCCGAGCAACTCGCCGAGTACGTATTCGTTCGCGGAACCGATCAACGGCGAGGGCGTGCGAATCGAGGCCAGCGGCGGGGACGAATGGGCAGGTATCCCGGTTACGCGTGTCGTTGCGCCGTCCGGCAGGGTGACGGTGCTCCAGAAATTCCGCGCCTGAAGCTGCGGATTGCGGGCGCACAAATCCGCACCGTTGCAGACCACGCCGGCGGCTACGCCTGCCGACTGCAGCCGCGCCATCGCCTCTTCGGCATCCTGCGCGAGCGTCCAGCGCGTGACGTTTTCGTCCAGCTCTGCTGAATTTCGTATCCGCAAATAGAGTGTGCGGAACTTCGCCGCGCCGGTCCACGCGGGCGCGCCGATCGCGGCAACGAAGCGCTCCCACTCGGCCTGCGTGCCGACGCTGATCGCGATCCAGCGGTCGTCGTCTTCGCTATGGCCGCGCCGCGCGGAGTCGGCCGTCTCCCGAAGCGGAAGGCATCGATAGACCCCATGCGGCGCCGCCGGCGCCTCTTGCGAGCGATACTGCGGCGGCGACTGCTCCCGCCCATTAACCGCGATATCGAGCAGGGCCGGGCCGATCACGCTCGTAACCGCCTCGAACTGCGAGAGATCGACGAACTGTCCTTGACCTGTGCGCCGTCGATGCCAAAGCGCGATCAGCGCGGCCAGCGCTCCCGTATACCCCCCGCACATATCAGCGTATGAGTAGCCGAAACCGGCGGGCGCGCCGCTCGCCTCCGCCATCAGGAGCGTGTAGCCGCCAAGTGCCTGGAGCGTCGGCCCGTAACTGACGTAGCTGGCGCGCGGGCCGGTATGGCCCAGCCCGGACATACTGATGCTGATGATGTCGGGCTTGATCGGCGACAGGCTGGCGTAATCCATGCCCCATCCGCGCATCACGCGCGCCGAGAAGTTGTCCATCACGAGGTCGCTGAGCCGTGCAAGGCGGCGCGCGATCTCGATGCCGCGCGGATGCGACATGTTCACTGCGATCGAGCGTTTGTTGCGATGGAGCTCGCCTTGCAGGCCAGTCTGACGCGAACCCAGCGGGCCGGGCCGCCGTTCGAGCTTGATCACTTCCGCGCCGTGGTCGGCGAGGATCCGCGTGGCGACCGGACCGGCCACCACCCAGGTGAAGTCGAGCACGCGGATACCTTCCAGCGGCAGAAGGGCCATTCTCAGATGATTCCCTCAGCGGCGAGCGCCGCGAGTTCGCCGGCGTCGAGACCGAGTTCGTCGCGCAGAACCTCGTTCGTATGCTCACCGAGGGGCGGTGGCCGCCGATAGAGCCGCCAGGGCGATCCGCTGAAGAGATAGGGCGCGCCAGGGTAGCGGAAGCTGCGGCCCAGCTCCGGATGCTCGACCTCGACAAAGTAGCCGCGCGCGGCGAGTTGCTCATCCGTGAAGAGCGCCTCGGGATGGCGGACGCTGGCATAGGGCAGACGCAGGGTCTGTGCGTGTTCAAGCAGCTCGTCGCAAGTGTAATTCTTCACCCATTCATCGAGCACGTCGAACAGGTGCTCGGCGTGCTCGGCGCGATAGACCACATCGATCCATTGCGGCTCGACGAGATCTTGCGCCATCCCGTCGGACGCTACCCATTCGACCAGCGAGGTCCAGTCGCCCAGCGTGCAATGCATGATGTAGCCATCGCGGCATCGCCCGACGCGGAAATAACGGCTCCAATGGAGCGTGCCGCGACGCGGCTCGACGCGGCCCTCGCCAAAGTAGCTGCCGGCGACATGCTCGACCGCGGCTGCGGTCGCCTCCTGCATACTGAGATCGATCCACTGGCCGGTACCGTCGCGATCGCGGGCAAAGAGCACACACAGGGTCTCGATCGCGCCGAAGTAGGCTGATGCGTGATAGGCCTGCAAACCTAGCGGGCGCACGGGTTGTTGTCCGGGCGAGCCGTTGACATAGAGCATTCCGCCCTGCGCCGCCAACACGGTGTCATCGGCGAGATAATCGCGAAACGGCCCGCTCTGTCCAAACGGCGCGATCGAGAGCAGGATCAGCGCCGGGTTGAGGCGATGCAGCAGGTCCCATCCGAGACCAAGATCGCGCAGGACGCCGGGGGCGAAGTTCTCGATGATGATGTCCGCCGAGCCCGCGAGCTTGAGCAGAATCTCCGCGCCCGCGGGTTGGTGAAGATCGAGCGTGACCGAGCGTTTGTTCAAGTTGTAAAACCAGAAGAACTGGCTGCGATCGCGATGGGGCTGATCATCAAGAAAGGGGCCGATCCGCCGTCCGGGGTCGCCGCCGGGCGGTTCGATCTTGATCACGTCGGCGCCCATGTCCGCCATCAGGCGCGCGCAGAGTCCGGCGCGATAGTCGGTGAGATCGAGCACGCGCAGTCCCTGCAAGGCGCTCATGGCCGATCACCCCGTGATGGATTTCGCGTCATGCGGATGGTTCCGGCGCGCGCGGAACTCATCGATATACGATCGTAATCGGGGCCGTTACGATGCCGGTGCCGGGGTACTTAAAGCTTGCTGCAGCGAACGACGGCGGTGAGAAAGTGGCTTTGGCATTGTTGGAAAAGCCATACCCTTTGGTCGGCATCCCAATCCAGTTGAAGTCCATCTTGCCGTTCTCATTCTCGTCGTGCAGGACGGTGGCCGCGTAGGTGCCGGCGGGCACATTCGCAAAATTGAAGACCGCGACACCACCGCTGATCGGGACATACATCCCGCGGAACTCGCGAGAGGCGTCGCGCGGAAAGCCGTCAGGGCCTTTGAAAAGACCGCAACCAACGCGCCCATGATCGTTGCGGAGACCGCTGACGACCACGCGGATGCCTGGCGCGGTATTCGAACCCGCGTCTGCGGCCAGAGTCGCCGCAGCGATCAACCCGCCTGCGCTCGCCACGATCACAACCATCCAGCGGGCGATTATGCTCGATTTCAGATTCACCATTTTCCTCACCTTCAGAATCATCCACTAATCTATGCTAACCTGAACCGCGAGCAGCATTCACGCCTTAGGCTTGAAGCTGACAGACGATTGGAGGCGTGTCGGCGGGACTGTGGCAGAGCGCGATTACAAGGCAACCCTGAAACTTCCGAAGACGGACTTCCCGATGAAGGCGAATCTGCCGAAACGGGAGCCGGAGACGCTGGCCCGCTGGAAGGCGGACGGTTTGTACGCGCAACTGCTTGCGGCGCGCCGCGAAGCGCCTGCGTGGGTCCTGCACGACGGTCCGCCATACGCCAACGGCCGCGTGCATTTCGGCACCGCGCTCAACAAAATTCTCAAGGATTTCATCGTACGCTCGCGGGCGTCGCTCGGCTATCGCACACCCTACGTTCCGGGCTGGGATTGCCACGGGATGCCAATCGAGCATCAGGTTGCGCGCGACCTCGGCGACAAGATTCGCACGATTCCGAAACTCGAAATACGCAAGCTCTGCCGCGAGTTCGCCGAGAAGTGGATCGACATCCAACGCGAGGAATTTATCCGGCTCGGAGTAACGGGCGACTGGGCGAATCCTTATCTGACTTTCGCTCCTGAGTACGAAGCGGCGGAAATCGGCGTGCTGCGCGAACTGCTCGACGCCGGCTTTATCTATCGCGACCTGCGGCCGGTGCACTGGTGCTTCGATTGCCGCACCGCGCTCGCCGAGGCCGAGGTCGAGTACCGCGATCACACTTCGACCGCGATCTATGTGGCCTTCGGGCTGAATCAGAATGCGGGCGACGCCGCGGCGCTCGCGGTCGATGCGGCGGACGGCGCGGCCCTGGCGGCGGCGCATCGCGCGGGCCGGCTCTACGCGGTCATCTGGACGACGACGCCGTGGACGCTGCCGGCCAACCTCGGCATCGTGCTCAACGAAAACTTCGATTACACGGCATTACAAGTCGGCAACAATTGCTACATCGTGGCAGAGCGGCTGGCCGAAGCGGTCGAGCAGGCGTGCGGACTGCAGGTCGCACGACGGATTCCGCTCAAGCGCGAGGCGCTCAAGGCGCTCGACGGCCGCGACCTCTTCCGCCATCCCTTTGCCGACCGCGACGGCCGCCTGATGTTCGGCGATCACGTCACCGCCGACGCCGGTACGGGGCTGGTGCACACCGCGCCCGGCCACGGTTACGAAGACTTCGTAATCGGCAACAAGTACGGCCTCGAAACCTTCACGCCGGTTGACGACGCCGGGCGCTTTACCGCTGCGGCAGGCGAATGGGCGGGCCGCAACGTCTTCGAAGCGAACCCGTCGATCGTTGAGCATCTGCGCGCCCTTGGCGCGCTGCTCAAAGCGGAGCCGTTTGAGCACAGCTATCCGCATTGCTGGCGATGCAAGAATCCGCTGATCTTCCGCGCGACCGAGCAATGGTTCTTGCGGATCGATCATAAAGGGCTGCGCGCGCGCGCGATCGCCGAGATCGATCGCGTGCAGTGGGTTCCCGCTTGGGCGCGCGATCGGATACGCAACATGGTCGAGGCGCGGCCCGACTGGTGTCTCTCGCGCCAGCGCGCGTGGGGCGTGCCGATCCCGGCGCTCAAGTGCGCGAAGTGTGAGAAAGTCACGCTCGACAGCGCGGTTGTGCAGCGCGCGCAGGAGATCTTCGCCCGCGAAGGCTCTGACGCGTGGTACGCGCGGCCAGTCGCGGATTTCGCCGGCGGTTTGCGCTGCCCGGCGTGCACGGGCGCTGAATTCGTCAAGCAGGAGGACGTGCTCGACGTCTGGTTCGACTCCGGATGCTCCCACGCCGCGGTCCTGACCAAGTCGCGCGGGCTTGAGTGGCCCTGCGACGCCTATGTCGAGGGCGTCGATCAGACGCGCGGATGGTTTCAGGTCTCACTCATCACCGCCGCCGCCGTGAATGGTCGCGCGCCGTACTCGACTGTCGTCAGTCACGGCCTTGCGCTCGACGAACTCGGCCGCAAGATGTCGAAGTCGCTGGGCAATTTCGAGTACGCGTCAGAGGTGGTTAATCGGATCGGCGCCGACGTGTTCCGCCTGGTCTTCGCGTCGGTCGATTACAGCTCCGACATGAACGTCGGGGACAACCTTTTCAGCGCCGTGACCGAGGCCTATCGCAAGCTGCGCAACACCTGCCGCTACATGCTTGGGAATCTCGCCGATTTCGAGCCGGCGCGCGATACGGTCGCGCCCGCATCGATGCTGGAGTTCGATCGCTTCGTGATGGCGCGCCTGGAGCGGCTCAAGGCGACGGTGCGGCGTGCATACGAGGAGTTCGATTTCCAGACGGCCTATCACGCGATCCTGAATTTCGTCGTGATCGATCTGAGCTCGCTATATATCGATGTTGCGCGTGATCGGCTCTACTGCGACGGGCGTGATTCGCGCGAGCGACGTTCCGCACAGACGGCGCTTTACCTGATGCTCGACGCGTTGGTGCGGATGCTCGCGCCGCTGATTCCCTTCACAGCCGACGAAATCTATTCGCACGTGCCCGGGCGAACCGGGAGCAGCGTCCATCTGCTGACGCTGGCGGAGCCCGACCCGCGCTTTGTTGATGCTGACCTCGAAGCCCGCTGGAGTGGCCTGATGCAGGTGCGGGATCAGGCGCTCAAGGTGCTTGAGACCATGCGTCAAGCCGGCGCGATCGGCGCGCCGCTCGAAGCGCGCCTGAGTCTCGGCGTCGTCGGGTCGGAGCATCGTAGCGTGACTGACGCGCTGAATCATTATCGCGCCGGACTCAAGGATCTCTTCATTGTCTCGGAAGTGTCGTTGCTGGCCGACGGCGAGGTCGCAAGATTCAAAGCCGGCGCAAACGGCGACGACGCCTTCAATGGCGACGGTAGATTCGGGCGTATCGGCGCGCAGCCCCCGGTCGTGGTCGTAGGTGAACGCGCGCCCGGGCTCAAATGCCAACGATGCTGGTGCTACTACGACGACGGCGGCCATTCGGACCTCTGCGTGCGCTGTCGCGCACTCGTCGCCGCTGAAGCCACGTGAGTTCCGCGCTCGCCCGGAACCTGGCCGGCGCGACCACGAGGCCTGCCCGCAATCACGTTGCGCTGATGCTCGGACTCGTGACGCTTCCAGTTCTGCTGCTCGATCAGATGAGCAAGCATCTGGTGAGCACGCACTTCGAGCTGTACCAGAGCCGGCCAATCGTGCCGGGCTGGCTCGATTTGGCCTATACGCTGAATCCCGGCGCTGCCTTCAGCCTGTTTGCGACGATGCCCGCGGGCTTCCGTCACGTCTTCTTCATCGTGCTTTCGTTCGGTGCGATCGTGGTGCTGACCGTGCTGCTGGCCCGGGAGGCGAGCATGCGCTCATCCGCGATCGCGTTCGCGCTCATCCTGGGCGGCACGATCGGCAATCTGATCGATCGCCTGATGCGCGGCCGCGTCGTTGATTTCATCTATTTCCATCATGGCTGGTTCAGCTATCCGGTTTTCAACTTTGCCGACAGCGCGATCACGATCGGCGTCGCGCTGATTCTGATCTTCAGTGCATTCGGCTCAAGCCCGCCGCAGACTTGAAGACCGCGTCTGACGCTCGCGTTTGACGCTTGGGGCGGGGCGGTCTAGGTTTAAGCCGTCAGCCTTAAGGCGCGCAGGAGCAGAGCCGTATGAAGACCATCAATACCGTCACGGGGACCGTTAGTACCGACAAGCTGGGAACGACTCTGATGCACGAGCATCTGCTGGTCGGATGGGCCGGGTGGGAGCTCGACTGCAAGGCCCCGCGCTTTGATCGCAAGGCCGCCCTGCGCGGCGCGATTGATCGGCTTAAAGAACTCAAAGACCTCGGGCTGAATACCTTCCTCGATCCCTGCCCCAACGACATCGGCCGCGACGTCATCTTCATGGCCGAATGCGCCGACGCAAGCGGCGTGAATATCATCTGTACGACCGGCCTCTACAAAGAGGATCTCGGCAACACGGTCTACATGAAACAGCGCTCCGCCGACGAGATCGCCGACATCTATACGGCCGAGCTTACCGAGGGAATCGGTGAGGCGGGAATCAAGGCCGCGTTGATCAAATGCGCGACCGGCAAGGACCACATAACGGAGTACGAGGACAAGTGCCTGCGTGCGGCTGCACGCGCGTCGAAGCGCACCGGCGCGCCGATCACCACGCATACCGACGATGGCACTATGGGGCGTGAGCAACTCGACATTTTCGCGTCGGAAGGGGTCGATCTGAGCAAGGTCATCGTCGGCCATAGCTGCGGCTCGGCGAACCTGGGCTACCATACGGACATGCTCGATCGTGGCTGCTATCTGGGCTTCGATCGCTTCGGGCTGGACTTCCTGCATCCCGATCGTCTGCGGCTCGCGTCGCTCATCGGGCTGCTCGGTATCGGCTTCGAAAAGCAGATCGTGCTGTCGCACGACTCCGTCGCCTGCATCATGGGACGCGGGCTTGGCCTGCCGCCGGAAGTGATGGAATCGATCAAGAACTGGAAGCCGACGCACATCTTCAAGAACATCCTGCCAAAACTGAAGGCGGCGGGCGTCCCCGATCAGAAGATCAACACGATGATGGTGGAGAATCCGCGGCGCTTCTTCGAGGCCTGAGCGACACAGCAGTTCGCCGGAAGATTCAGTCGTCGAGTAGTTTGCGGAGCGCTTTCAGATCAGCGCGAATCTCAGCGATCACGCTCTGAGCAGTCGGACTTGGCCGACGGGCAGCCTTCGGCTGGTCCGGAGGCACCCTTTCCGATTTCGCCGACTTCACCGATCCGGCGTCAGCGCATAAGCGCTCGAGCCCGGTTTCGCGGATGTATTTTTTTGCGCCCGCGATGGTGTAGCCATCGACGTGCAGCAGGCGCTTGACCAGCCGCAGCATCTGCAGATCGTCCGGCTCGTACATCCGATGTGACGAGTTCGTGTGGCGTGGACGCAGAAACGGGAATTGGGTTTCCCAAAAGCGCAGGACGTAGGGCTCAACCTCGAGCGCGCGTGCTGCTGCGCCGATTTTGAGCGGCCGCGGATTGACTTCGGACTTACTTGCGACCGGCTTGCCGGCGGCTGGCGCCGGACGTCGCGGCCGAATATTGGCGGCCTTTGGACGGGTGATCTTGGGACGTGCGGTCGCCATCATTTTGCTCGATTACCGCCAACGACCCGTGCCCTGAGCGTCGCGCTGGGTTTGAACGATAACACCTTGCGCGAGGCGATCATTATGGCGTAGCCGGTTTGCGGATTGCGGCCGCGACGGGCCTTTTTATGATTAACCGCAAAAGTTCCGAAGCCGGAGATTTTGACCTTTTGACCGCGGCTCAGGGTCTCACGCACTATCGCGAAGACCTCTTCCACCGCTTCTCCTGTCTCCTTTTTCGTTGAGCCCACCCGCTCATAAACCGACTCTATCAGATCGGCTTTCGTCATGGTGTTCACTCGACGCCCCAAACTGCGCGTCGGTGCTATTGGCGCAATCCGGCCCCCAACTGCGCAGCCAACTGTTCGACCAGCGCCGCATGCGCACGGTTCACTTCATCATCGGTCAACGTGCCGTCCTTCCCGCGATATTTGCATGCCACGGCGACGCTCTTTTTTCCGGCCGGCAATGTGCCGCCCTCGTAAACGTCGAACAGCTCGGCGCTTTCGAGCAGCGCCGGATGGAGACCCGCTATCACTGCTGTCACATTACCCGCAGGAAGATCGCGATCGACCACCAGCGCCACGTCGCGTCGCACAGCCGGATATCGGGAGGGCGCCGTCACTTTCTTGCGCGATGATGAACCGTAAGCGAGGAGTTGCGCCAAGTCAACTTCAAAAAGTACGCACGGAAGCTGCAGATCAAGTTTCAGCGACTCAGCCGGATGAAGCTCGCCCACCACCCCGCAGAGCTTGCCCGCAAGCTTGATCATCGCTGATTGTCCGGGATGTAAGTACGGCGCAAACCCTTGCGGGATATGCTCGAAATCAATTCCGCCGGCGGCTGACAGCGTGGCGAGTGTCGTCTCGAGGAGACCCTTGAGGCTTCCGAAGTTGGCGGCGACGGCGGGACGGCCAATCGCGCCCATCGCGAAGTCACCGTAACTGACGGCAGCGATCCGCTCGAACTCCTCCGCGACGCCTTCCCGCGAGCCAAAAACTTTGCCCAGCTCGAAGACATGAAATGCCGTTGCCTCACGGTTCAGATTGAAGCGCAGCGCGCCGAGCAGGCCGGGAATAAGGCTGGTGCGCATCTCGGAAAGCTCCGCGGAGAGCGGATTGGTCACCCGCACTGCTTCGGCCATGTGAAAGCCGGGAAAGCGCTCATTGTCCGACGGTGCGACAAACGCGATGGTCTTGGCCTCGACCAGGCCGCATCCGATCAACACATCGCGGATCTTTCGGCGCAGCGTCCGCGACGCATCGGGTATCGCGACCGCCGCGGTCCGCGCCGGCAGAATAGCCGGGATTTCCGCAAGGCCGCTCAGTCGCGCGACCTCCTCGGCGAGGTCCGCAGGCTCGTTGAGGTCGGGACGAAAAGTCGGCGCGGTTACTTTCCAACGGTCGCGGCCCGCCGATGAGACCGTAGCGCCGACGGCGCGGAGCCGATGCTTTACGACAGCCGGCGGAATCGCGACGCCGAGCAGTGAGGTGAGCGCGGCCAGATTGAAGTTGATCTCGCGAGGCGGCGCCGGATGGGGCTGGACGTCGATCGGCGGAGAGAGTTCGCGGCCGCCAGCGACCTCGCGGATCAGATCGGCGGCGCGACACGCTGCGCGGATCTGGCCGTCGCGATCGACGCCCCGCTCAAAGCGGTAGCTGGCCTCGCTCCGCAGGCCGAGACGGCGGGCGGTGCGGGCGATCGCCGACGGCTCGAAGTAGGCGCTCTCGAGAATGATCGCGGTGGTGGCGGCCTCGACCTCGGAGTTTTGCCCGCCCATCACGCCGGCGATCGCGAGCGGCTTTTCGCCGTCCGCGATCAGCAGATCGCCGGGCTCGAGCGCGCGACTGCCATCGTCGAGCGTGATGAATTCGCGATCGTCGGCGGTGCGCCGCACGATGATCGCGCGGTTGGCGACGCGCGCGGCGTCGAAGGCGTGCAACGGCTGCCCGAGTTCGAGCATCACGTAGTTGGTGACGTCGACGACGTTGTTCAAGGCGCGCATCCCGCACAGCTCGAGACGCCGTCTGAGCCAGATTGGCGAGGGGCCGATCTTGATGCCGTCGAGCGCGATCGCGGCATAGCGCGGACAGAGTTCAGGCGCGCGCAGGTCAACCGTAAGCGTCGCGTCGCCGGCAACTGCTACTTTGGCGCTGCGATAGCGCGGGACTTTGAGCTTGAGCTCGAACAGCGCGGCCACCTCGCGCGCCAGCCCGCGGATCGACAGGCAATCGCCACGATTCGGCGTGATGGCAATATCGAGGACGACGTCGGGAAGGTGCAGGTAGCTCGCCAGCGGCTCGCCCGCCTTCGCGTCGGACGGTAACTCAAGGATGCCCTCGTGATCCTTCGACATCCCGAGTTCCATCTCCGAGCAGAGCATCCCTTCCGAGGGCACCCCGCGGATGACCGCGGCTTGCAACGGCGTCGCATTCTCGAGACTGCCCGAACCCGCGCCATGCGCTCCGGCGGCGAGCCGCGATCCGACTTTGGCGAGCGCGGCGGTCATGCCCGCGCGGGCGTTGGGTGCGCCGCAGACCACGCGGAAGCGTCCGGCTGCGCCCGCATCGACGTCACACAGATTGAGCCGGTCGGCATTGGGATGGCGCTCGACCGCGAGCACCTTCGCGACAAAGACGTCGGTAAAAGTCTGCGCAATGTGATCGATGCTTTCGACTTCGAGTCCGGCGCCGGTGAGTCGCGCGCATAGCTGCTCGAGCGGTGCTTCGACCGTAACGAATTCAGCGAGCCAACTGAGGGGGAGTTTCATGACGATAGGTCACCCGCCCGGAACTGGCTCAGAAAGCGCAGATCATTTTCGTAAAACAGCCGCAGATCATCGACGCCGAGCTTGAGTAGCGAGATGCGCTCAACGCCCATACCGAACGCAAAACCCTGGTACTCCGCCGGGTCGTAGCCGACCGCGCGCAACACGTTCGGATGGATCATTCCCGAGCCGAGAACTTCCAGCCATCCGCTATGCTTGCAGACCCGGCAGCCTTTGCCCTGGCACAGCAGGCAGGAGATATCGACCTCGGCGCTGGGCTCGGTGAAGGGAAAAAAGCTTGAGCGGAAACGCACTTGCGTCTCCGCGCCGAACAAGGCGCGCAGGAATGCGCTGAGTACCCCCTTCAGATGAGCCATCGTGATGATGCCCGCGCGATCGACCATGAAGCCCTCGACCTGGCTGAACATCGGCGCGGCCCGCACGCTGAGTTCGTCGCGGCGGTAGCAGTTGCCGGGACAGACGATCGCAAGGGGAGGGCGCCGCTGCTCCATCACGCGAATCTGGCCGTTTGAGGTGTGCGTGCGCAGCAACAATCCGCCAGGCAGAAAAAAAGTGTCCTGCATCTCGCGCGCCGGATGGTCGGGCGGAAAATTCAGTGCGCCGAAATTGTGGAAGTCATCCTCGACGTCGCGGGTCTCGATCACCTCGAAGCCCATCGCGACGAAAATGTCGAGCATCCGCTCGCGCACCTGGGTCACCGGATGGAGCCAGCCGCGCGGAATTCGCATCCCGGGCAGCGTCACGTCGAGACTCGCGGCCGTGAGCGCCGCGGTCATCTCGGCGCGCCGCTGCTCCTCGACCAGCGTCGCAATTCGCGCCTCGAGTTCGCTCTTGATTTCGTTGATCAGGCGGCCGACGATTGGCTTCTGGTCGTTCGGAACTTCGCGCATCCGCCGCATGATCTCGGTCAACTCGCCGGCCCGTCCGAGCACACGCACTCGGACCGCCTCGATCGCGGCCTCTCCGGCGCCGTCGGCTAGTTCACTCAGCGCCCGCGCGCGAATTTCCTCGAGTTGCTCTTTCATTTTTTTATTATTTAACGGTTTCAGTCGTTCGATCCTGCGGTCTCAGGGGATCAGTCCCCGGCACTCCATACCCAGCTCAAAACAGCAGACCATGTGGCGATGCCACATGGTCTGGAGACGTGCGGCGCCACTGATAACGCGCCGGCAAACTCTCTGGTGGCCGGTTAGGCGGCTTGCGCGCCCAGCGCCTCTTTGGCGGCGCGCACCAGGTCACTAAACAATTGATCGCGATTCAGCGCCAGCACCGCCAACTGCTTGCGATCGAGTTCGATGCCCGCCTGCTTGAGACCATGGATAAAGAGGCTGTAGCTCAGGCCCTGCTCGCGCACGAGCGCATTGATCCGCGCGATCCAGAGCGAGCGGAAATTGCGCTTTTTCTGTTTGCGGTCGCGATAGGCGTAGGTCAGCCCCTTCTCGAAAGTGTTGCGGGCCTGCCGATAAAGCTTGCGTCCCCCGACGAAACCCGAGGCCAGCTTCAGCTGTCGTTTATGACGGCGACGGGTCTTCGGTCCGCCTTTGGCGCGAGGCATTTCTATCCTTCCTTACTGTGTTTTACAAATACGGCAGCAGCCGGCGCATCGTCGCGCTGTCGGTCTTGTTCATCACGCCCGGCGCGCGCAGATGGCGCTTGCGGCTGCGGCTCTTGCTCGAAAGCAAATGCCGCAGATTCGTGTGCTTGAATTTGGCTTTGCCGTTCTTGCTGAACTTGAGGCGCTTGGCGGCGCAGCGTGAGGTTTTGATCTTCGGCATAACCTGCTTCTCTTCTTCTACCGCGGCGTCAGCAGCACCGACATGTTACGTCCTTCCATCCGCACCGACCCGTCCGGCTGCGCCACTTCGCGCACCTGTTCGACAATTCCATCGATCAATGCCCGGCCGAGTTCGGGATGAGCCATCTGCCTGCCCCGAAATGAAACCGAGAGCTTAACACGCTGACCTTCGCCGACAAAGCGTTTGATGTGCTTAACTTTGAACTCGACGTCGTGCTTGTCGGTCAGCGCACCCATCTTTACTTCCTTGATGGTGCTGGCGGAAGAGCCCTTCTTGGAATCGTGGGCTTTTTTCTTAAGCGCGTAGCGGTATTTGTCGAAATCGGTGATGCGGCATACGGGCGGCTGCGTCGTCGACGCGACTTCGACCAGGTCGAGTCCCTGAGTTTCGGCGAGACGCATGGCGTCGCGAACACTCATGATGCCCGCCTGTTTGCCGTCCGCATCGATGACCCGCACCTCGGGCGAGCGAATCAGATTGTTGTGGCGGATCGCCGGTTCCCGCGACGGCGGTGTACGAAAATCTCTACGAATAAATCACCTCCTCCGATCCTGCGACCGGATTTAAGTTTGGCGTTGCGCGCCTAATGCAATTCAACTCAAAACCTTATGCTGGAAGCGGTTCGCCATCCAGAACCGCGACAAATTCGTCAGCCGCGAAGGTCAGGTCCTTCGCCCCGCGCAGCTTGCGCACTGAGACACGGCGATCGGCGGCCTCGCGCTCGCCCACGATCGCCATATAAGGAACCTTGGCCAGTTCGGCTTCGCGAACCTTGAATCCGAGCTTTTCGTTGCGCAGGTCGGCGCTCGCGCGGAAACCCCTGGCCTTGAGGCGATGCGCCAGCTCAGCGGCGTAGCTCGCGACCTTCTCGCTGAGTGAGAGCACGCGCACCTGTTCCGGCGCGAGCCAGAAGGGCAGCACGCCACCCGTATGCTCCAGCAGCACGCCGATGAATCTTTCGAGCGAGCCCAGAATTGCCCGATGAATCATTACCGGGCGCTCCTCGGTGCTCGTGTTCGACGTGTAGGTCAAAGCGAACCGCTCCGGCAGGTTGTAGTCGAGCTGAATCGTCGCGACCTGCCATTTTCGTTTGAGCGCGTCGGGGACGTAGATTTCGATCTTGGGGCCGTAGAAAGCCCCTTCCTTTGGATTGATCGTGAATTCCACCTGATTGCGGCGCAGCGCGTTGGCGAGCTTCTCCTCGCTCATGCGCCATTGCTCTTCGCTGCCCAGATGCAAATCCGGCATCGTCGCGAGTTTGAACTCGCTGCGCTCGAAGCCCAGCGTCGTATAGATCTCGCGAACCATGGCGAGGTTCATCGCGACTTCGTCTTCGATCTGCGCCTCAGTGCAGAAGATGTGCGCGTCGTCCTGGGACATCACGCGCACGCGCGTCAACCCATGCAGCACGCCCGAGCGCTCGGCGCGATGGAGCCGCGAAAACTCGGCGATGCGTAGCGGCATATCGCGGTAGGAGCGCTTTTCGGCGCGATACACAAACGTATGGCCGGGGCAGTTCATCGGCTTGACCCCGTAACCTTGGCGCCAGCCCTCGGGACCGGTGTCGATCGTTGGGCTGTCGCTTTCCGGGTCTGGCGCGAGAAACATGTTCTCGCGAAAATTGTCCCAATGCCCGGACTTGTGCCATAGCTCATTGCGGAAAATTTGCGGCGTGATCACTTCCTCGAAACCGTAGCGGCGATAGAGACGCCGCACGTAATCGACCAGGCCATTAAAGATGATCATCCCCTTGGGCAGATAGAACGGCTGGCCGGGCGCGATCGGATCGAAGAGAAACAGCCCCATCTCGCGCCCGATCTTGCGATGGTCGCGCTGCCGCGCCAACTCGACCAGCTTGAGGTGTTCCTCGAGCGCCTCTTTGCTCGCGAAGGCCGTCCCGTATATCCGCGAGAGCATCGGATTGTGCTCGTCGCCGCGCCAATACGCGCCCGCAACCCCCGTCAGCTTGAAGGCGCGGATATAGCGGGTCGAGGGCACGTGCGGGCCGCGGCACAGATCGATCCAGTCGCCCTGCCGGTAGATCGAGACGCGCTCCTCGGGGATGCCGCGCAAAATCTCGACCTTGTAATGCTCGCCCATCTGCTCGAAGGTCGTGATCGCCTCCGCGCGCGCCACCTCGGTCCGTTGAACCTTGAGATCGGCCTTGGCCAGCTCGCGCATCTTATTCTCGATCTTCGGCAGGTCCTCGACCGTAAAGGGTTGCAGCGGCGCGAAATCGTAGAAGAAGCCGTCTTCGATCACCGGACCGATCGTGACCTGGGTGCCGGGGAAAAGGCTCTGCACCGCTTGCGCCATCAGATGGGCGGTCGAGTGCCGGATGATTTCGAGGCCTTCGGGACTCTCCGCAGTGATCGGCTCGACGACCGCGTCACCCTCGAGCGGGCGGCCCAGATCGACCAGCTTGCCATCGACGCGCGCCGCGATGATGTCGCGATTGGCCTTGAGATCGAGCAGCTCGCGCACCGGCGTGCCCGGCGACACGATGCGCGCCTGACCCGCAGCGGTGACAGCGATTTCGGCGCTCATGGATTTCCAGTGATCATGGATTCACGACGTTCGCGGGTGAGCGCGGCGAACGATATTGGTAGGCACGGGCGGGATTGAACCGCCGACCCCTTCCGTGTCAGGGAAGTGCTCTCCCGCTGAGCTACGTGCCTGTGGGTGGCGACAGGATGCAAGCAGACCGGCAGGTTAAACAATATTCTTTCGCGCGGCAATCAAGGCCGGCTGCCGGCCGACTCCGAATCAGCGGCCAGCAAACCCTTGCCCGGGATGAAATTGACTTCGAGGCGAACCCCATCGGGGTCCTCGAACAACACCGAGTAATAGCCAGGCGCCCAGCGCCCGACTTCCGGGGCGCGTACGATCTTCGCACCCAGCTCGCGGGCCAGGCCATGCGCAGCGTCAACGTCTTCGCGCGAGCGCGCGCGGAAGCAGATGTGATGCAGCCCGGGGCGTCCCTGACTGAACGCTGTCCCGCGATGCTCCGGAGCGCTGCGCGCGATGCCGAAGCCGGTCCTGCCGCCGATGCAATAAAGATCGCCAGGCTCGTCGCGTACGATGAAGGTCATTCCGAGAAACGGCAACAGGCGGCGATAGAACTTCGCGCACTCGTCGAATTTATCGACGGTCAGATAGATGTGCGCCACGCCGTTGATTTCCACCACGAAATTCCGACCTTTATTCTTAGCATCTGCGCAGCGACCGCGCGACCCTCCCGCCTCGCCCTCGTAGCTAGGCGCGGGAAGGCGCCTCAACCGCGGCCTCCATCGCGGCTATTCCGGTATCAGCAGGTTGTAGGCGAAGTTAATTCCTTTGCGGCCCACGGTCGAATAGGGGCCATACGTGCCGCTGGTCGTGACCGGTGTATCCGAGATGAGAAACGGCACGCCGCCGGCAGGACTTGACGAGCTTAGGAGCGTCTCCGCCGTCTCCGACGGTACGCCGGAGGGCGCCGTGAACGACCAAATGGACTCAGTGTTTTCATTATCGCTGTCGGCGCACGCATCTGAGAAAAGCGTCATCAAAGTCTGATCCGCGGCGCTGGGAGTCACACTAAGAGTAGAGGTGGTATCACCCTCCTTAGTTCCAGCGTAGCCCAAGGCCGAGTAGCTTGCAAAGTTAGTGTCCGCGCCTCGATAATCCGCAAGAATTCCAGCGACCTCCGCGTATTTGTTATGCCGCGTTATACTGAGGGTGTATTGCCCGCTGTCGTTCGGCTGGCTGCCGTAGACGTAGGCGGCGATGAAAGAGGTCAAATAGAAGCCGGCGCCCTTCGAAATCAGGTAGCCCTGATTGGAAAGGTTGGCCAGCGGCAGCAGGGTCCAGCCTGGAGGTAAGTTGAAGACGGCGCCGGTCGAGTCAGATTCTCCGGCCCACATCACCGCGACCAAAACGTCGCCGAACTGCGCGCCCGCCGGCGCCGAAAACGTCATGCCGCAGGTCAGCGGGGTATTACCGCAATCGCTCTCGCCGATTCCGCCGTCAGAGACCCCGATCGGAATGCTGGAACCCGCGAAGAACGGCAGCGGATCCTGCAGCCCGACGAATTCCGTCTCCTGGTCGGGGCCGCCGTTCGCCCACTCCTGCGCGGTCCAAAAGAGATTTTCATTATCAGAGCCGAGAGTGGACGGATCCCACATCATCGCCATGTAAATCGCCCCAGCGCTGAGCGGGTAAGGAGGGTAAACAAGTTTGCTGTCCTGTATAGCCACCCACGCTCTTGGCATCGTTGAGTACTCCCGAGCCCAATAACGGGTAAGCCGGATTCGCGATCGAGGGCTGCGCGTACCATTTCCCTGCGTACCAGTTCTCGAAAATATTCGTACCCGGGATGAAGAAGGTATTCGTCAGCGCAATATCTAGGTCTTGGTCCATGGTTATCGTCGGATAGGCCGCCCATTGCGTATTGGAATTGTACATAAAGCGTTCGTTCCACAAGGGCGTCGTGGCGAAGCTGTCGGTCTGGGCCACGAACCAAAGCGCCTGTGAAAGATCGTCGTTCTGGTCGGTCGGAGTCAGATCATCGCTCGTATGGAACGAGGTCAGCAGGTAGTGCTTGCTGTCGTTGCCGGTCTGCAACACGGGAGCGTTCGAAATCCGAGAATCGAACAAGTTGATTCGGCAACTGCCGCTCGTACACGTGTCATGTTCTGCAAAAGGTTGCGCAAAGTAAAAGTCGGAGGCCACCCCGTTGGTCGGACTCATGAGCTCCGTATTGCCGGGTCCGACTCCGACTATGTTGCCGCTCGAGTTGAGCGCCTTAACCTTGACAAACTTGAATGCGCCTGAAACCCCGAACGGTCCCGACGCGACCAGAAGCATATTCTGCCCGGCGGTGCCGCTGACATCGCGCGAGGGCCGCGTGCCAAACCAGCCATTGCTGTCGGATGGTCCTAGTTCTGGAATTGCGTGCAGATTCGCCGGGTGCGTCGCCAGGGCGGAATGAGGAATCAGCAGAAGCTCGTCATTATTCGTATCGGCGGTTGTTCCACCTGCGCTGAAGCACGAGACGCCGATAACTGCCCAGTCCTGGTTGTAACCGAGGATCGGCTGGTCAGGAAAGGGAAAGGCCGGGTTGGGCACGCTGCAGAAGTGATTAAAGACGTACTCAGTCCAACCCTGGGTTGCGTCGCTGGTGTTGGAGATTGCGAAGTACAGGTCGCCGTCAGTCGGCGCGGACGGGTTCTGGATCGACAACGTAGTTGCCAGCCAACGCTGAGAGAGCGGCTCGAAAGCGATCTGAGTGTCGGTCAGTTCATTCTGAGCCGGCGGCGAATTCGCTGCCCAGAACGTTGCGAGGCTCTGTGGAAAGCCGGCTTGGACCGTCCCCGTCTTGTTGAAGACCCAGATGCCCTCGTTCAGAAGCTCGACAAACTGCGTACTCGAGACGTCGGTGGCGACATCGGGCGGCTGGCCCGTGTTGCACGCATCGCCCCCGCCGGCGACGAAGTTTGGGCCAAAGGGGCCTATCGAAGAATTTGTATTCAACGACTGCGGGCCGCTGGAGTCGTTTGATTCTGAGGGCAGGACGGGCGGCGGCATGCGCCGCGGATCGTCGGGCGGCGGCGGCGTATCGGTCGGCATCGGCGAGCCTGACATCTGCCGCTCCCGAGACTCTCTGATCTCCTGCATGAGCGCATACAACTGAGCGCAGTCGCGCCACGAATTCCACGCCGCGCTCTTCGCCGCCTCTGGCGGCATATCTTTATTTAACAACGGCACATGTTGATAATTCGCATCAGCAATCCTCTGACACTCAGCTCGTACGCGAACCCATTGATCCGGCTGCATGTTCACCTCCGGTGGCAGGCTCTCCGGAAGACTGATCGGTATGTGGCCATCCGGACCCGGAGTCACCACGGGCGTCGGCGTGATGACAGCCCGCGGCAACTGTTTTACGGGCGAATAATAGACGCCCTGCTTAGTGCACCAGCCGGCAAAACCATAATCGCTTGAGTCCATCGGTGCGTTCGCCGCGCTCAAATCCGCGACTTCCTGGCAGCGTTTGTGGTACTTCTCCCAAAGCTCGGCAGGCCAGCCGGAAGGCGCCGCCGCAGGCCACTTGATTGGCACGTGGACGGTGGGAGCGCCGCTTGGCGAAGGTTCCTGCGCCCGCGCCAGAACGATCGTCAACAGCGCCATTCCGAGCAAAGATGTTGCCGCCAAGATCCACAGCCGCATATAGCCCCCGTCGCGCGTCTCTATGATTCTCCCGCTCTAGCGCAATAGTGCTAGGGGGGGAACCACCGCGCCCTCACGTGGTTGAGGCTCCGCCGGCATCACCGAGCCCACCAGATCGCAGAACAGAATCGTCAGATGCCGCCGCTCCCCGACGACTGCACCCTCACGTGCTTGAGGCTCGGCCGCCGCGGGCGCGCCAGCCTCGAGAGGGCGGCGCATTGCGAGCAAAACCTGGCGCTTGCAGAATTCTCGAACGCGCACTGCCGGCAGCGCTGATTAAGCGGCGTCGCGCACTGGTTGCAGAAGCGTGCGCCTTCGAGGTTATCGAACTGGCAATTCGCGCAGCGCACTTGAAAGCCTCTTGCGCAGGGCATCGAACCAAAACACCGTCGGCCTGCGCCCCGAATCCGACGGTCAAAACGGCGCTGACGTTATCTTAGGCGGACTGAATCGATTTGCAATCGTTATGTTCAGGATTGTGCTGGGCGCATGGCGTCGGCTACCAGATTCGGCGAACGGCTCCGCCATCTGCTAAGCTTCGCGATAGCGCATGGAACGAGAACGCATCATAGGATTTTCTTTTTTTGCGCTGCTCGCGTTCATAACCTACGAATTCTACCTGGTTATCTCGCCGTTTCTGATCGCGATCACCTGGGCGATTCTGTTGGCTTTCATTGCCCACCCGGCGATGATCGCGCTCAATCGGAAAATCAAGAGCCGGTCTACCTGCGCACTGATCCTTACGCTCGTCTTGGTCCTGGGAGTGATACTGCCGACGGTCTGGCTTTCGACTCATCTTGTGGTCGAGGCCCAATCCCTCTATGCCGACCTGTCGCATCTGACTCCCGTACAGCGGGTATCGCAGGGCAGCCATTGGATTCGCGGGACACGGGCCGGCATGTGGCTCGATGACATGCTTGTGCGGCGCGGCCTGAGTCTTGAAGACGAAATCGATTCCGGGGCTACCCAGGGAGCGAAAGCCATCAGCGAGCTCATGCTTAAAAACAGCGTCGCCGTGGCCGGCGGGATCGCGGTTTTTCTCTTCCACTTTTCCATGACGCTGATTACTTTCTTCTATCTCTTGCGTGATGGCGAGAGCTATTACGAGATTCTGCGCGACCTTACACCGCTGCGCGACGAGGACAAGACCGCAGTCTTCGAGACACTCCAGCTCACGCTCTCCTCGGTGATGCGCGGGCTGATGTTCTCCTCCCTGCTCGACGGAATCGCGCTGGGACTGAGTTATCTCGTGCTGGGCGTGCCCTACTGGGCGTTGCTCGCGATCCTCAGCGCGGTCGCCGGGCTGCTGCCGGTGGGCGGGACGGCGCTGGTTTGGATACCCGCGGCGGGGTACCTGCTCTATTCGAGTGGTTGGGTCGCGGCCATAATCCTCACTGTGTGGGCGGCGCTAACCCTCGCGGTGGTCGATAACGTGATCAAACCTCTCTTGATGGGTCATGGCAGCGGGCTGCCGACGATCGCGCTGTTTTTTGGTCTCGCCGGCGGCATTGAGGCCTACGGCCCATTGGGGATTTTTGCCGGCCCGGCAGTGATCGCAGTGCTTGCCGCCCTGCTAAAAGTCTATCGTCGCACGTATGTAGCCGAGGAACCCGTCATCGTTGTGCCCCCGCCCGAAATTGGCTCATCGCTTCGCGAGCGTAGGCGCAAATTGAAAGAGGCGCTTGCCGGTCCGAGATGGCGGCGCTTGGGTCCGAAAGGCTAAATTCCTGCCTGTGATGGACCACGCGAGGGAAAAGCAGGCGCTCTCGATTATCGATCGCCTGCGCCGCGGAGGCTTTGCCGGCTATTTCGCCGGCGGCTGTGTGCGCGATCGGATACTCGGTGTTGCCGCCAAGGATTACGACATCGCGACCGATGCGCGTCCCGAGGTGGTCGAGGGTTTGTTCGACAACACTGTCGCAGTGGGCTCGCGCTTCGGCGTTATCGTGGTTGTGATCGGCGACGATCATTTTGAAGTCGCCACCTTTCGCGCCGACGCCGAGTATCACGACGGCCGCCGCCCCTCCGCGGTGCGCTTCGGCACGCTCGAGGAAGATGCCCGCCGCCGCGACTTCACGATCGGCGGGATGTACTACGATCCCGCCGCCGATCGCGTGATCGATCTGGTCGGCGGCCGTCGCGACTTGCGCCGCGGCGTGATCCGCGCGATTGGGAATCCTGCCGAACGCTTCGAGGAGGACCATTTGCGGATCCTGCGCGCGGTGCGCTTCGCTGCGCGCCTGGACTTCGCGATAGCAACAGAAACCTGGGACGCGATGCGGCAGCACGCGCCGTCCGTTGAGCGCATCGCCGCCGAGCGGATCGGCGACGAGCTGGTTAGAATCATGACCGAGGGCGACGCGGCGCGCGGCCTTGATCTGCTGGTTGAAAGCGGTCTCGCGGCGGTGGTGCTGCCCGAGGTGCTCCCGCTCGCTGACTGCCCGCAACCGCCGAATTTCCATCCGGAGGGCGACGTTTACCGTCATACCCGCCTGATGCTCTCGATGCTCGAAGCGGGCTGCGCTGAGACCCTTTCCTTCGCCGCGCTGCTCCACGATATCACGAAGCCTCAATGTCTCGCGGTCGCCGCAGACGGCAAGATGACCTACTACGGCCATACCGAGCAGGGCGCGGAGGTCGCGCGCGAAATCCTACGGCGGCTCAAGCGTCCGCGCGCGGTGCAGGAGCGAGTTGCCTACCTCGTGCGCGATCATCTGCGGATGTGCATGGCGCCGCGGATGCGGCCGGCGACGCTCAAGCGGATGCTTGCCGAAGACGGCTTCGACGAGCTGCTCGAACTCTCGCGCCTCGACACCCTCGCCTCGAGTTCTAATCTCGGCTTCTACCACTTTTGTCGGAACGCCCGCGCGCGCATGAGCGTCGAGGAGATTCGTCCGCGCCCGCTGATTGGCGGTGACGATCTAATCGCGCTCGGTTTGATTCCGGGGCCGGACTTCAAACAAATCCTCCGGCAGGTCGAGGACCTCCATCTGGACGGCGCCCTGACCACGCCGGAAGAAGCCCTCCGCTTCGTGCGCGAGCATCACGCGCCGCGCAGCGACGCCGAACGTTGATTCGCGCCGTTGGCATCCGCAAACGTTTCGGGCGCACGCTCGCTCTCGACGGGGTTGACTTTATTGCGCACGGCGGCGAGATTCACGCCCTGATCGGCGAGAACGGCGCCGGCAAGAGCACTCTCGTTAATATCCTCGCCGGACGCCTTGATGCCGATGGCGGCGCGATCGAGCTCGATGGCGTCGCGCTCCGTGAGCGTACGCCGGCGGCGATGTTGCGCGCCGGCGTCGCCGCGGTGTTTCAATCGCCGATGCTCTTCGAGGGCATGTCGTGGGAGGAGAATCTGGCGTTCGGCGGCGCAAGCCGATCGGGCCTGCGACTCGATCTGATTGACGTCGCCGCGGGCGCGAGCCGGATCGCGCGCGAACTCGGCTTCGGTCTGCCCGCTGCCGGTGCATTGATTGCCGAACTCTCGATCGCCGCGCGGATTCGTCTCGAGATCGTCCGCGCGCTTAATTTTCGTCCACGCGTGCTGATTCTCGACGAGCCGACCAGCGTCCTTGCCCCGGCTGAACTTGTCGCCTTCCTCGCGATGCTGCGCCGGCTGCGCACCGACCGCCGGGCTGTGATTATTGTGACCCACAAGCTCGGCGAGGCGCTCGCTGTCTCCGACCGTTTCACGGTGCTTCGCGCCGGCGTAAAAGTCGCCGAAAGAACCCCCACGGAGACCAGCGCCACCGAGCTTGCTCGCCTGATGGTCGGCGAACTCACGACGCCGAGCCTTATCGCGCCGGTGCGCTCCGAAGCGCACACGGTTGTGCTGGCGCTCGAAAATATCGTCTGCCAGCGCGACGGCCGCCGCGTCCTCGACGCTCTCTCTCTCTCACTCGCGGCGGGTGAGATCGTCGGCATCGCGGGCGTTGACGGCAACGGTCAGGACGATCTCACCGAGCTGCTCGCCGGCGTGATCGCGCCCAGCGCGGGAAAGCTGCGCCAAGCGGGCGAGGGTGCGGTCGCGGTGATCCCGCGTAACCGCGACATCGACGGTCTGATCCTCGAGATGCCGCTGTGGGAAAATCTGCTGCTCGCGCGCGTGTTGCGTCGGCGCTTCACTCTTGCGATGGGACTTCTGCGCCGGCGAGCCGCGATCCGCTTTTGCGCTGCCCTCCTGGAGCGCTTTGCGATCCGCGCGCCGAGCCCAGCGGCGCCCGCCGCCACGCTCTCGGGCGGCAACCGCCAGCGCCTGATGGTTGCGCGCGCGCTCGCCTGCGCCTCGCAGGTGATCGTCGCGCATGACATCTCGCGCGGACTCGATTTGCGCGCCACTGCCGAAGTTCATCGGCGGCTGCGCGAGTACGCGGCGGCGGGCGGCGCGGTACTCCTGCTCTCGAGCGACCTCGACGAGTTGCTGGCGCTGTGCGGACGCCTCTGGGTGATCAGCCGCGGCCGCCTGGTCGAGGTTGGCGCAAGTGATCGCAATCCCGAACAGCTCGGCCTGCTGATGTCGGGCGCGGCCGCATGAAACTTGGCGCGCTCGCGGCTCCGCTCGCCGCGATCATCCTCGCCGGACTCCTGGTGACGCTGGTGCTGATCGCGCTCGGCGCTGCGCCCGCGATGGTCCTTGCGGCGCTCGCCGATGGCGCATTCGGTAACAGGCTGGCTTGCGTCGACACGCTGGTCAAAGCGACTCCACTGCTCTACTGCGCGCTCGCCGTCGCGATCGCCTTCGAGGGCGCACTCTGGAATATCGGTGCCGACGGCCAGTTGATCGTTGGCGCCCTAGCCGCCGGCGCCTGCGGACCACGACTCGGCGGATGGCCGCATCCGGCGGCGATCCTTGTGATGTTGCTGGCGGGCGCGCTGGGCGGCGCGCTCTGGGGCGCCTTCGCCGGCTGGCTCCGCGCGCGCCGCGACGTCAACGAAGTGATCAGCACGATCATGCTGAATTTTACCGCAGCGCAACTTCTGAGCTGGGCGGTCCACGGACCCTTGATGGAAGCGTCGGGTGCTTTTCCCGAGAGCGCCCCAATCGCGGCGAGCGCCGAACTCCATCATTTCCTCCCGCCAAGCCGTCTCAATCTCGGGATGCTGCTCGCGGTTTTACTCGCAGTCGCCTGTTACGTCTTTTTGTTTCACACCGCAATGGGTTTTGAATTGCGTGCGCTGGGCCGCAATCGCCGCGCCGCCGCCTGGTTCGGAATTTCCGCGAAGCGTCTGACGATCATGACGCTGACCTTGAGCGGTGCGCTCGCGGGCCTCGGTGGCGCAGTCCACGTCGCCGCGGTCACCGATCGGCTATACGAATCGTTGTCGCCCGGATGGGGTTACGAAGCGATCGCGGTCGCGCTGGTCGCGCAGCTCAATCCGCTCGCGATTATCCCCTCGGCAATCTTTTTCGGCGCGCTCGATAACGGCGCGCAATCGATGCAGCGCACCGCCGGAGTCTCGCCCGTGCTGGTGCAGGTGATTCAGGCGCTGGTGATTATCCTGTTGCTCGCTTTCGATCGTCTCGGGCTGGGCCGCCAAGACTACGACGCGGGATCGGCGAGCCGAGGGCCGGAAGGCGAATCCTGCGGGGAAATTCTCAATGTTTGAAAGTTTCCTTGCTTCCACCGTCGCGATGACGACGCCGATTCTGCTCGCCGCGCTCGGCGAGCTGCTGGTCGAGAACAGCGGAGTACTCAACGTCGGGATCGAGGGCGCGATGTTGAGCGGGGCGTTCTTCGGCTTCGCCGCCGCCTGGTTCAGCGGGAGCATTATCATCGGGATGCTTGGTGCGGTCGCGGCTGGCGTGGCGCTCAACGCGATCCTTGCGATCCTCGTCGTCAATCTGGCGGTCAATCAGGTCGTCGCAGGCACCGCGCTGGATATTTTCGCGCTCGGGTTGACCGGCGTGGCCTATCGGCGAATCTTCGGCGTGACCGGTCAAGCCGTCACGGTCCACGCGCTGGGGCCGCTCGCGCTCGGACCGCTCGCTCGTCTCCCGTTGATCGGCCGGCCGCTGTTCGATCAGAACCCACTGGGTTATCTGGCCTTCGCGCTCGTCCCCATCCTCGGTTACGGTCTGCGCCGCACCCGCTATGGACTCCGTATCCGCGCCGTCGGTGAGCGGCCCGAAGCGGCCGATGCTCTGGGGCTGCGGGTTTTCCGTCTGCGCTGGACGATGATCCTGATTGCGGGCGCGCTGGCCGGGCTCGGCGGCGCCTATCTGACGCTCGCCTACGCCAACACCTTCGTCGAGGGGATTTCCAATGGCCGCGGTTTCGTCGCCCTGTCGGTGGTCATTGTCGGCCGCTGGCGCGCCTGGGGGGTCGCCGCCGCTTCCCTCCTGTTCGGTGCCGCGATCGCGATGCAGTTCACCTTGCAGGCCGCGGGCACTGCTATTCCCTATCAGTGCTTTCTCGCCACGCCGTATCTGTTAACCCTGCTGGTGCTCGCGGTGGTCGGCGGACAGGCGCGCGCGCCCGGCGCCCTCGGCGAGCCCTACCGCCGTCCGTGACGAGCGCGCAATCAAGAAGGCGTCTCAACTATTCTGATTGAAAAAGACCGAGCAGTTTTGGCAAACTTTGTCGATTCGAGCATCGGCGCTGAGCAACTTCTCTTTCGGAGCCCTATGAGCAGTCCGACGAAAGCACGCAAATCAACCAAACAATTAACCGGCGGCTGCGCCTGTGAAGCGATTCGCTACACGCTGACCGCCGCGCCACTAATTGTTCATGCCTGCCACTGCCGCGATTGCCAACGTCTTACCGGCAGCGCGTTCGTGATCAATCTCTGGATGGAGCGAAAGTTCGTCGAAGGCGCCGACGCAAAGCTTAAATCGTTCAAGCTGGCGGGCGGCACGGGCAAACCTCATGAGGTGTTCTTTTGCCGAGATTGCGGGGTTTATCTCTGGAGCGTCTATTCCGGCGCGCCGGGTGATTTCCTGTTCGTCCGCGCCGGCACCCTGGACGATCCGCGCGCGGTCACGCCCGACGTCCACATCTTTACGCGCAGCAAGCTGCCATGGGTCAGGCTGCCGACCGACGCTCCGGCGTTTAACGCTTTTTATCCGATCGCCAAAGTCTGGTCTGCCGAAAGTCTCGCGCGACTGCGTCAAAAACCGCGCAGAATAGTCCGCGCAGCGGCGACGGCGCCTAGCGGCTGAGGTCGTGATCGCGGACCTGAACTTGGAACCCGCCGTGCGCGAGCCGCGTCTGCAGCTCGCGCGCGATTACCGGCGAGCGATGACGCCCGCCCGTGCAGCCGATACCAATCGAAAGATAGCTCTTACCCTCGCGCCGATAGAGCGGAATCAGAAATTCGAGCAATTTGCCGACGTCCGTGAGGAAGCGGCGCGCCTCCGGATGAGACATCACGTGGCCATGCACGCGCACGTCGGCGCCGTCGAGCGCCCGTAGCTCAGGAACGAAAAACGGGTTCGGAATGAAGCGCGCGTCGAAGACCAGATCCAGTCCCATTGGATTCCCGTACTTGTAGCCGAACGAGATCAGGGTTATCGCCATGCGCTCGCCGCGCGGGTCGCCCATCACGGACGCGGTGATGATCTCGCGCAGCTCGTGCACGGTCGTGGCCGTTGTATCGATTACGCGGGTGGCGCGATCGCGCATCTCGGCCAGCGCCAGGCGCTCGCGCCCGATGCTGTCGCCGATGCTGCGGCCGCTCTCCGCTAGCGGATGCGGCCGGCGGCTCTCGGAATAGCGCCGCGCCAGCACCTCGTCGGCGGCGTCGAGAAACAGTATCTCCGGGACGAAGCCCTGGCGCTCGAGTTCGTCGAAAGTCCCGGGCCATTGCGGGAAAAACAGCCGTTCGCGCGGGTCGATCCCTAGCGCCACCCGATCGGTGTCCGGCTTGTGCGCCGCGGCTAACCGCAGCACGTTGAGCGCCAGCGCTACCGGCAGATTGTCGACGCAATAAAAACCCAGGTCTTCGAGCACGCGCATCGCCGACGAGCGGCCCGAGCCGGCCACGCCGGTAACGATGATCAGGCGGATCTTTTTTGCGGATTTCGCTGCCGCCCGCGCCGCCTTTCCGCTGGCATCGCCGTCGCGCTTGGGTTTCGGCCGCACTTTAGCGGCGGACTTGGATTTGGCCCGGGCCTTGTCCGCGGACTTGTGCCGGGACTTGCGCTCGCGCTTCGACATCAGGCCGGCGCTCTCACGCCGCTCTCAGTCCCAGCCCCCCGATCCGTCATACGCGACGCCTAGTACCTCGCGTCTTCCTCGACGATCAGCTTGTAGATCTCGTCAGCGTCGCGCGCCCCGAGCAGATGCTCACGGAAGGCGTTGTCGCGAAACAGGCGCGAGACGCGCGCGAGCGCTTTGAGGTGCAGGCTGGCCGAGTCCTCCGGCGCGACGAGCAGAAAAAACAGATTCGTCGGTTTGCCGTCGAGCGAGTCGAAATCTACTCCGCCCGCAGCGCGCCCAAAGACACCGACGATCTGCTTGACGCCGCGGACCTTGCCATGGGGGATCGCGATGCCGTCGCCGATCGCGGTCGAACCCAGTCGCTCGCGCTCGTTCAACACGGCGTTGAGCTCCGCCAGGTCGACCTCGCGCCGCTTCGCCACAAAGCAGGCCGCCAGCTCATTGAGAATATGCGGCTTGTCGCGCCCGCTGAGACTCGGCAAGACCATCTCGGGCGTCAAGACTTCGGTAATTTTCATAATTTCAGCGGCGCGCCGCGCGATGCTCCTCGGCCTGCGTCATGACCTCGCCGGTCGAGAGCGTGCGCGTCCTGCGGCTTTTGCTGCGGCCCACGCGGCTCTCTAGTTGGCCGCAAATTTTAGCGGTCAGCAGGTCGATCACCGAGTAGAGATCCTTGGTTTCTTCCTGCGCCGTTACTGCGAGACGCCCGGATTTCAGCGTCGCCTCGCCGAACTGCCGGTACTTGTCCACCGCGAGAATCAGATGGATATGGGCGGGCCGCTGCAGGTGCTTCGCGACATGCGCAAACTTGCGCTCGGCATACAGCCGCAGCGCCGCGCTCGCCTCCATATGACGGAACGTCACCTCGACCGTGATGATCGGGCCGACCAGTCGCTCCACCCGCCGCGCCTTGCGCGTCGCTGCCCGTGTCCGCTTACCCTCGCTTGGTATGCTTCTCATCTCTGACCTCCCCGGAGAATTTCAGAGTCGTTTGCGACGGCTCGAGGGCAGGATGCCGAGCGCCTGCCGGTACTTGGCGACGGTGCGGCGCGCGATGTTAATCTGGCTTTTGCGGCCCAGCACCTCCGCGATCGCCTGGTCGGACAGCGGACTTCCCTGCCCCTCGCCGCCGACCAGCTCGCGAATCTTTTCCTTCACGGCTTCGGCGCTGACGTCGTCGCCGTCGGTGGCCTTCACGCCGGAGGTGAAGAAGAATTTGAGTTCAAAAATACCCTGCGGCGTATGCGCGTACTTGTTAGCGGTCGCGCGGCTGATGGTCGATTCGTGCATCTCGATGTCTTCCGCGACATCTTTCAGCACCAAGGGCCTGAGCTGACTGATGCCGTGCTCGAAAAAGCCGCGCTGAAATTTAACGATCGAGTTCGCGACCTTTGAAATGGTCTGCTGGCGCTGAAAGATTGATTTGACCAGCCATCGCGCCGAGCGCATGCGCTCCTGTAGGTATTCCTTGGTTGACGCCGCGACCGCGCTGTCGTTGAGGATGCGTTGATAGTAATTCGCCAGACGCAGACGGGGAACCGCGCTTTCGTTGAGCGTCACGATGAAGTCGTCGCCCACTTTCTGGATATAGACGTCGGGCACGATGTAGGTGGGCTCCGCGCCGCCGTAATCCCGCCCCGGCTTGGGTTCCAGCAGCGCGATCGCCTTGGCGGCTTCGCGCACCATATCGAGCGGAACCGCAAGTTCCTTCGCGATCTCGGCGTAGCGATGTTTTTCCAGCAGATCGAGGTGCTTCTGGACGACGCGCGCGGCCAGCGACTCTTCCATGCCGTGGTTGCGCAACTGCGCGAGCAGGCATTCGCGCAAATCGCGCGCGGCCACGCCGGGCGGGTCCAGAAGCTGCACCCGCTTCAAGACCTGCTCGATGCGCTCGACCGTGGTTTCGAGCTGAGTCGCGAGCTGCTCAAGCGGAGTCTCTAGATAGCCGTCATCATTGAGGTTGTAGATAATGGTGGCGCCGAGCCGTTGCGCCTCAGCGTCGAGATTCGACAACCGGAGCTGCCACATCAGATGGTCTTCGAGCGAGGTCCGGCGCGTCAGCGTGTTTTCGAGCGCTTGGCGCCGATCATCGTCGTCACTCGGAGCCTCGCCGTCCTGCCAGTTGTTCGAATAGTTCTCGAGGTATTCACGCCAATCGAGCCGCTCGATTGAGGGGTCCAAAGTCTCTGCGGCGGCGTCGGGCGCCTCGGCGACGGCGATCGGTTCGACCGGCGGCGCAGCCTCGGCGGGATCCCATTCGGAGGCGTCACCGCTGCCGGGCTCGGGCTCCGGCGGCAGCGGCTCACCTTCGGTCGAGGCGAGCTCCGCGCCTTCATCGGCGTTTGCGGCAGTTTCGCCCACGCTTTGATCGAGCGGTTCGAGCAGCGGATTCGAATCGAGCTCACTCTGCACGATCGCTTCGAGCTCAGGCAGCGAGAGCTGCAGTATCTTGATGGCCTGCTGGAGCTGCGGCGTCATCACGAGTTGCGCGCGCAACTCGGTCCGCAGGTTATGCATAATCTTCAGTTCAGGGGCCATACGCGAAACCGCCGTCTATTGCTGCTGTGATCCTACCTTCTGATTATCGCTAGTTTTCGACTCGCGAGGAAAGACTATAGCTTTGACTCCGCCCTCAACTTCGCTCTTGCTGGTGTCGGTATGGACCGTAATCTTTGTTCCGCTAATCTGATCATTGCCGTCGTGGCAGACCGGGCTGCCGGTCAGAACCACGGTATGCGCCGCTTGGTTCTGGACCGTGTGATCGGAAGTGCACCACTGGGTTCCCTGGCTCATCCGCACGTCGCCGTCAGCGACCATCTCCTGAACTTCGTGGAAGTCCTTGCCGTATTTCACGTTGAGCGTCTTGCTGGTGAGTTGCCCGTCCGCCTGCGTCGCATGGACGTGGCCGACGAACGTCACGGTGTTGCCCTTGTAGTCGAGCGCCAGCGAATCGGAGTGGATATTTACGGGGCCACGATTCTTGGTGTTGTCAAAAGCTCCGAAAGGGCCCCCGGTCGCTCCTTTGTTGTCTTTGTCATCCGAGCTTGAAGCGGCAGCAGGGGTCGCCTGCGGGGCTGCTTGAGCGATCGCCGCGCGGAGACCGATTGTCAGGCCAATCACCGGAAGGGCGAACTCAGCGAGGATCGCAACGGTCAGACCCAGCCCGGCCGCATCACTAGGAAGCCTTCGCTTTATCACTTTTCTCCTTCGGAAGGATTCGGGTGTTGACCTCACTGCGCAGCTCGAAGAGCTGGGCGTTCGGATGACCGCTCATCCCGATCCCGGTTACCACCATATCCGGAGCTTCGATCTTGACCGGACCGTCCGCGTCAATTCGATCCTTATCGGGCGCAAAGGTGGCTTCGCTGGTGGTCAGAACAAAGTCGCCGTAATGCATCACGAGAGCGCCACTCATATTAGCCTGAATAATATGGCTCCCATTCATTTTAAGTTTGGCTAAATTTGCGGTGAGATCAACCCGCTTGCCGTCTTTCGCAATCATCGAAAGCTCCGGGTTGACCAGAATGATGGCGGTTTTGTCATCCGAATAGCTCGCGTCCTTAGCCTTCAGGACCCACTGGCTCTGATCGCCTTTCATCTGCGTCCAGCGGAAATTGTGTGCATGCAGAAGTGATCCGGGCGCGATCCCAACCGCCGCTTTGACCAGCTTCTCTCCGGCCGTCCGACGACGCACAACCAGGACCGTAACGATCAGCAGCAGAGCCAAGGCGATTGCGCCGATTCCGCCGAGCAGCTTCGCGATCCGCCGCGGACTCATCGCAGAGTTTCCACCGATCGGAAGCTAGCAGCAGAGGTTTTCAGTGTAAACCGAACTGTCGATGGGGGCAGCGTCTAAAAGCCGAGCAGAGACTGAACGTCCGCAGCGTTGCCGCCAGTCGCCCGCGCTGCTCGATCCTGCTCCTCCCGCGCGAGCGCGAAACCGTATTTGCGGCGCAGCCGATCGAAGATCATGCCGAGATGATCGTCGTAGGCGCGCGGCGCATAGGCGCCGCGCACGTAATAATCGTCGATTCGCGCCGCTTGCGCGGGAAAAGCTTTACGCGCGAAGGGCAGGAAGCGGCGCGCGGCGGCCGGCTTGAGGAACAGCGATCGCCACCAGACTGCTGACGCGCCGAAGCGTCGCGCATTCTGGATTACGCGCTCGATCGCCGCCGGGTCGTCGGTGATTCCTGGAATCATCGGCATCATCAGGAGGTTGCAGCGGATTCCCGCGCCACTCAGCTCCCGAAGTGCGTGCAGACGCAACGACGGGCGCGGCGCGCGCGGCTCGAGGGCGCGTTGGAGCCGTCGATTCAGCGTAATCAGCGAAAAATTGACGCTCAGCTGCGAGCGCTGATTGATGCTCCGCAGCAGATCGAGGTCGCGCGTGATCAGCGACGACTTGGTGGTGATCGACAGGTTCAGCCCACCCAGCCGCGCGAAGACTTCGAGCATCGCGCGCGTCAGCCCGAATTTTCGCTCCGCCGGCTGATACGGATCGGTGGCAGTGCCGAGCGCGATCTGATCGGTGCCTATCGCGGTCCGTGCGAGGTTGCGCGCGAGCGCCTCGGCGGCGCCACGCTTGACGAAAATTCGCCGCTCGAAAGCCATCGGGTCGCGCTGATCGAGAAACTCGTGGGTGTAGCGCGCGTAGCAATAGACGCAGCCGAACTCGCATCCGCGATAAGGGTTAATCGTCCAGCGGAAGGGCATCCCTGGACTGTTGCAGCGATTGAGAATCTGCTTTACCGGCATCTCGACGAACTCGACGTCGCGCAGACGGGTGCGCGCGGCGGCAGTCGCCGGCAACAGGGAGAGCTTTGACGCGGCATTCATCGAATCACCGCGTCCAGTTTCGCTATTTTTTCGCTAAAGAGTCAAGGGCTGAGTCATTTCAAGGCAGCGCGACGAGGTCGAAGGCCGGGGGGAGCTTTTCGGCGACAATCGCCACGGTGTCGTCGCGTTCGTCCATTCTGATCACGGTCCCGTCGCTGAGTGCGCCGAACAAAATCCGCTCATCGCCGGGCTGTGCGATCAGCCGCATCACCATCCCGCGGGTCGGATAGACGTTGCCGTCAGCCTGCGCGATCGGCGTGAAGCTGACGCCGTGGTCGGTGCTGCGGTACATCAGGGCGTTGGCGCCAATTTGATCCATCGACCAGGTCGGAGGCGGACCGCCGGCCGCAGCCGTGTAGATGATGCCGCCGGGGAGGGGGAGCAGCGGCACGACATACGGGCGGCCGAGCCCTTTCAGCAGCGTCCAGGCCGCGCCGCCGGTCGTCGAGACATAAAAGCCACCGCCGGTGGTCGCATAGAGACGATGCGGATCGTTCCGGTCGGCGGCGAGGCAGTGGATGTCGGCGTAGATATTCTGGCTGAGCGGCTCGAAGCTCCGGCCGCGATCGCGCGAGCGGAAGGCGCCGCCTTCCTCGACGCCGACGTAGATCGTATTCGCGTCGTGCGGATTGAAACTGATCGAGCGGACGTGCGGAATGTGCGGCGGCTGGGGAAAGGTCCAGCGGTCGCGGCCGGGCAGCTTGAGAAAGCCCAGGCACTCGCGGAAGCTGCGGCCCGCGTCCTCGCTGCGCAACAGACGCGCGTTCGAGGCCCCGACGAAAACTTCGCCGGAACGATCGGGGGCCGCGGCGAGCGCCCAGACCTCTTCGTCGCGCGCGATGCCCGGAGTGATGTCGCGCCAGCTCCGTCCACCGTCGTCGGAGAGCGCCAGCGCGCCCTTGCCGCGCGCGCTGCCCGCTTGCGCATTGTGGATCGAGCCGGCATAGAGCAGATTCGGTTTGGCGCAATCCTGCGCGAGGCACCAGACCGAGGGCGGATCGGCCGAGACCATCCGCGGCGTCGCCCCGCGATCCGGATCAAGGATTACGATACCCTTGGCAGTTCCCACGCATAGCCGCATCGCGCTCACCTCCCGATCGCGACCCGCTGGCCGCGACGCTCCTCCCAACCACAACCTGCGCTCCGAGGCCAAACCTATCCGATTCGTGAACAGAATTCAGCGCGCCGAGGGAAGCCCTTTTTCCGCCAAATCCTTTGGAAGTCTTCGCCCTCTTCTTACTCTGAGAGACTCGAACGGGATAGTCAAAAACTCGCATCCCTGCGAAAGCGACGAGTCAGCCCAGCCCTTTCGCTTCCCTCCAGCAGGAGTTGAACGAGTGCATTTAATTCCGGCAAGCATTATTTGCTATCCCCCAGGAGCGCTCTCATCATCAAGTAATGAATCGGAGGCTCAAGAATCCGGGATTTCCTCGCCGCGCTCAGAATGACAAAAGTAGAGTAGTGCTACTAGAAGTAGCAAGGTAATTCTGAGAAAGTCTGCGAGCGACGATATAAGAATCAACGTATTTGGCTGCTATTGCGTAAAGTTCCTCAAGTCACTTTCGAGGCGCGCAAGTTCTGGCGCTTTGTCGAGTCGAGGCCGAGTTCGGCGAGGATTTCGTCGGTATGTTCACCGAGGCTGGCGGCGCGGCGGCGGACCCGCGTCGGCGTGCGTGAAAACTTCGCGGCCGGCCCGGTAATCGGCACAGTCTTGCCGTCTTCCTGCTCGACCGGCTGGAGCATCTCGCGTTCGAGAACGTGCGGACTGCGCGCTACTTCCGCATAGGTGCGGACGCCGGCGACGGGGACCCCGGCTGCGGTCAAGGAGCGCTCGACCTCCGCGATCGGTTGCGTTTTCATCCAGGCGGCCACGGCAGCGTCGGTCTCCTTGACGGAATGATGGCGCGCTTCCATCGTCGCGAAGCGCGGATCGTCGATCATGTCGAGACGCCCGATAATTTTCGCCAGTGCGCGCCAATGGGGTTCGAGCAGCACGGCGAGGAAGACGTGGCCGTCGGCGCATTCAAATGCATTGACCGGGGCGCTGAACAACGAGCCGTTGCCGAGCCGCTGCAATGGGAAACCGATCGCGCCCAGGGTCAGATAGCCGTTGGATTGAAATAAAATCGAATCCATCAGGGAGACGTCGATATGCTGTCCCTCGCCGGTCTGATCGCGATGGCGGAGCGCGGCGAGCGCGCTCAAGGCGCCATGCAGTCCGGCCAGGTCGTCGCCTAGATAGGTGGCGCAGCGGACCGGCCCGCCGTCGGCGGAGCCGTTGAGCGACATGAAGCCCGAGGCCGCTTCCGCGACGGGATCGTAGCCCGGGCGGTCGTGATCCGGACCGAAGAGGCCGAACCCGCTGATCGATACATAGATGATGTCCGGCTTGACCGCACGGCAGTGGTCGTAGCCGAGGCCCCATTTATCGAAGGTGCCGGGACGAAAGTTCTGGACCACGACGTCGGAACGCGCGGCGAGGCCGAGAAAAATTTTGCGTCCCTCGGCGCTGCGCAAATCCAGCGTCAGGCTGCGCTTGTTGCGGTTGACGGTCGCGTGCAGAAAGCTGACGGTGCTGCCTTCGCCGGTCACAAACGGCCGGACCCGGCGGCCGACTTCGCCTTCGGTCGCCTCCACTTTGATGACGTCAGCGCCGAGATCGGCGAGCACGCATCCGCACATCGGACCGGCCCAACTGGTCGTTGCTTCGAGCACGCGGAGGCCGTGCAAGGGTCCGGTAAGGTCCTTGCGCGCATCGCGATAGAAATCCCGCTTTTCCATCAAGTACTCCTATCGATCGTTATGCGCGGCTCGCTATGCGCGGATATCGCGCGCCGCCAGTGTCAACGCGAGGCGGCCGCGCCAGTAGCCGAAGAAATTTGCGCATTCGAGTTCATGATAGATCGCCCGCTCGCGTTCGCCACGCATCAAAGCCATCGCCATCCGGATCGCGTTACGCGCGAGCTTATCCGGATGATTGTGCGTGCGGCCACCGGCGATCGCGCTGCCCAGCCCGAAGGCGTAGCTCTTGCGACGCAGATAGGCCCGCGTCATCCGTTCGGGCGGAATCAGATGATGGACACGGGCGGCGGGCGCGAAACCCATCGCGCCACCCGCACGCATGATGCGCTCGAACAGCTCGGTATCCTCACCCGACATCGGATTGCCGCCGACGACGCCCAACTCCTCGCGAAAGCGTCCGAAGCGCGCGAAAGTCTCGCGCCGAAATCCGACGTTCGCGCTGAAATAGTTATGAATCGAATCGAGCTGATGCGGCGGTGCGGCCAGCAATTCGGGCACATTGTGCACCGCCAGCTTGATCTGGAGGCTGGGTCCGAGCCATGGCGGCGGCGATGCGCTCCAGCGCGGGATGACCATCCCGCAGACCGCGTCGAGACGCCGACGCTCCATCGCGGCGAGTAACTCGAGCGCCCAGCGCGGCTCGGCCACCGCGTCATCGTCGATGAACAGGATGACGTCGCCGCGCGCTTCGTCCACCGCGCGGTTGCGTGCATAGCTCGAACCTTGTCGCGGCTCAAAGACGCGGCGCATCGGGAACGGCGCCGACACGGCGAAGCGATCGGCGACTGCGGCCGTATCGTCGGTCGAATTGTTGTCGATGATCAAACACTCGGCGGTGAAACCGCCGGGAATTTCGAGCGCCGCGATACTTGCAAGCGTTTCGAGCAGCAGGCGCGAACGATTGTGCGTCGGCGCCGCGATGGTGATGATCCGGTTCACGGCTGATGATGGTCAGAAGGGCTCGAGGTGGCAGATGGCGTCGCGGTGGCAGACCTGACGAACGGTCCGGCGGCCTTGGCTAATGCACCATCGCCAAATGCCAGCTGACTGATTGTCACATAAGGTGAAGCGACCTGCTGCACCGCGGGCGCCACGCTCAGAGTGAAGCCGAAGGGCCGCGATTCGCCGGGCATCAAGGGGGCGACGGGCGCCGTGAAGTCGGTGAATTCGAGCGGCGTGATAATTATCGGATGTTCCTCATGGTCGACCTGTTTCAAATCCTTGCCGCGGCCCTCATACCAGGTTACCGACAGGATCAGTATATCGACGGGCCGATCGCCGGTATTACTTACGTCTCCGAAAATTGCGGGCACCCGGTCCTCTGACATCTTCATCGCGACGTTTTTCAATTTGAGCATCGCCATATATTGATCCATCTCGCCGCGCGAGGCTCGCAGACGTTCCATGCGTCCCAGTTCCTGACTATAACGCGCCGCCAGCCCGGTGCTGCCAGTACCCTCCTGATGGCTCAAATCATCGATCATCGAACGCCACTCGGCGATCGCCTGATCGTAGCGCAGCGCGAAATAATCGTTCATCGCCTGACGATGGCGGTCGACGATGCGATCGCGCGCGGCAAAGCCGGCGACCACGCGCCAACGATGATGTTCCTTCACGAGGAAAATCCGGTCGTCATAGATCCAGCGCGGATAGTTCCCGCGATCGAGCGAGGCTTGCGCGGCGTCGGTGGTGACGCCGCCGCGGCCGACCGCGGCATTGAGGGAGCGCTCCCAGCGCGGCAGGTCCGGCGCCGTGATCCTGACCGGCACGGTTGCGGTGAGGCCGTTGGCGCCGCGCTCCTCGGCGCCCAACTGGTAGTGCGTCAGATGCAGCAGCGGACGAAACCACACCGGGCTGGCGTCGGGCGCGAGCGGGATCTCGGTGAGGAATTCCGGCAGCGCGCGGTCGCGATGGTCATCCTGAGAGAGCAGTTCATAGCAGGCTGGGTAGTTGAATTGCTGGAGATTCTCGAGATAGCGCTCGGCGACGCCGTGCGGCAGGCGGCGCGCACATCCGGCGAGGGCCATCGCGCAGAGCAGTGATGTGAACCACCGCGGGCACCGGCTCATCGTGGATTAAGGCCGGCGGGCATCTGCTTCAGCTCGATCACGTTGCCTTCAGGATCGCGGATATAAATCGAACGGCCGAGGCCGCGCGCACCATAACGAATTTCCGGCTCGCCGAGCACCTCGACGCCGAGCGCGCGCAGATGGCTCGCCGTCTTCGCAAGATCATCGGTGACGACGCCGAGGCAAAAATGATCGACATTGCGGTCAAGTTCGGCTGCCCCATCGGGAGCTGGAATCAGGTCGACCATGCCGGCGCCGGCGCGCAACTGGATCAGGCCGAGATGCTCGACGCGTCGCTCCTCGCGCAGGCCGAGCACGCGCGTGTAGAAGTCCAGCGCCCGCGCCTGATTACGGCATCGGAGCACGACGTGATCGAGTTCCGCGATTGTGAACGGGATAGCCATCGGTGCGCGGGTGCGTGAGGGTTACTGGAGCTCGTGGCGTCGAAGCGCCGGCGAGCTCGCATCACTTTGAGCGGCGTGCGTCGCAGCCGCCGGAAAAAGGTTGTGGACCGCCTCGCTGCGGGCGACGGCGTCATCGACCATCTGTGCGATCTCGAGCATCCCCTCCGCCGCAGTGACTTCCTCCAGGCGCGCGCGGGTCGCGGGATGGGAAGGGACGAACAACGAGCAGCAATCCTCGTCGGGCAGGATGGAGGTCTCGAAGGTGCCGAGGCGGCGCGCCTCGACGATGATCTCGTTCTTGTCCATGCCGATCAGCGGACGGATCACCGGAATCGACGCGGCCTGCTCGATGACCGTCATGTTCTCGAGCGTTTGCGACGCCACCTGGCCGAGGCTCTCGCCGGTGACCAAGGCTTGCGCGCCCATCGCTACGCCCAACGCGCCGGCGATGCGCAGCATGAAGCGGCGATAGAGCACGACGCGCAGGAAGCGCGGCGCACGCGCCACGATCGACCGCTGGATCTCAGCGAACGGCACGAGCATAAGGGTCGAATGGGCTTCGTAACTGGTCAGAGCAGCGGCCAGATCGCGCGCCTTGTCGCGGCTGGCGCTCGAGACCAGCGGGTAGCTGTGAAAATGAATAAAATTCAGGCGCATGCCGCGACGCATCATCCGGTAGGCGGCGACCGGCGAATCGATCCCGCCTGACAACAACACTGCGCCCTGACCGGTCGTCCCCACCGGCAAGCCGCCCGCGCCCGCGAGCTTGCCGCCAGAGACATACGCGCCTTCCGGCAGGATCTCGATTGCTACCACCAGGTCGGGATGCCCGAGGTTAACTTTGAGCCCAAGTTCACGCACGATCGTGGCGCCGAGCGTGCGCTGGATCGCCACCGAGTCGAGCGGGAAGCGCTTCTCGGCGCGGCGCGCCAAAATGCGAAAAGTCAGCTCACTCCCGCAACTCGTCCGGATGAGCGCCTGCGCAGCGGCCAACGCGGCGCGCTCGATGGCGCTGATTTCGAGAGGAACGCGATGGCCGATCGAGAAGTTCTGCAGGCCGAAGATGCGGGCGGCGCGCTCCTTCGCGACCTCGTCGCTGAGTGAGGCGGGTAGCCGCACCATCAGGCGCGGTCCCGCGCCGCGCAGTCCGCCCAGTTGATGATCGGCGAAGGCGGCGACGACATTGCGCTTAAGCTCGTCGACGAAGCGCCAGCGGTTGCGCCCTTTGAGCGCCACCTCATGATACCGGCCGATTAGATAGCGATCGCTATCGGCTGCGCTCGTGCGTCGATCCTCCCGATTGCGGTTCAACGCTCGAACCTCTCCAGCCATCTGCGCCGCTCGCGGACAATCGGACGCTTGCGCTGGAGCAGATCGTACGCGGCCTCAAGACTCATTCCGCGCCGCGTATGCAGAAACCACGCGACCACAAGGGGCGCGCGTTCACTGCCCTCCTCGCAATGCACGAGCACGCGCTGATTCAGCGCAAGCGCCGCGTCGATCAGGCCCGCGCTGCTGTCCAGTGTGGCGCGTCCATTGAGCAGGAACGGCAATTGAATCGAACGCTTCGGCTCGCACGCCGGGACGTCGCCCAGTACGCTGATAATCATGCCGTCAAACTTGACCGCGTCCTGCAGATCACCGACGAACAGGCCGCCAATGATTTCGCTCTCACCCCACGGCAGCAGCAAATCGATCCCTCCCGAGCCGCGCCAGCATATCACTTTCAGGGGTGCCCGCTTATAGTCCGCGCCGGCTTCGGGAGGCGTTGTCTGATTGGCCGTGCGCGAACCCGCTCCGGGGCATAGTTAAATCTCCTTATCTTCCCTCGGTAAAAAGACCCGACTGATATGAGTTCATAGCTGCGCTAACTGACGGTCAGTTTCGCTGGCCTGAAAACTTTTTGTCTTAGCGAATTTGCGCTTGTCATTTGCACAGCACGATGTTAACATCCAGTCAACTTTGGATTGGAGAAACGGGCTCGAACGATCATAAAGTCACACAACCGGGGGGGAGAGATTCTTAATGGCGCACGTGATGACGTTGGAAGAGGTGGCGAGTTACCTGCGAGTGCATCCATCGACCATTTACCGGCTGCTGAAGAAAAGACAGCTGCCGGCCTTCAAGGTCGGGAGTGACTGGCGCTTTAACCTCGAGTCGATCGACCGCTGGCGCTCGGACGCCGAGGGCGGACAATCGGCAGAAGGCGCACAAGCGGTAGTCGGCTTCGCCGACAACTGATTTCGCCGAGCGCTCGGGCGAAGCTGGGTCCTTCGCCCGAGCCGCGAGTGACTTCGCGGCTTGACATCCCGTTGCAGTGCACATAAGCCGAAGCGCATCGGCTGGTTGGAGTTGCGCTGCCTATATGATCCTCAAAGTCGCTCGACTGGGCCATCCGGTCATCCGCACGATCGCGCAGCCGGTCCGCCCCGACGTCATCCGAACGTCCGAGTTCCAGCGACTGCTCGACGATATGGTCGAAACCATGCACGAATACAACGGTGTGGGTCTGGCCGCGCCTCAGGTCCACCTCGCGCTCGCGATTGCGGTGCTCGAAGTCGCCGACCATCCGCGCTATCCGGAGATGCCGCACGTTCCGCTGACCTATTTGATTAATCCGCAGGTGACGATTCTCGATTCCGCGAGCGTCGAGGATTGGGAGGGATGTCTCAGCGTCCCCGAGATGCGCGGGGTGGCGCCGCGCTACAAGAAGTTGCAAGTGACGGCGCTCGGGCGCGATAGCGAACCACTCGATTTTGTCGCCGAGGATTTCCATGCGCGGGTGATTCAGCATGAAACCGACCATCTGCGCGGCGAGGTCTACCTCGATCGGATGCCGAATCTGCAATCACTCAGTCATCTGGCGGAGTGGCAGCGGTTCGTGCTTGCGCCGGCGGCGAAGAAATAATCTCTGCGCGGACTCTGCCCGTGTTCAGGCGATTTTAATCGGGCCGCTGGAAAGCGCCTTGTTGCGCGCGGCGGGATTGGCGGCGATCGCCGCGGCGCGACGGTCGATTTCAACCAAACTCGCGTGGCCGTTTTCCCGAAGCGATCCTTCGAGCGCGGCGAGCCAGCATTCATAATAGCTGGTCGGGCTTCCGCCGGCGGCCGCTTGTGCGTCGGCCCGCGCGATTTCAGCGATCAGGCGTTGGCGAAACTCCTCCCACGCGAAGCTCCCGCGCGCCGCCAGATCGAGCGCCAGGGCGAAGGCGCGGGCCTCCCAAGGCTCGGCGAAGGTAACGCCGCGCGGCTCAATCCCGCGCGTCCGCATTAGCTCTTCGAGTGATTGCGCCATCGATTTCGATTTATCTCGCGTGACCTGATCAGCCCGCGGCTTTGGCCGGCGGGGCGACGACTCCCGTTCCGATCATCGCGTCGCGCGTCACCAGTTGCGCCAGCTCGTCCTCGCCCAGGTGATCGCTGCCGGCGGGTCGCAGCGGCAACACCATGTAGCGGATTTCGGCGCTGGAATCCCACACCCGAATCTCGACGTCGCCTGGCAACTCGAGGCCGAAATCGCGCAATACGCCGCGCGGGTCGCTGACTGCGCGCGAGCGATAGGCGTTGCTCTTGTACCAGACCGGCGGCAGCCCGAGCACCGACCACGGATAGCAGGAGCAGAGCGTGCAGACGACGAGGTTGTGCACGCGCGGCGTGTTCTCGAGCACCATCATATGCTCGCCCTGCGGTCCCGGCGCGAAACCCAATTCGGCGATCGCGGAGGCAGCGTCGCCGCTCAGGAGACGCCGCCGGTACGCCGGATCCGTCCACGCGCGCGCGACCACCCGCGCGCCGTTGCGCGGCCCGATCTTGTGCTCGTAGGCGTCGACGATCGCATCCAGTGCGGCCGGATCGACCAACCCCTTCTCGACCAGTACGGCCTCGAGCGCCTTGACCCGCAGCGCCGGCCCGCTCTCGGGAGCGTTGTGTTCGCTGTGCTCGTCGTGATCGTGATCGTGCTCGCTCATCGCCGCTTCTTTCCCTTCCCGGCCGGCTGCAAGCGCGCGCGCGACGAGCCGCGTCGCGGCGCTGGCGGCTGGGCTGTTTCGATCTTTTTACTGATTTTCGCTGGCGCTGTGGCAGCCCGAGTGCGTAAAGCACGGAGCTTCGGCTTCGCCGCACTGATCTCGTTCGCAGCCTTTGCCGCGCGCTTGAGCCCACTTTTGGCGGCAGCGTCGAAGTCGATATAAGCCTCCCAGAGATCGACGTATACCCGCTGCCCGGCGGGATAGCTTGGGCCCCAGAGCTCGCGCGCCGCGAATTGGATCGCATAGCAATGCTGGGGCTTAACGCGAATACCCAGCGCGTGCGCGTCGGGAAAGATGAAGCTCCCCCAATCGCGGTGAACGACGCCGCGACGGCCGCGCGTGTAACGCGGCGCGCGCGTATGCCCCTCAGGATTCAAGTTGCGCACGATGACCCGGTCACCCGGTTTGAAGCGCGCTTTGAATTTTGGATCATGCCGGAGCGCCACTGCGGCACTCGGCCGCACGGCGCCGGCGTCCGGGTTCGACCACAGGGCCGTGTCACTATCACCACTCGCGGCGACCCTGCCGGAGCCGCCGACGGACTCAAGTCTGCGGTCGTTGATCGCAGCATCGATCTCGCCGTCGCGCAGCACCCCCTTCTCCGTCAGTATTGATTCGAGCGCATGGAGCCAATGCTCGTAGTAGGATGAGGCGAGATAATGCGCCGGCTCCATCCGCTCTATCACGCGCCGGAACTCGTCGACGTTGGCGTGTCCGCCACCCATCGTCGCGAGCGCCAGCGCGAAGGTTCGGCGTTCCCAGTCGGCATGAAAGACCGGTTCGTTCGGCTCGGCAATCACCGGCCCGAAACCATGCATGCCGCCCAGGTCATGCACTCCATTCATTGTCTCACCGTCTCACCGCCTGAAACGCTAGGCTGCGATCGCCGCCGGGGTCAAACACACTAGCGGAGCGCGGCCTCCGCGCGTAGCGAGCAGGCGAGTCCGCAGCTGCGTCAAGAATCTGCGTTGCGCGCAGCTTACGGTACGATCACAGCGCGACGCGACGCAGCCTTAGGGCATTCGCGATCACCGAGACGGAGCTCGCGCTCATCGCGGCGCTGGCGATCATCGGGCTGAGCAGCAGTCCGAAGGCCGGGTAGAGCACGCCGGCCGCGACTGGAATTCCCAGCGCATTGTAGGCGAAGGCAAAGAAGAGATTTTGCCGGACGTTGCGGATGAACGCCCGGCTCAAGTCGCGCGCGCGCACGATCCCCATCAGATCACCTTTGACCAGCGTGATCCCCGCGCTCTGCATTGCGAGGTCGGTGCCGGTACCCATCGCGATTCCCACCGTGGCCGTCACCAACGCCGGCGCGTCGTTGATGCCGTCGCCGGCCATCGCGACGATTCTTCCCGCCGCGCGCAGTTCGCGTATCACGCGCGCCTTGTCCACCGGCGCGACTTCGGCGTGAACTTCGTCGATCGCGAGTTCGCGTGCAACGGCCGCGGCGGTGACGCGGTTGTCGCCGGTGATCATCACGACGCGGATGCCGGCGTCGTGCAGCGCGCGCAGCGCCTGCGGCGTTGCTGGTTTGATCGGGTCTGCCAACCCGAGCAGGCCGGCGATCTTTCCATCGATCGCGACAAAGATAACCGTTTCGCGCGCGCGCAGCGCGGCGGCGCGCTCGGCAAATCCGGCAACGACCTCGGCGCCGAGGAAGCGCTCGCTGCCGACCGCGATCACATGTCCCTCAACGACACCGCGCGCGCCCTGCCCCGGTGTCGCGGCGAAATCGCTGGCGGGACTCAGCATCAGACCGCGAGTCGCGGCGGCCGCCGTCACCGCGGCCGCCAGCGGATGCTCGCTCGAACGCTCGAGACTCGCCGCCAGCCGGAGCATTTCGTCGACGCTGACGCCGTCGGCGGCCTCGACCGTGACCACCGCCGGCCGACCCATCGTCAGCGTCCCGGTCTTGTCGAGCGCCAGCGTGTCAACTGTCGCGAGTCGTTCGAGCGCTTCGGCGTTGCGCACCAGCACGCCTGCAGATGCGCCGCGCCCGCTCGCGACCATTACCGCCATCGGAGTCGCCAGGCCGAGCGCGCAGGGGCAGGCAATAATCAGCACCGCAACTGCGGCGAGGATCGCGTGCGGGAAACGCGGCGCCGGACCGAGCAGAGCCCAGACGCAAAAAGTCACTGCGGCGGCGGCGACGACGGCGGGGACAAAATAGCCGGAGACCGTGTCGGCGATTCGCTGGATCGGCGCGCGGCTACTTTGCGCTTCGGCGACCGTCCGCACGATCTGCGCGAGCATCGTGTCGCGGCCAACGCGTTCGGCGCGCATCAGAAAGCCGCCCGCGCCATTGAGCGTCCCGCCAATCACATGATCGCCCTGTGCCTTCTCGACCGGCAGCGGCTCGCCGGTGATCATCGATTCGTCCAGCGCGCTCCGGCCCTCGACGACCAAGCCATCGACCGGAACCTTTTCGCCTGGCCGCACCCGAATCAGGTCGTCAACCGCGACTTGTGCCAACGCGAGATCTTCTTCGCGCCCGTCGGGCCGCACGACGCGGGCGGTCTTCGGCGCGATGCCCAGCAAGCCGCGGATCAAGCCGCCGGTGCGCCCGCGCGCGCGCAGTTCGAGCACCTGGCCCAGCAACACCAGCGCGACGATCGCGGCAGCCGCTTCGTAATAGACTGGCGCGCCGGCCATCGACCCATTCCATCCCGCGGGAAACGCCGCCGGCGCGATCGTCGCGGCCACGCTCGCGCCGTAGGCAACTCCAATGCCGAGCGCAATCAGCGTGAACATATTGAGGTGGCGATTCGCGATCGAGCGCGCGCCGCGAACGAAAAACGGCGCTCCGCCCCACAGCACCACCGGCGTCGCGAGCGCGAATTCGATCCAGTTGAGCAGGCCGGCGCCAAACGCGCGATGGAGCGGCATCCCAGGAACCAGATCCGCCATCCCGAGCGCGACGATCACGCTCGCCAGCACCGCGTTGACCCAGAAGCGCCGCGTGAAGTCGATTAGCTCGGGATCGGGCGGCGGCTCGGCATCGAGGCTGACGCGCGCCTGCAACGCCATCCCGCACTTGGGGCAGGTGCCCGGGCGATCGCTCACGACCTCCGGATCCATCGGGCAGAAGTACTCGGCGCCGACTCCGGCAACCGGCGTTTGCGCATGATCGTGGGCTGACGAAGCTGATTGCGCGCCGGTATATTTCAGCGGGTCGGCGATGAACTTGTTCATGCACCCGACGCCGCAGAAATAGTAAGTTGCACCTTCTCGATCGTGACGCCACTTCGCCGTCGCCGGATTAACCGTCATCCCGCAGACCGGGTCTTTGACGCGCGCCTCTGGGATTACCGGCGCCGCGATCGTTTCATTACCGACCGAACTTGCCATAAGGACAATCTTATCGAAATTCACTAGTGGAGGCGCGCTGCGCGCCGGAACGAGCAGGCGAGTCTGCGAGCTGCGTCGGAATCCGAGTCCGCGACGCGCGGCATAATTTAACATTCGTTCGTTGGAAGCTATTGGCTCTCGACTGCCGCCAAGCGACGCGCGAGGAAGCGCCGTTCGGGTCCGGCGCTGACCAGCGCCAGCGCGCGACGGTACGATTCCGCCGCCTCCGCCCGACGCCCGAGGCGCCTGAGGAGGTCCGCGTGCGCCGCCCACATCAGATGGTACGTCTCGAGATCTTCCCGCGCCCGCAGCGCTTCGATCATGCGCAGGCCATCGGCCGGTCCTGACGCCATCGCAACGGCCACTGCGTGATTGAGTTCGATCACCGGCGACGGTCGTAACCGCATCAGATGAGCGTACAGCGCTTCGATTTCCCGCCAGTTCGTGTCGGCGGCGCGCACCGCCCGCGCATGTACCGACGCGATCGCGGCCTGGATCGTGTAGGGCCCGGCCGGCGCGTCGGCCATCGCGGCCTGCACGAGCGCCAACCCTTCGCGAATCTGCTCGCTATGCCAGCGCGTGCGATCCTGCTCCTCGAGCAGTACGATTTCGCCGTCAGAATTGAGCCGCGCCGACCGCCGCGAGTCCTGGATCAGCATCAGCGCGAGCAAGCCGCGCGCCTCACTCCGCTCGGGCATCAAATCGCTCACGACGCGTCCCAGGCGGATTGCTTCGCTGCACAGATCCGCGCGCACGACCGTGTCACCATGCGTCGCCGCGTAGCCCTCATTGAAGACCAGGTAGATGACCGCGAGCACGGCGTCGAGCCGCTCCGGCAAAAGCGCCGCACTCGGGACCTCATAAGGAATCCGCGCCGCTTGAATCTTGCGCTTGGCGCGCACCAGCCGCTGCGCCATTGTCGCGGCCGGAACCAGGAAAGCGCGCGCGATCTCCTCGGTGGTGAGGCCGCAGAGCGTGCGCAGCGCCAGCGCGACCTGCGCCTCACTCGCCAATGCCGGATGGCAGCAGGTGAAGATGAGCCGCAAGCGCTCGTCGGCGGGCGCGCCTTTTGCCGGCGAACCTTCGGCCTCTGCGCTCTCCTGCTCAAGCATCCGGATTAGCTCCGCGCGACGTTCACCGAAACGCACCTGACGCCGAATCCGGTCGATCGCTTTATGTCGCGCCGTGCCGACGATCCAGGCGCGCGGATTTTGCGGTACGCCCTCGCGCCGCCACTGCTCAACGGCCGTGGTGAAGGCCTCCTGCGCCGCATCCTCGGCGAGATCGAAGTCGCCGATCAAATGAATGAGCGACGCGACGATGCGGCCAAACTCATCGCGATAAAGCTGTTCCAGTACGTCGGAAGTCATGGCGGCGATACGATCCTAACGCATCGCATCGCCGCCATTCTAGAATCCTTGACGCAGCTCGCAGACTCGCCTGCTCGCTCCGCGCCGGAGCGCTCCGCTAGCGTGTCGTCGCGGCTTGCCTAACGATTCATCTGCATGATTGGGCGCACTTCGATCGAGCCGTGCTTCGCGCCCGGGATGCGCGCGGCGATCGCGAGCGCCTCATCGAGGTCCTTCGCCTCGACCAGGTAGTAGCCGCCGAGTTGTTCCTTGGTCTCGGCAAAGGGGCCATCGGTGGTCACAGTCTTGCCGTTGCGCACCTGCACCGTCGTCGCGTTGCTGGTGGGTTCGAGCCGGTCGCCCGCCTTGAATTTGCCATTCTTCACGATGTCCTGCGTGAATACCATGTATTCATTCAGCAGCTTGGATTCGTCGGGCGGGCTCATCCGGTTCTTTTCGTTGTGGTAGATCAGCAGCATATATTGCATCGTCGTCGCCTCCTTGGCGGTTTTGGGTTTTCGTCCTCTAGTCGAACAGAACCTCGGCGGATCGACAGCTCGCCAAAACTTGCCGCGAAGATTTTTTCTGCGGGTTTACACCGCGAGGCCAACGCGGCACGATCTATCCCCGTGAAACCAGTTCAGATTGTCAGCGTGATCGGCGCCGGACTCGCCGGTAGCGAGGCCGCGTGGCAGCTCGTCCGCCGAGGAATCCGCGTGCGGCTCTTCGAGATGCGCCCTGCGCGGATGACGGAGGCGCATCAGACGGTGCTGTTCGGCGAGCTCGTATGCTCGAACTCGTTGCGCAACGACTCGCTCGAGACCGCGGTCGGCGTGCTCAAGGAAGAGATGCGGCGGCTGGGTTCGCTCGTGATTGACGCGGCCGACCGCGCGCGCGTACCGGCCGGCTCCGCCCTCGCGGTAGATCGCGACACCTTCGCCGGCTTTCTCACTGCGACGCTCGAACGTCATCCGCTGGTCGAGGTCGTGCGCACGGAGACGCTCGCAATTCCTGACGGTCCGACGATCGTCGCGACCGGGCCTCTCACCAGCGCCGCCTTCGGCGCTCAGCTCGACGGTCTTATCGGCGCGCGCAATCTCTACTTCTACGACGCGATCGCGCCCATCGTCACCGCCGATTCGATCGATCTTAATATCGCCTTCAAGGCCTCGCGCTACGGCAAGGGCGGCGACGATTACGTCAACTGCCCGATGGACGAGACGCAATACGACGCCTTCGTCGGCGCGCTGCTGGCGGCCGACAAGATGGCGCTGCACGATTTCGAGCGGCCGGTCTATTTCGAGGGCTGCATGCCGATCGAGGAGCTGGCGCGGCGCGGTCCGCGCACGCTCAGCTTCGGACCGATGCGCCCGGTCGGACTCGCCGATCCGCGCAGCGGGCGTCGGCCGTTTGCGGTCGTGCAGCTCCGCCAGGACGATCGTGAAGGCCGCCTCTACAATATGGTCGGGTTCCAGACCAAGATGACCTATCCCGAGCAGCGGCGGGTCTTCCGCATGATCCCGGGGCTCGCCGCCGCCGAGTTCGTGCGGCTCGGCTCGCTGCATCGCAACACCTTTATCGATTCGCCGCGGATTCTGCGTCCAACCCTCCAGTTGCGCGCGCGCGATGATCTTTTCATGGCGGGCCAGATGGTCGGAGTCGAGGGCTACGTCGAGTCCGCCGCGATGGGCCTGCTGGCCGCGATCAACGCTGCGCACCTGCTCGCGGATGCGCCCCTTGTCGTCCCGCCGCGCATGACCGCGATAGGCTCGCTGATCGCATACATCACCGATCCTGAGCGGCGGGATTTTCAGCCGATGAACGCCAACTACGGCCTGATGCCCGAACTGCGCGGACGCGGACGTCAGAAGAAAATCGATCTCGGCTTGCGCGCGCTTGCCGCCTTTGACGAATGGCGCGCCGCCGCGGCTCCGGATTCTCCCGCGCAAGCGCGCCTACCGCTGCCGAACGTCGAGGAGGCAATTCAATGAAACTGGCGGCGCTCGACGTCGGCACCAATAGCGTCCTGATGCTGGTGGTCGAGCGCGGTGCCGACGGGCACGTGCGGCGACTCGCGGACTGGTCGCGCATCACGCGGCTCGGCCGCGGCGTCGACGCGACCGGGCATCTGGATCCGGTCTCGGCGCTGAAGACGCTCGATGCGATCGGGGAATTTACCGATCAGGCGCGCGCGCTCGGAGCCGAAAAAATCCTGACGGCCGCCACCGCCGCCTTGCGTGACGCCGCCGACTGCGCCGATTTCCTGAGCCGCGTCAAAGCTCGCAGCGGGCTCGACCTCGAGGTCATCTCGGGCGAGACCGAGGCGCAGCTTGCCTGGCTCTCGAGCATCAAGGGGCTGGATCTCGATCCGTCGAGCAAGCTCCTGATCGTTGATATCGGCGGCGGCTCAACCGAGCTGATTCGCGCGCAGCCCGGCGGCGCGATTGATCTCGTCAGTCTGCAGATCGGTTCGGTGCGGCTGACCGAGCGGCTGGTCCATGCCGACCCGCCGGGCGCGCGCGAGGCCGCCGAACTGCGCGTCACCATCGATCAGGCGCTCGCCGCCATTCACTGGAACTATCAGCCCGATCTGATGGTCGGAATCGCCGGCACGGTAACGACGGTCTGCGCGGTGGCGCTCGGTCTCGAGCGCTATGATCCCGACCGCGTGCACGGCTATCGGCTCGCGCACGCCGACGTTCTGCACGTGCTCGGAAAGTTGGCCGTGCCGCTCGAACAGCGCAAGCAAATCCCCGGAGTGGAAGCCGGGCGCGCGGACGTCATCCTGGCGGGCGCCGCGATTCTCGAGCGCGTGATGGCGCACTTCAAACTCGATCAGGTAATTGTTAGCGATCAGGGCGTGCGCTGGGGTTTGATCTGGCGCGAGCTCGAAACTCCATCGACGGCTGCGGCTGAGCAGTAGCCGTGACGAAGGCGGAATTGATCGATTTGGTGGCGCGCTCGGCGCACCTGTCGCGCCCGTCAGCCGCGAGCGCAATCGAACTCACGTTTGAACAGATCGCGCGGGCGATCCGCCGCGACAAGCGCTTCTCGATCCCGGACTTCGGCACCTTCACGGTGCGCCGGCGCAAGGCGCGCCGCGGCTATAATCCGCGCAAAAAAGCGATGATGACGATTCCCGCATCGCGCACTATCGGCTTTCGGCCTGCGCCGAAGCTGAAAAAAGGTCTCTGACCCGCCATCGCCGCCGCCGACCCCGAAGCCACGAATTTCCCCCGCTGGTTGCCACTGGCGACTTTGGCCCTCGCGATCCTGCTCGGCGGCTATCTACGCTTCGTCAATCTGGACACGTTGGAACTCTCGGCCGACGAGGGAGCCTCGTGGGCAGCAGCGACCGCCCCATCGATGTTCCAGGTGGTGCGCGCCCAGGCGCGGCTCAATCCCGGCGAGCTCGGGTTGCACGACGTAGCACTGCATCTGTGGATCGCTGCCGCCGGCGACAGTCTCATCGCGATGCGCTCGCTGTCGGCCGTGGCCGGCACGCTCGCGATCGTGATGGTCTTCTTCGTCACGCGCGAGATTCTCGCACTGTCGTCGTTCCGCGACGCTCCGCAAACGGCCCCAGCGCCGGCGCACGACATCGCGGATGACAAGTTGCTCGCGGCGATTGCCGCGCTGCTCTTCGCCGTCAATCTCGTCACGATCAAGTATTCGCGTGAGGCGCGCATGTATCCGCTCGCGCTGGCGCTCACCCTCGGACAAGTCGGCAGTTTCTTGCGTGCGCTCCGTCGCTCCAGAGCAACTGACTATGCGGCGACCGCCGCGCTGACCGCGCTCGCGATCAGCGCCACTTTCAGCGCGATCCTGGTGCTCATCCCGGAGGGGCTCTACGTGACGCTCGTGCTGGTCAGGTCGCGGCAACGCGCCGCCGCCCGCGTTGCTCGTTGCGTCGCCGCGCTAGTCGGCGGGTTGCTGCTGCTCACGCCGCCTCTGATTCTCTATCTGCACGCGCGCGGTGGCGCCCCCGACGCCGCGACCTGGGATTGGATTTCGCGTCCTTCGATTGGCGCGCCGATCGCGCTGTTCAATAAAGCCACGGGCACATATGGTTTCCCGCTGCTCGCGATTCTCGTTGTCACCGGTGTCGCCCGCGGATGGGCTTGGCGTCGCGAGGCCATAAGCTATCTGCTGCTTTGGACTTTCGCGCCGCCGCTCATCCTGACCATCGTCTCCTTCGCGATCCGCCCCGCCTTCGTCGAGCGCTACCTCCTTGCCAGCTTCGCGCCGTTTTTCATCCTGGCCACAATCGGGCTGCTGGAACTTCGCCCGCCGGCCTTCCGCCCGGGCGCCTTGGCGCTAGTCGTCGCGGTTGCGCTCGCCCACGATGCGGATTGGTACGCGAAGGCGCACGGCGACCAATGGGCCGAAGCGACCGCGGTCGCTGCCACAGGTTTGACCGCTAACGGCGCGATTGGCGTCGCGCCGCGCTACGCAGCCAATGTGGTGCGCTACTATCTGCGCAACATGCAATCAGCGCCCGCGGTGGCGCCGCTCGATTCGCAGCCGCCGCCTGCGGTAGTGATCGTCGGCGACACCTACGCCGCCGCGCACGCCGCCGACCTCGCGCCCCGCTATCCGCATCTGCTCGCGCATCTCCGCGGCCTCGTCGTGCTACGTAGCGTCGTGTCGCGCGAATAACCGTGCACGAACGCCCTCTCTTTTTGTCATCCTGAGCGCAGTGAGCAGCGCGAACGCAGTCGAAAGGACTTCGGACAGCTTCGCGCCAGCGAAGCCGGCACCGGTTTCTGCGCAGACATTCCCGCCGCAAAATTGCGATTGTCATGTTCTGCCCGTTCACGTCATTCTGAGGTTGCCGAAACGTAAGGCGCATTGCCGCGACGGAGTATTGGAAAATGACTGATCAGAACGCTGATTTTACACGCTTGAAGAGCGAGCAGAAACGCGATTGGGACGCCGCCGCCGCAGGCTGGAAAAAATGGTGGCCGATCTTCGAGCAGGCGGCACAGCACGTCAGCGACCGCCTCGTCGAACTGGCGGGCGTGAGGCCCGGCGCCCGCGTGCTCGATATCGCCACCGGCACCGGTGAGCCGGCGGTGACCGCGGCGCGACGGGTCGGCGCGACGGGCCGCGTGATCGCCACCGATCAATCCGCCGGAATGCTCGCGATCGCGCGGGAGCGCGCCGCGGCCCTTGGCCTCAACAACCTTGAGTTCAAGGAAAGCGACGCCGAAGCGCTCGCGCTCAGCGAGCGCGACTTCGACGCCGTGGTCTGCCGCTGGGGCTTTATGTTCATGCCCGACATCGATCGCGCCTTGACCGGTATCCGCAGCCGGATGAAACCCGGCACCCGCCTCGCGACCGCGGTCTGGTCGACGCGCGACAAGGTCCCGATGATCACGCTGGGCACCGATCAAGTGCGCAAGCTCGCGGGCCTGCCCTCGCCGCCGTTCGACGCGCTCGAACCGCTGCGGCTTGCCGACCCGTCGATTCTCACTCACGCGCTTGCGGCGGCGGGCTTCAAAGACGTGCAAGTGAAACGCCTGCAGGTAGTTTTCGAGTTCGCCGCGCCCGAAGCGCTCGCGCAGTTCCGCAGCGACGTCGCGGCGCCGTTTCGCGCCCTGCTCGAACGGCAAACGCCGGCGTTGCGCGACCAGATTATCGCGGCAGTGACCAACGCCGCTCGCGCCTTCGTCCAGCCCGACGGCAAACTGCGCACCTCGAACGAGACGATTCTTTTTTGCGCGCAGAATTAGACCCGGGCGCCGTTTATGGAAGATCACGTCAAGGGTGAAAACCTGCACTATGCACCGCTCCCTACACAAACCTGTTAACAAGATGTTTCGCGTGAAACATTTGGTACGATCAAGCAAAGGCTGGCGACCGCCGGGCGGCGCTCGGCCCGGGCAGTGAAACAAAGGTGACAAAAATGTTTCGCGTGAAACATTCGCCCGCGTCCGATCGGGCAAAGGCCATGACAATGGAGCGCTGCGCTGCCCGGCGGTGAAAAAAAGGTTTCACGCGAAACATCGGGTGTGCGCTCCTGCAAGAGCGTGACCATCAAGCACGGCTAGGTGGGGAACAGCTTCACTTTGCCCGTCGACGCGCAAAAACTTGTGGAGCTGTTTCACGTGAAACATCGACGCGCCCGATCGTGCAAGAGCGCGACACGCTAGCAAAGCACGGCCGCCGCGCGGAGCGAGCACACGAGTCTGCGAGGCGCGGCCGAGCTCAGGAGTCTACGAGCTGCGTCGAAAAATGCCTCAGAGAGGAGCACGCGGACGGTGAAAAAGTGGTGAAAAAGTGAAAAAACTTGCGGTAGTGACCGGTGGGAATCGCGGTATCGGGCTGGAGATCTGCCGCCAGCTCGCCGCTTTGGATCTCAAGGTTGTGCTGACGGCGCGCGACGCGGTCAAAGGCGCCGCCGCTTGCGCGCAACTTACCAAGTCGGCGCAGAAGTCCGCCGGCGAGATCGTTTTCCATCCCCTCGACGTCGCCGACGATTCGAGCATCGCGCGCTTTCAGCGTTACGCCGAGGCCGAGCTGGGGCGCTGGGATATCCTCGTCAACAACGCCGGCATCTACCTCGACGGCGCCCACACCTCACTCGATATCGGTGCGGCGACGTTTCGTCAGACCCTCGCCGTGAATCTGACTGGCGCGCTGCTCCTCAGCCAGGCTGCGATCCCGCTGATGCGGGCGCATCGTTACGGCCGTATCGTCAATGTTTCGACGGATATGAGCACACACGGCGACGGACTCGACGCCGGCGGCTATCCCTCGTATCGCGTGTCGAAGGCTGCGCTCAACGCGATGACGCGGGTGATGGCTGCCGACCTGCGCGGAACCAATATACTGGTCAACGCGATGTCACCCGGATGGGTGCGCACCGAGATGGGCGGTGTGGGCGCGCCGCGTTCGGTGGAAGAGGGCGCAGAGACCGCGGTGTGGCTGGCCACGCTCCCCGATCGCGGCCCGAGCGGGGGTTTTTTCCGCGATCGTGAATCGATTGACTGGTAACTTATCCGCAGCGTGCGGTCGCTCCGCGTTGGCATACTGGCAAGTCGAATTCATCCGATGGCATACTGAAGCCCCATTGCGGAGAGGTGGCCGAGCCCGGTTTAAGGCGCACGCCTGGAACGCGTGTAGGCTCGCAAGGGTCTCGGGGGTTCGAATCCCCCCCTCTCCGCCACCCAGTCTCAGGATTTGTAGATTCTCCGTGAAAACGCTCGAAATCTTCGCATTTATGCGGGCTTATTCGCCCGCAAAGAACCCGGAGCGGGTCCCGAACTCTGCGCCCGGCGAGCGACTTTGGCGATTGATCTCTGCCGGCAGTGACGCCGGGTCCCTTCAGGTGATTTCGGCGGGTCGGCCGAAGCGCCACGTCCTTCCCGTTTGTCGTAACGCAACTGAGATAGGGTCGCTGCGGCTGGGTGGATAGCAACCCAGAGCAGGAGTTTTCCCTTCAAGCGTCCACTTGCCAGCTGGGGCCTTACGATTGCGCGGGCTATAAGGGATACCAGCGCTGGTGATTATTTCGTCGGTCCGCACGATCCAGTGATGCTTTCGATACCCGCTGAGAGCTTGCCCGCTGCGCAATCCGTGTTGCCGTTAAATCCGGTCAATCGCTCCACTTGTCCCAGTGAATTACGCTGGCGAGCGGCTTCCTTCTAAAAAGGGGCCTTGGTTGTTGCCTTTTGATTCCAAATTGCTGGACTGCGTTGGTCGACCAACGTGAGACCAAGCGGCCGACCCTGCACGCCAAGTAGACTGGCGCCGGCCTTCTGATCGGAGGCCGGCGCCAGGTCCGTGCGATGGGGCTAGAACTATTTAGCGGCGTTGGCCTTAGGAGACTTCGCTGACTTGGCACGCGTTGCCGACCCGTAACGTTGTTTGAAACAGGTGCGACAGCGGGCGTCGCGGCGCTTGATGAACGACGGGGCGAGATCATCACTGCCGCAGTAACGGCAAACCAGTTTCCCTGGGTCTGAACCTGATGCCGCCCGCGGCGGCCGCCGTGCGCTCTTCACGGTTTTGGTGGCGACCCTCCTCGCGGTCACGACCGGGTCCTTTTGTAACTATCCCTTTGACGTAGGTGCGCGCCTTTAGTACTATGTTCGACATGAGCAAGGTCAACCGCAATAAGCCGATACGTTCCGGGGCGTCCGACAGTACTTACTCGCTCATGGATTTCGAGCGAAATTATCCAGACGATGCAGCTTGTCTTCAGAAACTCGTCGAATGGCTCTATCCCGATGGCATCTTCTGCCCCAAATGCAAAGCCGTCACAAAGCATCATCGCGACAGCAAGCGACCTTCCTACTCGTGCCAGAATTGCGGTCATCACGAACACCCAATGAGCGGGACGATCTTTCAGGATTCGGCTACTTCGCTGAAACTCTGGTTTTACGCCATGTACTTGATGGCCTCTACTCGATGCGGGATTAGCGCCAAGCAGCTTGAGCGGGAAATCGGCGTTACCTACAAATGCGCGTGGCGTATGTGCAAACAGATTCGTTCGATGCTGAATGAAGATGACGGGCCAAAACTGTCTGGCAAGATTGAGATGGACGAAAGCGCATTCGGCGGGTTGGAAAAGAACAAACACGCCAACAAGCGGAAACATCTCGGCACCGGCGGGGTCGGCAAGACCGCCGTCTTCGGCATGGTAGAGCGCAAGGGCAGAGTTGTGGCAAAGGTCGTTCCGAACCACCCAAGCTGCAACCCTGCTTCCGCACGTGACTGAGCGAATAATGCCGAAGAGCATGGTCTTTACCGACGAATACGCGGTCTATAATCCGCTGGAGCCACTTGGCTACAGCACAAGCGCGTCCATCTTGCGACCAAGGTCTATGTCTCGGGCGATGCACACGTGAACACCATGGAGGGCTTCTGGAGCCTCATAAAAAACGGGATTCGTGGTGTCTATCACAATGTCGGTTCGCATTATCCGCAAAGCTATCTGAACGAGTACGCTTTTCGGTTCAATCGCCGACCGAACCTTGGACGACACAATATGTTCGACGCGCTCACGAAGCAGATCACGAAGAAGGTTTCTGCCTAGATGGCCGCTTCCGCGTGGCTTTCTTAAATACGTCCAACACCTCGCGTTCAGTCGGAATAGGAATATCAATCCGATCCGCAGCGTTCGGAGCTAACGTTTTTTGCAAGCGGGGCCGGGTGGATGAATCCAGCTTTGTGTATTTCTTTGCCGCGGCTTTTTCTTTTTCTCGCATTTCTACCAACACTGGGTTGTTGAGCAACTCGTCCAGCTTCCATGCGCCGATCACGATAGCCATTCCAGTGTTTACGTTCGCCCATAGTTTCGTTGGGCGCAACCGTTTGCCGCCGTGCTCATCGCGCACTTTCTGCGAAAACAGCATCCGGTTCTGGATATTGCATATGCCCGCAGTCAATTCCCATGAGAACCGTTCTGTTTCGCTGTAAGCCGTTATCGTCCAGATCGCTAAAGGCTTTGAGCCGTTCCTCTCTGGAAAGGGAGGTGTCGCGATGGGGCGGTAGTAGTGCGAATATCGGAGACCCGCTAAATCCTGAGACAGATCGAATTTCGGCTAGAAAAGCATCCTGGTATCCAACCTCGGTTCGGATTGGTTGGTGAGGGATTGGTAGTTGCGCGATCATGCCAAATCGAACTGTTGGTTGATTGCGCTGTACGCCATCACGATCTATGAAGCGACCAACGACAAACAAGTCGTCGCCGACACCGATCTTAAATCGAGAGATGATCTCCGGAGAAAGAAGGGTTTCACGACCAAGAAGAAGCACATTAAGGTCTGCCCAGAATGGATGCCCCACAGGTGCAACGGCGAGGTCGGTCTCACCGTCTGGATGCCGAAACCAATCGCTGGTTCTTAATTCTAAGACAAGTGAATCCCCGTAATGTGTGTTTACGCGAATGACCGGATGGCTTTGCACGACGTGCCAATTACTAACGGCGTAGATATGGCTGGAGTACTCGTTCATCGGAATCCCGAAGAAGAATCCGCTTCCGCCAGTCTGTACGCCCCGATTCGCATCAGCCCTGCTCGCGTATAGATACATCGAGCAATTGAGCTCGTATTCGCGCAATCGTGGCTAGCTCTTTCCCACGCCGACAGCGGAGGAGCCGCCGTAAAAGCGTATCGATTGCTGCCACCCTGACATGACGGCTCACCGCCATCAAGGGGATAATTGCCCCCATCGCCACGTGCCTGTGCGCTTGCTTAGAAAAAGGATGGCGAGAGAATCTGAAAAAATTCCGTTCTTTCGGCGCCACTATGAGATGTGAAATCTTGTTGTTGACCTCCCGTCAGACGCTGACAGTGGTTCCAAGATAGTAGTGCTGCAGGATTTCTGTGTAAGTCTTGCCCTCATGTGCCATGACTGCCGCGCCGATCTGGCATAAGCCGACGCCGTGCCCCCATCCGGATCCTCGCAAGACAAAGCGGCCAGACTCTTTGTCGACGACGAATGCAGAGCTGTAAAGATGCGTGCGCGATAAAGCGCGGCGAATTTCTAGCTCTTTACCGATGATGAGGTAGTCGCGCTCCCCAGTGATCTTCAGCCGATCGATTCGGCCTGACGGTCCGCGCGCGAGGGGCTGCATAGAGCGAATCGGGCCAAGGTCCACGCCGAGCTGCGAGCTGATCAGAGCGGCGAGTTCTTCGGGGTTATACTCGACGCGCCAGCGGTAGAAATCGCGGGTCTCCTGATCGAACCCCGGGAGGACGCGTAAAAGCAGATCCGCATTGTCGGTATTGCAATAGGCTGCCGGATTCGAGCGTATCCATGCCTCCGAAGCGCCAGAGCACGATTGGGCAGGGCCGTCGTACACAGACTCGAGATAGGGAAAGTGTTTATCTTCCCAGGCGGTCGCGTAGCGTTCGGTTATTCCGCCGCAGGACTTGGAAAACCGGGCGTCGCAGACAGCACCACGGTAACGGAGAAACTCGCCGGCTGTCGCGCGAACCGCGTCAGCTACTGCCGGAGAGAACACTTTCGTGATGCCCTGATAGCGCTGGCAATGGTCGTCGGCGCAAACGTCGAAATCCGGATGAGATTCACGGCCGTACCAGCGACGGATTTCGTGAGGATCGAGAGCCTCACTCTGCCGGCTCTCAATGCAAGAGGGGTTTACTTTCGGAAACCACAGCCAGCTGCGGGAAATCACCGCATGAGCTTTCAGCAGTTCAAGAGGACAGGACGCGCTCATCTCGGAGGATATGACGCTGGTGACGTACTCTTCGAGCGCAACGTCGTTAATCACCGTCAGGCCGGCTTCTCGTCGCACGAGGCGAAACGCCCCACGAAAAACCTGGCGCTCCTTGCGTTCCCAATGAAATCCAATTCCGATCGTGACGTCGTCCAGCGCAAACGCGCACGACGCTGAGTCCGACGGACTAAGCGTCACTTCAGAAGTGAAGCTGTACCGCCTGGGGAGGTACGGCTTGCCGTACGTATCGGCGAACGTGCCCGTCAATTCAACCTCAACAGCAGACTGTCCCTCAATTAGTCCTACAGATACGTTCAATGCCGTCCCTCCAGTTTCGCGACAATTTCCTGAAACTGAGCGTCAGGCAAAGTGACCTCGCGCAAGATTGCAGCTATCGCCTCGCTAGTGATTCTCTCGAAATCGCGTGCCAGCGGCACGACAAAGATTCCGCACAAATCAATCGCCGCGGGGCTCACGGTAAGTTCGCCCGTATGAAAAACCTCTGGCCGATGCTTTCCGCGCGGGAACAGATACATCACCCATTCACCGCTTTCATGAAAGACTGCGATGTTGACCAAGGGCTCCGCTTGTTTGCCGGTTGTTTCCGCCAGTAACTCGATAGCGCGATCCATTTGATCGATAAGTACAGATCGATCGCGGCCACGAAGTAGCAGTACATTTGTTGCATAGCGCGGTGCACTAATAGTAGCGTGCCCGGCAGTCTCCTTCGCGATCGGAAGTAATGTTCGGGCGCCCGCCTGAAAGTGCATGTGGTCTGGCGCGGAGGCTCCGCATTCTGGACCATTGTAGATGACGAAATATCCGGGCAGGGCGGCGGCGAGGTCCAGCATTTTTCCGAATTGGTTCGCGATGCGCTGCAAAACATGCTCGCGGTGCGCGATCGTCAGGTGACGGTCCACGATCGGGAACGGATTACAGTAGATCGTGAGCTCGTCATCAAACTCCACGCCCTCTTCCTCTGGAGGCAGATTGCATGCACATAGAAAACATGGACGTTTTGCGACTGCGTCGCGGTTGACAGAAGCTGTTGTACTGCCCAGGCGATGGGGTATGTGTAGGATGAAGATGTCGAACCAGTCGATGCGCACCCACCGGGTCTTCGCCTGCGCAAGGCCTTGCAGTCCTCGCGCCAGCAGCGGCCATGCTCGCACCTGCCGCTTAAAGAGTTCGTCCACTTTGCGGATCATCTGCGCATCCGCGCCTGGATCTCGACGGTGCGGAGCCAGTCCTTGTACGAATCGTATCGATTCGCAATCTCGACCGGCAGGGCGCTATCGCTATTGCCTTCCCATCGGCGGCAAAGATAAACGGAGTCGTAGATCCGGCCTATCTCGTAATCACGGCTCAGGCGCAGCGCCACGGCGTAATCCTCGCCATAGCTCACATTCGGAAATCCGATACGGCGCAGAACCGAAGTGTTAAATGCGCGGGGCGCGCCAAGCCCATTAACCCGGAGCGCATTGTTTCTGCCGTTCTCGCGACTCCACTCGCCATGGTTGATAAGCCCAGGCGGAATCTCCCTCAATGAAAAATCAACCATAGTATAAGAGCCTATAACCATTGCGTAAGGTCCCGCTTCAAGTTGTCCGACGATCCGGCGAAGAACGTTTTCATTGATGTATAGATCGTCGGAATCAAGCTGAATAACGTATTGGCCGCAGTCTTTGGAATAAATCGCCTCGTTCCAGCATCCGCCGATGCCCAAATCGCGGCGTTCGGGGATGATGCGTCTAATCCGCGAATCACTGATGCCTCGCAAAAGCTCCGTTGTCCGATCGGTCGAATGGTTATCGACGACGAGCACATTGAACTCGAAATCAGCGCGCTGGCCGAGGGCGCTCTGAACGGCGTCGAGAATTGTCCGCTCGCGATTCCGCACTGGTATTACGACGCTGGCCTTTACCGGAAAGGCCTCCTCAGCGGCTGGAACTCTCTCGAAGTGGGGCGGTAACCAGGCGCCGATTCGCTTCAGATGCGCCGTCGCGATAGTCTCCATTTCAATTTGGTAGTCGCGATTGCGCGGATCTACATAATCGAATTGTTTCTCCCCCGTCGGCCGTGCGTCAACGATCGACTGGCTGTACAACGGTTCGGGAATTCGCACGATAGCGTGTGTTTCCGAAAGTCTTAGGCGCAGGTCGTATAGTCCTCCCCATCGCCAGGCGCTATCGATCCCGGCGTTACGCGCGGCTTGAACCGAGACACCAACTAGCGGGCCGAAGTCAAAACCGTCGCGGATGCTGCCGGTTTGATAATCGATACGGGGTTGGCTTACTCCGTCGGCATAAACCCAGCCGCTGCCGGTGTCACGGATCACCTGCGTTATTCGCTCGAGCATGCGCGGTCCGAGTTCGATGTCTACACGCGGATCCCGCAAAAAAAGGACATCGGAATCGGCGTCATCGAATAATTCTCGAATACTCGCGGTTGAATAGTCGAGCGGATATACGATGTTCACATTTACCCCGTCGCTCCAAGCGATCGCTTCCGTACGAGGATTCGCCTCAGCGAGAAAAGTGTCGGCCTAATTAGTAATTGCAATTCGCTTCTTAATCTCCCGAGGCCGCACCACGATGACACCGGCCATCCGATTGGCCTTAAGAAACTCACTCAAGTTCTGTTCAACGACAAATCCCTGGCTGCGCGAAGCGTGACGCATGAGTGGATATTTGCCATCGCTTACGATGATGCCGGTATGAAACACATCAAGATGTTTGCGTGTGGAGGCAAAGAAAATCAGATCACCGCTGCGCAGGTAGGCTGCGCGCCGCATCACTTCCAGCTTTGGTACACATTTCACGCGAGTCAGCTTTGAAGCGAGTCCGGGTACGACATTGAGAAGGCGCTCCCGGCTGAGTACCGGAATAGCCGGCGTCGCGACCGGGCTGATTATCCCTTCGCGCACGTTGTTACGAATCCAGAACGTCATATAGTGATTGCGCTGTTCCCACTGGATGCGTCCGTGTTGATACCGGATCTTGCGCAGCCCTTCGATGAAGTCATCAACGGTCGCAGCGCGTGCGAGCGCCAAAATTGTCTCAATATAGGTGACACAGTCGAATCCGTCTAATGAAGCGGTGAAGACTTCCGATTCATCGGCGGATCCAATCAAGGGATTTGGCTTGTAGGGATGTCCAAGGAAGTGGCGGGATAGAACCTCAATGCGGCTGGCGGCTGAATGGTAAGACTGCGTGTTCGATAGGAGTTGCCGGACACGCCGCCGGCTAAGACCTTGTGGCCGGTTCGGTTCCATCGGATCACCAGCTTAGCACGTGCTGCCGACGGGTTCAGGCGTCGGTTATTTGTGCTTGTGGGTCGAGCAGCAGGGCGAAGCCGGCGGCGTCGTGAAAGTCCGGTTTATCGGCTGGATGGCGAAGCGCCCAATACGAGAGCCCGTCGCTCGCCTCGATGACCGCGGAGAGCCCGAGATGGAGGGAAACACGCGGGTGGAAGGCAGGTAGGGCATCGAGTCGGACAAGGCTTGTGAGTTCAAGCCGACTGCCAGTGGCGCGCACAGCGATCTGCGGCCGCAGGTTTTGGTTCTCAAGAAGGCTGCCGTTGCGATAGGCGGAGAAGGCATAGACGGCCCACTCTCCCGACGGAGCGAAATTAAACTCGTGGTAGGCCGGTTGTCCCGCGATCGCGGCGAAAGCTTCGAAGCAGGTGTGTTGCCAGAGTTGGGTAGCGATACGCGGTGCGCTGGACGAAGGAATGCGAATCCGATCAATATCGCCGTCGACGCGGAAGGTCATCTGAAGTTCGGCGTTGGTTGATCGGCGAACGAGCACCTGAACAGTGCGGACCGACTCAGCGGGTTTCGACGGATGGCAACTCAGGTCAATGTATTGTTCCGCGTTCATTACGGGATTGGCGGGCTTCGACGCAAGGTTTGCGCGATCACCTTTGCAGCCAGGAGTTTATCAGATTCAGTCGATTGTGTTTTGCCCTAAGAGCTTGATTGCGTTCTCCAATGAGCGCCCCGACTTACTATAATCCTTCCACGGATCGCTCTTGGCGAGCAGCGAAAGAGCGGTGCGGACGGTGAAACGCGTGGGCTCGAGTCCCGTTCTGACTTGACTCCAGTCGAGCGGCATTGAAACCGGCGCGCCCGCACGTGCACGTGGCGAAAGAACGGCAACGGCTGTCGCCATACGATCGTTGCGCAGATAGTCAAGAAAAACTTTACCGTGCCGGTCTTTCTTAGCCATCGTGATGAGGTAGCGGGCCGGGCTGTCGGCAGCCATTTGCGCGACGACTTCGCGAGCGAAGGCCTTCGCCACCGGCCAATCAAGCTTACCCTTTTTTCCAGGCGAGAGCGGCGACACGACGTGCAGTCCTTTGCCGCCAGTGGTTTTACAAAAGCTCGTCAAGCCGAGAGAGTTGAGGCGCTCACGGAGTTCGCGCGCGCACTCGATGACGGCGCGAAAATCGAGGTCCGGCGCCGGGTCGAGGTCAAAGACGAGGCGGCCCGGCTCCTCGGGCGCGCCCGCAGCGCAATTCCACGGATGCAGTTCCAGCGCGCCGAGCTGGGCAAGAGCGATCAGTCCTTCGACCGAATCGATCTGCAGGTATGGCTGATGATCATCGGAGACTCTCACGAGAGAGAGCAACTGGGACATTCCCGGCATCGCATGGCGCTGAAAAAAATGTTCGCTGTGGATTCCGTCAGGTGCGCGCACGATCGAGCACGGACGCCCATTTATGTATTCAATGAGGCTGTCGCCGACAGCCTCGTAGTAATTCGCGAGGTCGAGCTTGGTTACGGGCTTTCCGTCACCAGCATCGGGCCACATCGCTTTGTCCGGGTGAGAAATCGCAACACCCATCACGCTGGCGCTGGCGCCGGTCTTGAGTTTGGGCGATGCGAAGGTGTTTGAGCTTTTCGTTTTAGGCACGGGCTTGGCGGCGTCTGCTTCCTGTACAGGCGCCGAGCGTTCGGCAATCACTTCAGACGCGGGTTTGTCTTCGCGCAGTCCTTTGAACGCGCCTGCCCGCACGATGCCCTCGGCGGTCCACCCGGCGAACTCGATTTGCGCAACTAACTCGGGCTTCAGCCAATGTATACCGCTTTGACTGCGCGGTGCGTTCTGACCCTCGAATGGGTTCCGCGCAGTCGTGAGTTCTTTGAGCCGCGGAAGAATCTGCCTGACCACGTCTTCGCCGAAGCCGGTGCCGATCCGTCCGGCATAGGTGAGATGTTTGTCGTGGTAGACTCCTGCAAGCAGAGAACGGAAGCGGCCGCCTTCGCTCGTCCATCCGCCGAGCACGACTTCCTGGCCGGCGCGGCACTTCGTCTTAGTCCAGTCGCGTTGGCCGGGACGATAGATCTCGCCCAAACGCTTCGAGACGATACCTTCGAGTGACATTTCTCGAGCGGTTTCTAACACCGATTCGCCTGACGCATCGAAATGTTCGACGTAGCGGATGGGCGAATCGCCCTCGAGAGTTTCGATGATGCGTTTCAAGGTCGTCTTGCGCTCGCGCAGTGAAATCTGTTGCAGGTTGTTGCCCTCGAGGAATATCAAGTCGAAAATAAAATAGATCAGCTCGCCGGTTTTGCCCTCGGCAAGGGCATTCTGCAATGCACCAAAGTCCGGCGCGCCTTTCTGGTTGAGGGCTACTACCTCACCATCGTAGATTCCTTCAGGCAGACGGGCCGCAGCGTGCGCAATTGCACTGAACTTGCTAGTCCAATCGAGACCTCTCCGAGTGCGTAGCACCACCCGACTCTCTTCGACCCGCGCCTGAATCCGATAGCCGTCGAGCTTGACTTCGTGAACCCAATCGAGACCTGAAGGTGGCCGCTCGATTACTTTGCATAACTCGGGCGCAATGAACTCCGGCATCGGCTCGGAACCGCGAAGGTCAGGTTTGCTCGATGCCGCCGTCGGGATCGTTGAGAACCTTACATTGGGCGCCGCGGATGCACGCAGTTCTGCGGCGGCGCCGCGGTCTGAGTTCCAGACAGCGTCGGGCGCCGCGTTTAGCTTGGCGGCGAGCATAAACGGCCGGGGGCCGTCGCCTTTGCCGGCAGCGATCTCCGCCATCGAACGGCCCGAGGCGATCGAGCGATCCTCGGCTAAGAGGGCACGGCTCTCATCGTCACGCGCGAAGGCGTCGCGATGCTTGATCAGCAGCCAGTTGTTTTTTTTGTCGCCTGGCCGGCGATTTTTGATCCGCACGAGCACCCATTCGCCGTGCAGCCGTTCACCTTCGAGCGCGAACTTCAGTTCGCCGTGATCGATTGCGGCGGCGGGATCACTTTCTTGCGGCAGCCAATAGCCGCGATCCCACAACTGCACCGAGCCGCCGCCATATTGTCCCTTCGGAATAGTCCCTTCGAAGTCGCCGTAATCGAGCGGATGATCTTCGACCTCGACCGCGAGGCGTTTATCATGCGGATCGACCGAAGGCCCTTTGGTGACGGCCCACGACTTGAACACGCCGTCGAGTTCGAGACGGAAATCATAGTGCAGGCTGGTGGCCGCGTGTTTCTGAATGACGAAGCGGCGGACCTGAGAGGGCGAGACGGCATTTTCGCCGCTGGGTTCGGCGGTTTGGTTGAAGTCGCGCTTGGCCTGATAGCGGGAAAGTTTGCGGTCTGCGGGCATGACAACTCGGCGTTCTGAAAACGATTTTAGAGTGGCGCGATCGCGGAAACCATCATGTTGCTATAAAATCGCGCAGCTCGTGGAAAAAAGCTTCCGGCCGATCGCGATAAACTCCGTGACCGGCGTTGGCGAAACGCGCCAGCCTGGCCAACCCTGGCCGCATCGCCGCCATCTCGGCGAAAGCCGGCTTGAAGCCGGAATGGTCGAAGCCGGGACCGCCGTGCAGCAGCAATAGCGTCGGCATCTGTCGCATCGTCGATCGGTCGGGCCTCAGTTTGGGACCTTCGACGTCAAAGAACAATTTCACCATCAGTAGGACCGGAATGTTTGCAAGCGCGATCGCGACGGCAAATTGTTGGCGTTCGGCCTGAGCGTGATCGCCGTTGTGTTCCTGCATAATTGTTCTCATCCTTTAGTATTCTTGTTCCGATAAAAAGCGGGCAATTCAGCTTAACTTAGAACCATCGCCGATAGGAAGAAATGAATCGGCAACTCCTGGCAGCCTGACCTTCCTGGCGCTGGGTCTGAGACGGGGGCTCTGGCGAGGGCTTTATGCCCGCGGTCAGATTCTTGTAAAAGAAGGTTATGAAATTCATCCTTCACCTCGGACCCGTCATTCCCGCCACGATGGAAGAACGCGAGCATCTGCGTCCGCTCGCTCATCGCACCGACCGCACTCAGCAGATGCTCGACGAAATGGTCGAATTGGCGCAGCTCGCCGAGCAGACCGGCTTCGACGTCCTGACCTTTTCGGAGCATCACTTCTTCACGGACGGCTTGATCGCCGGGGCCAATCCGACGCCGCACATCCTGAACATGGCGGCTCACACCAAAAAGATCAAAATCGGACCGCTGGGGTATGTCCTCCCGACCTGGGATCCGATCCGTCTCGCGACCGACGTCGCGTGGGCCGACCAGATGACCAAGGGGCGCGTCGTCGCCGGATTCGCGCGCGGGGTCTTTCCGCGATGGGTTAACGTGCTCGGACAACGCTACGGCATCGAGCCCTCCGTGCAGGGCGGCGACGCTGAACTGCACAATCGCGAGGTCTCGCAGGAACTCTTCGAGGTCATCAAGGCCTGCTGGAAGGATGAGGCCTTCTCGTTTAAGGGCAAGTACTACCAGGTGCCGATGCCCGCCGAGGGCATCCCCTGGCCAGCCGCGGATGTGACGGCGCGCTACGGCGCTCCGGGCGAGGTCGATGATCAGGGACGGGTGCGCAAAATTTCGGTGGTGCCGAAGCCGTATCAGAAACCGCACCCGCTGCTCTTACAGGCGATGACCCTGACCCGCGAGACGATCGGCTGGACGGCGCAACAGGGGATCGTGCCGATGATCTTCCTGCCGTTTCCCGAGATGGCAATTCAGGGGGCGCAGTTTTACCGCGACGAGGCGGAAAAAGCCGGGCGCCATCTGCGGCTTGGAGAGAGTGTGGGACTCGCCCGGATTATCTCGCTGGCACCGACGCGCGACCGCGCCGTCGCATTGGCGGAACAGGGCATCATGGGTCTGCTCGCGCTTTACCACTCGCGCTTCTATCCGAATATTCCGACCAGCATCGAGCCAGTGATGAAATCCGGAATCGCCTTCGTGGGCACTCCGGACGACGTCCGCCGCCAACTCGCGGCGGTCCAGGCACAGCTCGACCCGGAGTATTTCCTGGTCTTTTGCGATCAAGGCTTGCTGCCGCTCGACGAGGTCAAACATCAGGTCGAGATGTTCGCCGAGCTGATGCCGGAATTTCACACCGCGGCGCCGCCGGCGAATGGTGCGGGTCTTGGCGCGCAGACGGGACCGGTCTAGAGCATCATTGGGTATGGCTGAATCAGGATGACTTGTCCTCCGAATGAGTGAAGTCAACGGAACGCAAACGCGCCTGCGAGTGCGAGCAGAAGCGCGGGCGGCATGATCAGCAGGCCGAGCTTCAAGAAGGTCCACGCGCTTATGCTCTGGTCCTCGCGGCGCAGGGCCTCGAGCCAAAGGATAGTCGCGAGCGAGCCTGTGACCGATAGGTTCGGCCCGAGGTCGATGCCAATCAACACCGCGGCGCGCACGTGGTCCGGCACCTTGGCGATCTCGACGACGCGGCCGGCGACCAGCCCGGCGGGCAGGTTGTTCACCAGATTGCAGCCCACGCCGAGCATCACGCCCGCCGTCCATGGCGCCAGCGCTGGCGAATAATTCACCAAGCTGCGGAGCAGTTCAGCGAGGTGGTTCGTGACGCCGGTCTTCTCGAGCGCCTCGACCAGGACGAAGAGGCCGGCGACCAGCGGTAGCACACCCCACGAGATGCTTTTCAGCACATCGAGCGGACCGCGTTTCGCCCGCGTCAGAACCAGGACGGCAGTGGCGAGCCCGGCGAGCAAGGTCGGCAGGCCGAGCTGAAGGTCGAAGGCCGAGGAGGTGAGCAGCACTATCGCAGTCCCGGCAATTCCACAGGCCGCCAGCTTGCCGGCGACGGACAATTTCGGGACTTCGATGGCGGCCGAAATCTTCTCGCGCAGGCACTGGCGTTGCGTCCACCACAGCACGAGGTAGGTCGCGAGGATCGAGAGTATCGATGGCAACGCGTAAGTGGGTATCCATCGCATAAGTGGCGGCATGTGGCTGCCATAAATAACCAGGTTCGCCGGATTAGAGATCGGCAGGACGAAACTCGCCGCATTCGCGATAAAGGCGCAGGTCAACAGATACGGCAGCGGTGCCTTTGCGCGCGCCGTCCTGACGACGGCGGCAACGGCAGGCGTCAACACCACTGCCGTCGCGTCGTTCGACAAGAAGACCGTTACAACCGCGCCCACCGCGAAGACCAGGGTGAACAGGCGCGATGCGGACCCTTTCGCCATCACGGCAGCCTTCGCGGCCAGCCAGTCGAAGAATCCCTCCTGACGGGCAAGTTCGGACAACAGCATCATGCCGGTAAGAAAGAGGTAGACATTCGCGCCCTTCGCGACACCGGCGAGCGCGGCGGAAGCCGGGAGCAGGCCGAGCAGGACGAGCAGGGCAGCGCCCGCGACGGCCCAGATGAATTCGGGCCAGAAAAACGGACGGAAGATGACACCTGCGGTTGCCGCGGCGACGATAGCCCAGGTGAGCCACGGCGTGGCGGCGAACGCGCTCATCACGTCAACGTCGGTTTCGCAGCGCGGTCACTCATCAGGTAGCAAATCGATCATTGCGCGCGACGATTTTTTATTAATCGCGATTTGGAATCAAAGAGGGTGGTGATTCGTTCTCAACGCTCATCCGCGCGGCGTCGTCATCCGGCTTTGCCGCGAGCGGGTCGCGCTCTTCGGGCGGTCCACTCAGATTCCATTCGTCGCCGAGATTACCCACGACCGACGCGGCGCCGCTCTGGTCGAGCATCACCAATTGATGATCGGCGACTGCGGTGGGGGTGCTGTTCAGGTTGATCAGGGCGAATCCTGCGCCGTGTGAGATTGGGACGAAATGGACGTGCAAACCGCTGTAATAGACCAGCGTCGGCAGTTCCTCACCAACAAAGAACAGCTCTTGAGCGCCTTGCGCAACGCTCATAGCGTGCGCTCTCGTCCCCAGTACGTAACTGGGCCGGCTGCGCGCGCGCTCATCTTCGAATGATTTCTGAATTTTCTCCCAGCGGGCCGGGGCTTTCGCAATCAGCACGATCATCGCGACGGTGGCCAGCGCCGTCACCGGTTCGCGCATCGGCGCCGCGGCCTTAAGCGAAGCCCCGAGAATGCATCCGGCTAAAAGCGCGACCGGGAGCAGCGCCGGCAGAATGTACCAACCCAATTTGGTCTGGACCGCACCGGCAGAGATCAAGCCGAGCGCCAACCATAATGCCCACACCATAACTGCAGGCGGCACCTGCCGCAGGCTGGTGCGCGCGCCTCGTATAGCAGCGCCGATAACCAGACCAGCCAGTGGCAGCAGCAATACCCACAAATAGCGGGTTTCGCGGCTAAAGGCGCGCAGCGTGTAGCTTTCGCGATTCGGATTAGCCTCGAGATGGGTGACGATGCGAAAAAGGGTTTCCTGTTTGACAAAAATCGCCCAGAACAAGGCTCCGTTGGACACGGCCTGGAAAACGAACCATGGCGCCGCTACGGCTGTGGCCACGGCTATCACCAGCATCGGTCCGCTGACGCCGATCGCGACGAATCCGGGGACGAATAGACACGAGATTCCGATCACAGTTAGAGGAATGAGCCCGGCGAGCCCCTTGCTGAGGATCGCAAGTCCACACGCCGCACCGGCGATCCAGAGCACTCGTCGATCAGATCGCGCGCGCGTTAACGCAAAAATCGCGAGCGTGCTGAAAAAAGTCAGGAGACTATCGGTTGCGCACTCGCGGCCACCGCGCGCGACGAAGAAATAGAATCCGAGCGGAATAACGCCCGCGCAGAGTCCCGCCAGCCGTCCTCCGACCGCGGCGGCCGAAAGATAGAGCAACAGCAACGTGCCGATTCCGGCGGCCACTGACGGCAGGCGCGCCGCCCAAGCCTGCTCACCGAAGGTTTTGAACGATGCAATAATCATCCAAAACAGCAACGGCGGCTTTTTCACATACGCTTCATTGTTCCAGGTGAACTTGAGGTAGGAATCGTGCTCGATCGCTTCGTGGGCGACTTCCGCATAGAGCGCCTCGTCCCAATCAACCAACGGGGTTTCGCGGATCCCGGCAGCAAGGGCTGCGAGTCCGAGGATTATCAATGCAAAAACTTCGAGCCGCCAACGAGACATGGTCCGTAAAACTACACGTAACGAATCTGAAGCCGATATGAGGAAAGTTCTCAGTTTTCTAACCAGTACCAATCGGCATTCTGGAATATCGCCATTCCACGGTCGCGTCGGCCGGGAGCGCTTCAAGGGGCCGGTTGTAAAGGCCCGGTTTCCGCTCGATGCGCAACACGATACATTTCGTTCAGCGCTCGATGGAAGAGCCGCGCGGTGAATTTACGAGTCGGCGATCAAAATTGAAGTCGCAGTCATCCAAACTCTTGTCGCTGCGCTTGCAGGAATTGTGGGAGGGCGCCGAGAAAAATGGAATGTCCTACGCGCAATGCGCGGCGCAGCAGCGGCGGGAACTGGACGAATGTGCCGCGATTTGGACGCGCGCGCTGATCTTGCCGGATCAGAAAGACGACATTGTAGGCAGCACCTTGACCGAAATCGGACGATGGCGAGGCATTACCGATCGCGCGATAATCCGCCGCCGCTGCGAAAGCGCGCTGGCATCGCTGAAAACGCAATGGGAACGCACGGTGCAAAGCGTCGAGGCGGAACAGGTGGAAAAATACTACAACGCTGCCGATGATTGCATCGAGGAGCTGATGTGGTGGCACACGCTGATCGAGGACAATTCGCCGCTGGCCTATGTGGCCGCGCTCGAATTCGCCTCGCAGGCCGCGTCGGCACGCTACCTCGATTTCGGTTCCGGCGTGGGATCGGGAGCGCTGCTATTTCGTAGTCACGGCTTTGAGGCCACGTTGGCCGATATCAGCAGCTTGATGCTGGCGTTTTGCAAATATCGCTTTGCCGAACGCGGGGCGAACGCCGCTTTCATCGACCTTAAGGAGTCTGCACTGCCCGAGAACGCCTTCGACTTCATTACCGCGATGGACGTGTTCGAGCATCTTGTGGATCCGGTGGCAACGGTCGATTTGCTTGATCGTAGTCTGATGCCCGGTGGGTACATTTATGGCCGCTTCGCAGCCGACGACGATCAGACGCGGCCGCAGCATCTGGTGCAGGATTTCCGCCCGGTTTTCAACCGCTTTGCAGAATTGGGCTTCAAAGAGGTATTTCGCGACGACTGGCTCTGGGGCCATCGCGTCTTTCAAAAATCCGTTTGAACGTGTTCTGGCGATGCGGAAACGAGCGTGCCGCGCTGGATGATATCGTCGAGACTCCTGGGGCTCCTGGGCCTGGTTTGCGCGTGCCTTGCGTTGTCGCCGTCCGGCTGGACGGCTGCAATGGAGGAGGTAGCGCCGGCCTCTGACGAGGCCGAAACGCTGCGGCTGCCGCGGCTCATCCACACAGAAATTCCCGCGACCGGCGCGCCAATCGCCGAACCAAAAATCGCGTCGGGTTTCTTCGGCTGCTGGGTTGGCGACCCGGGCAAGTTTAGTGCGATCGTCGGGGTATCAGGGAGAGATTCCCCCTCTAAGCTGGGACGCGTCGTTAAATGCTACATGCCCGGTCGAATCGAGACCGAGGAATTTAACCTCGAACTGGTGACCCGGTATCCCCGGTGGAACAAAATCCTTAGCGTGGTCGGTCTCGGCTACCGCCGCGTTCGGGTTAAGGAGGCAAGAACCGCCGTCTACAAAACTAACGCCAACCAAATCTACTCGCGCGGCACGATGAAGCTGGAGCTTACGGAAAGCTCGTTGTTCAAATGGCCGCGGACCACGCAGCGGGCGGTGGTCGATGAAGAGGTCGCAACGCTGGTCAATCCCGACCTGGTGCTTATCGCCGGTCGCGTCTTTGTCAGTGCCGCGCAAGGGCGCAGCGTCGGAGTCTGGTCCGCCAAGCTGCACCATTAGATCGATCGAGAGCGGCGCAGCGGCCATTGATCGGATTGGCCGAAAGCCGCGGACTCAGCGGCTGCCGGCGCTCGCGATCCGAGTTTCCGGGAGATCTTCTGAAGTGTCGGCGCGTTGTGCTTCCGGGCTCTGCTCGTGCGCCGCCCGGCGCCTGACGCCGGATTTGCCGAGCAGATGCGGCATCTCTTCCTGGCAAATCTTGACGAACTTGCGCCGCATCCCGGTCAACTCGCTGCCATGATGATAGGCCAGGCACCACTGACGAAAAACGCCGGCCGCGCCCAGCGGGATCGCGCATAACTCACCGCGTTCGATTTCGCGCAGTACCAGCCATCGCGGGGCCACGCTGATACCGTGACCCGCGATCGCCAATTGCTTGGCCAGGTCGAGGTCGTCGGTCTCGACGATTATCTCTGGAAATACGCCCGCCTCGATCAGAAAAGCGTCCCACGCGGCCCACAGCTTGTTGCCGGGATTCGGCACGATTAGCGGCTGCCCCTTCAGATCTTTCGCGTGCAGGCGATCGTGATGCGCAAACTCATGATGGGGTTCAACGATCGCCACCAGCTCGTCCCGTCCCAACTGCACCATCCCGAGCGATTGTTGCTTTATCGGATACGGCAGCAGCGCCAGATCGAGCTCGCGATGAGCCAGTCGCGCCGCCATCGAATCCGGGTCTGCGGTAACCACCGATAATGCGATCCCGCGATAACGTACATGAAATGCACTGAGCACTGCGGGAAACAACGAGTGGCAAAACAACGCGGGCGCGCCGATTGAGAGATGGCCCGCGGTCGTTTTCGACTGATCGGCCAGCAGACCGCGCACGCGATCGAGGTTGTCGAGCACTTGACGCGCGCATTGCAGAAAAATCTCGCCGGCCGTGGTCAGCCCGACAAATTTGTTGGAGCGCTTGAGTAGCTGCACGCCGAGGCTGCGTTCCAGCGCAATTACCTGCTGGCTCACCGACGATTGGGTCAGCCCCAGTTTTTTCGCCGCCCCGGTGAAACTGCGTTGATCCGCGACCGCCCGGAAAGTGTTCAGCACGCGGATATCCATTTCCATCACATTCATGAATCCTCTCGATTACGCCGGCCGATGGCCATCAAGGAATTTTCGCTGCTGACTTTTGAGGCGGCGTCTGCCCGTCAATGCGGCACCCGCTTGAGTCTCAGCCTCCGTACCTCTCGTCCGTGCTCGATCCTTCGCGCCTCCCGCGCCGGTCTGGTGCTGCTTTCGCGGTCACGCCGGCGACGGCATCAAGCTTGCGCTTACATCATTGCAAGTCGGCGGCCAGTTCAATTCGGAAGAGCGATGGAAGCGATTAGCGTTCGCGATAGCAGGAAACAGAAAGTTGCGGCGAGCATAACCGCGACGCACTGTCCCTATTGCGCGCTGCAGTGCGGGATGAATCTGATCGCCGAGAATGGCGGCGTGACCGTCGCTCCGCGCGAATTTCCGACCAACAAAGGCGGTCTGTGCCAGAAGGGCTGGACCGCCGCGGAACTGCTCACGAATCGCGAACGCCTGACGACGCCCCTGCTGCGCGACACCAGGGGCGGTCTCCTGCGGGAAGCGTCGTGGGAAGAAGCGCTGGACCGCGTCATCGCGCAAATTCGCGGCGTGCAGCAACGTTACGGCCGTGACGCTGTCGGTGTCTTTGGCGGCGGCGCGCTGACGAACGAGAAAGCCTACCTGCTCGGCAAATTCGCGCGCGTCGCCCTGCGCACCAGCAACATCGATTACAACGGGCGCTTCTGCATGTCCTCAGCCGCGAAGGCAGGACAGCAGGCCTACGGCATCGATCGCGGGCTGCCATTTCCGCTCGAAGATATTCCCGGCGCGGAAGTAATCGTGCTGGCGGGCGGCAATGTCGCCGAGACGATGCCGCCGGTGATGCAGTATTTCGATGAGCAACGCCGGCGCGGGGGACGGCTGATCGTGATCGATCCGCGTGCCACCGCGACTGCCCGCACGGCCACGTTGCATCTGCAACTTACGCCCGGCAGCGACGCCGCGGTCGCCAACGGCTTGCTCCATATCGCGATCGCCGGGGGAATGATCGATCAGAACTTCGTGGCGCAACGAACCAGTGGCTATGAGGCGGTGCGCAGAGTCGTCGCGTCGTACTGGCCGGAGCGCGTCGAGCGCATCAGCGGAGTGCCGGTCGCGCAACTCTACGAAGCGGCCCGCATGATCGGACACGCCTCGACCGCGATGATTCTGACCGCACGCGGCCCGGAGCAGCAGAGTAACTCGGTTAACAATGTGCTGGCCTTCATCAACCTTGCGCTGGCGCTCGGCAAAGCCGGCAAACCGCATTGTGGTTATGGCTGTCTGACCGGCCAGGGCAACGGCCAGGGCGGACGCGAGCACGGCCAGAAGTCCGATCAGCTTCCCGGCTATCGACGAATCGACGACCCGGCCGATCGCGCGTACGTGGCGGGTGTCTGGGGTGTCGATGCGGCGACGATTCCGGGGCCGGGCCGTTCCGCTTACGAAATCCTCGACACCCTCGGCTGCCCGGGCGGCGTCCGCGCGCTGATCGTGATGGGCTCAAACGTCGTCGTTTCAGCGCCGCACGCCGGACATGTCGAACAGCGGCTGGCCGCGCTCGATTTTCTGCTAGTCGCGGACTTCTTCCTGTCGGAAACCGCCCGCCTAGCCGATGTCGTGCTGCCGACGACGCAATGGGCCGAAGAAGAGGGCACGATGACCAACCTCGAGGGGCGCGTATTGCTACGGCGGCAGGCCGTCGAAGCGCCGGCGGGAGTTCGTACCGATCTCGAAATAATCAGCGCGTTGGCCGAGCGCCTTGGATGCCGCGACGGCTTTCCGCGCCAGTCACGCGCGGTCTTCGACGAGTTGCGTCGCGCGAGCGCGGGCGGCGCCGCGGATTATTCCGGCATCAGTTACGAAAGGATTTCCGGCGAGGACGGTGTGTTCTGGCCGTGTCCCGATGACCGCCAGCCGGGCACGCGGCGAATGTTTCTTGAGCGCTTCGCCACACCCGACGGACGCGCGCGGTTTCATCCGGTCGAGTATCGGCCGCCGGCTGAAGTGCCAGATTCCGAATATCCGATGTATCTCACCACCGGACGGGTGATGGCGCACTACCAGTCCGGTAGTCAGACCCGGCGGGTCAAGGCGTTGCGCATTTCTGAGCCGGAGCCATTTGTCGAAATTCATCCTGCGGCGGCGCGCAGTTTCGGAATCGTCGCAAACGACACGGTGCGTCTCACGACGCGGCGCGGCAACGCAGTGATGAAAGCGCGTCTGAGCGCCGCGATTCGGATGGACACGCTCTTCTCGCCGTTTCATTGGGGCGGCGCCGGACGGGTCAATCTGCTGACCAATCCCGCGCTCGATCCGGTCTCGAAGATGCCTGAATTCAAGGTCTGTGCGGCGCGCATCGACAAGCTAGTTGACTACAACCCGGCAGTGGCGCCTGAGCCGTTGGCCGCTCGCAATTGAGGGAGAATTTGATGTTGGAGACTGCGGCAGTTGAAGCGGCAAAAAAGAAGCTCGTCGTTATCGGCAACGGGATGGCCGGTGCGCGCACGGTCGAGGAGATTCTGGCCTGCGGGGGCGGCGCGCAGTTCGAGGTGACCGTTTTCGGCGACGAGCCGTACGGCAATTACAACCGTATCCTGCTTTCGAGCGTGCTCAACGGCTCGCAGGATGTGTCGGAAATATTCCTCAACGGACTCGATTGGTATAAGGACAACGACGTCAATCTGCGCGCCGGCGTGCGCGTCGACGTCATCGCGCGGCCGCACAAGGCAGTGCATTGCGACGATGGCAACTGGTATCCGTACGACAAACTAATCATCGCAACCGGCAGCCGCCCGTCGATTCCGCCAATTGCCGCGCTGAAAAAACCCAACGGCGAGCTCCGGCCCGGAGTTTTCGTTTTCCGCACCCTCGACGATTGCCGCAAGATCGCTGAATACGCCGGCAAGAGCCGCCGTGCGGCCGTTATCGGCGGCGGCCTACTCGGTCTCGAAGCTGCGCGCGGCCTGCTCAATCATGGCGTCGAAGTCAACGTCATCCATCTGCTGAACCATCTGATGGAGCAGCAACTCGATCCGCAAGCCGGGGTGATCCTGAAAAATACGATCGAGAAGATGGGTATTCAGGTTCATCTCAAGAAACTCACGAAGAGCCTGCTGGGCGATAATGAAGTAATCGGACTCGCCTTCGAAGACGGTCAGACGCTCGAGTGCGACATGGTCGTAATCGCGACCGGAATCACTCCCAACACCGAGATCGGCGCGCGCTGGGGTCTGACGACCGAACGCGGAATCGTGGTTGACGATCAACTGCGCACTTCCGACCCCGACATCTTCGCGGTCGGCGAATGTGCGCAGCATCGCGGTCGCGTCTATGGCCTCGTCGCTCCGTTGTGGGATCAGGCCAAAGTGCTCGCGGAGCACATCACCGGCGCGAATCCCGCGGCTGCATACGAGGGCTCGAAGCTCGCCACCAAGCTCAAGGTGATGGGCGTCGAACTCGCCTCGATGGGCGTGATCGCGGGCGACGGCGAAAATGAAGATGTCGTGCAATTCATGGAGCCCCAGCGCGGCGTTTACAAAAAACTGATCATCCGTGACGGCCGCCTGGCAGGCGGCATCCTGATGGGCGAAATCAGCAAGGCCGCCTATCTCCTCCAGGCCTTCGACCGCGGCATCAAGCTGCAGGAGGATCGTTTGTCGCTGCTCTTCGATACCGGCGCGCCCAGCGCCAAAGTTACTTTCGAGGAGATGCCGGCCGATGTGCAGATCTGCAATTGCAACGGCGTCAAGAAGGGCGCGATCGTCCAGTGCGTCGCCAACGGCAATCGCAGCGTCAAGAGTGTGATGGGTGCGACGCGCGCCGGCACCGGCTGCGGTTCGTGCAAGTCGCTGGTCAAGGAACTCGTCGAATGGGCCTGCATGGGGCAAGTTGAGGAGGACCCGGCGGCGCATTACTACGTGCCCGGCGTCGCGCTATCGAAGCCCGATCTGGTCAGCGCGATTCATGCGCAAAATCTGCGCTCGGTCTCCGCGGTCTTCGACGCCCTGGCCGACGGGCGCGACGACCCCGCCAGCAAACCCGGTCTGGCTTCGCTGCTGCGCACCATCTGGCGCGAAGCGTACGACGATGAACGCGACGCCCGCTTCGTCAATGATCGCGTTCACGCCAATATCCAGAACGACGGGACTTTCTCGGTCGTGCCGCGCATCTACGGCGGCGTGACTTCACCTGACGAGCTCAGGCGCATCGCCGACGTCGCCGACAAATACCAGGCGCGGATGGTCAAGATCACCGGCGGCCAGCGCATCGATCTGCTCGGCCTCAAAAAGAGTGACCTGCCCGACGTTTGGCGCGACCTCGGGATGCCCAGCGGCCATGCCTATACCAAGGCCTTCCGCACCTGCAAAACCTGCGTCGGGACGGACTTTTGCCGCTACGCCGTTGGCGATTCGACCGCGCTTGGGATCGCGATCGAGAAGCGCTTTCAAGGGATCGAGAGTCCCGGAAAGATGAAGCTCGGCGCCAGCGGATGTCCTCGCAACTGCGCCGAGGCCACGGTCAAGGACCTCGGCGTCGTGGCGGTCGAGAATGGCTGGCAGATTTACGTCGGCGGCGCCGCCGGTGCGCATGTCCGCGCCGGCGAGCTGCTCGCCACCGTGACGACGCATGAGGAAGTTCTCAACCTGATGGGCCGCTTCATGCAGTACTACCGCGAAAATGCGCGCTACGCGGAACGCACCTACACCTTTCTCGAGCGCCTCGGGATTGAGCGCCTGCGCGCCATTCTGGTCGACGACTGCGAAGGCGACAGCGATCGGCTCGATCGTGAAATGGCGGCGACCGTCGCCGCCTACCGCGACCCGTGGCAGGAGGGCGCGAGGCCCGCCGAACCGAATCAATTCGGCGATGCGCTACCGATTGCGACTCCAGCGATCGCACCGGCCGCCTCGTAAGGTGTGCGCGCCAGAAAAAAGGAATCAACCAGGAGTGGATTTGCAAACTATCGAAGAAATTCCAGCGCGCATGATCGAGGTTGGCCCGCTCGATCATATTACGCCGGGACAAGGCCGTTGCGTGATCGCGGGCGATCGGCAAATCGCGGTCTTTCGCCTGCGCGACGGGCGTATGTTCGCGCTCGATAACCTTTGCCCTCATCGCGCCGGACCTCTGAGCGAGGGCATCGTCGGACTTGATCATGCCTCGCAACTCGAGGCGGTCATCTGTCCGTTTCATTCCTACAAGTTTGCGCTGAGGGATGGCCGCGGCCTCGACACCGAACTGCATGTGCGCACCTATCCGGTCGAGCTGCGCGACGGCCGCATCTTCGTCGACGTCGCATAGCCGGCGGACAAGGGAGCTTCGATGGGACTGGGAGAATTTAAGCGTGCCGGGCACTGGCCGACACTCGTCTGTTCGTTTCTCTATTTCGACACCAGCTTCATGGCCTGGACGTTGATGGGCGCGCTCGGCGTTTTCATTGCGCAGGCGTTTCATCTGAGTCCCGCGCAAAAAGGTCTGCTCGTCGCGATTCCGTTGCTGGGCGGCGCGATCCTGCGCATCATCCTGGGCATTGCCACCGATCACTTCGGTCCGCGCAAGACCGGCCTCGCCGGACTGAGCCTCACGCTGGTGCCGCTGCTGTGGGGATGGCTGCACTCTTCTTCGACGACGGACCTGGTCGGGATCGGGTTGCTGCTGGGCGTCGCCGGCGCAAGCTTTGCCGTCGCGCTGCCGCTAGCCAGCCGATGGTATCCGCCGCATTTCCAGGGGCTGGCCCTCGGGATCGCAGGAGCGGGCAACTCCGGCACGGTCTTCGGCGCCTTCTTCGCACCCCACCTCGCCGAGCATTACGGCTGGCGGGCGGTCTTTGGGCTCGCCGCGATCCCGATTGCATTCATTCTGCTGGTCTTCTGGCTCGTCGCCAAAGAAGCGCCAGATCGACCTGCGGCCAAATCGCTGAAAAATTATCTCGACCTGCTGAAGGAACCCGACACCTGGTGGTTCAACGGCTTTTACATGGTGACGTTCGGCGGCTTCGTCGGTCTCGCGAGCTTCCTGCCGATATTCTTCTTCGATCAGTACGGCGTAACCCGCGTCCAGGCCGGCACCTTTGCCGCGCTGTGTGTTTTCGCCGGCAGCCTGCTGCGGCCGTTGGGCGGCTGGATGGCCGATCGCGTCGGCGGAATTCGCGTGCTCTCGTTTCTCTACGTGATGATCGCATTTCTGTTATGCGCACTTTCCTCGCTGCCGACGTTGCCGATCGCGATCACTCTGCTTTTCCTGACGATGGCCTGCCTTGGCACCGGTAATGGGTCGGTCTTTCAGCTCGTACCTCAACGCTTCGGCAAGGAGATCGGAGTCGCTACGGGCGTCGTCGGCGCGGCGGGCGGGCTCGGCGGTTTCTTCCTGCCGACCCTGCTCGGCTCACTTAAGAGTCTGGAAGGCAGCTACGCGGCCGGCCTGTTGGCGTTTGCCCTGGTCGTGGTGGGCGCCGCGTTCGCGCTCGCGCGCGTGAAACATAGTTGGCGCGCGGATTGGGCGCGCGCCGATCTCGACGTCGCCTTCTGACTCGGCTAACCGATCGCGCCAATCTCGTAAGTGATCGCCGTTCCGATGCGCCGCGCCAAATCAAACAGCCGCAACATCGGAGCGAACAAGGCGTCGTGCTCGACGGCGTAGGAGAGCGAGGGCTCCGGCTGATACTGTGAGATTTCGCCGAAATCGCCGTCTGCATCGGCCCGGCCATCCTCGCGCGGGAAAATCAGGCGCAGCCGCTCGATCGCGCGCGGCACGTCCAGCTCGAGGATCCGCTCCAGGATGTCGTCGCGGGTCACCCCGAGCTGCGGACTGAAATTCGGGATCTCGGTCGCCAGCAGGCAGATCCGCTGGATCAGCGCCACGCGGATTCCGTGGAGCAGAAGCAGACGTCGCCGTTGCGTGGTCTCGACCGGCGCGATCGCCTCGAGCAGCCACAACTGATCCGACTGCAGGCGCCGCACCAGCCGCGCCAGCCGGTCATACCGATCCAGCCGTCCGGTCAGCCGCGCTAGTTCGCGCAAGGCCTTGGCGCGCGCCGGACGCCGTGTACGTCCCACTCCATTCAGCCACATCGCCGGATTCAGCGTATTCACATAGGCGCTCAAAACGTCGATCTCCGAGTGCTCAAGCGCAGCCGAAACCATCTGCGACGCCCGCCGGAAGCGCGCTGACCGTTCACGCATCACCTGAAAAAGTTCCGGGTCTTTCGCGACCGCGCGCCCGACTCCGTGCAGCGTGACCGCCATGAAACCGAGTTGCTGCAAGATCGCGTTGTTCGGGATCGCCCGCAACTGCGCCGGATGCTCGATCGTCGTCGGCCTGCGCCAGTCTTCCGTTTCACGCGACACCGGCCGTGACCCGGCTGGGTAAAGCAGATTCGTGCCGAACAGGCTCAGCAACGCCGCGTAGTCCGGATCGTCCACCAGGCTGGTGAACTCCTGCTGCACCGTCGCAAAAAATTCCGCCGTATAGTCCGGTGCAGCGTAAATCGGATCACCAGTGGAGCGCGGTTGCCGCGCGGAGCGAGCAGGCGAGTCTCCGAGCTGCGTCAAGATTCCTGAGTTGCCGGTCTCATCGCTCACGTCGAACGCGAAACTGAGAAACTGCCGCATACTGGCGGTCGCTGCGGCAGGCGTCAGGAACAGTAAATAGCCGTCCCCGCCCTGGAAACTTATCTCCTCCTTCACACGTATCCCGCGCCGCTCGAACTCGGTCCGGCTCTGCGGCGGCGCCGCGTAACGCAAGCGATCGGCCAGCGTCAGCGGATGCCCGCCGCGACCGATCGATTCGCCGTGCGTGTTGAACAGGATAACTTCGAGCTTGTGGAGCCCATGGCGTTCGACCAATTGCGCAAGCCGCAGGCGCAACCGCTCGATGCGGAATGTCGCCGCCATCTGCCCGATAAATCGTCCTGAATCGGAAAACCCGAATTGCACCGCGAGCCGGCCCTGCCGATGCAGATAAGCGCGGTAGTGCGGGCTCTTCAGCGCCTCCTCGATAACCCGCTCGCCGCGCTCGAAGGCCTCCTCGGTCTCGAACAGCGGCGAGAGTTCGACGCGATCCTCGACACCGAACAGCCGCGCATAATAGAGCGCCGCCAGCAGCGTGAAGCCGGTCTCGGTTTCCGCAATCAAAAACCGGATCGGCGTTTCGCCGTCGATAAACTTGACGATCTGCGCCACGGTCATCATCAACCGCTTGGCCGACGCCCGCTCCACCGTCAACGATTTGAAGCTGATCGCGATCGGACGCACCCGCTCGAGCAGATCGTTGATGGTATTAAAGTACGATCGCCGATTCGCCGGGTCGCTCGGCTCCGTTTCGAGTCCCACCTGCCGTCGCGCCGCATTATGCAATTGCGACGAATTGAGCCGCACATGAATATGCGCCAGGCCGAGGCCATGCGTTTTCAGGCTCGCGCGCAGCACTAGCAGCGTCTCGCGCTGCTCGTCATCTGGTGCTGCATCTAATGTTTTGTCGATTAGCGCTACGAGCGGCGCTGTTTGGATGAGTCCGGTGTCCCGCCCTCGCACCATCGCGCGGCCGAACGCCGCAGTTTTCGCCGGGTCGCGCTCCGCCGCCGCGAGCGATTTGATTTGGCGGGTGACCGTTACGCTCGCCGAAGACAGCATCGCACCGAGCGGCTCCAGGTCGCCAGGAAATCATCGCCGGCCGCGCGCATCAGCCCTTGGACTTTGCTCCGATGGCGTTCGATCATCGCGAGCTTGTCCGCCAGTCGTGCCGCGATCGTGCGCGTCCACGTCACATCGGTGCGGCCGTCCTGGTCGTAGCCGACCCACGACGCCATCGTTACCAGACGCGGTTCGAGCCGCGTCCATTGCTCCGGCCATCGCTCGCGGGCTACGCGCAAAGCTATCCGATGCATCATCTCGAGTGCGTCGTGCGCATGATTGAGCGCCTCGGTCGCCCATGCGTGCTCGACCTCGAGCGACAGTTCCGCCGGCGGCCGATGCTCGAGGCGCATCGCCGCCTCCATCCGCGCATCCCGTCCCGCCTGATCGAGTGGCACTCCGCTAACCGTCTGCGCGGTTGCCAATTCGGCCAAGCTGCGAGCCAATTCCAGCGTAATCGCGAACGTCGGATGGGCCGTGAAGACCACGCCGAAGATGGTGGCGGCAAGCGCCGTACAAAATTCTTCAAAGCCGCCCGCGCGCGCCTTACGCTCCAGCAGTTCCGCAATCGCCGACTCGCTCGCAGCGATCGCCTCTTCACCGAGGTAACTCGCCAATCGCTTCGCACGGTCAGCAAAAGCCTCGGCGGTGAGGCGCTGCACCAAACTCTCCAGACCGTCGAGATTGATTTCGCCGCGGTCAATCCGCAGCATCAAATCCAGCGCGAAGAGCAGGATCGGATTACTGAAAGGATCGGCCGCCGCCTGCGCTTGCACCCGACTCAGAATCGAACCGAGCACTCCCGCGTCAATCGCGCCGGGCGCGCTGACGCCGTTCGTCGCCCCCGGCATTTCGTTAACAAGGGGAGGTCCCGTTGCTCTGTCCGTGAGGTGTCCGTGCGCTAATGGAAAGTCAAATTTGGCCATCTCACGCCGATATTAACCGACGTAAAAAAACCAATCGCCCCCTGCGCAACAGACCGCCATAATTAGCGAAGGTCGGGCTAGCTCAATCCGGCATTCGCCGCGAAGATTCTATGTGCGGTTACCAAGCCGGTAGACGCAAGATGCCGAGAGAGGATGGCCCGTCGGCGTCGCGCGATGTCGTAACTACCGCGACGCGACTGTGGTCAGCCGCGTCGCGAGTAGGCTTAGCGCTTGCGGAAGTGTGGTGCTACCTTCACGGTGCGATCGGAGTGACGGTCGATGATTCAGAGCTCGACTTATACGTCGATGTACTCTGCTGGGAGGGTACGGCCGACCCCGAACTCGAATCATAGGAACTACTGGTTTCTTTCGTCACGCTGGTCGAGGTTTCCGGCGAGCTTGCGACTACTGGCGGCGGAGTCACGACCACGGGGGCGGGCTGTACGACAACTCGTGGTGTCGTAGAAAGAGTCTCCTCTTTGGTGGTTGAGCAAGCCGCCATAAAACTGAGGCTGCAAGCTGCTGCTACCGTCAAAGCACTCCTTTTGAATGATTTCGTCATAATTCCTCCTCTGAATTGTTCTTCAGGTTCAATTGCGGAGCAGGGTTTGTGCCATTTGAGGAGACGCAAAATCGAAAGGTTCTTATTGGAAGGTGTGCCTTGAGAGCAGATCTGACGAACGCAAACAGCAGTAATTTTTACCTTGTACCGCTCGTTGGCCTAAGGTGATCAAGAGGAGAATAATCTTATACGTGGACTGCTGACCTCTAGAAACACTTACAAAGCGTCTGAATCGCAAGTTGGCATCGAGTCGCCAGGCAGTAAAAGTAAATGATCATGCTTGGTATACAGGTTGCTACTTCCTAGGCCCGAATCTAGTCTTCCTAGGCCCGAATCTAGTCTTCCTAGGCCCGAATCTAGTCTTCCTAGGCCCGAATCTAGTGACGACAGGAGAGTACGATGCGGAACCTCTACAAGTTCCCGACCATGTTAGCCGCGGGCATCGGCGCCGCCGGGATCGCAAATGTCGCTCTTGCACAAGATCAAGGTCCCGTGGTGACCAACGATGCGTCTGTCCAGTCGGAGCAACTCTCAGCCTCGAGCACGCAGCATACCATCTATGCCTCGCCTGCCGACCGCGCCAAGGACGCTCTCATCATCACCGAAGTGAAATCCACTCTCGCTGATGACGGCGTCACAGATGACTACCCAGTCACCGTGGGTGCAGCTCATGGAGTAGTTACACTCACAGGCGTACTGGCGTCCCAGCAAGATATCGATCATGCTATTGTCTTGGCGCGAAACTGCGATGGCGTTAAGTCAGTTCAAAATAAGCTGACGGTCGAAAAGCTCCCCGCCGGAGAGCAGTAGGCAAGTACTCTTCCATATTAGCTAATGATTTAGATTATTAGACATTCTCTGAGAATATTTGCGCCTCGGAGCGTTGAATGTCTGCTTGCCCGCGCGTTGGACAAATCCACCGGCCAAGTCTTACCCTGAAGTCCTGACGTTGACTGATTGGCCTGATTGATCGGGAGGACAAGCGATGCCGGTTAAAGCGCCTTCAACTGAAGATTTGACCCGACTCGCCAATACGCTGGGGTTTCGGCCGTCGCCGCAAGACACCGAGTCGTCGCGCCGCCTGCTCGAGCCCTATATCTCGGCGCTGAACCGTTTGGACCTGCTCGCCGAGCCGACTCTTCCGGTGAAGTATCCCCGCGATGGCGGCTGGCGGCCGACGGCCGAGGAGAATGTGCATAACGCCTGGTACTGGCGCTGCGAAATCAAGGGTGCGCCGAGCGGGCTGCTCGCCGGCAAGACCTTCGCGATCAAAGACAACGTCTGCGTCGCCAGCGTTCCGATGATGAATGGAACGCGGTTGCTCGAAGGTTTCGTGCCGAATATCGATGCCACGGTGGTCACGCGCATCCTTGACGCTGGGGGAACGATTCTGGGCAAGGCGGTTTGCGAAAGTCTCTGTTTTTCGGGCGGCAGCCACACTGCGGACAGCGGTCCGGTGCGTAACCCGCACGACAGTGAGCGCACCACCGGCGGCTCGTCGAGCGGAAGCGGCGCGTTGGTCGCGGCGGGCGCGGTGGACATGGCGATCGGCGGCGATCAAGGCGGATCGATCCGTATTCCGAGCGCCTGGTGCGGACTTTACGGGCTCAAGCCGACGTATGGGTTAGTGCCTTATACCGGCGCCTTTCCGATCGAAATGACTCTCGATCATCTCGGGCCGATGGCGCGTAGCGCCGCGGATTGCGCCCTGATGCTCGAAGCGATCGCCGGGCCGGACGGCCTCGACCCGCGCCAGGGCGCCAATCTGGCGGGTGCCGCCTACACGAAAGCGCTCACGGGTGACGCAAAGGGCTTGCGCCTTGCTCTCGTGCAGGAGGGCTTTGGCACGCCGGGTGCTGAAAAAGAGGTCGATGAAGCCGTGATGGAGGCGGCCCAGGCCTTCGAGAAGCTCGGGGCGCGTCTCGACCGCGTCTCCATCCCGTGGCATCGCGATGGCGCACCGATCTGGACGGGAATCGCCGGTGAGGGCGCGCTCGCCACAATGATCACCGGCAGCGGGCTCGGCACGAACTGGAAGGGTTACTATGCAACCGGGATGCTCGACGCCTTCGCGCGTGGTCTGCGGACCCATCCTGACGACGTTTCCGAGAGCGCCAAACTGTTTGCGATGCTCGGCCTCTACATGCGCGACCGTTACCACGGCCATTACTATGCCAAAGCCCAGAATCTTGCTCGCGCGCTCAAGGCCGCTTACGACAAAGTCCTGAGCGATTACGATCTGCTGGTGATGCCGACGATGACGACCCGGGCACCGCGCATCCCGCTGCCTGGAGCCTCACGCGAAGAGTACATGGCCGCCTCTCTCGGGATGGTTTCGAGTACGGCGCAGTTCAACGTCACGGGCCATCCCGCGATGAACGTGCCCTGCGCGGTATCGAAGGGCCTACCGATTGGCATGATGCTGGTCGGGAAGAGCGGCGACGACGCGACCGTGCTGCGCGCCGCCGACGCCTATCAAAAAGGCGCGTGACACTAGCGGAGCGCGGTTGCCGCGCGCAGCGAGCACAGGGGCCGGCGGAGTCTGCGACGCGCGGCCAAGGTCAAGAGTCTGCGAGCTGCGTCAAAAATCTTAGTCCTGATGGGGGTGGCGGGCAGCGGCAAAACCACGGTCGGCGAGCTGGTCGCGTGCCGCCTTGGCTGGTCCTTTCACGACGCCGATGACCTTCATACGGCGGCGAATCGGGAGAAGATGGCGCACGGAATCCCGCTCACGGACGACGATCGTCAGCCGTGGCTCGAGGCAGTCCGAGCCCTGATTCAACGATCAGTATCCCGAGGCGGCTCGGCGGTCATTGCCTGTTCGGCGCTCAAGCAATCGTATCGCGATCAGATAATTATTGATCGGGATGCAGTAAAACTTGTCTACCTGAAGGGATCATACGAGCTAATCGCGAAACGCGTGACGGCGCGGCAGCGTCATTTCTTTGATCCGCAACTCTTGCGTAGCCAGTTCGAGACGCTCGAGGAGCCGCGCGACGAACTGGTCATAGAAGTCTCGGAGGAGGCCCACGCGATCGCGGACAAAATCTGTGCGGAACTGGCGATCCGTGTCTCAGGCGGGTTCAGCAAAGAAGGCGAGTAGCTGCTCAATCAGATAATCCGGACGTTCTTCGGCGAGCCAATGGCCGGCGCGCTCGATGAGGCCGCCGCGAACATCCTCGGCCAGCTCGCGCATGGAGCGCAGCGGACTGTTACGGAAGCCGCGCTCGCCGCCCAGCGCCAGCACCGGCATCTTGAGCTTGGTCTTTGCATTTTCCTTGTTGTGATCGATATCGGCAAAGATCGCGCGATAGTATTCGAAACCGGCGCGCATCGCCCCCGGGGCCGAATAGCTGCGGCCGTATTCGTCGATCTCCGCCTCGGTGATCGCCAAGGGATTGTAAGCCGCAGAACGATAGAACCACGACAGGTAAGCACGCTCGCGGCCCGCCACGAGCGCCTCGGGCAGGTCGCGGACGCTGTGAAATGCGAGATGCCAGATGCCGCCGCGACGCGTGATCTGCGGGAATTTCTCCCAGGCCTCGCCGGGAATCGTGACATCGAGGATAACCAGCTTACGCACTTCGGACGGATTGGCGCAGGCATAGGCGTAGGCGACCGGACCGCCCCAATCGTGGCCGACCAGGAAAATCTTCTCGAGGCCGAGCTTGTGCACGAGTTGACGGATGTCGCCCGCGACGGTGCGCTTGTCGTAACCGCTCACCGGGCGCGAGGAATCCCCCAGCCCGCGCATGTCGGGCGCGATCACGGTATAACGCTGCGCCAGCGCTGGAATGATCCGGCGCCATTCGAACCAGGTCTGCGGCCATCCATGCAGCAAGACCACCGGCTCGCCATGTCCCGCGATTACGTAATGCAGCCGCACGTCGTCCAGCACGGCGGTATGATGCGCGAAGATCGATTCGTCGTTCATGCACTGCCGTCCCACAGCAGGCTATTAAAAAGATTTCAACTTAGAATCTTGACGCAGCTCCAGGGGGCGGGCGAGTCCGCGAGCGCGGCCTTTGGTCAGACTCGCCTGCTCCCTCCGCTTTGCTGCGCTAGCGTAGGCCCTACAGGTCCACCGGCAGTTCAAGATGTTCGCGATAGATGAAGTCGCGATGCGCGAAGAGCGCCGGATCCGCAGCCCGCATCACGGTTGGCTCGGCGCAGGTGTACATACTGCGAAAGGCGCTGGTCATTGCGCATTGGTCATCGGGCAGCGGCTGGATCAGAGCGGCGAAGCAGGCCCAGTAGATGTCAAGCGCGGTGAGCGCGTCACCGATCAGGTAGCGGCTGCCGCGCTGGCGTTGCGCCGCGAGCTGCCGCGCGAGCGCCTCGAGAATCTCGGCGACCCGTAGCGGCGCGCCTGCAGCAAATTCAGGCGCATAGCCATACTTGTTGCCGAGGAAGGTTGAGAATTTCCGTCCGCCCTCGGGTAAGTTTGGATTGCTCAGGCTCTCGTGCAGCAGCATCAGCCGGCGCGCCCAGCCGAAGCCGTTTTCGCCGCACAGCTCATTGGCGAGGCCGAACATCTGTGCCCGCTCGTCAAGCCTGGCTGGGATTAGAGGGGGCGTTGGTGCAATGCGCTCGGCCAGATAGAGCTGATCGCTCCACAGGCTGCGGGGCCGCTCGTCGTTGTAGATGAAGGCGGGCGCGGTCTCCTGCGCGGTCCATTGCCGCAGCGCCGGATTCTCTGCCGCGATGATCTGCCGCACTTTCACATAGGGAATTTTCTTGACGTGAAGTATGCCCTTGGCCGATTCGCTCCACGGTCCAGGGACGCCGGGGGTGAGCACCACGCGCAGCCCAGTCAACGGAATTGCCTGCTCGACTTCGATATATTGCGCCATGGGACTGTCCTTCGCTGTTGCGGAACCAGCTTACTGCAACTGATTGATCGAGGTTTTACTTCATCGCGGATGGTTGCGCCATCGCTCGGGCTCAACCCAGCGGCGCTTCGTGCGCGCCGACGACGGGCTGCTCACGTCTCGGCCCCAGTAAAACGACGATTGCGCACAACCCAAGCACAACCCCCAACCCGAAGCGCCGGAGCAGGCCGCGCCGCGGTGGATCATTGATCGTCGCGAGGTCGTGGCGGCGGTAGAGTTGCAGCGCGCCGCCGTCTAACAGTCGGTCGTAGCCGGCTGGTGGATCGCCGAAACCGGGCGGCGGCGGATCCTGCCTCAGGATATAGGGCGGTGACCCGGCCATCGCTTCGTGCAATGAATCCAGTCCGCGCACTCGGCTGCCGCCCTCCCACTGGTTGTTGGGGTCGTGTTGATACTCAATCGGATCGTCGTTGATTCCGGTAAGGATTGAAAACTGCACCAGAGAGTATGACGAGATGCTCTCAGTGAGATGGAGGATATGAGTTGCGGGCGTGATCCGGCCGGCCGCAATTTCGGCGTTAAGAGTTTTGATCAGTTCCATCTCGTCAGCATCAAAAGTCCAACGGCGGTCGCTATGTCCCGCCCAATAGCCATCGGCAGCGGTGTCGAGATTAAAAGCCCATTGCTCGGTGATCGTATGTTCGAGCGAGTCATAGTAGATCGGGTCGGTGTTGCGCCGCCACGGATAGATCAGGAGCGTCATCAGCGCGAGGAAGGTCAGTGGGCGCGACCAGCGATCATACGCCAGTGCAAATAATAGTCCGGCCGGGAAGATTAGAAAGTACGGACACCAATAGTCAGTCAGCTTGATACTGATATCGGAAGTCATCATGCGGGTGGCGGCGGTCCGGCCGAGAGCGCGCAACGCCGGGTCGAGATAATCGTCCAGCGCGCCGAGGAGCAAGGCGCCCGCGGCGATCCCCGCGTAGCGCGCGCGCAAGGGACGCTCGGCTGTGATGATCCCGAGCGTTGCGAACAGCCCGCCGAAACCGAAGAGGAACAGCATCGGCAGGTTCAAGCCGACCTTCGTGTAAAACGAGTAAAATATGAAAGCATGACGCGCGATCACTGCCAGCAGCAGCGCCCCGATTAGGGCGGCGTTGATGATTCGCAAATCGAGGTCTTTAAGCCGTTGCGGCTGCGGCGCGAGCAGGGCGGCAGCGGTCACAATCAGGCCAAGGCCGCTCAACAACAACAGCGGCAAGATCGGATACTGGACTTGCCAATCCAGCCCGATTAGCAACTCCGGAAATGCACACAAGCTCGCGCCGAACAAGGCGAGCACTCCGGCAAAGAAGCGCCGATAATCGCCCTCAACCAGCCACATCAGGACGCCGAGACCTGCCGTGATCAGGCCGAACGCGCCGATAATCGCATGGGAGCCGACACCGATTCCGAGCATCAGTGCCCCGGCCGCGAGCGTGATTCGGCGTCGGTTCAAATCGAGGAAAAATGCCAGCGCGAGCCCGATCAGGGCGAAATCGACGGCCGTGCCGCGCATCCCCTGAGCCCGCCGGAACAAATCAGTCGAGAAGAGCAGGAGCGCAGCGAAGCCGCCGGCAGTGTCGCCGAACAAGCTCTTGCCCAGGCGCCACGCCGCGAAAATCATCAAGGCCGCCATCGGCATCATCGCGGCGGTTTCGGTCAGAACGGCCAGTCGCGTGCCGCTGCCGAGCGCCAGCATCGCGTAGAAAAGTTCGAGGAAAGGTGTTTCGGCGTAACGTCCCCAGCAGCCGTAAGGGTCGTTGTCGAAGGGCAGATAGACTCGGAAGGTGAGGATCCGTTGGACGGAGGAGGGATAGGAGAGCACGTCCATGAAGGGCGGGACCGGAGAGGCGAGCTGCAGAGGGATGTACGAGACGGCCAGCAGAGCAGTCGCGAGCAGGGCGAGCTTCTGCCCGCTGCTCAGCGGGCTGAATTTTAACGACGGCGGTTTGCGCCACAACCAGGCGATGAGGAGCGCGATCAGACCCCAGATCGTAGCGGCGTTGAAGAGGCTCAACGGGCCCAGGATATTGCCGAGGATCGGCGCGAGCGCCCATGGCGCCGCTGCTCCGATCAGCAGCGCATCGGACGTTTGCAACTCTGGATCGAGCCGCAGCGCGGCGCCGCCCAGCAGGATCATGCACAGACCCCAGAAGAGCCAGACCTTGATCGCCGCCCATGCGGTTGCGGGTAAGACTTCGCGGATACCGTCGAAGGCCGCGCGCCAGCTCAGCGTCGCTGGAAAATCGCGCAAACGATGAATCGCCAGCAGCGTGATAACGCCTAAAGCGAGCCAGACGGCGAGCCAAGCCCAGTACGAATCTCCGGCCGCGCGGTCGTCCGGTGTCGCGTCTCGACGGGCGATCTCCATCGGGGAATTATGCGCAGAAATGTCTGAGAGGGAGTAGCCCGATCTTCCGGCGATGCGAGGAGAGGGGACTTGAACCACTACGCCTTGCGGCACTGGATCCCAAGTTCTGTGCGGCCAGTTCTACCACACAATCTGAGGCCAGATCGGGCCGAAAATACTGCACTCCTTGCGAACATCATCCCAGCCCCTATGACAGCGGACCAAAGTGGGCACTATGTGAGCACTGGAAATCGATTTTCGAGCGCTTGAACAGGGCGGCTGAACGATGTCCGCCGCGCCGCGCGGCTGCGACGGTTTTCGCGAACTCCGCCCCTGACAACCAGCCAACTGTAACTCCCCCGCATTGCATGTCCTTGGAGCTAACGTGCCCGTCGCCCGCTCAAAGTTTTCCTAGATCCGGGCATTTAGCAGCAGTTCTCGATTCTGGTGACAGCTCGGCATCACCATCACCCTGACGGGGACAAACAGTGCAGTGGCTGACCGCCTAGCCCATTGTGCGCGGGTTCCAGACGCCCCGCCAAACTCATCAATGCTCTAGGCGCAAAGAAATGCGGTGATTAAGCTTGGCCGTTGAACGGCGCAAGATGCCGTCATAGGAGTCCTCGAAAAGATTACGGAACCGTGAAACCTCGGCTCTGCTCCCAGAATCGCTCTCGCGGAGCTCCTTGATAAAGGCATTGACGTAAGAAGTAGTCTCTCTACCAGCCGGAAGAACAGAGGTGAGTTTCTCAGCTGCGCGGGCTCTTCATTGCCGGTTGTAAGGGGATCGAACCCGTGACGTCCAACTTGGGAATTCAGTGATTCTTGCCACATGGCGCCGCACACACTAGAAAGCTTACCGCTAACCGCGCTCACCTTCGGACGGTGGTCGCTTGCTGAGACGATCGAACTTCTGGAAGAGCCGAGTGCGGGAAAACTGCACGCTCGGATCTGTGAGGGCAAAAGCCGATGGCTGTGCTACTTGAGCCGAACGATATCGCGACTGTCCCGGAGTGTTAGTGCCGATGCAAAACTGACCCGGGTCGCCGATTGAAAATTGACCCACTCCCGGCATGGGGTACTCCAAAGCGGAGGGCCTCATGCTGGTGGCGGAGGGAGCGTGGAGATCCCGGTTTTGAGTCGTCAGGGGAAGAGCATCCGGGAGATTGCGCGGATGCTCAAAGTGTCGCGCAACACGGTCCGGCGCTATCTGCAAAGTGAGGGGCTGCCGCGGTACCAACGTGAGGCGCGACCGAGCAAGCTCGATCCTTACAAGCAGTACATCGACGGAAGAGTAAAGGCCGCGGCGCCGGACTGGATACCGGCGACCGTGCTGCTGCGCGAGCTGACGGCGCTGGGTTATCCGGGCGGCTACAGCATCCTCAAGGATTATCTCGCGACGTTGCGACCGGTAGCGAGGCTGGACCCGGTGGTCCGCTTCGAGACTGATCCTGGCCGCCAGATGCAGGCCGACTTCGCGACCATTCGGCGCGGGCGCGACTGGCTGGCAGTGTTCATCGCGACGCTGGGCTGGAGCCGGGCGACATACGTTGAGTTCGTCACCGACGAACGGCTGGAGACGCTGCTCGGCTGCCACGAGCGCGCGTTTTACTTCTTCGGCGGAGTGCCGCGCGAGGTCTTGTACGACAACATGCGCACGGTGGTGAGCGATCGCGATCAGTACGGCCCCGGGCTGCATCGCTACAACCGCACCTTCCTCGACTTCGCGCACCACTATGGGTTCCTGCCGCGGCTGTGCCGACCATATCGGGCGAAGACCAAAGGCAAGGTCGAGCGCTTCATCGGCTATCTGCGCGGGAGCTTCTACATTCCGCTGGCCAGTCAGCTTCGGCCCGACGACTGAAGGTCGATCGCGATACAGCCAACGCTCGGGTCGGGACCTGGTTGCGCGAGATCGCCAACGCGCGCGTGCACGCGACCACGGGCGAGGTTCCATGGATGCGCCTCGCGATGGAGCGCGAGCGGCTGCAACCGATGCCCGCGCCCTGGCCGGGATTGATTAAGCCCGTTCCGTCAAAGCGTCAGGCGGCACCGCCACTGGGGTATCAGCATTCGCTGCGCGTGTACGAAGAGCTGATTACGGCCGAGCTCAAATGAGCATCCAGCATCAGCGCGTGGTCGAGCTCTGCAATGAGCTTAGGCTCGGTAGCGTGGCCGCGCAGTATACCCCGCTGGCGCAGAAAGCCGCCGAGAAACACACGTCGTTCACTGACTTCGTTGAGGAACTGCTCATGGCCGAGCGCGAGTCGCGCCGCACGCGGGCCCGCGAGATGTTCGCACGCATCGCCGGCTTCCCAGCGGTCAAGACGCTCGATCAATACGACTTCACCTTCGCCACTGGTGCCCCGCGCAAGCAGATCATGGAACTGGCGAGCCTGGCCTTCGTTGAGCGCTCCGAGAACGTGGTGTTCCTGGGCCCTCGGGCGTGGGCAAGACTCATCTCGCGTTCGCATTGGGCTATCTCACCACGCAGAAGGGCTATAAGACGCGCTTCTTCAGCGCGGCCGATCTAATGCTGATGCTCGAAGCCGGGCAGCGCCAGGGTCGCTACCGGCAGGTGATGCATCGCGCGGTCAACGCTTACAAGCTGTTGATCCTTGACGAGATCGGCTACCTGCCTATGAGCCGCGAGCAGGCCCACCTGTTCTTCCAGGTGGTGGCGCAGCGCTACGAAGGCGGCTCGATGATCCTGACATCGAACCTGACCTTCGGCAGCTGGGATAGCGCCTTCGCCGGCGACAGCGTGCTTACCGCCGCGATGCTCGATCGCATTCTCCACCACCCCATTATCGTCAACATCAATGGCGAGAGCTTTAGGCTCAAGAACAAGCGCAAAGCGGGTATTCTGACTAACCCGGTAAAGCATCGCAGAGATTGAATGCCTCCTGTCAAGCTATTGGCGGCTCCGGTCAACCGATGTCTGGCGGCCCTTTGCGTATGTGTTCCCGCATTTGAGCAAGGCTGCCGCGCTGTTCATCGAGCCACTCAAGCCACCAAGTCGCTCCCGCCGCGCCAAGGGCTCCCACGATCGCCTTTCCCTGGGTCCGCTCACCGAGCGGGGTGGCACCGCTGGCAATCACGTCGAAGGGGGCGGAATCGGTACGATATTGGCGAACGTACTTGACGGCTTGTTCCAACTCATGCGGCTGCAGCCAAAACGCGGACCATGGAACGGTCCCGGGCCTCAGATCCGTCAACGCAACTGGAGGCATCTTTAGCGGAAACATGCCGTCCCATCGTGCCGCCCTCCGCATGGGTGGCTTGTTCGGCCAGAAACCCGCAACCCAGACCGGCACGCGCGGCGACTGTAGCGCTCGCGGGACAAACTTGGCGCGATCGATATGAAAGAATTCGCCATCGTGACTGAACGTCTCGCCGCGCCACAACCCGTCCAGTATTACCAGAGTTTCGTCAAGCTTATGCGCGCGAACCCGATCAGTCGGGTCCTCGCCAAAGCACTCGAATTCCCCATCCGCTGGTGCCCCGAGCCCCACGCCGAGAACGGTGCGGCCGCGCGAGAGATGGTCCAGCGATAGGACTTCCCGCGCCACCTTCCACGGCCGGCGCCGTGCCAACGGCGCGATCAGCGGACCGAGGCGAATACGCTCAGTCCGCGCGGCAATCCCGGCCAGCGCGACCCAGGCATCGACAAACGGAATATCTGAATGCCAGAGATGAAGGTGATCCCAAAGGAAAAAACCGTCCCAGCCCGCCTGTTCGGCATCGCAGGCAAGCGCAATGAGGTCGTGCGGATCGGCATACTCGCCGAAATTCTGTACGTAGACTCCATAACGCATTGTCGTCGGTAACCTCCGCATCTGTACTCGGGCGCTGCGCTATTCGAATTAATTCTCTTTAGCACAGAGTCTCCACGGTACGGCGAGGGGGAAGGTCCCCCTCGCGCTCCCCCTGGCAGACTACAAACTGGGTCGGTTTTACTTCGGCGAGATCTCGGCAAGTGGGTCAGCATTCAACTGGCGTTGACATGAGGGACAACGCGCGGTAAATCACGTTATTTTGCAGGATATGCCGAGACGCAAAACCCTTGAAAATGCTACTTTTTCTTACTGGGTTCTCCCGAATCCGGGTTTTCAATTCCCCCCGCCTCCACCACCTTAAGTGGTTGATTTTGTGAAGTTTTTGGTTCTGAAAACGCGCTCAGGGACTATTTCTGGCTGTCTGAGAGCTCGATACAGGAGAAAAGGCGGCTCTGATTGAGTGCCGGCACGGTTTGCAGACCCGGAATCAATATCCGGTAGCGCCGGAAAATCTCTGCTCAGAAGTGCCGCAAACTCGGGCGACCCAACCGGGATCTTCACCAACCGAAAGCGACAACGTGATGAAGGTGTCGCGGATGCAATATTGACCGCGTTGCGAATCCCGGCACGCCGGAGTGTCGGCCTCCAAACTCGCTTATTTGAACCACTCTTGCGACAAGGGGCGACCCTCACGTCGGCGAAGACAAAATATCGTCGTTCCTGTGCGTAGCGCGACTGCGGATTTCCTTAACAATCCGAAAGATCTCTGGAGCATGCGAGCAGTCCACCTTGAAGCTCGCAGCACTGGATTTCGTTTTATAAGCCCATCCTCGACGGCGTCACTGAGAGCTTTATGAAGAAGACCGACGGTTACGAAAGGCGAGATAACCAAGTTTGATTCTACGCCCGGGACAACCCGGCGCGGATTTTGCGCCCAGTGCGGATCAACTTTGACTTGCGAAAGTCTCCCCGGGCCGACGCAAACGCATTTTCATGTCGGTGCGTTTGATCAAGCCGCGCAGCTTCAGCCGACGAGAAAACAGTACTTTGCCGAGGAACGTCTTCCGTGGTTTCACATCGCCGAGGCATAAGGGCCGCTTGGTCCCTGCATCGGGAGGTGTTGAGCGTGCGCCCTCGGCGACGGGGGCCGAGACAGGTTCGCCCATGGTGGCCGAAGAGTTGACGGAGTCATTTTCCCACGGCGCTCGCCCCGCATGCGGTTGCTCGGAGTCGAATCACGAGGCCGGAGATTATGCTTGCGGCGTGGGCGCGTACCAGGCAATTACGGCAGCTCTTTACGCGGCGTTTCTCGAAATCCCGATAAAGCGGTACGAGATCGCCCTCAAGGGATACGCCGATCTCGTCGGCTTTTACGGAGTTTTCGAAGAACCGACGGGATTTGAGCGCGTCGTTGCGAAATAACGCTCGAGAGCGATTCGCCGGCGGAAAAATTTCGGGAATTGGAACGGCTAGGGGAGGAGCGCCCGGATCCTCCTTGCAGGCATTGTGAGTGGAGCTCTGGGTGCGGTCGCATTGATCTGGCTTCGCACGGGCGGCGGAAAAACTGAACACGCAGCTTCAAGAAGTAGTGCAAGGCTGCTGGCACATAATTTCGGTTTAATCGGACCAGGAGGCGAGGACAATGACGGTCGAGGAACAACTGATTCAACGTTACTTTGACGCGTTTAACCGCCACGACATCGAAAGCGTGATGGCCTGCTATCACGAAGAGCCGGTCATCGTCGGTCCGACGGGCAAGCGGTCCGTGGGTCGTGCAGAGGTCCGGCGCTCGTACGAAACCGAGTTCGCTGTGTTTCCCGACGGGCATTGCGATCTGCGTGTGTGCACGGGCAACAGCGGGCGTGGCGTGGCGGAGTCGTTCTTTCACGGCACCAATTCAAAACCAGGCAAAGTTGAGGCGATCGGTGCGGAAGTAATCGCAATTGTGGACGGCAAGATCGTGGACGGCAAGATCAAGCAGATCCGCGATTACCATCAGCCAGTGAACGCACGCGCGGGCAAGAGCCGCCACGAGGTGCAAGCGGCGCGTTAACCGCAAGGCGGCCGTTTTCCCGCGTGCACAGACTGGTCGCTGAGCCTATCAGGCCAGCTAATTATGGGAAGACGACCGCGCCGGTTCTGAGAGATAATGCGTTTTCACTCTCCGGTTTTGAAGATGGAGGCGCACTAGATAGATGACACCGAAGGAGGAACTCATCGAGCGCTATTTCGACGCGTTCAACCGCCACGATATCGAAGGGGTGAGGGCCTGCTTTTCACCGAGCGCTGGTGATCCTCGATGTCGAGGGCAGGTGGTTCGAAGGATGCGACGAGGTCAAGAGACGCTATGAAAATAGCTTCGCCTCAATGCCGGACTGTCGTTGTACTCTTCGCACCTTGATTGGGCATTCAGGTCACGGAGCAGCCGAGTCGTATTCCAGCGAACGCGTCCGAGATACGGTACAGTAGTGCTCGAAATTGGCGCGGAAGTGATAGGGAGCGGCGACGGCTGACTATCGCGCCGGCATTGGATCGGCGCGGGAGCCGAAGCCCGTTCGGAATCGAAGGTCCCGTGCGCGCTCTTTCGTAAAGTGCCATGATTCCGCTCATACCCAGGGGCAAGTAATGCAAAGGTGAAGAGGACAATCATCGCCATGCAGACACAAAATCGCAAGGCCGAGTTCACGATCGGGGCTGTAGCCTATGCACCCAAGGTGGTCACGATTTGGGAGGGAATCAGAGAGTACCTGCGTGACCGAGATTTGCAGACCGGGATCTATCAGGAATTTCGTGTTTGAGCCAGTGGTGGTGATTAGTCAGTAAGGATGAATCGGTCCTCGAATTGGATCGCCATCTGGGTCTTGGCAGCATGCCACGAAATTGGCGGATTT
>Ga0209167_10000044_pt1 | contig 159207 bp, 130 predicted proteins | sample Coa_R1_9_FD_187154 | JGI IMG/M metagenome (GOLD analysis project Ga0209167, IMG submission 187154) | Surface soil microbial communities from Centralia Pennsylvania, which are recovering from an underground coalmine fire - Coalmine... | ecosystem: Environmental > Terrestrial > Soil >... | reverse complement strand
TTCCGGTTGTACCGTCAACTCCGCCAGTTCTCCGCCGTGTGGCGCAATAAGATGCCCCGTGGAAACAGTCAAGCTTTCAGCCTCCTGAATTTTATGTCTTCTTTGTCTACTACCTTTGTCGCCATTGGATGTCTTCAATCCGTTTCGGTGAGTCGGATGAGATGCCTGATGAGAACTTGCCGGTGGGGGGACTCTTATAAGAATACACTTCGTCGGCCTCAAACGAAAGCTGTTTCGCCACTGGCCCGAAGGGATTGTCGACGCAATCGAACGCAATCGACCTCACCTGGGGATTGCGGTGAACAGCCTAAACAACTGAAAGATAATGAGTTATATCGAAGCTTGAGTGCGCAAGATCGACTCGAGATCGACTAACCCTGACAACGTGTAAGTGGAAAGACTTCCTCAGGGCAGATTGCGACGAATGCCGTTTGGTCGATTCCATCAGTCGCAAACCGATCGCGAGGACCGATCGATTGCAAAAGGCTTGTCGACCAGTTGAAGCGTCTCAATTGCGAAGGCTACTGGTTCCGTCTTTTGCTTTCACCCCAGGGTGTGTAATTCTGAATCTCAAGAATCTTCATGGAGAGCAGCAGCGTTCGCATGGTGCAGCAGGGCGAGTTTTCGAATCAGGCGCCAACGTTCAGTATTATTGTCGCCGTTTACAATGACTGGGAAAAGCTTGTTGGGTGTCTGCAATCCTTAGCGCTGCAAACCAACGGGCCCAGCTTCGAAGTCATCATTGTCGACGACGGCAGCGCGGAAACCGCTCCAGAATTCTTTCGCAGTTCCGGGTTCCCTTATCCGTTAAGTATGATCCGACAGCCTCACACCGGGATTCCATCTGCTAGAAATCGCGGGATTCGGAGCTCCACCGGTGCAGTGTTGCTATTCATGGACGCTGACAGCCGACCTCAGGAAAACTGTCTAAACGCCCTGAGTTCCACTATCGCTTGCTCGCCCAAGCATGATTGCTTCCAGCTCCGTCTCGTGGGGAATTGTTCAAATCTAGTCGGCAGAGCGGAGGAGCTCCGTCTGATCACCCTTCAAAACCACATGCTGCAGGCAGACGGACGCATCAGGTATTTGAACACCGCTGGGTTCGCTATTCGTCGCGCCTATGTGGACATCGAAGCCGGCCTGTTTGACCCGGTCGCGCTTAGAGCTGAGGACACTCTCCTTCTGGCCAACCTGATGCAGGACGGGGACCTTCCCTTTTTCGTTCATGACGCGATAGTTGAGCATTACATACCCCTATCTTTGATGGACGCCCTGCGGAAGGACACTCGATCGGTGTATCTGGAAGTAAAAACATACGACATCATTGCCTCGCGAGGAGTGAGAATCCGAGTGACTCATCGGGAACGAGCGCGGTTGCTCTTGTCCATGTGGAAGGTGAGCGGCGACAGGTCGATCGGACGATCGGCTTGGTTTGCGCTTGTGGCGAGGCAGGGATTTCAGCGAATGATCTCTTTTGGGTACAAATGTCTGAGCGGTAGATCAACCACGCACTCGTAGGGCGGAACCTTTCCGCATAGAATCGGTGCCCGAACAGGGCTCCCAATCCCTTCCAGCGCTCGACAACAGTAGAGTTCAACTCGGCCGGAACTTGATGTACCGATTCTAGTTTATGTCTTGTATAATAGACCGAGGTTTTCGATGATTGGAACCCTATCCCGCCGTACCTCCCCCACATGCCTGTTGTGAGTCTATAGGATCATCGGATTGTATGGAGGACGCCGCAAAATGAAGGCGGGTATGCGAGTAACGGGAGCCTTGCTGACGCTCCTGGCGGCGGGAACAACGGTGGCTTGCTCGCACCCCGTCCCAAACGCTCCCAAATCCTGGGATCCGAAGGCCGCCGCCGCGTATCTTGACTACCGGGCGGGTTGGTGGATGGAATGGACAGGGTCCGCCCGCGACCACGGCACCGTCTGCGTATCGTGTCATACAGCTTTGCCCTACGCCCTCGCTCGGCCCGTCCTCCGCACCGCACTGGGCGAATCAGCGCCCTCTGTCAATGAACGCCGACTGATCGACAACGTTATCAAGCGAGTGCGGCTTTGGAAGGAAATTGGGCCGTACTACAGCGACCAAGGATACGATCATAAGACCGAGGAATCGCGCGGAACCGAGGCAGTTCTCAACGCGCTAATCCTTGCCAGCCACGATGCCCAGACTGGACAACTCAGTGACGACACGCGAATCGCTTTCGAGAACATGTGGTCATTAGAACGGACCCTGGGGGAGAATAGAGGATCATGGCCCTGGCTCCGGTTCGACCAGGAGCCATGGGAAGCCAACGATTCTGCCTACTATGGCGCGGCCCTGGCTGCGATGGCAGTGGGGATCGCCCCAGGAAATTACGGCTCGACCAGCGAAATCCAAGGCAAGGTTACGCTTTTGCGAGAATATCTGGGCCGAGAAAGCGCCGCTCAATCCACCATCAATCGCGTTTTCCTGCTCTGGGCTTCCACCAAGTTGCCGAGGCTGCTTGCACCCGATCAACAGAAAACGATCATTCGTGAAGTCTTGAAAAAACAGCAGGCAGACGGGGGCTGGAGGTTGGCGTCCATCGCCTGGAGGTGGAACAGTTGGAGTCTTCACTCGGTGGTGAACATGTGGATCCGGGAAGATGGGACTCCCATGGAGGGCCAAAGCGATGGTCTGGCCACTAGCCTTAGCGTTCTTGCCCTGCAAGAAGCAGGCGTCCCTTCCGACAATGCTCAGCTCGAGCGCGGAGTCTTATGGCTTCGGAGCAATCAGAATGCTGGGGAAGGTTATTGGCCTGCTTCATCTGTGAATAAGCGGCGGCACATTTCTTCTGACACGGGGCGATTCATGAGCGACGCAGCGACCGCGTTTGCCGTGCTCGCCCTCACGCAGAACCAACACGCCACGAACCCGGTGGCGGCTGTGTCCAATCATTGAGCGCCGCGTTTCCCAAGACTTAGCTAAAGCATATGAAAGATTGCCGCAATTTCTATATTGATGGAAAGTGGGTAGGCCCGACCAAATTCCAGGACCGCACGATCCTCAATCCTGCCAACGAAGGGCCTATCGGTACCATCTCTCTCGGTAATGCGGCCGATGTTGACCGCGCCGTGGCGGCGGCCAAACGCGCTTTCGCGTCGTACTCGGAAACAAATCTGGAACAGCGTTTGGGAATTCTGCGCCGGATTATTGAGGTCTATCGGTCAAAGATGGACGAGATGGCGGAGACGATTTCGCAGGAAATGGGCGCCCCTATTTCCCTCTCTCGAAAGGCTCAAGCTCCTGCCGGACTCGCACATTTGCTGGAGATCGTGAAGGTGCTGGAACGCTTCAAGTTCGAAAAGATCAAGGGCTCGACCCTCATGCGGAAAGAGCCGATCGGGGTTTGCGGACTCATAACTCCGTGGAATTGGCCGATGAACCAGATCGCGTGCAAGGTCGCGCCGGCCCTAGCGGCAGGTTGCACCATGGTTCTCAAGCCCAGTGAAATAGCTCCCCTCTCCGCATATTTATTTGCGCAAATCCTGCACGAAGCTAGCGTTCCGCCTGGTGTGTTCAACCTGGTGAACGGCGATGGCCCCACGGTGGGCGCAGCGATCGCGTCGCATCCTGACGTGGCTATGATTTCGTTCACCGGATCCACGCGAGCCGGTGTGGCTGTAGCGGTGGCTGCAGCTCCTACGGTGAAGCGAGTGACACAGGAACTGGGCGGTAAATCGGCGAACATCATCCTGGAGGACGCCGACTTCGAGAATGCCGTCAAGCAGGGTGTGCAGGAGTGCTTCCGCAACACCGGACAGTCCTGCAATGCGCCGACCCGCATACTGGTTCCCCGGTCCCGAATGGCCGAAACAGCAGCGACAGCGAAGCGGACGGCCGAGTCCACTACGGTGGGTGATCCTTTCGCCGAAGGCATCAGCATGGGGCCGTTGACGAGCGAGTCCCAATTCGACAAAGTGCAGCGCATGATCCAGAAGGGGATTGAGGAAGGCGCCAAGTTGGTCGTTGGAGGACCCGGCCGTCCGGATGGCTTTGAAAAAGGCTACTTCGTGAAGCCGACGGTCTTCGCGGATGTGCGCAACGACATGGCCATCGCACGCGAAGAGATCTTTGGGCCAGTTCTCTGCATCATCCCTTACGAAGACGAGGATGACGCGATCCGAACAGCAAATGACACTCCTTACGGGCTGTCAGGTTTTGTAACATCTGGAAGCAAGGAGCGGGCGGCGCGAGTGGCGAAACGCCTTCGCTCCGGAAATGTCCATATTAATGGGGCCCGCGTCGACTTCGGGGGTTCTTTTGGGGGCTACAAACAGTCAGGGAATGGGCGGGAATGGGGCGAACCGGGACTCGAAGAATTCCTGGAGCTAAAAGCGATCTTCGGTTACGCCGACCCCCAATGAGGTCTTTACGACGCCGGTCGGCCTACCAGACCGCTCTTGTTGGGTACTGGGGAAAACATTTCAGAGAGGCAAACCAAAGTTGCAATACCAGCTCTGTCCACTGGACATAACATGCGCATTTACATATACTTATAAGAAGTAACAGTGGCCTGCAAAATGCGACGGCAACAGAGCCACAGAGATTCTCCAACTTCGTCCCCCGCGAGATCCTCCCCCCTGTTGTCAGTAATCCAAGTACTGAGGATGAGCTGAGCGATGAAGATTGAAGCATATCAGGGAAGCAGCCCACTGCGCGGTTCGGACACGGGTTTGTCAACCGCCCAGGTCAGGGCGACGGAAGATACGACTGCCAGAGAGCTCACGCGCATCTGGCAAGAGCAACTTGGCATTGATACCATAACGCCCGACCAGAATTTCTTCGATCTCGGCGGAGACTCCTCGTTGGCGGTTCGGATTTTTTCCCAAATCGAGAAAGTCTTCGGGGTCAAGCTGCCGCTCGCAACGCTTTACGAGGCTCCCACCATCGAGGAGCTTGCGCGGATACTCCGAGGAGAAGTTGCAGCGTCAGGATGGTCCCCCATGGTGACGGTCCAACCATTGGGATCACGACCGCCTTTCTTTTGTATGCACGGCGCCGGCGGAACGGTTCTGATGTATCGCGAGCTATCGCAGTATTTGGGCAGCGACCAGCCGTTTTATGGCCTGCAGTCCCAGGGCTTGGACGGAAGTTGTGCGCCTTTGACGAAGATCGAAGAAATGGCCGCTGCTTACGTGAAGGAGATCCGGAAGGTTCAGCCCCAGGGGCCGTACTTCATCGGTGGGTATTGTATGGGCGGAACGGTTGCGTTTGAAGTGGCTCAACAACTTCAAGAGCAAGGCGAATCGATCGCCTTGCTGGCCCTGCTCGATACGATGAACTGGCACAAGATTCCCCTTAACATCTGGAGCAGGAGCTCCCACGCCAGCCAGCGGTTATTCTTCCACGCGGCGAGTTTCTTAAGCCTGAACACGGCGGGCAAGGCAAAATTTCTCCAGGAGAAGTCTGCGGTGCTGAAGAGCCGGATTCCCGTCTGGCGAGGGATGTTGTTGTCCAGGTTCAGCCGGAGTTCGGAGGACTCTACTTCAGATGCGTTGGTGCTGGGAAAAATCTGGAAGTCCAATGACCGCGCCTCGTGGGCCTATCTTCCGAAGCCTTATCCGGGTGTGCTGACTGACTTCCGCCCGAAGAAGCAATATCTCGTATTCAGCAAAGCAGATCTGAAGTGGGATGGGCTGGCGCAAGGCGTAGAAGTGGTCATCCTGCCGGTAAATCCCGCCAGCATGCTGGTCGGACCGTTCGTCGAGCACTTAGCCAACGCGCTGCGGCGAGCGATGGATACGGCAATACAGCGCTGCGAAGCTCGTCCTTCGGCAGAAGCGGTCGCCAAGGCGCTGTAGCCACGGAGGAGTCGATTGAAGATTGGGGACGGTTGGTCCAAGACCTGGACTTATTTCCAGGGGGATTGGCACGAGGGCAACATTGGGATCATGGGGCCGCGCACGCACGCGGCCTGGCTTTGCTCGATTGTGTTCGATGGAGCGCGATTTTTCGAGGGCGTAGCCCCCGACCTTGAACTGCATTGCGCACGTGTCAACGACTCGGCGAAAAAGCTCTTTCTCAAGCCGACGGTATCCACGGAAACATGGACCAAGCTGGCCCGCGAGGGCATCAAGAAATTCGACGGTAGCACTGCACTGTATATTCGCCCCATGTACTGGGCGGAAAAAGAAGGACCGTGGGTTCAGGCGCACGATCCTGAGTCCACGCAGTGGTGCTTGTCCATCTACGAAGCGCCGATGCGCACGCCCAAAGGGTTCTCCGTCACGTTGTCGCCTTATCGGCGGCCAACGTTGGAGACGATGCCGGTCGATGCCAAGGCTGGCTGTCTTTATCCCAACAACTCGCGTTCGCTTTTTGAAGCGCAGGCCCGCGGCTTCGATAACGCGGTGGTATGTGACATGTTAGGCAACGTCGCCGAACTGGCAACCTCCAACATCTTCATGGCCAAAGACGGAGTTGTTTTCACTCCTCTTCCCAATGGCACATTCCTCGCCGGGATCACTCGGCAAAGAGTGATCGGACTGCTGCGCGATAACGCCGTAACCGTGGTCGAGAAGACGCTCAACTACCAGGACTTCGAAAAGGCTGACGAAATTTTCTCTACCGGAAATTATTCCAAAGTCGTTCCGGTGACCCGGATCGGCGACCGCTCCCTGCCATTCGGCCCCATCTACACCAAGGCTCGCGAACTCTACTGGGCGTTTGCGCATTCATGATCGGCCAATTTTCAGAGGACCTGGGGATTCAAAAACGTACGCCCGAGTGCGGTCAGGTGTAACGTGAACCCTATGCCCACTTCCACGATGGTTGAGACGCTGATCCCCATCTGGCAGCGTGTGCTGCAGCTCTCGTCGATCGGGGTCGACGATAATTTTTTTGAAGTTGGGGGCGACTCGGCGCTGGCTCTTGCCTTGTTCAACGAAATTGCGCAAGCGTGCGGCCGGGAATTGCCGCCGGTGATGATCTACCACGCGCCCACGATTTCCGCGCTGGCCGCCGTGCTCGAGCAATCTGTCCCGCCCCGCGTACCACCCCTGGTACATCTGAAGGGCGGCTCTGCCGAACCGCCGCTATTTATCACCCACGGCCTGGGCGGGAGCGTAATGGATTTTTACCAGGTAGTGAAGCACATCCAGACGCCGCACGCGATTTACGGGATGCAGGCGAAGGGCATTGATGGCGCAGAAGAGCCGTCTGAAAGCATCGAAGATATGGCTCGGCACTCGCTCGATGCCGTCAAACAGATACAGCCCCGCGGTCCGTATCTTCTGGTCGGATACTCTCTCGGAGGCCTGGTCACGCTCGAGATGGCGCGTCAGTTGACAGCCGAGGGCGAAAAGGTAGCGTTGCTGGCCATGCTCGACTCTTATCCGGAAATTCGATATCTGTCGTTCGCGCAGCGCGCCCGCCTGTTGACGCGTTTGGCCACGCGCCGCGCCAGCACCGCCATGAACTTGCCGGTGGGCGATGCGCTTGCTTTGATGGTTCGTCCCACCCGACGCCGTTCCCTCACGCCGAGAGTGTCCTATCAACCGCCGGCCGATGTGTCGCTCACTCCGGCAATGCAACGCGTCCGGCAGAGCGCTTACCTGGCGTTGACCCGTTACCAGCCACGGTTTTATCCCGGCAGGATCAAGTTTGTAAGGGCCGCGGTCCCCACCGATTTTCCCGCAGATCCGGCGGCAGTGTGGGCGCACCTGGCGGGTATGTTCGAGGTGGAGACTGTGCCGGGCGATCACCTCGGAATCATGACGACCCACTACGAGAAACTGGCCTCTGCAATTTCACGCTATGCGGAAGAAGCGCTCCGGTAACCCATCGACATCGAACTGTTTTGCCAACCTCCAGAGGGTTTGTTAGAGATAACGAGATGAACGGCGCAGAGAGTCTAATTCGTACGCTGGTTGCCGGAGCCGTCGACACCTGCTTCGCCAACCCCGGCACGTCGGAAATCGATATAGTCGCCGCACTCGACCGCGTTCCGGAAATGCGCTGCGTGCTTGGTCTCTTCGAAGGCGTGGTCACCGGAGCAGCGGACGGCTATGCCCGCATGGCTGAAAAACCGGCATGCACCCTGTTGCATCTTGGCCCCGGCCTCGGGAACGGCCTTGCGAATCTGCACAATGCCAGCCGCGCACAGGCGCCTATCGTCAACTTAGTTGGCCAGCACGCGACGTATCACGTGCCGCTCGACACGCCGCTCACTTCTGACATCGAAGGCATCGCCCGGCCCTATTCCAAATGGCTGCGTACTTCTCGCTCGTCTTCCGAAGTTGGCCGCGACGCAGCCGATGCGGTCGTGGCCGCGAGTACTGCGCCCGGGCAGATTGCCACGCTGATCGTTCCAGCCGATTGCGCGTGGAGCGAAGGCGGAGCGATCGCGGCCATCCCGGCGTTGCCTAAAGCTCCGGTGCCGAGCGCTTTGGCCCTGGAACACGCAGCCGCCATGCTCCGGTCTGGTTTGAAAACTGCCATTCTCATGACAGGGAATGCCCTGTACGGCCACGGGCTCGAGACCGCCGGGCGTATCGCCGCATCTACTGGCGCCAAACTGCTCGCGCCGTATCCGCTGACCCGGTTGCGACGCGGGGCAGGCCTTCCACGGGTAGACCGCGTTCAATACGTCCTCGAACAAGGAATCGAGCAGTTTAAGGAATTTCGCCAGCTGATTCTGGTGGGCGCATGCGCTCCCATGGCCTACTTCGCGTATCCAGGAAAAGAGAGCGCATTCACTTCGCCCGATTGCGAAATCCACACGCTCGCGAGACCTGGCGAAGACTACGTTGGCGCACTCGACGCGCTGGCGCAAGCGCTGTCGACGCAAGGGGCAGGGCTTTCCGCGGAAAAGGCGGTACGCCCGCCAATGCCTAGTGGCGAAATTACTTTACCCGGACTCGCTGCCGCAGTAGGGGCACTCCTGCCTGAAAACGCTATCGTGGTCGACGAGTCCATGACGTCGGGCCGCGGACTGATGGCCGCAACAAAGGGAACCCCGCCACACGACTGGCTGGGAAACACGGGTGGCTCGATCGGAATCGCCATGCCGCTGGCAGTAGGTGCGGCAGTGGCCCGCCCGGATCGCCGCGTCCTGTGCCTGTCTGCCGACGGCAGCGGTATGTACACACCACAGGCACTCTGGACGATGGCGCGTGAAGGCCTCAACGTAACAACGGTGGTTTTCGCCAACCACGACTACGCCGTGCTGAAGCGGGAATTTTCCTACTTAGGGGTGGGCAGTCCTGGGCCGAGGGCAGCCAGCATGTTCGAGATCGGGCGTCCCGATCTCGATTGGACTCACTTGGCGAAGGGAATGGGAGTGCCCGGCACCCGGGTTACTACGCTGGATGCGTTCGGGAAGGCGTTACAGGCGGGGTTCGAAGCGGAAGGACCGACGCTGATTGAAGTACCACTGTAGAGCCTGGCGGCTCTGGGTCGTTAACGGGCGGAAACGAATTGCGACATTCCGGCGAGATCTACTGAGGACTCAGGCGAAAACCTGATCCCCCTCTGCTCGACGTGCCGTGCCGTAATTCAGCGCTGAAAACATTTGTGGAGGCTGGCGGTCAAGAGAGGCGCGTAATCCGAGGGAAGGCATCGAAGCCCGAGTCGAAGCTTAAGATTCGGTCGATTCCATTTTGTTCCATGACGGAGAGATGCACCGCGTCACGGGCAGACAGCTGCCGATACCCCAGAACAAGCTGCTTGGCGCGCTGCACCACCGTGCCGTCAACCGCGAGCACCTGATCGACCACACCGAGCAAAGCATCGAAAGCCGGCTGAATTGCGTCGCGGCGGTCGATCGCGACATATCGGTGCAGGATTTCCTGCAAGACCTCGGCATCGGTGACCAGGCGCTGACGATCGGTGATCAGCTTCTCGAGTAAACGCTGCGCATCGGCTTTGTGAGGATGGGGCGCGCCGACCAAATACATCGGGATATTTGAGTCAACCAAAATCAAGAACGTGCGCCGCCGTATCCTGCTTCGATCTCGGCCAAGATGCCGTCGATGTCACTCACCGGATAGTCATGCCGGGTCGCGGTTTGAATCGTTTCCAGCTTTTTCCCGATGCTGCCCAGAGGCTCTTGCCGGCGTGCCAGATCCAGTGCCTGCCGAACCCACTCCGCGATTGACATGCGGCGCGAACGAGCCACCCGTTGAATCTCTCGATATTCCGGATCCTTGAGGATCACCTGCAACCTCTTAGCCATGACATGAGTCTATCTGACTCATCTGCATGAGTCAATAATTCTGGAACGAAACGGAAGAACCGACGCTGATTGAAATACCACTGTAGAGCCGGGCGGCTCGGCGTCGTCAGCGCGCGGAGGCGAATTGCGTCATTTTGGCGAGTTCGCCCTTAATGACTTTTCCGGTAGGGGTCAGGGGCATGCATGAAACCAGCAGAATCTGCGAAGGCCGCTTGTAGGGTGCGAGATGTTGCGTGGCATGTTGCGCCAGTTCCGCCTCCGAAGTTGGCGAGGATGGCGCGAGTTGCACGAAGGCGACTACTTCCTCCCCGCCTTCCGCTCCCGCGACCGGCCGCCCGATAACCGCGGAACGCACCACGCCGGGATGCGCGTTCAATACCGCCTCAACTTCGGCCGGGTAGACATTCTCTCCGAAGCGGATGATCAATTCCTTGGTTCGGCCAACGATGAAGAGATATCCGTTTTCCAGGCGAGCCAGGTCGCGCGTGTTAAACCATCCGTCGGGATTGACCGCGGCAGCCGTTTCTTCGGGCGCGTGATAATAGCCCTTCATCACATTGGGGCCGCGCACCCACAGTTCGCCGACTTCTCCATCTGCGACTGGCTTTTGATTCGATCCGACCAACTGAACTTCCACACCGGGGAGAACCCTGCCGACGGAGGTATCGGTTCGGCGCTCTCCCACAACGGCTTGCGCAATGTTCGGCGAGCATTCGGTGACGCCATATCCGTTGTGGAGCACCATGCCGAATAAATTTTCCACCTGCGCTTTCACGTTCGGTTGCAAGGGAGCCCCAGAAGACGAAATGATGCGCAGCGCGGGAAACTTGAGCGACTGCAATCCCTTCAACTTGGCATAGTCTGCCAGCAGCGAGAACATGCCGGGAGCGCCCAACACCACGGTCAACCGATCTTTATCGAGCGCGGCGAGAGCCGCCACCGGGTCAAAGCGCGACGCCAGGTACAAGGTTGAGCCGCTCAGCAGCGCGCCCAACAGAACTATGGAAAGACCGACCGCATGTGACATCGGGAGGACGCCATACAGGCGGTCGTCCGGACTCAGGGCACGGATTCTGGCTGACACCGCAGCGACAAACAACAGGTTCCGGTGCGTCAGCATCACGCCCTTGGGAAGCCCGGTTGTGCCGGACGTATAAATCAGGGCAGCGACGCGTTGCGTGACTTCGGCGTCGATTGGTTCCGGTTTGACGTTCTCGTTCAGCGGCCCGATCGCGATCGGACCCAAACTCGCGACGTCCTGGATGACGGCGCCATGCCGCTTGGCATGTTCGCGCGCGTGCGGCGAAACGCTTGTGGTGTAGATCACACGGCGGGCGCCGCAGTGATCGCGAATCGCATCGACTTCCTGCGCCGAGAGACGCGCACTGACCAGGGCCGGCCAGCCATCCATACTGCCAATCGCTAGCAGAATCGCTACGAATGCCCGGCAGTTTTCGCAGACGACCATTACGCGGTCGCCCGGGCGCACACCGGAATCGACGAGCCACGCCTGAGTCTCAGCTACTAGAAGAGCAAGTTGCTGATACGTCCATGTTCCAGAGGCCTCGACCAAGGCTGGATGATCCGGCAAGCGCTCGGACCAGGGCTTGATGATGTCGCTAATGCGATCAGGAAGTTTCGGCAAAAGCTCAGCAACGCCGTCGCGAATCATCTCCACCATGGCAGGATTGTAGCGAAACGGGTCTACAAAAGCGCGGAACGTTTTCGTGAGGCTTGTGAATCGGCGGTCGCCATAGCCGGAAATGCGGTCACGTCTGCTCTCTTCGTCACCACATACTGCAGCCAGTTCCGGTAGATCGTTTCGGCCGAGGACCGCCAGCTGTTCTGCAAACCGCCCACCACGGCAGCTTCCGGAAAGCCTTCCATCCGTTCTTCCCGCCGATCGGGCAAAACAGCATCTCGAAAATCAGTGAGAAGCGTCGTGGCCGCGGCATCGAAATAACCCCTCGGCATGGTGGGATACGTCTCCCGTTCCTTCCGAAGAAATCGCTTGATGTCTCGACGGTATTCTTTCAGCAAAGTCTGAGCTCCATACTCCGGATGCCCTTGGAAATGGACGAACAGGCTCCGCTTTTTCGTTTTCACGAACGAGTCCACGCCACCTTCGGCCGATTGCGTCAGCACAATGTAACCGCTGGCGGTGAGTGCGTCCGCCTGAACCTCGTTCCAACGCGAATGCGGGAACCTTACTTTTTCTGATGTGCCTGCCGTCAGCGCGTGGTTGGCAACCTTCGTGAAGTCAAAAACACCGAATTGTTTATCGCTGAGCGGGTGGCGGCCGATGCCATCGCTGTGCAGCACGCCGGCATGCGCGGCCAGGCACGAAAGCACGGTTGACGCGGTGTTTCGTTCCGCCCAGTCGAGAACCTGCGTCAAGACGGGCCAATACGGCTCGTCCCGCAAGTCAGGACTGCGGGGCTCCGTGCCCGTCATGATGACCCCGTCGAAGCGGCTGTTCCAGAGGTCGTCGAGCGAGAAGTAGAAACTGTTCAGATGCCGCTGTCCGCGATCGGTTCTTGGAATTCCGGTCAGCGAGTAAAGCTTGATGATTACCGGCACGTCGCCTGATGCGATGTCCAGCAGTTCAAAGAACTGTAACTCAGTGTCTTCGAGAGCGGTGTCGGGCATGTTGTTGACGAGTGCGACGGTGACGCACTCATCCGGCCTCGGATGACTGCCCATCGAAACTACCGGACGTGAAATGCCTTGTTCGGCCCAACGACTCGGAACTCGCCCGCCGTCGATGATCAACGGCATGTCACGCCTCCTGCCCCAACGCGTGCTTCGCGGTCAGCAATTCCGGTTTCGACGCCTGCTCCAGCGCTTGACCGAGATCGTCGAGAATATCGTCGATGTGCTCAATGCCCACACTCAGGCGAATCATCTCCGGGGTTACGCCAACCTTGGCTTGTTCTTCCGGAGTCAACTGCCGATGCGTTGTTGACGCAGGGTGGCACGACAGAGACTTCGCGTCGCCCATGTTCACCATGCGCTTGAACAGTTTGAAGGCGTTGAAAGTCTTGCGGCCGCCCTCGTAGCCGCCCTTCACACCGAAAGTCAGCAGCGAGCAAAAGCTGTTTCCTAAATAGCGGTGCGCCATCGGATACAGCGGATTGTCCGGAAAGCCGGCATAATTTACCCACTCGACCATGGGATGCGCTCGCAGAAACTCCGCGACCTTGCGAGCGTTCTCCACGTGACGCTCCATGCGCAGCGCCAGCGTCTGGATTCCCTGCAGGAATAAAAAGCCGTTGAATGGCGATAGCGTGGCCCCGGTATTTCTCTGACAGACGGTTCGGCAACGCGCCACGAACGCGGAGTCGCCGAAATGATCCACGTAGACGACGCCGTGATAGGCGATCTCCGGCCGGTTTAACATATAAAACTTCTCCGGATATTGCCGCCAGGGAAACTTGCCCCCGTCCACAATCATCCCGCCAATACTGGTGCCGCCACCTCCGATGAATTTCGTCATCGAGTGCAGCACGACGTCTGCGCCGTATTCGATGGGCCGCAACAGGATTGGTGTAGCCACAGTGTTGTCGACCACGAGCGGAACACCGTGTTTGTGCGCGACGCGTGCCAGGCCTTCGATGTCGGCAACGTTGCCTGCGGGGTTGCCGATACTCTCGCAATAGACAGCTCGCGTGTTTTCGTCGATCAGCGCGTCCACTTCATCCGGGCTGTCGGTCTTCGAAAATTTTGTGGTGATCCCGCGCTTGGGGAAGATGTGAGCCAGCAGGGTGTACGTCGCCCCGTAGAGTTGGGGAATCGACACAATATTGTTCCCGGCCTCGGCGATGTTGATCAGCGCATACTCGATTGCAGCCATCCCCGAACTCACGCTGAGCCCATCGACACCGCCCTCCAAAGCAGCAACCCGTTTTTCGAGTACTGCGTTGGTAGGGTTGCCGATGCGGGTGTAGATATTTCCTTCAACTTCCAAATTGAAGAGAGCAGCGCCATGTTCGGCGCTGTCGAACTCAAACGCGACGGTCTGGTAAATGGGTACGGCCACGGCCTTGGTCGTGGGATCGCCGTCGTACCCTGCGTGGATGGCAATCGTTTCTCTTTTCATGTCTTCCAGTTTAAAGCTGCGAACCGAAGCCTGTTGAGCGGCATCGACCACTCCCCGGTTCATTTCGCCGTCGTTGCAACGCTGCGAACCGGAACCGATGTCGTTGATCCCGAAAGCGCCTTAGTCAGAGCGCTAGTAATCGTGCGCGCGGCGAAGCCGGCGCCAAACGCGAACCGCATGACCGGCCCGAAGCTGTTTGCAGCGGCAACGCCGCCGAAGTAAAGACCTGGCACCGACGATTCGAAACTCGATCCAAGCACCGGAGCTCGATTGAGAGTCTTTACCTTCGAACGAATTTCTGGATTGAGAAATTTTAAGCGCTCCAGATCCGTTTTGTAACCCGTCGCCGCAATTAGGTGCTCGGTCACAATTTCGCGCTCCGTGCCATCGGCAGCCCGAATCCTCAGATGCACTCGGCCATTCTGAACCTCGGCGCTTTGTGGCGTGCATCCCAGATGCAACGGCATCTTCCCGATCACCTTGTCTCGAATGAACCATCCCCCTGAAGGGCCAAGCGCCCTCCGCACAATCTTCAGCCGAACACTTTCCGGCAGGTAATGAAATGCTGCCGGAGCGTCGGCATAGAATCGAGAACGCATTCCGGGGCCAAGCCCCGACTGCGGATGCCTGATCTGCTGCCACCACGTGCGCGCCTTGCCCGTGGGCTGGCTATGGAAATGCAATTCAGGCGCGCGAGCGACAAGCTGAACATCCGCCCCAGCTTCGCGTAGCAAACCCGCCAAATCCAGCGCGGAAGCTCCACCGCCGATTACCACCACGCTGCGGCCTCGGAAAGGTGCAACCTCGCGATGGCGAGCGCTGTGGGAGAAGAACTCCGCCGGAAGATGTGCCAGGTTCTCCGGGACATACTCGAAGTGCGTAATTCCAACCGCCAGCACAACCTTGCGGGCTTGAAACGTTTCGCCATCCTCCAAACGCACGAGGAATCCGCCGGGCGCTCGATCCACGCCGACTACCAGCTTGTCTTCGAGTTCTGGCACCATACGATCGCGGAAGGCGAGCCCGTACGCGCCGAATGTCTCAAGCTTCACCGGTACACCGGTATCCGCGTACTCGATGCCGCGCTCGGCACAAAACTGCCGCAGGGTAAACGCCTTCTCCGGATCGTAAATGTCGGAAGCGAAGCCATCCGACTTGAGCATCATGCCCTTGGGCATGTGGTTGAGCCAGCTGTCCATGGGACGGCCGAAAATACGGAATGGAATTCCCTGACGCCGAAAATGCGCGGCAATTGAGAGTCCGTAAGGACCCGCTCCAACAATCACAGTCTCTAGCATGTCGTAAGAAGACTCCTGGTGAAGGTTCGTTAGTGGCCAAAAACAAACTACGGAAACGCGGGGGAATGCGAGGGGATTTTTAAGGGGGATTAAGGTTTAATTGTAACACAGGCAACGGTCGTTTCCTATCGTCCTAAAGTCCAATAACGGCAATGTTGTGAATAACATACGCGAAATTGAATGGGTGAAGCTAGCGCTTCTTGAGCAGGCACACGCCCGTCCAAGGATAGTTCCCCGGCGTGCCCTTCGGCTCGGGCAGAAGGGAAAGCAGTTCGGCGGGCGCGCGTTTGAACTGCGCAGCTGTTTTCAGCATTCCCTGCACATCCTTCGGCTCCCATCCATGCGGCGCAAAAAAGTTGACGCCTTCCGGCGGACCGAACTTGAAAGCGGCGCCCGCCTGGCTGAGGTCTTTACCGGTCGTGCGCTGCATCAACCTGAGTTGTCCGGGCGAAGCCAGATCGATCACCCAGCTAAGGAAGTGCGAAGCCGCTGCCAGATCCCGGGCGAGGGAGGCGACTTCTTCCGCGGTGAAATAGATCAGGAGCCCTTCGCTTGCCACCGCAATCCTGGTTGCTCTGCCATTCAGCTCTCCGAAAAACTTCCGCCGCGCCGGGCCGTCTGCAAGATCGAGGCTGACTCGCTCCAACTGGCATTTCGGTTTCTCATTGGCAAGAATTTCTTCCTTGTACGAAATGATCTCAGGCAGATCCACCTCGACCCACAGCAAGCTGGGAGGAACGTCCATGCGGTAGGGGCGCGCATCCAGTCCCGCCGCCAGGTTGATCACCATGTCCGCGCCGTTCTGGATCTCGCGTGCGATGAACTGATCGAACAGATAGGTGCGCGCCATCCATGCCCACTCGTGCTTATTTCCCTCGGCCAGAGTATTGGCGATGTGGAATCCCAGTTCGCCGGCCAATCGCTCGGCGAATGGGTCGCGGAACAGCGCATCGGGCCGCTGAGTTTCGCGGGCGCGAAAATACGCCACCCAGCGGGCAGTGTCAGAGATGTTGCGAACGGTGGAACCCGGGTTACTCATAATTTGTGGAATAAAGGACCATCTAGAGACGGTTCGCCGTTGGCCGAGGATGGCCCGCCCAAAGTTCCGCCTTTGCCAACACTGCCTGGACAGCGGCAAGCCTAAGTGCCAATGCACCTAAGGCGGTCCCGAGCGTATTGGTAATGAGATCGGTCATGCCGGAGTGGCGGGTGGGGAGAAACGCCTGCAAGACCTCGATGGTCATGCTGACAGCGAATCCAAAGGCCATGGTGGCCGCGATGGGATGATCGAACCTTCCCTGCCGCGAGAAATATGCATAGAAACAAAAGCCGAATGGAATGAACCCGGCCACATTGATGACAAGGTCTAACCAGTAACTCCAGCTCTGATGAAATTCGTCCCAGGGCCGTTTTAGAAATTCTGCCTGTAATATGAAGAAGCGTTCGGGAATGAGCAGGTCCGTGGCCGCGTCCAGGTGGTTGTGAACGATGTTGCCAGCGCCCTCGTCGAACAGATAGAGGGCGACGGCCGCCGCGGCAAGCTTCGACTGCCGGCGGTTCGTCCAGTCAGCATAGTGTTCTGAGACTTCGCCGGCTGTCAGGTCGCGGTCGTAGATGGCAAGCCCTCGTAGCGTCCCCGTCCAGTCATCGGTGGTTACGGGAGAGTTTCCGAGAATGAGCTGACCGGTCAGATTCGTAGCGGAGAGACTAAAGTCTGCGAACGTCTTTACCAGCACGCCATCCGCATAGATCGTTGTTCCTGCGCGGTTTGCGCTGATCGATAGCAGCACGGGCTTTTGCCGGCCGAACAAGTCGTCAGCACGGATTCGCACTCTCTGAGTCGGGTGCGGCTGGTCTGGGCTAGTGCGCTGGAGCACCAGATCGCCGCTTGCGGATTGACGCATGAGGAACGGGGTGACTCGCCTGTCCCTACGGTAAAATGCGAGAATCGCGCCCGGGGCGTGCACCCACTTCGGTTGGAGCCATATCTCAACGCTGCAAGGAGGATCCACCTCTGAGGAGCGGTCCGGGAATGAGCCGGCGCTGACAACGCTGCCGTAATTGCTGAACAGAAAGCCGTTCCCGCGGCTCAACCAACGAACCCCATTTCTTGGAGAATGAAACGGCCAGAGTCCCGCAGCCAGGATGCCGAGTAGAACGCAACCACAGATTGCCCGGAGGAGCATCGTTACTCAGCCAGCACCATCAGGCTGTATCCGCCAAGCACGCGCACCGTCAAATCCGGTAAAACGGCATAAGAAAGCTGCCTGGGAATCCGCACGATTTTCTGGACGAATAGGTCTCCCAGTTCGATGCACCGCGGAGTGTAGAAATAGTCGACGATGGTGTATCCGACGTCAGTCAGGGTGCGTAACGCTGTCTCCTTCGTGAAATAGTGGAGATGCGCGTGATTGTCCCGGCGACGAATAAGGCCGTTCTTGCGCAAGACCGCCTGGACAGAGAGATCCAGGGGAATGTGAAACAGCTTCTGCTTTGCTTTGGACCGAACGATCCTCACCAGGCCCATATAGTCCTCGACGTGCTCAAAGACATCCAGCATCAGCAGCAAGTCGAAGAACGTGTCGCACTCGTCTTTTCGTATGTCGTGCAGGCGGAAGCGAAGGTTATCGTTCCCGCGTTTCGCGGACATGGCGAGCGCAACCGGAGAAACATCGTAACCGCAGCAAACACAATCCGAGGGAAGATGCGGCTGCAGTTCCGCCAGCACCAGGCCCGCACCGCAACCCACGTCACACACGGTTTTCGGTGTCAGATTTTGCTGCTTGAGCATTCGTCGAATTTGTCTCACCTTGAAGGGTGATTCTTCGATATGCCAGGAGGGATTGTTCTTGAGGTAGCTGCCGTCTCGGTAGATCGCACTTTCGGAGTCGATGCTGACCAATTCACCGGGAATGGCAGCCAGTTTTCGTCGCTTGGGGAGAGCACTCATAACCTAGACTCCTTGGTTCAACTCGTTGAGCTGCCTACGCCTCGTGACGTATTCATGGTTCGGTGCAGGGTCCCGGTGTGTTAAGTCCTGGGGACGCCGATTCAGAAGCCTCTCTTGATGGCCAGATACGGGATAAGCGCGGCTTCCGCCAGGCCCGGGAGAGGGTCATTCGCGCTGAACACCGCTTCCGCATTACAGTTTTTCAGCGAACGAAGATAGCTTGCAAACCCGGTATCCCCGCTGAGAATCGCAACTACTGCAGCGGGAAGATCGGTGGTGGTGCGTACCCATGCCATTCCCGGCTTGCCCTTGCACTCCGTTACCGGCATTCCGAGCTGATCGGCGTACAGCATGTGACTGAAATCCACACCTGCGCAAAGACCAAGACTGTGATATCCCCAGGTACGCGCATTCACATCGAGGAGCTTGTACTGCCCATCCCTTGGGTCAAGCTTATATTCCAGCTCGACCAAACCGTAATAGTCGATCTCGCGCAAAAAGCGCTCGGAGAGTTCCTCAAGAACCGGCACATCAACCGACTCAACATAAGTGCTGGCACGCCCAAATTCAAGCGGATGCTGACGCCGGCGCCGGGCAACCATTTTCCCTACCGCATGCCCACGACGGAAAAATGCGCAATACGAGAATTGCTGAGTTCCGCCGCCTGGAATCAGCTCCTGCACCATGATCTCTCCGTGACCGGCCAACTCCGATGCCTTTCGGAACAGAGTCCTTAGTTCTGAGTGGCTGTTCGCACGCCACGCCTTCGCTTTCGTGGCGTAAAAGAAATGTTCTTTGATCGCTGGCTTGATGACAAAGGGAGGTGTAACGCCGTCGAGTTCCGATAGTTGATCGATACTCTGAGGATAACGTGTGACCGGCGTCGGGATATCCAGATCGGTCGCGAGCCGGTAGGTGTTGCGTTTGTCCCAGGCCCAGCGCACGCTGCTCCATTCCGGCGTTGGCACTCGAAACATCTCTCCCAATTCAGCGCGGTTCCGCGAAAAACCTGCGACCAACTCCTCCCGTGTGGGATAGAGAACCCAACCGTGGAGGTTCAGACGCTTCCCGATTTCGAGCAGGCTTACTACCGCGGCGCGTTCTTGCCGCAGATTCGCAACCTTCACGAACTTCGTGGAATAACGGGAATATCGCGAGATGGAAAGTTCGTCATCCACCACGCACACGGGTACGCCTTGACGGCCGAGGCTACGCACAATTCCCAGCCCCTGGTAGTCGCCGCCGACCACCACGGCCCCTACCGTCGGGTTCACGGGGTGTACCGTGCCCGGCCTTGGGACACATTCTCTCACCGTACTCATGCCGTTCCGTTGCTTCCGCTTCTCCGAGTCACGGAGCGGACTAATTCGTTCGAAGCGAACTCTGCTCCCGAAACGAATCCAAGAAGCGGGCCAAAGCTCCAGGCTGCGGGCTTACCGAGAAAATGCAGTCCCGGAATCGAAGACTCCAGTCCGGGCTTGAGTACGGGATAGCCGTTTACCGTGGTCAGTTGCCCTTTGATCGCTGGAGAAAGGAAAGAATATTTGCCAACATCCACGCGAAAGCCGGTTGCGAGCAAGGCGTGGTCGACCAGCCGGTCGCTGCCGTCGTCAAGCTTTATGAGGAGTTGGCTCCCGGAGATGCCGGCCGAAACGACTTTGCAGCCAAGGGTGATGGGAACATCTTTCAGCCGTGGCATGAGCCAACCTGCTCCGGCTGGCCGAATTGCACGGTATGCAGTTCGATCCTGAAAGACTCGAGGAAACCTTCGAAACACATGCGGCATGGCCACCAATCGGCTTATGCCGGCGGGGCCAACGTCACGCGTGGAATAGAGCATTCTGGAAATCAGGCCCAAGTGATGCAATCTCGCATGCAGCCCTACCCAGTTGAGAGTCTTCGCCCGCGCAATGACCTCGGCCTGAATACCAGCCTCTTTAAACAGAGCGGCCGACTCCAAAGCACTCTGTCCGGCACCGAGGACGGTCACCCGCTGACCCTTGAACTTGCGCAGATCGTTGTGCTCGCTGGTATGCGAAGCCAGCGCAGCAGGGACTTCATCGAACTGGGGGGGGCGGGCGGTGAAAGCGCCGATTCCGGTCGCCACCACAACCCGTCGGGCTGAGAATTCTTCGCCGTCCGCCAGAACAACCTTGAACCCACGTGGATCGAGATCGACGTTGCGGACTTGGCGCCTCTCAAGATTTGGAACCGCTTGTCGTTGATACCAGAGCCCGTAATCCACGAAGCGATCGAGCGGGACAGGCTTGGGAACATGACTGGCGTTTTGGCGGCAGTATGCATCGAGCGTCAGATGTTGCTTGGGATCGGCGATATGCGACGCCATCGGATGCGACCGCAAATACATGCCCGCAGGCATCTGGTTTTGCCAGAAGGCCATCGGCTCGCCAAAAACCCTCGTTTCCACTCCCGCTGCCTGCAAGTATGCCGCAGCGGAAAGTCCATAGGGACCAGCGCCCACGACAGCCACTTGGCAATCCGATGATTTTCCGCTCACGATCTTTGCCCTCACTGACTGGCTACTGCGTGCCGTTGAAGCCAATCAGTAGCCTCTTCGGAAGTGGAGACTTGTCCGGTTAATATGGCCAAAGCGAGATCGCCACTGACGACGGTATTGAAGGGGATTGCGATGGACTTGCCATCGTGTTGACCTTTCATTTTCAACAAGAAAGGCACTCGCGGATCAGACTTGCCATCGAGGGAGTCGGAATTCCGAAACGGGTGATCCGAGGTAACTAGCAGCACCGTGTTATCCCACTCTCCGCTTTCTTCGAGGGCATTCCGCAGATTGGCGATGGTTCGGTTCGTGAGCGCCAATTCGTCAATGTATCCACGCACCAAGTCGTTCTTCCGGGTCAGGGTATGTTTCTTGTTGTCGTAAACGAAGGGCGCATGCGGCCCTGGCAGGTGAGCGAATACGAGGCCCAACCGCTTATCGGTCACCAGACGCCGTGCCTCTTCGTCCATCCTCACATAGTCTTTGGCATGCTGCTGGCTGCTGAGCGACTGGCCAAAGGGAGAAAGGAGCGTGCTTTCCAGGATACTTCTAGGCTGCCTCACCAACTTTTGAAGAAAGGTATCGCCGGTCGTATTCGCCGGAATGGCTCTGGGAACCCAGGAGCACTGCGCAAGACTGGACCCGAACACGCGGCAATAAGGCAAGTACCAACCCAGAACTCCCGCATTGACGCCGATTGCGCGGGCCTTTGAAAAGACGTTTGGTTGCGCTCCCCAAATCGCCGTTTCTCCCGTATCGGCATATCTGATTCGAAATCTGTCGGCGCTTTCCGGCACAGAAGTCTGGACGCGACGGCCGTTGACGTACGATGGCATAGACTCCGGAGTATTGTGCGCTGGCGGCAATGCTTCTTCCGCGAACAGCGTTTCGCTACGGAGCTGGTCGATGGCGTCCAGTCGAAGCGACGGATCACGATCCACAAAAGTCAGCCGGTAGTCCCACTCGTCAAACACGATCCAAACCACGTGCCTATCACCCCGAACGGGAAGGTAGCGCGCCGCTTGTTGGTCTGGAATGAGTGCGAACTTGTGGGTTGCGGCTGCGTAAGCCGCTTCGGAAAATGTCATGACCAGAAACGGCGAACTGCATAAGAGCAGTACGGCGGTAACTTGCACCACGCGCCGGAGAAAACGAACCACGAGTACGAGAATAAGGCATCCGAGTGTGGCCGCTAGGATGCGCGAGGCCTTGTCGTGCGGCAAACCCTCGACAACAGTGAAGAAGCTCACCAACTCAGGAGGCATGGGGTGGTGCGCTCCGAAGATCCTCCCCGCTGCGGCCGCATGCATGACCACGGTTTGTACTGCGAAGCCGGGTCCCGCCACCGCTACCATGACAAAGATAAACTGGCACAGGCTGAATAACTTCCCCCGCACATGGCGTCGTACAAACAGCACGAGCGCCCACAACGCAACCCCGATCAAGGAAACACCGAGCATAGCAGCGATGTAATCACTCGCTTTGAAAGGGCCCTTAAGGTAGAAGCAGTCCGCGGGGGCAAGAGTGAGTAATTCCGACCAAACCCGAAAATAGGAAAGATTCACCAGAGAAAGGACTATTACCAAATCTTTGAAGCGGCTGCCCGTCCCAATGCTCACGGGCGAGGGCAACCGTGCGGGCGGGCGGGCCGCCACCGTCTCTGTGAAATCACTTAACGTCGAATCCGTAATCGTTGTCATTTCACTTCCATCAGGTACAGTACGCGTTCATTGCTCAGCACCGTGCGCCGGACGGGCAGGAAGTAACTCTCGAAGCAGGCGGCAAACTGCCGTTCATTCAATCCGTCATAGAGCGCATTGCGGCCATTGCTCAATTCCTGGAATTTTCCGTCATTGGGGCCAACCCATTCGACCAGCAACCAGCGACGCGTCATTTCGCGAATTAACTTAGCGATGTGTTCCATCGGAATCTGATCCCGAACCAGCAGATGGTGGAGGATTGCCAGCATCATCACAAAATCGAAACGCCCGCGGGCTCGATCAAGCAGGGAAAGAGTCTCGGCGTTATTCCATCCTGCAGCCGGCGTTGGCCGGGCAAAGTCGGCGACCAGCGGCAGAACATCAGCCTGCGCGTCCTGGATGCCCCTCCAGGCAGACTCCGTAGCCGACATATCCGAATCCCAAGCCACTACTCGGGCTCCAGTCTCACTCGCGAGTCGCGAAAAGAAGCCCGTATTGGCTCCGATATCCAACACGTGTTTTGGCTGCGCCAGCGACAAAGCCTCCCGGACAAAATCGGTCTTACGTCTCGAGTCTTCGGCCGAATAGTGGGTAATAGTCTGCCGATAGCTGCTCCAGCGTGATTTTCCGGGTGTACGCGCCAAGCCTTGGAGAGCGCCTCGCAGCGAACGCAACGTGTGCTTCAGAATCGCCTGAGCGACTGGCGCTGGGCGATGCATAACACCGGGCTGGCGAGTTCCGGTTCGATTGCCCAGCAATACCGGCAAGGTAACCAGCGAGCGCCACGGCCTCTCCATTCGTTGAAGAACGCCAAGCACCGGATACAGTTCCTCAGGTTCGTAGCCGTCGCGACGAGTGAGGGTTGACGAGAGAGGCCATCCCAGTCCCCGGAGCGCCGCCAGCGGAAGCAGAAACGTTCTTACGAACTGGCCGTAAGCATTCCAGAGGGCATTTTCGGGATTGTGGCGTTCTACCGATAGGACGTCTACAAATATCGGGCGCGGTCCGTCAAACAGAATGTTTGACGGGGCGGCATCCTTCAAGATCCACCCAGCGCCAATCAAATCCTCGCACAGATCGAGCGTCAACTCAGCCGCGGCGCTCAATTGAGCCGCTGTCCATTCCCAAACATAGGAGGGGAAAAAAATTCGTGGGTGCGCCAATCTCAGGCAGGAACCCAGCTTCGACTCTTCCAGCACTTCGGATGCAATCAATCGCCCCTGCGCGGTCCATTGCTTTGCGATATCTGAGCATAGGAAGGCCCGCGTATCGTCGACGAATTCGCTTTTAACGATTCTTAGTCCGCGATCTTCTTCCAACACAAAACAGCCAGCTGGATCGCGAAAGGAGCTCTGCGTGCGTAGTACTCCGGATGTCATGACTGGTTACGCTTGAGATCCACCCCGGATTGCTCCGGACGAGAGAGTTCGACGGCGTTGGCTTGCAGATCCACGGTTTCCATTTTGCTGGGCCTGGCACCTAGAATTGTTTTTAACTTGTGGCGGACATAAAATAGCCAGCCAGCCAGCGAAGCTCCCAACATTTGGAAGGTGAGGAGCCCCGACCCGGGATCCACATAAGCCCGCGCTGGAGCCTCGGTCATTAGTAACAGAGAGGCAAGCAGCCCCATGTTGAGAAGTCCCAGCAGTCCCGCCCTCTGCCATGCAATGGACCTTGCTCGCTGATTTGTCGGAGCCCTGAGCCTCTTCAAAGCGGCCGGAAAGGGCCGATTCGCCCTGATCGACGCACAATCCTGTTTCTCGTTTACTGCCTTACCCATGAACATACCTCTCCCTCTTCAACGACCAGAACAGCGTTTTGAACATTGATGAAAATCCACGGAATTGCAAATCTAAAGTTGCTTTTGAATTAGCCGGCGTGCCGGTAGAAGAGATTTCCGGCGATTCTCAGGGCGAAAGTGGGTGTAAATGGAACCACTCGACGAAGGATGGCCATCTGCCGCTCACTTAAGTGAGGCGCCGGCCGTTTCGGATAAGTCCAGTAACTTAGCTCAGTACGAACCGTCCCCCAGCGTTTCTTAAATGATATGAGTCCCAGATTGTGAGCGTCGGAGCGCCCCATTTCAAATTCCTCACATCCCCTTTCTTTGGCGTCCTGTATGGCGTTCCAGAACAAGAAAGGCACGCCCCCCCACTTATGGAAGCGCGCATCGCTGCAACCATACTTGTAAACCATCGATTTCTTGTGGTTGAGCGTAAGGATGCTGGCAACCGGCATATCATCCTTGGCCGCAAGGCGAATCTTCAGATCGTTACCGAATGCGGTAATCAACTCGCGAAACCAGGAAAGGGGTTGTGAAGGCAGACCCTGCCGCCGCCGCGTGATCAACAATAATCCATAAAACTTTTGCAGCAGAGTCTCCGAGGTTCCTTCCTCGTAACGTAATCGCTCGCGTTCTGCCCGTCGAATCTTCCTTTGGACGCAGTCTTTGTGAAAGCTGCGAAACAATTCTTGCGCGTTCCTCCCCAGGTCCAAACGATGAAGGCTGTAGGTAGCATTCTTGGTGAATCCACTCTGATTTCCCGGCCAACTACGGGTCGTCCTGATCTCGATGTACTTCCATTCGCCGGAATCCACGAACTTCCTCATGCGGAGCAGGAGATCGTCCATTTCAGACGAACTGCTCACCAGCGGTTCGCAATGATCGGCGAAGGGCAATGATACGAATCGCTTACCAGTCAGCCAGCTGTTAACACGACAGAAGACGAGGCCATTCGTGAGCGCCGAACCGGGTGCAGAGGTCGTTATAACCAGCGGATCGTAACCGTAGGTGGTCTGTAACGCCCGGAGCCAGCTTGTGCCGTGGAAGACGGAAGCTCGGCGATCACTACCGACGAGGGCTTCCCACCGCGGATCAAGTAAAGGATCGAGTTCGTAGACCGTCGCGCGAAGGTTGGCTGTCGCCGAAGGTGGACGACTTGAGGCTGAGCCGGCGGTGGCCGCTGCAGTGCCAGAAATCATTCCGTCACACATCCTCGATCGTCGTACCGCATACGCATTCCAGTTCTCGAACCGCGCCGCAAGCTGTCTGCGATTTCGAGCGCGGATATTCTTACGAAAGAAGTCGCCGGGAATCAGACGGAGTTTCGGCCTACTTCAGCTGGCGTGGAACTGAACGTATAAGAAATTTTTCCGTCTTTTTCACTGGCATACGCTATCTGTGCCCGGTCGCTACCGTGGCCCTCAATATGCCAACCGAGGTCGTCCTTGATTAGTCTCATTTCCGCCCGTTGCCGCCACCATCGATCGACCTCTCCGGGCATCGCAATCCAAATTCCCCGCCGTCTCTTCAAATCGGCCAGGTATGCAACCAAAGCCTCGTAAACAGCCTGCTCCTGGGAACCGCCAACGTAGTCGGGATGCACAATGAGGCTGATCAAACCGTGTTTATCCATGATTAGATCGATCTGCTTCTTCCACAGATCGATGGAGTAGTCATTTAAAATATTGAACAGCGTATAGTCCTGCGTGGTGGTCACGGGCAACTCCAGAATCTTCCCCACAAAGTACGGCATGACGGTACAGCACCCTCCCCGTTGGGGGTCCAGGTGCGCTACATTGGGCACCGACATGTCGTAAGAGAAATCCAATGCATCGAACCATTCCTGCCTCCGATAAAGGACCGCGGCGCGGAATCCGGAGGCGCCAAATCGCTTCCTGTGGGCATTGATCTTGACGGCCCGGCGGAGAAACTGGTTCTTGTCCCGGAACAGTTGCCCGTCGTGATTCAGATCGTGCACCACGACTTCAAAGCCCCGTCGCCGAATGGAATCCAAAAACTCGTCGGTCACTTCGTAGCGGTGTTCGGGAATTATCTGAAATGATGCTTTTATGCCGAACGCGTCCTCGACGTCCATAAGATAACGGCACGCACGAACGCCCACTGCAGTTTCCACATCGTGGGTCATGATGGCGCAGCTGGTGGCGCCTTCCGGCCAAAACCAAATGAACGGAATTTCCTCTACCCGCTGCGCCTTGAGGCACAGCAGCATGGTTCGCTCGAACACCTGATCAACGGTCCTATCCACGGGCCAGTGCGGGAACGGCAGGCGCTCCCAATCTTTGAGGCGCCATTTTTGCATGCGCTTTCGAATGGGCACGGAAAGCAGCGGACGGATCAGGTAGTATGCCCTGGCCATCATCCGGGTTGCTGCTGAGCTACCCCCTCGCGAATAAGACTCCGAACGGAGGTTGTCGACCACTTGCTTCAAATTGAAGGGCAGGGACACTGCGTTTCCTTCGATCGTGACGTCGGGGAGCAGATCGGGGCACATCCCTGTCGGAGAATCAGCCGGAGCTTCGCCAGCACATCTCCCGTAGCAGGTTGCGCCGGAACCGTAATCGAAGTAGCCGTCTTTTTCAGAAAGCGGCCCTCTCAGGCTGAGCTGTACATAGCTCTCAGGGCACCGGTAGTATTGGACCAGGGACTCATTTGCCTGAATTTCATCCCGCCGGTTTGGCAGACGTTTCTCGGGGCAGGGGGTCCGCTTGCTGAAAGCTCTCTGATAAGCCGCCAGCAGATTCTGCACCGAGTATTCCCAGGCCAGCTCTTTTTCAACCCGCTTGCGCCCGAATTCGCCCATCTTTTTTCTTTCATCAGGATGGTCAATCAGCCAAACAATCTTGGCGGCAAAATCGGCTACCTGGTTCCGAGTATCGGCGTATAAGGCCGCGTCCTGGGCGCTGAATCTCCCTTCACGCAAATCGAACTGAACGATGGGTTTGCCCAAAGCCATATATTCCATGATCTTGATCATCGTTGAAATATCGTTCATCTCGCAGGGCTTGTCGGGATTGACGCAAACATCGGCCGTGGAAAGAGTTTCCATCAGTTGTTGGTCGGAAACTCTTCCAGTGAAGTTGACCATGTCCTCGAGACCCTTTTCCTGCAACATCTTGCGAAGCCCGGGCAATCCGGGGCCCCCTCCGATACAGGTAAAGTGAATGTCTCTCCGCCCCAGGGTCTTGATGCGCAAGGCGGCCTCTAGAAGAATGTCGAGGCCCTCCTGGGTGCTCATATTTCCGACGTACCCAACGAGGTAAGGCTTGCCGAACTTCAGAGCTGAATTAGGGGGCACGGCTCGAAAGGTCTCCAAGTCGGGTCCGTTGCGAACGATGAAGACGTCCTCTGGAGCGATGCACCCTCTGGTGACGGCGAGACCAGCGTAGCTCGCATTGGTAGCCATGACTACGTCACTGAAGCGGTAGGTTAGGCTCTCTAGCAAGACCTGCGCTTTGTAGAAGGCCCCCTCTACACCGTATTTTGAGATGTAAAGCTCCGGATTCGCGTCATGGTGGTCGAAGATGTACTTAACCCCGAAAAGCTTGAAAGGCAGCGCGACCAAGAAAATATCGTCGGGAGGATTACACCCCTGAATGACATGAAAGCCGCGCCGCAAAAAGATCCACCAGGCATACCAGAACTGCCAAAACAGTGCCGAGCCATACTCCCAGAGATACCCGAGAGGACTATCGCCCTCCTGGCCCATAGGATGCCGGTATATGTGGATTCCGTCGATCGTCTCGTATCCCCGCTCACACCCCTTGGCCCGGGGACACAACACGGTGACATCATAACCGGCCTCGCGAAGTGAAAGGGCTTCCTTAAATACCCTCGTATCGAAAGGGACGGGTTGGTTCTCAACGATAATGAGTACTTTTTTCTTCACCAGGCAAATCTCTTTCACTTGCACGAATTAATCGAGTCTCACGGGAACAACCGAACCGTAACGATTTTCCTTGGGGCTATAAGCGCTGGGCCTTCGCTCACCAACAAATGCCTTCATATGTGCCATTCTTGCTCCGTCCGTCGATGATTCGCACAAAATCAACGAGGTATTGGCCATCACGAAGCCGCTCCGGTACCGTCACAAAATCCGGATCCTTGTTGCCAATCACGACCGTCTGAGAGTGATTCAACACCGCGTCGATGTCGGCGACCATTAGTTTGGATATGTGCGGTATGTGGTTGAGGATGAAGTCTCGATTGGCGCCAACCAACTTGGCAATGTTCACGTTTCTGTCGTAGATGCGCAAATCGTACCCCTTCCCGAGCAGCCGTTCGATGATTTCGATCAAAGGGCTTTCTCGCAGATCGTCCGTTCCCGCCTTGAAACTGAAGCCCAAAACACCCACTCGTGTGTGCCCCTTCTCAGTAATGAGTTGCAGGCCGCGAGCGATCTGCATTTCGTTGCTGGGCAGGATGGCGCTGAGAATGGGCAACTGCAAATCGCGCAATTTGGCCTGATAGGACAGGGCGCGAAGATCCTTCGGTAAACACGAGCCGCCGAACGCAAAGCCAGGCATAAGGTAAGCGGGAGAAATATTCAACTTTCGATCCTGGCAGAAAATCTTCATCACTTCGTGCGCATCGACGTCCACAGCCTTGCAGAAATTGCCGATCTCGTTGGCAAATCCGATCTTGAGCGCATGCCAAGTGTTATCCACGTACTTGATCATCTCGGCTGTTGCTAAATCCGTCCTGATCAGCGGTGCGTCGAGCTTGTCGTAAAGTTGAGCCAGCGTGTCTCCGCTTGCCTGATCCAGCTCACCGATCACCGTTTTCGGGGGAGAGCGAAAGTCTTTTACCGCCGAGCCTTCGCGCAGGAATTCGGGATTGCTGCAGACTCCAAAGTCAACTCCGGCCTTCTTCTTGGAGAACTCCTCCAAGGTGGGAATCACGATGTTGTGCATCGTGCCCGGCAAGATAGTACTGCGGATGACAACCGTGTGATGCGCGGTCTTGGTCTTAACCGCCTCGCCGATCTGCTCGCAAATCCTGCGGATATAGCGCAAATCAAGATTGCCGTTGGCTTGACTTGGGGTCCCGACGCAAACGAAGGATAGCTCTGTTTCGTGGATCGCCTGCGCAGAATCGCTAGTGGCGCGCAGGCGCCCGGCAGTGACCGCCGATGCAATAACCTCGGCGATGTGGGCTTCAACAATGGGAGAGCGCCCGTGATTAATGAGCTCAGCCTTAGTGTGCACCGGGTCGACACCGACGACTTCGTGTCCGTCACTGGCCAGGCATCCGGCTGATACCGTGCCCACATAACCCAAACCGAAGATACTGATTTTCAAGACGCGTTCCTTTCCCGGGCGCAAATTGTTTCGATCGGCGCCGCCTAAAGCGGCAAGAGGTGATGACGTCGATAAACGGTTCGCCTAGTGGTGCATGCCGGGGTTTTCTGGGGAGCGCAGCTGCGCTTCCTGGCGACAGCCCGCAAAACGACTGTCAATGACACGCTCGTACACTTTCACAATCGCGGCCACCACCCGACTCTGGTCATACCGCAGCATAGGCAAGCGGCCGTCGAACGACTTCCCCGTAGACCTGCTGAGCGCACGCCTCAGACCTTGCGCCAGAGATGCTGCGTCGTCTCCGCAAATCTCGCACCCGTCAATTCCATCCATGATCTCACGGACATCGCCAACATCCGTCGACACGACCGGAACGTTGCAAGCAAGAGCTTCCTTGACCGAAGTAGGGGAACCCTCGGACTGCGAACACAAGACCATGACGTCGGCCGCGCTGTAATACCAGGGCATGTCTTCGTTTCGTTTTCCGGAAACCGTAACGATCTGCGTATCCGGATCGCAGAGCCTGTCAACCGCGGCGCGAGCCAGTTCATACCGTTTGATCTTTCGCAGCGGGTCAAATGGAAAGAGCACCACTTTCCCTCGTACCGGAAGTCCGAGGCGAATCCGGGCTGCCGTGCGATCAAGCGGCTTGAAAACGTCCAGGTCGATGCCGCAAGGAATAATTTCTCCGGTGATTCGGGCGGAGATACCTTTCGACACGACGATGACCGCGTCCGCAAAAGAGCACACTGCCTTACTAATCAAAGGTTGGATGTGGCCCATCAGGGCATCGCTGCCGTGGAGCGTTATGACGAGCGGTGTGTTATAGCGAAAGAGCGCCGGAAATCCCGACAGCCCATAATGTGCATGAACCACATCGTATGCCACGGCTCGGGTCCGAGTGAACAGTTCGATCGCCGAAGTGAGATACTTTACGCGTGATTTGCTACTGTGAATGTGAAGAATGTCGATTTGGTGGCCGGCCTTGCGCAGATGTTCCGCTTGTTGGCGCACAAATGCGCCCGACGCCGGATTGTCATCGTCCGGGTACATATTAGTGACAAAAAGTACCTTCAGCAGACCCGGAGTTCCAAGGGTTCGATGTTCCACCATTACGCTTCCATTTGCGTTGCTTGGGGCTGATGGTCCTAACACTTGTACGCTATACATCCTTCAACGAAACTTGCGAGTCTCTTTCCCGGATACCACGGCCATTTGAATGTCGAATCGCATGTTCGTAGATATCGACTGTCTTTTCCACCATCGTCTCAAGCGAGAAGGATTCCTCGATGTGTTTCTTGCCCGCTAGACCCATTCTTCGAGCCTTGTCGGGATGATCCAGCAAATACGCGATCCTGTCCGCGAGCGCGGCCGGATCTTGAGGTGGCACAAGGAAACCTGTCTTTCCCTCTAGAATCAGTTCCTTCGACCCATTGCAGTCGGTGGCGACGACGGGTTTTGCCAGTACCATATATTCCATGATGGAGTTCGAGATGCCTTCCGTGAAAGTGGCGAGAACGCCTACGGAAAAAGAACTCGCCACCTTTTCGACATCTTTGCGCCGGCCAAGAAACTGAACGCGGTCGCCTGCGTCCGCCACGAGCGCTTTCATCGCATCGAGGGTCTCGCCGTCTCCCACCGTCAGAAACGTCACGTTCGGCCTGCTTGCCAGTAAGCGGCGTGCGGCTAAGAAGAACGTCTTGAAATCCTTGTCCGGCCTGAATTCTGCGATCATTCCAACCTGGTCGTGGCCGCGTCCGTTCCCGTTGGATGAAGCGTCGCCTTGATTCTCGAGACCCTGGACACGCGACAGGTCAAAGCCGTTGTGAATGACGAAGTCAGTTGTAGAATCCGGCGAAAAGCCCCGGCTCTGAAGACCCGCCATCGAGTTTGCAATGCGAAAGTCCGACCATGCCAGAAGCGTTCGTTCGACTTTCCAGCGAAGCGAAGAATTCTGAAAGGCATTGCGAATCGAGCCGTTGATGATGGGTATGCCGAGCACTTTAGCAACGGGCAACGCGTAGGCCGAACTCATCATGCTGTTGGTATGAATGACGTCGGGCTTGAACTCTCTGACCAAGCGGTAAAACTCGGGAATGACGAGAGGATCCCACCTTATTTTGCGGAACAAATATTTCAGCGGAATCGACAGCGCTTTTACATCAGGCTCGTAGAATTCCCCGCGGTCCATGCATACGAGCAGCACCTTTATGTCTCGCTGCTTCAAGCCTTTCAGCAACTCGACGAGCTGACGCTCCTTGCCGCCTAGCCGAAGACTGTCTGTATAGTAAAGGACCTTCATGATCTAATTCGAGCTGTTCTTTTCTCAACGCCACTTGCGCGACGAGCGCGATGTCCGTTCTCGAACGGTTTAACTTGATCTTAGAACGAAAGGGTGATCGTTTGAGTCACCGCCGGCAAGTTTAGGATTAGCGCGTCATTCTTTCTTCCCCACGCCGCATCTGGCGCGATTTCCAGGGAGGTAGAGCCGATTTGTCGCTGAATGCGCTTCGGCCTCGTTTTGGCGGGCACAACCAACGTGACCTCTGGCGTACCGTACTTGTCGGTATTCAATGAACTTTGGATCTGAATCGTTCTTTGGTCCCTCTCCAAGCTTGACTGAAGGCGGACGCACTCTCTGGCTTCGCAGTATGAGGCCAAATCGCCCATGGTTGCGACCCAGACGTTTCCTGCTTCCCGTTGACGTTGTATTATCTGCAAGATTTCGTAGAACTCCCTTTGGAAGACCGAGCGCGGATCGGATGGATGAAACCACAAATGGTAAGACGCCCCCTGCTCCACGGCATGGTCAATAAAAAGTTCCGCTTTGTCCGGGTAGTGGTAACCATTCGCCGATCGCAAGTTCATGCTTTCATAGATTTTATACACCCCGGAAGCACTACGCTCGGGGTACGAAAGCCTGATCCTGTCGTCCCGATGCCGGACTGCGATGATCCCGAATTGATGCAGCAGGTCGTCGTACGAGTGCCCCATGTGGTTGAAGGGGTATACCAGAGACCTCAATTTGAGGCCCAAAGGCGCCATCGCGACCAGGCACTCCTCTATCTCTCGCTTGACGAGTTCACGGTCGGAGGTTTGCGGGGAGAAGTCGATGTGGCTGAACGAATGTGACCCGACTTCGTGCACGACCTTCGATCGCATGACCTGCTCGATCAGGTCCGGCGCATACCAGAGCGGATCGCGTTTCAAGTCAGTGCAGGGATCGTGCTTGTACCAGTCACCCTGCCATCGCTTATTAAAGGGAGGGCGTGGCATGGTGCGATGAGCGGTTTCTGCTTCGCAGGCGCATGACGCCAGGAAAAGATGACCAACCGTGGCCCAGGTGATGGGCACGGAAAACTCGTTCAACAAGTCGATGATATAAGGCACGTTCTCGCGTTCTGTGACACCCAATTGGTCTCTCTGCTCGGCGGGCCGACTGCGAAAAGCCCAATTGAGCTCGAAATCAGCTGAGATCGATACGGCGGCAGCACATGCATTCCAAAATGGAGCTACTTCGATTCCGTCGAAGACTCTCGTTGGCGCCGCAATCCCTGGGGTGAAGTTTCCCTTTAGGGAGAATATCGATCGGAGTATCGATTTTTGCGCAATCTTCATCACGAGGCGCTCCGTTGATCGGGTGTGAAATACTCCGGCTGTGTATTCCGTGCTGGAAGCCATCGGCGCGCCAAGTGGCCGGGTGCAAGATTCTTCAGGAATCCCCACAGGCCACTTGCTTTCACAAAGAGTTCGGCCAGCCCGGCATCATCGTTGATGCAGATGCGCCTCAACTGAAACGCTGGCGTCTCGCGGGAATTAAACCCGTTGTCCAAGGTCAGTGCGCATGTGTAGCCGCTGGCCTCCGCCGCCGTGGTCTCACGAGTTGAATAATCTCCGTTGGGATAGGCAAGGGCGTAGATACGAAGCCGGAACCTCTCTTCGAGCTGGATCTTCGAATCAGAGATTTCAGTTGCTGCACGCGGCGCTGGACATTGCGGGAGAAGAGGATGGTAGACAGTATGAGACTGAAAATCCACGAGGGGCTTCATCTCTTCAATCTCGCTTGCCGATAATGCCTGGCGAGTTTCATACTCGGCGGTCTCCGAGAAGCCCAGCTTGGAAAGAACGCCAAGCCGTTCGTCATCAGCAACGCGCTTCAGCCTCTGCCGCACGCTGTTGCTCATGTCGGTCTCAAACCAAAAATGTCGGTTGGTACCGACCAGGCCACTGCACAGGAATAGTGTCGCCCGTACTCCGTGTTTCTCGAGAATGGATTTCAGGGCGTAATTACTTTCATGACCGTCGTCAAACGTCACGATCAGCGGCTTGGGCGGTAGATGCTTCCTTGCGTCCGTTCTGTAGCTCAGGTAATCGGCAAGACTTATGATGTTGTATTTTCGCCGCAAGGCTTCGAAATGACGATCAGCCGTTTCCGGAGCGGGCTTATGGTAGACCAGAATCGTCACTCGACGCCTCTGTGCCAGTTCACGGATGAGGAACGGCATACCCGACATCCTAAGAAGGATGAAAACCATGCTCCTTAAGCCGCTGGGCCGGGTCTTGGTCTCTACAACGCTATCGAGTGACAAGCGCCTCCAGATGATGTCGGCCCAGGAGTCTGAAGCCGACCGACGCAGCCAGGAAAGCGGTGAAGCCGAGAGCTGTTGGAACGAGGAAGCGAATCAGCTTGTCGGCAAGTGATTCCGACAGGAACTGCCCGCCAATTGTGTGGCCAATCGCGAAGGCGCAAACCGTAAGACCCATGACGATCGCCATACGCCATCCGAAGTTCTTGAGAAGCTTCCAGCCTAACGGCCCAAAAGTGCGATGGAGCAGAGCCGACATTGCCACAGCTGTCATGACCGATGCGAATGACGAAGCAATTGGAAATCCGTAGATTCCAATTGTCCGGGTGAGAATCCAAACACTTGAGGTGTACAGGGCGAAGAAAAGAATCACGCTCAGCAAAGGCGTCTTCGTGTCGAGCTTTGCGTAAAACGGCGTTTGCGTGATGCCAATGAGCCGGCCGAAAATCACATAAGGTGTCAGGAGGGCGATGAGCATCGCGGTTTGAGCCGCGTCAGCTCTCGAAAATCGGCCGCGCTCAAACAACAGCACCATCATGGGCTGGCCTGTGAAAATCAGCCAGCACGATATCGGCAGCGCCAGGAACGAGATGAGACGGATCGCATCCAGCACGCTCCTCTTCATTTCGCCGATCTTTTTCTCGGAAGCGTAAGTCGAGATTAGAGGAAGCGTGCTCGTCACAATACCGCCCAGAAGCACGCCAGAGATGGCTTCGACGATCCGGCTGGCATAACGAAGGACCGATAGACTCCCACCACCCATCATCGAGGCCAGGAAGTTTTCCACGAACATCTTGCTCTCACTGAGCACGTGGCCAAACATGGGGTGTCCGAACATTTTGACGATTTCCCGCACTCTGGCATCTCTCGGTCGCCACATCAAACTCCACTTCAGGCCGTTTGATTTCGCGGTGACGGCCAGCAGCAGAAGCTGCAATAGGCTTCCCACTACCAACCCCATCGCCACGGAATAGATTCCGAGCCGTGCGTGATAGAGCGACACAACGACAATCGGAGGCAGCGTTGTTGTCAGTCTGCCGAGGGAAGGAACAAGATACCGGTGTCGCGAAAACAGAAACGATTGCAGGATCGGAGCCAGGCCCTGGAAGAACGTCAGCCAAACCAGCATGAGGAACAACCGCACCCCGAGTTGCAGAGCACGAGGTTGAAAGCCCGGCGCCTGGAGTCGTATCAGCAGGTGGGCGAATGCCGATAGCAGGAGGACGGCAGCAAAGAGAATGGCAGCAAACGTGGTTATCAGGGTCGAAACGAACTCACTGGCGGCGTCATTTCCTTCATCTTCCGTGCAACGCGTGAAGGCAGGAATGAGGATTTTAGGGGTCTGAATCTCGAGCGCCGACGTAATCAGCATGGGAATGGCTAGGCTGGCAAAAAGAGCGTCGGTCTCGCCGCCCAGGCCAAAACGTGCCAGGATCACAGCATCGAGCACGGCGCCGCTGACAATGCCAAAACTCCTGCAAATGGTGCTGATGCTCGCGTTTCTGATGAGGTATTTCGTGCTCATTATCGCTGGCCGACAATGCAGGCAATCTCTTGTGGCCTGACCATCTACGATCTACGGTTTTGGCAGGCGGAGGATCAGATCTTCAACTTCAGAGCCGCCATTCATTTTCGACAGCACCTGGAATCGATCGTCTTGGTTTAGTCCAAAAACGGTGGCGTGGTTTGCAGCCTGGTCGTCGGTATCAGTGCCGCAAACGACCAGGATGCCGTGAGGAGCAAGGTGGCGGCGAAGATTACCCAGGGCCTCAGTCAGCGTGCCGTCATCGAAATAATCTCGGTTCAGGATGTTCGCCGCCCGGATAACGTGGAATGCGCCCTGCAGCCCAGATTCTGTCAGGATATTGCCTTCGCTGATACGCACTCTAGGGTGGTTCACCAGCCTGGGTGTCACCAGATTAATGGCGCGAGTCCGGGTAGGCATACCGAGGATTCGTTCAATTCGCCCTCCGTCGGTTTCGCGGTATCTCCGCGCCCACAACAATAATGCGGACCTGATTATCGCGAGCGAGAAGAGATGCCGGAAGAGATGCCGTTTCCGCGGCGGGCTCGACAGCCACTGTCCATCGATTTCGAACAGCAGGGGCCATCTTGAGCGATCCACCACCGCATGCAGCCGATCGCCAAACGAAACCAGAAGGCCACCAATGGTCATGTCAACTCCGGTGATCTGGTATTCGAGGTTGGCCTTATCCAGCGATTCGGCCCACTCCAGTGTGCTCACCCCGGAGGAAATGGCCACATCCAACACCTGCAGCGGCTGGACCGCCGGAAGGTGCCGCTCGACCTCTAGGTTTACATCATCCAGACGGTGAGCATGCGTGGTCTTGTAGACGCCGTTCTTGAGCCGGAGGCAATCGAAGAAGCGCTCTTCCAACTCCGGAGATGTCCCGCTGAGCTCACCTTCGGTGACGAACAGGTTACCTACCAGCGACATCAGAGGTTCTCCGATGCCGCGGCAAGACATGTCGTGCCCAGACACGATCCAAAATGATGCATCCCGTTGGGCATGGTTAAGCCTTCTTCAATCGCTTCTTGACCAAGGGCTGCATGCTCGCAGTAATTCCGAGGAAGAGAAACGTTACAGCATTGAGAGTCGGATTGAATCGCAAATCGCCGGACATAGCCTCCCACAGGGTGATGATTACCAATCCGATACTGCTAAGTGCCACGTTTCTCTCGAATGCATTGTCTGGGCCGAGGGATCTTCGAATCCGAATACATTCTTTGAGGAGAAATCCGAACAAAGCCACATACAACGCTACCCCGGGGAATCCCAGGTCCGCGAACAGGCCAAGGTAGGTGTTATGGTTGCCGTCGGTGAGATCCCTGGTCAGTTCCTTCTCTTTGGTCCCGAAATATTTTTCCCAGTTCGCCCCGAAGCCACCGTACCCGACGCCGGTCACGAAGTTATCCATTCCCATGTTGAACGTCGTTTTGTTGTTGGAGAGCCGGTAATCGATCGTATTCTGCCTTCTCGAGAACAGCGTTTCTCCACCAAATGAAAATTTGCTGCCAACTCCGGCGAAAAATGCCACCGCGACCAAGACCATGATGAGCCGCGACTGGGTTCCAAATTTCCCCCCAAATATGGCAGTTAGGATCACCACGAATGCAAAGCTCAGCCAGGCTCCACGCGTGAGCGTAAAATACACCCCCATGGTGACCAGCAGAATCAGCAGGTGAAGCAAGACCTTCTCAGACGTTTTGGCGAAAGGCATCACCAGACAGATTGCCATGTAGACCAGTACCAGCCACTCTCCCATGGGGTTCGAACCGACCATGGGTCCCCGGGCCCGGCCAAATTGAATGCCCACATGGGGATCGATAATGTATTTCGGGAAAACGAGAGCGTCAATTCCGAAGTGTTCGAAGCTCGCGGTGAAGGCGAGGTATACCCCGATGCCAACGATGGCCCGGAGCAGCCAGAGGGTTCTGACCTCAGTGTAGCGAGTTTTCTTCGCGAAAAGATAAAGGCCGAATGGGAACACGATCAAGTTGAATAACGTGGTCAGCCACTTTAAGTGCTCACCACCCCCATCCGGATTTGTGACGATGTAGGAAACAGTGCAGAGAATCGCGAACAGCAACATACATATTTCGGTACCGGACCACGGTATCGGCCGAAGGCGGTTGGTGAGGGCTGCATTGGCGAAGATCAGGGAGAGAATAAAAAAAACCAGTTTGTCTGGTGTGACGGTAGACAGGTGAAGCGCGTGATAGTCGAACAGTTGCGAAAATAGGAACAATGCCATTAATGCGGCCGGCAGCGGCAGCGCAGCTATCTTTTTTTTCACTGGCCGCTCTTCCGCGAGGGGTGCGGAGTTCAAACCCAAGGGGTTATATTCGTTGGCCGAAACAACTGCCGAGGGCTCGAAAATGTTGGCATTGGCCATGGAGAACAGCGGTCTTAGCTGCGACGAACTAGGCACGAAGCTAGCAACTGCATCGCGGACCCTGCAACTTAGATTTTAGATAGAAAAAGGGGTCAGCGCTGAAAAAACGCAGATTGTGGCGTTTCCGTACCCGAAGATTCCTGAGTCCACAATCAACCTGGAATTCTTCAGGCAGGTTCTGCGTGGCTGTGGTCAGGCCTTGTTAGTTGCCTTGACCCCTCGCCGTTATCAATCGGCGATGGCTTCAAAGCAAACCCAACCCCTCTCAATTGACGCTTGCGGTTAGCCCGGTCGGCGGATTCGGGGATCCCGCTTGGGTATTGGACGCGATGGCGCCTAAGTCCCAAGGCGTCCCCCGGGTGTCTCCGAAATAGTCGGGGAACGATGGACTGATTGTAGTGCCCGCTCCGACCGCTGGAGACGCGGATTGCAGCGCGAAGTTGATGTCGACATAAGGCGTTCCTGTCGAAACAAACTTGGGATCCGTACAAATTCCGTGTGCTTCGGACGGGCAAGAACCGGTATTGAAGTAGTCGTTGTAGTCGTGGATACTGACGATACCCGACGCAGCCGACAAACCACCAGCGGTGGAGTGACAGATGTTGTTCTCAACCTTCGAACTGTTCGCCGGATTCGTGCCGTTGCCGGAACCGCCAGAATCCACCGATATACAGACGTCATCGGAGTTGTAGGCCGCATTGTTATAGAAGTCCACTCCCGTCCACCCCACGGGAGTAACGCCGCTCACAATGAGAGGTGCCCACCAATGGTACGGAGTGTTTGAGCCGATCCCACTCTGGGTATTTACAACGATATTATTCTCAACCGTGAGTTGTCCTCTGCCGGCGCTGTTGTTCCAAGAAGAGTAGATAGCGAAGCCTTGGTGGTTTGGAGCCTCACAGTAGTTATCTGCGATCAAACTTCCGGACTCGAACGGTATACATTGACCGTCATTGCCGGGGCCATTCGTCCCGCAGTTCGTACATGCTTTGGAAGGTCTATATGTGTTGCCGATGATACGAAGGTTAGCGTGACCGTCCTTTATGTCGGTTCCGTCTCCCTGCCCGCCCCACGACGCGCAAGATTCAATCGTGTTGCCTTGGATCAGATAATTGGCACCCGTGGGGCAGTTCGTGCCGCAGGTCATCCCGTTCGCGGTGTACTCCCCAAGCGGGTACCCCGGAGGGTCGGAGGTCGTTGCTCCGGCGTAGATGCATTCTCCCCAAGTTTCGTGAATGTGATTGTAAAGGATGGAAACATTGTCGGGGCCGCTGAAAACTCCCGCGTTGTTACATGGGCCATGTTGGCCGGGGCCGACGTAAATGCCGGGGCCATAGCTCCCGGTCGCGGTACGCGAAGCGTCATTGTATTGAAAGGTCAGATCGTGGATGTAAGTCAGGTCAGCGGTCTGCCCCTCGGTGTTGTGAATGGTAAAACCCTGCAGCATGAAGTAGCCAATGCAATTCTTGGCCGAGTCAGTGCCCGCGAACGGCGTATTAGCGGTAATCATGAATCTCGATGCCGAGGCCCATCCACAGCCTGCAGCGTCGTACTTGCACGGCGAAGGAATTACATTTGTCCCCCACGATGGGGATGCACTGTTTGTGTTTTTCTGGCTGATTCCGTCGAGCGTCAGCACGTTGGTGGAGCTGTCGGTGCGATTTCCTAATCCCACCGCAGCTGTGGACGAGCCGGTAGCTGAGAAAAATACCGTCACATTTCCACGTGCCAATGCCGAATTGATTGCCGACCAGGCTCCGTTGTCCGACAGGGACTGCCAGGGCGACGATGGATTCCCGTTGCGGGTTGCTCCCGCGAAGGCGGGGTCAACATAGAAGGACGTCTGGCCGACACTAGCGCCGATGCAGAATATCGAAAAAACAATGACCGAGAAAATTCTTGTTAGGACCGTATCTTTCGCCATTCTACAACCCTTTCACCCTTTCCAACCGGTGGCTCGTGCTAAAGGTCGTTGTCCCTCGCTTCGAGTTCCTCGCCACGTCTTGGTTGGCGAGGGACGAGGCCATCATGAGCCATCTCAATTGACACTTGCGGTTAGCCCCGTCGGCGGGTTCGGTGATCCCCCTTGCGCACTGGATGCGATCGCACTCAAATCCCAAGGGGTCGTGCGCGTGTGTCCGAAGTAGTCTGTAGTGAAAGACGAAGAAAGATCAGCGCCCACACCGAGAGCGGGGGAACCTGTCTGCAACCCAAAATTGACATCGATGTACGGCGTTCCGGTATTGACAAAGAGTGGATCAGCACTTACGGAGGTCGACTCAAATGAGGTGATGGTCGAGGCTGTGTAGCTTGTGCCACCATAGTTCGCGACATTCCCACCACCGGAATTCCAATAAAGATTATGCCCGTGAGTAGCCAGAGTGCCCGAACCGGGCGATGAGAAATCTAATCCATCAGTGTTTGTCACGATATTGTTCTGAACGGTGACAGTAGAAAAACTGCTGTACCCGGGATCGATATAAATGCCGACGGAGCAACCCGAACAACCAACCTTGTGCACGTTGTAGATGGAATTATTCTCAACGACCGGGTTAAGGTGCACCGAGTTCGCAGTGCAATTTTCATCGCAGCTAAAGGAAATTCCGAACCCATAATTGTAATTTGTTCCCACCGCTGTGTTCACTACGATGTTGTTGCGGGCTACAGAGTTGGACCAGAAACCAGTGTATTCATTGTAGGTATTTACAAAGCCAATCCCGTACTGCTCGACATCGTGACAAAAGTTGTCCTGCACCAGCGCGGCGCTGTTGGATTGCACGCATAGGCTGCCTCCGGTATTCGCAGCCGACCCGGTTGGATTGGTGAGATAGAAATTGTTGTTCTGAACAGTGATGTTCGTCCAGCAGTCTTTAATGTCGATCTGCTCCCTCTCTCCTCCTCGTGCCCCTGCGTTATAGACCGTATTGTTCTGAATAAGAAGCGTGTCTCCGGCTCGCGTAGTGGCTCCAGTGCAATTGCCTCCTGCTCCGGGCGAGTGACTGCCACCCGGGTTCACGCCGTTCGGGCAGTTCGTCTGACCATCTCCGAACTGGTTGCATCCATACCACCCACCGACGTAAATGGCCTCACCGAACGTGTCGTGAATTTTGTTGTTCTGAATCGTGACGTCAGTTGCAGCGAAACCACCAGGCCCTGCCGCCCCAAGATTCGAACATCCAATGATGAGGCCGGGGCCTCCGTTCGCGCCAGCCTGCGTGGACAAATCACTGTTCTCGATGATGACGTGACGGGAGCGACTCATCTCCAAAGGCTGGCCGTTAGTCGCAACCACGACGAAACCATTGAAGGTCCAGTAATTTGTTTCCTGTGTTGTCGTGCAGCTTCCGTTTTGCACGTTCACCGGGTAAGAGGCAGTGACCTGGAAACGGGACGATCCTGTGTAGGGCGCCCACGATGGGGTCGAGCTGTTGGTGTTGTATTCGTCCATGCCATCGAGTGTGAGAACATTTGTCGACATGTCCGTGCGGTTGATACTGAGCTGCACAGTCGATTGTTCGTTAGTATCGCTGGACGGATTCCGGGCCGAGAAGTAGACGGTGACAGGACTTGACGCGAGAGAGTTGTTAATCGCCGTCCATGCTCCGCTGTCGCTCAACGATTGCCACGGGTTCGATGCGCTGCCGTTTCGTGTCCCACCAGCGAAGTTGGCGTCAACGTAGTACGTCGTCGCGGTTTGAGCGATGCTTGTCCTGATGCAGAGCACTGAGAAAACGATGACCGAGAAGACCTTTGCCAGGCTCGTAGGCTTCGCCATTTTTCACCTTTCACGCGTTAACCTGCTCGGCCTGTGGAAGGGGGGGAGCAGTACCAAGATCAACTTTAGGAGGGGCTCCCAAAGTGGTCCAGATTCCTGTAGGACATGACCCGCAAAGCCTGGCGTTCGTGCTCAGGGACATGACCATTCAAACCTGGCGTTAACTACGAAAGTGTAATGCGCTTATTCTTCAAACCATTGATTGCAAGCGGCTTTCTCCTTAGTGGCTCGCCAATGTCGAGTGCGCGCGCAACTTGCGCTTCCAGTTCCCTGATGCCGGTTCACCATGCGCAGAACGAAATTCCCTGCGAATGGATCGGTGTCGCCAAAAGATGACCAGCTTATTACGACCGGCGCATGAGTTCCAAGCTCGCGTCCGTACTATGAACGGCGGCATGTTTAGCAGTTTCTCCACTCAGTTCGTAACCCTGTTCGACCAACCGTTCCGCCAAGACATCCTGCAAGATCGCCTTTTGTTCTTCGGTTAAGTCGGATTGCCATTTCGAATTCTCGCTTCCGACGTAATGCTGCCGCAGCAGGTTTTCAAACCTTGCATCCCAGGAAAGCTCGCAAAATTTAGCAATCTCCCGCAGTTGCGCCACCGGGTCTGCACAAAAGTCTTCATATTTCACTTCATGGATATTGATGTGCGGATAATTGCGACGGACCTCGTCCATCATGTCGAGGTGCGTCTTCCACTCGATCCCAGCTAACGCTACAAAAGAGTGCTGGTGGCGCTCCCATTCTTCTCGATAATGATCAGGCATTTTGCCTGCCCACAGATTGAGTCCATCCCAGCCGGTCCAGAACGGCGTCCTCATGCGGGAGTGTGCCACAGCGCGTCCGTCACGAGTGACATGAACAAACTTCGCGTCTGGAAAAATGGCGTGCAGGTAACTGATGCGCGGAACTCCCGTGATCTTGATCAGCAACCTGTTTCTCTTCAAGGTCAATAATTGACTGAACCCTTTTCGCATCGACTTGGTCGTGCCGGGATCGACGTCGGAGGCGAACAGGTCACGGCAGGGGTTGAAGAACCCTCTGTAATGCAGTCCCCAAAAATCGTAGTTCTCCAGCGGAACGAATCGCCACTTGAGGTAAATATTGATCAGAGGTATATCGATCGCGCGCATCAACCAGCGATTCAGGTAGGGCCGGCTGGGAAATTTGCCGCACAGCAAAGACATCCAATTCGTGTTCGGATGTGTGGAAAAGAGCGTATGAATAATTGTCGTGCCACTTCGCCCAAGTCCGGTGATGAAAATTGGCCGGTCGAGTTGCTTTAAGGCGCCGGTCGACCGTGCCATTCTTCCCGAGCTAGGCTTGGTATTGATTCCTAGTGACATAGGTTAATCCAGAGTGGCGCTAGGCCAGCAGATCTAAACAACCCCAGCATGGGACGGCGCTGAACCGGAGACTTTGCCGTCCAACGATAGGTAATTCAAAACGTTCTCGACCACGCTTTCCTGATCGGCGCGCTCAAGGTTCGGATACATGGGCAGGGAAACGATTTCTGCCGCGATCTGTTCTGCCACCGGAAAGTCTCCCTCAGAATAGGCCAGCGCGCGATACGCTTTCTGGAGGTGAAGTGGAATCGGGTAATGAATTCCCGTGCCAATTCCTGCCCTCTTCAGGTGATTCATCAGTCCTTCACGGTCCTCCGCGCGCACCACATACAGGTGATATACGGCGCGCGACCACGAAGGCTCATAGGGTAGGGTCACCATGGTGGAGCCGGTAAACAAGCGATTATATCCCGCCGCGTGCTCGCGTCTCTGGGCATTCCACTTCGCCAGATACTTCAACTTCACATGCAAGAGCCCGGCTTGGATTGCATCCAGGCGGCCGTTGTAGCCTTCGATGTCGTGATAATACTTCGTGGCTTGGCCGTGATCGCGGAGCATCTTCATGGTCTTTGCGATACCCGCATCGTTGGTGGTGGCAGCGCCCGCTTCGCCGCAGGCGCCCAGATTTTTTCCTGGATAAAAGCTGAAGGCTGCGGCCCGTCCCATGGAGCCGGCCTTCATCCAGCGGTTGTGCTTGCTCGAGAAATACTCGGCTCCGTGCGCCTGGCAAGCGTCTTCGACGACGACTAGCCCGTAGCGTTTCGCTAACTCCAGAATCGGGTCCATATCCGCGGTCTGTCCGTAGAGGTGCACGGGAACGACTGCGGTGACGGGCCTACCACTTCGCTTGCTGATCAGCTTGCCCGAGGACTCCCTGGTGCACTCATTCTCCAGGTACGCCCGCAGCTCTACCGGGTCCATGTTGTAGGTCTGCTCGTCGATGTCGACGAACTCGGGCAATGCTCCGGCTTGCGAAATCGCTTCGGTAGTGGCGATGAAGGTGTGCGGCACGGTGACGACTACATCTCCAGGCTTCACTCCGCATGCCATCAAGGCGAACCGCAGAGCATCGGTGCCGCTGCTTACGGCAACCGAATCGCTGGTCTCGCAGAAAGCCGCGAATGCTTTCTCAAAATCTTCCACCATGGGCCCGCCAATGAATCCGGCGGTCCGCAAGGCTTTGCGAAACACTTCGGTTAATTCCTGCTCAAGTTCTACGTGCGGAGTGACCAGATCTAGAAAAGGAATGCTGTTGGGCGTGCTATGAGAAATACTCACTTTGTGACCTCCACTGTCGGTTCGATCGAACGTAAGAATTTCGCTGGATTCCCAGCGACGATGCTGTTGGGCGGCACATCTTTGGTGACCACGCTGCCGGCTCCCACAATCGCGTTTTCACCGATGCTGAGGTTGGAAAGAATCGTGGCCCCGGAGCCAATCGACGCTCCCTTCTTGACTACCGTGCGCTCGACTTTCCAGTCGGCTTCGGTCTGCAGGTTTCCGCCTGCGGCGGTGGCACGCGGATAGCTGTCGTTGATGAACATCACTCCGTGGCCGATGAAAACGTTGTCCTCGATGGTGACGCCTTCGCAGATAAACGTATGACTCGAGATTTTGCAGCGCTTCCCGACACTGGCATTCTTTTGAATCTCGACGAAAGCTCCGATCTTGGTTTCATCGCCGATCTCGCAGCCGTAAAGATTGATGAACTTCGAGAGCTTCACGTCCTGTCCAAGCTTCACGTCCGGCGCGATACATACGTAAGGATTCATGAAAGGAATAACTCCAGGTCTGCCAGTTGGTACTTAGTTTTTGGAAGCAACCACAGCGAGGAGAATCTAGCGCGGCTCAATCGGCGTTGGCGGTACGCTGCTCCGATTCGTATTGCCAGGCTGCGGGGCTGACGCCCACGCTCGGCACTCGAAGGGCACGCGCGTTCGGCACACCCAGCTGGAATTCCCGGTGCGTAGTTTCGAGTGCTGCCTTCACATCCTGTTTCGATACGACGAAGGAAATGTTGCACTGCGAAGAACCTTGCGCGATGGCGACGATGTTGATGTTGTCCCGTCCCAGAGCAGTAAACGTGCGGCCGACCGTTCCGGAACCGCGCATGTTCTTGCCGACAACCGTGACGATCGCGATGGTCTGGTCGAGAGTGACGTGCTCCACTTTTTCATGTGCCAGATCCTGCGCAAACTCGCGGCGCAAAGCCTCGACCGTGCGCTCCGCCACGGAAGAAGGTACCACCAGGCAAATGTCATTCTGCGAAGAGGACTGCGAGATGAGCAGAACATTAGCCCGGACGACAGCGGTGGTAGCGAAGGTGCGGCCCAGAACGTCGGGCACACCCACAATTCCGGGACCACCCACGGTGATTAACGCTACTTCGCCGATCGCGGTGAGGCCTTTCACTCCGCCATTAGTCGAAGGACCATTAGGAGTCACTCGCGTTCCCGGCAGCTCAGGAGAAAACGTGTTGCGAATCCATAGAGGTGTTCCGCACGAGGTCACGGCGCTGATCGTTTTCGGATGTAGAACCTTAGCGCCGAAATGAGCTAGCTCGGCTGCTTCGCGATATGAGATTTCGGGGATCGTCACCGCTTCCGGCACCAGGCGCGGGTCTGCGGTCATCAACCCGTCCACGTCGGTCCAGATGATGACTTCGTCGGCCTTGAGCGCTGCGCCCAGGATCGTCGCCGAATAGTCGGATCCGCCCCGGCCCAGGGTAGTGAGAATGCCGTCGGCAGTGGCGCCGATGAAGCCGGTCACTACGGGGATCACACCCTGTTGCAGAAGCGGGCGGAGTCGCGCCTCGCAACGCTTGCATGTGAGATCCATCAGTGGATCAGCTGCGCCGTGGCAGCAGTCCGTGACCACGAGCTCCGTAGCCTCGATCGCTTTGCTGCTTACCCCGCACTCTGCTAGCGCGGCCGCAACAATTGGAGCGGAGAGGCGTTCGCCGAGACTTGAAATAGAATCCCGCGCTCGCAAAGTCAATTCTCGCAACAGGGCCGTGCCCTGGCACAGCCGCTCGCCCTCTTGGAACACTTGCTCCACTTCGTGGTTGATGCGGCTCCGAACAGGAACAGAATGGATCAGCGCGCCAGCCACGGTGCAGTGACGTTCGCGCAGTTCTTCGAAGATCATCTCAACCGATTCGCGGTTCCCAGCTTCTGCGTGGGTAGCCGCTTCCACCAGCTTATTGGTTACGCCACTCATCGCCGAGACCACCACTACCAGGTCACTCTCACGCGCGGCGTCGCGAACAATCTCGACCACCTTTCGGATGCGAGATGCGTCACCCACACTCGTCCCGCCAAACTTTACGATTCGCAGCGGTCTTTGCACATTCGCCATAGCCGGAATTTACCTGCTTCCCAATTCAGTCCCCATAGCGGGACTTTGGGATGACGTGCTGTTCACTGCGGGAATCTGCGCAGGGACGCTTGCCTGATTGGAGGATGAAATTGCCGAAAAAACCTGTTTCTGCTGGGCCCGGGAGTACCAAGCACTTTGTTTCCGCCGGTGATTGACGCAGTCGCGGACCAACTCGGGCTGTTCCCACGGAACATCGTGATACGCCGCCCGCAGGAACGGGCTCTCGGGATCTCTGATCCATTCTTGCGGGAAGAGTGCGATGGTGTCCTTCGCGGTGATTTTCGGCGCCGGCTGCACGGCTTCGCCGGACACGGCCGCATACAGGGCCGCGGGAATGTCGGGTCCCGTGCCCAACGCCAGGTGCCCGACTTGAGTCGCCCGGGGATTGATTTCGATGAGGTAAGCGCTGCCAGTCTGCTCTTCCAGCATGAAGTCAAAACCATGCACGCCAGAGAGATTGAGCCGGCCGACCACTTTCTCGACCGCGGTCGACATTTCAAGGTTGTCGATCCAGCGCACTACGGTGGCGTGCCCTACGGAACTCGTCTTGTTGATTACCTCAAAATGGAGGGCAGCCAGCACTTGGCCCTTCCAGCAAGCCACGGCGCTGGTTGCTTCCCTTCCGTCGACAAATGATTGTGCGTTGACGACGAACTTACGCTGGCGGAGCGCTGGCCCGATCAACGTCAGATCGCCATCCACCACGGCGTGTTTGACCGCCCGCAGAACCCGCGGAGAAGCTTGGAGACGTCGAAAGGCGCGTTCGGCGTCCTCGACCGTCCGGACGATGCGGACACCGTCCCCACCGGACGTACCATTGGCTTTTAACACCGCGGGAAGTCCGTTCCGGAAAGTCCAATCCTTGAGTTCATCGAGGTTTGCGATGACCGCAGTTTTAGGGGTGCGAATACCTTCTTGCTCCGCCAGCGCCATAAAGTCAGCTCTGGCATACGCGAAGGGGAAGCTTTCCGCGGCTCCCAGCGAACGCTCAATCAGAGCGCAAATCCTAGAGCTGGTGTTGCTGTCACGAAGCTCGCGCTGGTAGAGGCGGTGCAGATGCTGGGTGACAAGATCGTCGCCAGGGATGATCAGATTCGGCTCGGCGTCAGCGATGGCAGCGCTTAACGAACGCAACGGGGCAAGCCCGTTGTAGGTATGTATCTTGCTTGCCACCGTCGTTTTCGTGAGCGGATGCCGACGAGGGCAGACCGCGTCCACCGTGAACCCTGCGTTGGCCAGGGCCATCGCCAGGCGGGCGGTCGGGTACCAGCAGAAAGTTGTGGCGATTAGGACTTTAGGTTTCACTGTTATTCAGACCTACAGGAGGAAGAATCGGCACCGGACGAATCAGAGGTAGACCAAAGATCCGCGGTTACGGATCGACTCGTTCGCGGCTTCCAGCATACGAACCACGCGCAGGCCCGCGTGGCCATCGTTCACTGGAGTCTCGTTGCTGGCGATGCAATCGACAAAATATGCGAGCTCGCGAGTCAGGGCCTCCACCTGTTCGATCTGCGGCGCCCACATATCCCCGGAACGATAGTGCACCAGCAAGTTGTAGAGTCCTTCTCGGCTGGTGACGTTCACGCCTTTGTCGTAGACTTTTATTTTTTCGTCGGCCTCGAGATCGTTCCACACCAGCATCTTCTTTTCGCCACCGATCAGGGTTGTACGAACCTTCACCGGCGATAGCCAGTTGACATTGATGTGCGCAATAACCTTGTCGGGAAAATAGACGGTAATGTAGGCCACGTCTTCGTGTCCGTTGAGGTGGGTCTGGCCAGTGGCGGAAATCGCCTCCGGAGTCTGCTCGATCAGGTGATCGATGATCGAGAGGTCATGCGGGGCCAGATCCCAGACCACGTTGACGTCATGCTGAAACAGTCCCAGATTGACGCGGGTGGAATCGTAGTAATACAACTTTCCCAAGGCGTCGTCCGTTAACAGCTGCTTGATTTTCTTGACCGCACCGGTGAACAGGAACGTGTGGTCCACCATGATTTTCAGATTTCTTTGCGCCGCCAGTTCGATGAGTTCCTGCGCCTGGGCCGCGTTGCTGGTAAACGGCTTCTCCACAAAAATGTGTTTTCCGTTGAGGAGAGCCGCCTTAGCCAACTCATAATGCGTCCAGACAGGAGTCACAACAGCGATGGCGTCAATGTTGGGAGACGACATTAGCTCGGCAGCATCTTCGGTCACTAGCACGTCGGGATAGGCTTTTGCCACTTTCTTCCGCGAGGCCGGACTCTTGTCGCAAACAGCGACGACCTCAGCGGTCTCCAAACGGTCCAGGTTCCGAACCACATTCGGGCCCCAGTATCCGTAGCCAACTACCCCAAACTTCACCATCACTTCACCCCGTTGCTCGTGTTTTACGTTCGATTCGCGAGTTTTGACCAGTAAGTTCGTCATATGGTTATGAGCTCTGGGGGGAGGGCTAGGGGAGGGATTGCCAAAACGTGATTAGTGGCCTTCACCGGAGACCATGGCGGCCGGAGTACGCGCCAGGATCTTGACGTCCATCCAGGGCGACCAGTTGCGGGCATATTGCAAGTCGAGGCGAACCATGTCGTCGAAGGTCACGCGACTGCGGCCGCTAACCTGCCAGAGCCCAGTGATTCCGGGCTTGGCCTCCAGCAACCGGCGACGGTGCCAAACGTCGTAGGCTTCCACCTCGTATGGAACCGGTGGTCGCGGCCCGACCAGAGACATTTCGCCCCTCAACACGTTAATGAACTGCGGCAATTCGTCGAGGCTGGTTCTGCGCAGGAATGCTCCGACCGGGGTAATCCTGGGATCCTTGGTGAGCTTGAACACTCCATTGCCATTTCCGTCGGAGTGGCGTTCCGCTTTCCCGGCAATCAGCTTCTGGACGTACTCCTTGTGGCTGCTGGCGTCATTACCAGTCTTCATCGACCGGAATTTCAAGAAGACGAATGGGGTTCCGTATTGACCAATCCGCCGCTGGCGAAAGAATACCGGCCCTTTCGAAGTTGCCTTTATGGCCACGGCAATTACAAGAAGCAGAGGAGCCCCCACGATCAGAGCCACGGAGCTCCCAACAATATCCATGGCTCGCTTCAGACCGCCGGAAACCCGCTTGGCGTCGGCACGTCTGGAAAGGTCGGGGTAGAGCGCAGGGTTGCTGGGACGTTTTGGCACTTCGTGGTCGTGGTTCCACTCCTCCGGATACACATGAAAAGAAATACTGACTTGATCGAACTGCTCCGGGCTCAGATCACTGCGTAGGGCGGCGCCCAACCGTTCGACCATGGTGCCCACGATGGAATTGCGATCCTCGAGTCCGATCTCGGTGAACATGACTCCCACGATGCAGTCACTCTTGTACCACCCGGCCACGTCCGTCTCCCGCGTAGAGCCTGAAAGACCGGCGAGGATCTTGCTGAGAATCTTCCCTGCGGCTTCGGAAGGGAGGTGATCCCCCATGTCCAGCAACATCAGCAGGAAAGGCTTGCGCGAGCGTTCCGTCCTTCGCCTTTCGAGCGAAATCATGCGGTGAAATGTTTCCTCGTTGAGAACGCCGCGCGCTCCGCTGGGTTCGGAGTTTGCGGCAAAAGGGCCAATCCCTACACTGTAGCGTCGCAAATTCACGACTTCATCTCCTAGATTCTGCGTTAACTTTTCGGATGACCTAACGGCCGATTTGCGCTGGACTCTTACAGGGGGAGGGAAGACCTAAACTTGAACTGCTGTGGCCTGAGATCTTTCGTTTTCGATCGGGATTGCCTTAAAGACGGCAGCCTTGTTACTTTGCTGCGGGGGAGTAACGTTGATAATAACTCTTATGATCCGGATGGGCACAGCCATTTAGCACAACGCCCAGCAGGTCGGACTTCTTCAGAGCTTCCAGTCCCCGCTGCAGCTGTTTTCTTTCCGACTTCCCTTCGCGAGCCACGAGCAAAGTACCATCCGTCACTCGCGCCCAGACTGTCGTGTCTGCCAGGGGCAGCAACGGCGGAGAATCGACGATAATCCAATCAAACAGACTCGCCAGCTGTTCCATCAGCACAGACAGCCGTCCGGACTGCAACAATTCGAGAGGGTTCTCGGGCGGGTTGCCCGCAGGCATAAACCAGAAATTGGGACCATCTAAACGGTAGACGTTCGTGACCCTCTGGCGGCCGCTTTGCAGCCATTCCCCAAGACCAGCCAGTTTTCCCAAACCAAATTGCTGGGCTAGAGTAGGCCGCCGCAGGTCACCCTCAATCAACAGAACGCTCTGTTTCCTGCGTGCCAGCACGCCGGCCAGGTTGGCCGAGACGGTACTCTTGCCTTCTTCCGGAATCGTGCTCGTGACCAATACCTTCTGCAAGGGCCGGTTCTGCTGGAGCTGTCGCAGGCGAACGCCGAGGAAGCGAAACTTTTCCGCCGCCAAACTGTCAGGCTCGGTGAGGAACACGAGCCGGCTGGAAGGCAGAACGCTCACTTCCAGAGACGGAAAATCTACCGGACTGTCAGCGGCGACTTCCTGGGTGAAAGTCTCAGTCTTGGTTGGTTGCGCCGCGCTTGTCGTGAAGCCTGGCGGAACAGCGGAAGGCGCAGCCTGAGCAACAAAGGGAACGGGAAGCGGCTGAGCCGGCGTTTCTAAGGTTGACGCCGGTTCGACTAGTGAGCGGTCCATGGGCCTCGGCGCCTCAAAAACCTCGGTGACCACGGATACTAAGTCTGGGTATTCAACTCCAGACTGCTCCGTCCCCGATCTTTGCAGCGCGTCAAATATACGGCTCATGTTTACTGGCTCCAGTTCTCATAACTTCATTCAGTTCGGTCTCGCTCGATTGGATGCGCCGCATATAGGTGTAGAGATCGAGCAGCGTCTTGGCGGCGCGCTGCACTTCCGTAGCTTGCTCGTCGCCTCCCAACCGTCCGCTCGGCGCTGGGTAAACCACGTTCAGGCGGAAATCCGCGGCGATTTCCTCAATCATTTCGACGGTGACTCCCCGCATCTGCCGCGCATACCCCTGGATCAGCGCGTTCTCGCACAGGGTATTGATCAGGCGAGCGATCCCGCGCGAGTACCGGTGGATTTCGAGGATGGTGTCGTCGGGAAAAAGAACTCCGGGATTCGCGCTTCCCGCCAGCTGCAGGCGGCGGTGAATGTAGCCTTTCGTCTCGTTGATGTCCAACGGGGCCAGACAGGACCGCAACGCAATGCGTTGCTTGAGCTGCCGCAACTCGACTGAATCCAGTTTCTCGTCGAGCTCGGGCTGCCCCACCAGAAGAATCTGCAGGAGCTTCTCTTGCGCCGTTTCTAGATTGGTCAGCAGCCGGATTTCCTCCAGCACTTCCACGGGAAGATGGTGAGCTTCGTCCACCACCAGCACCGTGGTCAGTCCCTTCTGATGGCGCGCAATCACAAACGAACTCAGATCGAGCAAGAAATCGCTCTTGGTCTTGCCCGCAGTGGGCAGACGAAAATCACCGGCCACGTACTGCAAGAACTCGGTCGGAGCCAGGCGCGGGTTGAAGACGTACGCGTAAGTGACGTTGCTGCGGCTCAGCAGTTGCAGCAGGCACCGCACCAGCAAGGTTTTGCCGGTGCCGACTTCTCCGGTCATGACGACGAAGCCCTTGCGCCGGCGCACGCCGTAATAAAGCGCCGCTAACGCCTCGTTGTGCCGCTTCGTCGAGAACAGAAACGACGGGTCGGGAGTGATCTCGAATGGGTTGCGCTGCAGATTGTAGAAACGCTTGTACATGGAGAACGAATGAGTTAGCCGCGTAAGTAACTGAACGCCGAGCCTAGCAATATGGTAGCAAACACCGCCGCTGCGGTCGCCCACCCCAGCCAGAGATTCCTTTTGGCGCTTTGTTCATCGGACAAACTGATGATGGCTGGGATCTCGGCCATCACCTCGGCGGGCAAGAGCTTTTTAAGCTCCTTCTCGTCGTACATGCGATCGTCCATGAACTCGAAGGCGCCCGCCACGACTGCTCCCAAAGCCAACCCGATGCCGAGCCCGATACCACAGAACTTAAGTCGATTGGGGAAATCCGGCTTTTGCGGAAAGCTCGGCGGATCAATCACCTGAAAGCGCTCGCCTTGCTGCTGCATCACCATACTCGTGGCCCGGGCGGACTCGTTCTTCTTTTTCAGCAGGTCATCATAGTCGGCCTTGGACTGGTCGTAACCACGCGTGAGGTCTGCCAGTTGCTGCTCACGGATGGGCTCCGCATTGAGGCGGGATTGATATTCGTCCATTTTCGCCTTCAAAGTGGCGATGGAATGTTCGCGATTGCCAATCTCCACCTGGTTGGATTTCAGCTGACCCTGGATCTGCGCCTGCATCGATGCTTGGGTCGGATCCGTGCTCCCCGCGCTCGATGCCGTCTCGCTGCCGTCGGCGGTCTGAGCGCTGGCGGCCTTGTCCTTCAGGCTGGCCGCCAGATGGTCGCGCATTCTTTCGGTCTTCGCAATCTGCTCCTTCAACTTGCGCACGTCGGGGTGGCGGTCGGTGTAATGCGAACTGAGATCGGCCAGCTGCGCCTTGAGTTTGTCCAGTTCTTGGTCGAGTGCCGGCAATCCCACAGTCATGGTTCCATCGGAGGTCTTGGTGGATCCTTGCAGGGCGCGGAACTGATCCGCCATGGATTGCAGGTAGACGCGCTGCTGCTTGGCAGTATTGAGGGCGTCTTCCTCGGTCTGCAATTGGGTTTGCAGACCGCTCAGAATCTGGAGGTTGGTCGCCAGCTGCGCGGGCATCTCGCCCACGTGCTGTGCTTTGAATTGACGGACTCGCTCCTCCTGCGCCGACAGGCTTTTGCGCGCGGTTTCCAGCTGACCTTCGAGAAACTTCGTAGTGTCTTCGGACTGTTGTTGATTCACTTCCACGTTCTCGTTGATGAACAGATTCGTCAGCTCGCTGGTCACCTGTTGTGCCACGCGAGGGTTGCGTGCCGTGTAGGAGACATTGAATGCGGTAATCTGATCGCGCTCGCCGCGCACCAACTGGATGTCGATATCCTTTCGCATGCGGGTAACCTTCTCATCGGGCGAGCGCTGAGAATGCGCGCTGGCATAAAGATCGAACTGATCAATAATATGCAGCAGCCGGGTCCGGCTGAGAATCTGCTGGGTCACGCTTTGCATCCGCTGCTGCAGGTCGTCGTTCACGTTGGGCGTGACGTAATCTTTCGGCATGGTGGGCTGCTCGACCAGAATCAGCGTGCTCGACAGGTAACGCGGCGGGAGCACCCAGCTCGCGGCCCACACCGCCGCCCAAGCCAGGAAAAGCGGTATCAGGAAATGAATGTGGCGGCGGCGCACCACACCCAGGTAGCGCTGAACGTCAAGACCTTCCGAACTTCCCTCTTCTAGATCGTCAACCATAGATTCATCTTCCCAAAGATCTCGCGAACTGGTACGAGACCGAAACGAATTCGCGATTGGTGTTGGGCGCCGTAGCCAGCACGGCAACCCCACTGTAATCCTGGTGCAGCCGCGTGTATCCCAGTTGGGCGCCGAAATGCTGGCCAAATTGTTGCCGCACGGATACGGTCCCGGAAAGGGTGTGACCGTTCGTGCTGGTCAGAGGCGTGGCTAAAATGTCGTTTTGAGCGTAGCCGCCGATCACCGCCGCGCTCAGTGTCTTCGAAAGTTCTTGGCTTATCGACGCAGTGGCGTTGTCCTGGCGCACTGCTCCGATTAACCCGCCGCCACCTGAGATCATATGTAAGTAACTGACGGCCAAGTTGCTCAACCGGCCCTGCCAGCTCAAACTGGCCCCAGCCGCGGGATTCCAGCTGCGCGACGCTGGCGATGGGGTCGAGGCAGTAATGGAAAACTGCGGGCCGCTGTCTGCGTATTGCGGGCCACCGAAGAATGACACGGAGAACCGCGTCGTCGGATAGAGCGTGTAGAACAAAAGCAGTGCGTGGGTCTGCGTCAGATTCGCCCCCGGCGCAGGAAATGATAGCAGCCGTTGGTACTGGTAAGCCGCGCCGAGGTAGTTCACTTTCGAAACTCGTAGCGAATAGAATGCCGCCCCGCCCTGCGACTCCGAATCAAACAGCCCCGGAACCTCGGCTTGATTCGGATAGTGCAGGTTGGTAAAGGTTCCACTCGCCCCGATCATCTCGTTCAGGGCGAACTGGTAGGTAATTCCCAAATTTCCGGCATTGCTGAGGTGGTCGGCAATCGGGGCGATGATCGAAAAGTTACCGCCTTGCGTTCCACCGGATACCGCGCTGGCCGACGCCAGATCCGCCTGATTGAATACGTTGGAGCTTTTCTGGAACCCATCATGCGCCGCGAAGGTCACGTGCGGGCTTAGGCGGTACGTGAAGTCGATCGAGGCGTTCTGGTCCGCCTCATTCAGGGAACTCAGGCGCTGATAGAACGTGAACCCAGGCGCATAGGTCGTCACTAAGTGCGTTCGCGAAGTGGTCTCATCGATCGCCAAAGTGGGAGCCACCGAATTGCTTACGTCGCTCTCCGGATGCCCGTTTACCGGGACTGCGTTGTCACTATATGCGCTGGTGAACGACACCCCCGCGCGCAGGTAGTTCGAGCGTTCTTGGGAAACTGACACTGCCGGGAATGATTGACCGCTGACCGGCGGTGGTGTCAGCATGTGATCTCCGGCATACATCGGGCTGCTGTCGGATGTCGAGCCAGCATTAGCGGCCGGTTTCGTGGCAGGGACAGTCGTCGGATCGGGGCTCGCGGACGGCTGTTGGCACCACGTCGGCGTCGCCACCAGCAACGCCGGACCTAACCAGAACGGATTGAGCTTTCTTGACTTCACAGAATCAACCATTGCGGAAGCTAAGGATCACAGAACCGAATTTCACGGAACCACGATGGTGTCGCGCGGCTGCAACTTCACATTCTGCTCAGCATTCTTGCCCTTGACCACATCCTTGTAGTTAAAGAGCAACCGGGCCTGGGTTCCATCCGGATTCTGCCGCAGCACATATACGTTTTTCTGTTTAGCGAAATCGCGAAAACCCCCGGCCAGTGCGATCGCATCCAGGATGGTTGCGGAATTCGAGATCAGGTAAGAACCTGGTTTGTTTACCATTCCCAGAATGTTGAACTTCTGACTATTGATCTGCTGGACAATCACAGTCACTTCCGGCTCGGCGATAAAACTCTTCAGCTTGGCGGTGATTTCTTCTTCCAGCTTCAAAGGAGTCCGGCCCGTGGCTTGTACTTCGCCGACCAGGGGCAGCGAGATCCGTCCATCGGAACGCACCGGAACCGACCGCGAGATTTCCTTCTCATTCCACACGTTGATCGCCAGCACGTCGTCGTTGCCGATCACAAAGGTATCGTCGTGCGCCTTCCCTGAGGCATCGGATGCATGGCTCGTCGCATCCACTTTGGCTGGCGCATTCCCCTGGGCAGTTCCGTTCCCGGCAGCCGTCTGCGCTGCAAGGCAAGTAGGCAAAACTGCGCACAATAGCAAGATTCCGATCCGTTCCGTCCACAAGGTGCATGACTTCGTGATCATAGCTGCTCCTTGGTTTCTAGCCTGGGGTTTCCCAGCTTGGAGAACTCTCCCGCGCATCTTGCCTGAAGTGGCCGGAATCAACTGACCTTCCCGTTCTTGGCGCCGTTGCCCTGCAGCAAGAACCTTTCACCCGGCAGGGGAGAAAGGAATGGCTCCGAAGCGGTCATGTGATACTGCTCGATCTTGTACAGCAGTGTGCGATAGCTAACCTCAAGTAGACGAGCCGCTGCTTTTCGGTTCCAGCCAGTTCGCTCCAGGGCCGCGCCAATGGCGTTTTTCTCCGCTTCGCATTTTACGCTTTGCACCAACGATTTCAGCGATTTTGGGCCAGGCTGGCTGTCGCCGTTTTCGCTGTCGGATTTGGAAGTAATCGCGAACTTCAGGGTCTGCGGCAGGTGTATCCTTCCGTGTCCGTTTCCGTTGCCGGGAGTCGAATCTGGCTCGCTCGACGTTAGCTCTCGATCACCGGCAACCAGATACCGCTTCACGAACGTCTCCAGTTCGTCGAGGTTTCCAGGCCAGGCATAATCCTGACACGCATCGAGTACGTTTGGAGAAAATTCTCGCGGCGGAAGTCCATAATGCCGCGCCAGCTTGTGCATCAGGTGCCGCAGCAGAAGCGCGATTTCGTCCCGGCGCTGGCGCAGCGGTGGCACGTGCACCGTAAACGCGCTCAGGCGGTAGTAAAGGTCCTCGCGCAGTTTTTTCTCTGCGAGCGCGCGGTCGATGTTCGCTCCGGTCGCGGCCAAGATATGCACGTCCACGGGGAAGGCGCGGTCGCTCTCCGGTTTGAGGAAGGCTTTATCTTGCAGGATCTGCAGCAGCTTAGCTTGTAAGCTGAGCGGCATCTCCGTGATTTCGTCCAGGAAGATTGTGCCCTTCTCGCCCAGCTCGAATTTCCCGGGCATGGCCCGGTGGCCGTTCGAGGGGAAAGGCCGGTCGCTCCCAAACAGTTCAGCTTCGAGCATGTCGCCCGGCACGGCCGAGCAGTCCACTTTATGGAAGCGGAAGCCGGAGCGAACCGAAAGCTTATGAATCAGGCGGGCCACGGTCGACCGCCCGCTTCCACCCTCTCCGAGAATGAGCACCGGCACATCAGCCTGCGCCAGCAACTCTGCCTGGGCTCGAAGCCGTTGCATGATCGGGCTGGCGCTCACGAAAAACGCCTCTTCGCCCAGTTGTTCGATGTCTTCGCTTGCGATGCCCGAATTCCCGTTCTCTGGTGCGAAAAGATGCTGCCGGATCGCCGACTCCAACTGTTCTTCGCTGAAGGGGCGGACCAATACGTCTTCGGCCCCCAGCCTGGTCGCTTCCTTCTTCCGGCCGCCATCTTCCGGATGGCACAACACCACTACCCGCAACTCAGGGCGCAACCTGCGCAGCCATCGCAGGATGTGAAGGCTGTCGCCGTCGCCGCGCGGCAGGTCCAGCAGAAGCAGGTCGGGCACTATGCCGGATTGCACGCGCTCCATGGCATCCCAGCCGCTGGGTGCGGTTTCCAGTTGCCACGAGTTGATTTCGCTGATCGACCACAGTGAGCGCAGAATTGCCGGCTCACGGCTTACGACCAGCAAGCGTATGGTTGCAATCATGTTTTCTGCCACAGGCTTAGTGGCTCCTTGAATCGCAGGGTGAGAATTCGGATCGCGGAATCACAGGTGAGATCAAACAGGGTGAGATTAAACGGATAGGCCAAGCGCAACAAGAAAAGCAGATGCTTAGACGGCTTCGACGGCGTAGCCCTCGACGCGAACTGCCAACGACCTCTGGAGCGCGTCCACCGAAATCACCAGAGTGCTGTCGCCGTTACGCGAAACCAGGATGCCTTCCAGCCCATCGAGCGCTCCGCTGCGGATGCGCACGCGCTGTCCAATCTTGAGGAACGGATGAGAAGACCAGGGCATTTCGCTGTCCACTAAGGTGCGAACTGCTTCGACCTGCTCGTCGGGAATCGGAGAACCTTCGCCTCGCGACCCCACCAGACTGATCACGCCGTCAATGCGAAGAACGCGCAGGCGGTCGGCTCGGCTGGGCGCGAACCGGGCAAACATGTAGCAACCAAAGAGGGGCAACTGCACCGACTTCTTGCGATCACTCCAGCGCCGGACTTCTGTGACCATGGGCAGGAACGTAGTTACGCCCCAGTCTGCGAGTCGCTGGGCCACCATCTTTTCGTGCCGGGCGCGGGTATGCAGGGCGTACCAGCTTTCTGCGCCCGCTTCCGCCATCAAAATCGGCTGTGAAAGATGTCCCGTGATATTGCTTGTGGCCATAGCTTCGCCCTCTCAGTCCCACCTCTAAGTGGGCCATTGTCAAGCACAGACAAAATCCTGGAAGATCTCAGACTAGGAGATCTGGGGGAACAACTGAACTACCTCGGGGGGAGGAGTTTTGCTAATTCTCTAGCCTTGTTATAGAGACTTTCGTGTACCGATTATCACCATTCAAGGGCAATCCCTAGTGCGGCTCTGTTTCAATCCTGGGGGGATTCACAAGCGGTACAGGGGGCAATGAACCGAATCCGTTCCGAACTTGAGGCCCATTATATCCCGCGGCTAATGCTTGTCAATAGCACTGTAAGACTGGCTCTGCAATCCATGGCAATCCGTTGCACAGTCGCTTCTCGAGCCCTTGACCCCATCGACACGGATCGACAACCCGCAGTAACAGCCAACTGAATCAACAGCTTAGGCCAGATTCGCCGCCTGGCCAGTATCCTGCTGAAGGGTTCGCCTTCGTCGACAACAGATAACTCTTCCTCTATTTCACTGAGCGGGGGGAACGCACTTTCTCCACAGCCTGGCGTTTGCCCAGTTGCAGAAAACTATCGCAGAGTGCAGAGGCTTGCAAGAGGTACACCACCCCTACCCGTTTCTTCTCCAGAAGGACAGAGACGTGCAGGCCTCACAATGGAGTTAAACAGAAGTGAGAGGAAAGACTCCAATCATAGTACTATTGTCTCTAGCTCTGCCTCCTGTCTTTTGATCCCTGCGCGGCAGTTTGAAATCGTGGTCCATCGGGACGAAAGCCCTGATCCCACAGGCCATGTGGCGTTTTTCAACAGGGCCTGATTACGGCCTTATTCTGGCAGCGGTTGCTCCGTGGCTGACATGCTGAAACTTCCCCGTCGCTGGCCTGCAAGAAATTGCATATGATTGCAGGTTCTTGCGACATCGCTGGCGTTTCGCCGATCCAACACTTGTGCCAGGTCAGGCGCTGCGGTAGACTCGGCACGTTAGAAAGACGTCACTGCGTCGCGGATTCTGTTTCTGGCCCCCAAGCGATTCCGACTTTTGCTCCATGCCGGAACCGACCCAGAATTTCCCTCCGCCAGGACGTATCTCCCAATCGCAAACGGATACGATCCCCCGTTAACCGCGCGACCCGTACCGGTTTCGGTTGGAACTTCGATTCTTCTTGCTGCGATAAACGTCGATGGTAAACCCGCAACTCAAGCCCGCGCAGGGAGGGAAAGCGGTTCGCGTGCTGGTGGCGGACAGCTCCCGCATTCACACCCAGCTTTTATCGGAAGCGCTGAAGCGCGATCCGGAATTGGACGTTGTCAGCTGGAATACCGATCCGCATGGTCTACTGGCAGCCGCGCTGGCGGGCGACATCAATGTATTAGCGGTCAGCTCGGCGTTGAATGGACATCCGGCACGCGGCCTCGACACCTTACGCGAATTGCGCGTTGCCCGCCCCAGCGTGCGCGCGGTTGTCCTGCTGGATTCCCGAAAGCCGGAGGCTATTCTCGACGCGTTCCGCGCCGGAGCCCGGGGAGTGTTCAACCGCGACAGCTCGGTCGAGATGTTCTGCAAGTGCATCCGCAGTGTGCATCAGGGCCAGATCTGGGCCGACAGCGCCGATGTTGCGCTGGTCATTGAGGCCCTGGCTTCGACGCCTCGAATGCACGTGCCGGCGGCAGAGGGATTGAGCCTTCTTTCCAAGCGCGAGGCCGAGGTGGTGCAGTGCCTGGTCCAGGGACTCACCAATCGCGAGATTGCCGAGCGCATGGGACTCAGCCAGCACACGGTCAAGAATTACCTGTTTCGCGTATTCGACAAACTAGGAGTGTCCAGCCGCATCGAGCTTTTGTTCATGACTCTAAGCCAGGGAAGCAACTCGGAGCAGCCATCGGCTCGCGCCGCCTCCGCTGTCTTGCCGAACGGCAATCACACCGATGATGCCAGCCTCGCTGCCCTCAGGAAAGCTGCGGAAGCGGGGGAAGCCGCGGCTCAGTTATCTCTTTGCCAAGCGTATGCGAGGAGGGCTGAACCTGACGATCTCGTGCGCGCCTATATGTGGTTTCTGGTTGCCAAGGAGCGCGCAGCGGAGGCTGGAAGACTCCTTCTAAAACAAATGAGCCCTCAGCAGATCGAGGAAGCGGAACAACAGGCAGCGTCCTGGCTTTCGCGATTGAAGAAAGTCTCGCTGCTGCCAGACCTTTCCTAGAACCACCCTTTGGGGCTCATCCCTCCTTCTTCCGGTTGACGGGCGGAGCTCCGCCCTGTGGCCATGACTGCGACGGCGAAGCGTTAACCGCGGCGCAGTAGTATGCCAACCTGCAGCGTGAGCCAGGGCAAGTCTAAATGCCTGTCCCGGTGAGGTTAACCGCCGTAGGGCTGACCCCGCCACTCACGTGGAGCACGAGGTTTGCGCTGAACGGGCCGGTGGCCTTGGGGGTAAAGGTCACGCTGATGGTGCATTGGCTCCCCGGCCCCAGGGTTGTACCGCAGTCACTGGTCTGCGCGAAATCAACAGCCCCGCTGTTCATAATCCCGATTCCCGAGAGGCTGACTGCTTTCGATGTGGTGTTGGTTGCGATGATCGTCTTGGGCGGACTGGTGGTCTTCACCTTCTGGGTGCCGAACGAGGGCAACACCCAATTGGGGGACAACACAACGCTACTGCCGACCTTGAGGCTGAATTGGAGCGTGGCGTCCGTAGCCAGCGGAGCGGCGAGAGGAATGGTACCGGTGGCAGTGTCCGTTCCCACGGGCGGCGGAACTTCACTGACCATAATGGAATAAGTGGTCCCGGCCGAGGCTCCGAAATTTATATAAGAGGACTGAACTACCAGGCCGGTGTTCGGGGCATCGTCATTGCAGGCGACCGGAGTCGGGGAGGACGGAGATCCGGTGAACACATAGACGCCGGTGTCATATCGGCTACCAGCGGTGCTGATCGCGTAGTTTCCGCTGGTCGAGGGCGTGAAAGTGTACCAGACGGAGCGAAAGACGCTCGCACCTGCGGGCCAGGATCCGCTGCAGGGAGCGCCTGCGTCGGCCACGGCCGGATCCTGCGGAATCGGATCGCCCTGAGGATTCACCTCGCTTCCCGCGCCGGTGCCGCTGAGGACTTCAGTCGGACTCGCGGCCGAGGTATCGACGAAGCTCTTGAACGGCACTTTCTTGATGTTGATGGCGTTGGCAAAGAGGTCGTTCGTGGCGGCGGGCGCTGTCGGCAGAGTCAGACCGCCAGCGGTCAAAATATTATTCGAGGCGTCAGTCACCACCGCCAGAAAATTGGCAGCTGCGAACGAGGCAGCCGTTAGCGCATTCGAGTTTGGATACCGGTCAATCTTGGAAAATTCCGAAGGATAGCCGGTTACCACGATCGCGAGAGTTCCCGAACTAAACTGGCTGAAGTCCCAGCGAGTGGTCGTGCTGTCCGCCAAGTCGATCCCCGCCGGCTCCAAAGCCGCTTGCAACCCGTCCGGGGATTGCAGGGTGTTGTCGAGCGCGACGCAATATGGTATGCCGGTACCAAACTCGGCCGGAATGCAGGGTACATAGGTGGCGCCGTTGAGCTTGGCCCCGATCACGAGAGATTGCAGCGTCATGCCGGCCTGTCCGCTGAATTGCACCTGAAAAACCGTAGATTTTGCCCCGGCATTCGAACTAATTCCAAGGCCAATGTCCCAAAGCGCAGGCGTCACCGTTACCGTGAATCCCGCGCCCGAAAGAGTGACGGAGAGATTGGGATAAACCGCCGGCGGGTTCGGCTTGTTCCGGTCGCTGGTTGGCGTGCACCCGGTGGGAGGAGACTGTGTGCCATCAAGCTGGGCAAAGAAAGGTGTGGCAGTGGAGTTCGGGCACAGCTCGGCCGGCACACCAACCACCTCGCCGTTTTGCGAATTGGGAACGTCTGGGCGGCGCACTGCATACAGGGGCAGCGCGGCCAGGACACAAAACAGTGCCGAAGCACTGACCACAACCTTGAGCCTGAGCATGGAGTAGCCTTCCTTGAAAGCGATCGGCGCCAAGCAAAGCGGTCTCGGGGAGGGAAAAACGACGCACAGTAGTTTCTTCGCTTCGCCCCATTTCGTCAAGCGAATTTTGGCTGGATCGAATTTGGCTGGATCTGCCGACCGGCGAGCCGCCGGCTGAGGGCAATGATTTCACACCTGGTCATGCGTCGCGCGGCTGGCCAACAACTTAAATCCGGCGCGCTCCGCGCGTTTGCGGATGGAGGAAAGCCGTTGCGTTCGCGCTTCAGGCGAAATGCGATTGCCGGTCTCGAGTTTCAGCAGAAGCAGTTCCGCTTCGAGCTCCGCGAAATTGCGTCCGTGCTGTTTCGCATCCGCGGGAAGCGTGCGGATTTGCTGCAACGCGTCGTCCTTTTGACCCGTGGCCGCGAGATACTCCGCGAGGCTCATGCGATTTTCAAAACTCGTGTCCGGATCCTGACTGGCGATTTTGCGGATGCGGTCCGCATAGCCTTCGGCATCCGGCAGCCTGCCTTCCTCCACCAGGACTCTCAACAGGATCGAGTCGGCGGTAGACTCGAGGTCGGGATCCGGGGCTTCCTTTAGTTTTTCAAGCGCATCGAGAGCTTGGTGTTCGGCCTCGGTCAGCCGATGCCGCTCCAGGTTGATCTGGGCCAGTGAGACGGATCCGAGGGCAACCCCGGGTTTGTCTTTTTGTTGGGCACTGATCTGGATGGCCTCCCGGTAGGAGGCTTCGGAGGCATCGAGGTCGCCGCGGCGATACTGAACGTCACCCATATTAAAGAGGCTGGTCGCGACGGCCGTGGGATCGCCGTTTGCACGCCGCAACTTCAATACTTTTTCATAGGCTGCCAGGGCGCTCCCGGCGTCGGTTTCCGACTGGGACTGGGCGAGATTGCTGAGTGCCATAGCCTGGATCCCGGTGTTTCCGAGCTTCTCTGCCAGGGCCAGCGCTTTTCGGTCTTCGGCCTCGGCCTCAGCACTGCGGCCGGCGGTGGAAAGTAACAGGCCTCTCAGAATGTGGGCCCGCGCTTCGTCTTCCTCGTCGTGAACGGAAGCAGACACCTGCAGAGCGGTGTCGATATAGGACTGGGCCTCCTCGGGCTTGCCCATCTTGATCAGAACCGAAGCCATGTTTACGTTCGCTCCGGCCAGATCTTTTTGAGCGCCGGCCTTTCGATTGATCTCGATAACCCGTTCGAGCCGTTCCTTGGCCTCGGCGTAGCGGCCCCGATCCGAGAGCCAGGTGGCGACGTCATTGAGGGCAACCGCCGCGCTCACGTTATCGCCGAACACAGAGAAAATGCTCTCCGCCTGGTTGGAGGCAGCCAGCGCTTCTTCCACATGGCCCAAGTTGCGATGCGCCCAGTAAAGCTCCAGTTCCGCGTCGGCCTGCATCAGGTGAGACTTGGTTTTCTGCGCCTCGGTGAGAGCCAGTTGAGCCGATTGCAGTTCATCGCCGAAATCGTTCATCGTGGCATACACTTTCGCGCTGGCGATCTCGATCCGGGGATCAGTGTTCAGCGGCGGCCGCAGGCCACCGAGTTGCTTCAAGGTGTCGAGCGCCGCTTTGGGCCGGGATCCTTCGACTTGAACATTGGCGAGCTGCAGGCCGTAGTTCAGTTTCGGATAATGTGGGAAGAGCAAGCTGTAATCCTTGGTCGCAGCGTCCCAATCCCGGCTCATTTCTTCGGACCGGGCCCGGGCGAGCACTGTGTATTCCAGTGGAAGTGGCGTTTTTCCGGCGAGATCCGCGGCTTTCTTCGCCTCATCGGCGGCCTCGGGATCGTGCTTCAGCAAAGACCATGTATCCGCCAGCGCGGAATGGATGGCGACATTGTCCGGTTCGTCCTGCTCTGCTCTTTTCAGCAGGTCCAACGCGGCCGGGGCATCCAGGGAACGAAGCTTGTCGAGCGCCCCGAAGTATAGCTTTCGCGCTTCAGGATTGCCCGGATAAAGATTCTGCAATTGGGACGCTTCCACTTCGGGCAGCTGAGCCTTTCCGAGCTTGCCGAGAACCTCAGCGACAGCGCCGGTGACGAGTTTGCCGTATTCCGTCTCGTTGCCGCTGATGTGGAAGGTGCTCAGAGTTTTCTCGGCGGAATCTTCGAGGCGTAAATCGAGGGTGAGGCTTTTCTCCGGCGACTGGGCGTTAATGGAATAACTGCCCACCAGAACGTAGTTGGCGCCGACGGCCTGGCGCACCTCAGCAAGCTTCTCGCTCTCCAGATTCTCAGTAGGAGCAATCGAGAATTCAGTTCGGACCCTGGCCAGTTCGTCAGAGGGTACCGTCTGTACGCCTGTCGACGCACCCAGATCCGCCGTGAAGGTTTCACTCAAGTCCGTGGCCAGCCAGTCGTAGGCGGCATCCGCAGAATTGTTTTTAAAGCCGGCCACCACTACGAGTGGCTGCAGGGCTGGGTGCAGAGTCCGCCACTCGTACACTCCCGCGGCCGCCAGAGCCAACAAAATCAGCGCGCCTGAAATTCTTGCGATTGTGGAACGGGTGGTCCTGGCGGCGACCAACGGCGCCGTGATGGAATGCGGCCCAATGGTTGATGCAGTGACGGGCTGCGGAAGATTTTCCGCCAGGGCTGTGGCCACGTCGCGAGCGCTCGCGAAACGATCAGCCGGGTTGCGCGCCAGGCAACGAAGGATTATCGATTCACAAGCTGGACTCAAGTCAGGGGCGAAGTTCCGCGGGGGACGCGGAGGGTCGCTCAGCCGCTTGAAGGCCGAGGAGAGCAGGTTGGCGCCGACGAAGGCCCTCTCGCCGGTAAGCATCTCGTAGATCACCAACCCCAGCGCGTAAATGTCGGACGCGTTCGTCGCCGGCCGGCCTTCCAGTTGCTCGGGTGCCATATACGCCGGCGTTCCCAAAAGACCCTGGCCGGTGGAGAGCGAGACCCCTTCGTCCGACGCCAGCAATTGCAGAGCTAGTCCGAAATCGGTGACCACTGCACGCTCTGTGCCCGTTCCGGATCCTGCCACCAGAACCACATTGCCCGGTTTGAAGTCGCGGTGCACGATGCCCACTTCGTGCGCCGCGGCCAGAGCCGACGCCATCTGCCCAATCAGCGGCAGCGCCTCGCCAAGGCTCATCCGTACGCCGTCTTTCATGCGCGCGGCCAGAGTTTTTCCGCGCAGCAACTCCATGCTGATGAAAACAATTTCGTCTCGCTCGCTGGCTCCTTCGGGCTTGTGGCGGAACAGATCGAAAATCCGGCAAACGTTGGGATGGGTAACTTTTCGCGCCAGAAAAACTTCGCGCTTGAAGCGCGCCATAGCGTTGGGCTGCCCCAGGATTTCCGCCCGGATGGTCTTTACCGCGACCCGCTCGCGCAGTTCCTGATCCTCGGCTTCATACACCTCTCCCATGCCCCCACCGGCGATGTAACGGACAATGCGGAACCGCCCAGCCAATACCTGCGACTCCGAAAGTTGCTGGTTCCGCGCCGCGGGCTCAGGAACGAAATCGCCCAGCGACACCGTGGGAACCCCGGTGGAAAGAAAAGATGCGGCCTCGTCGTGCTCTGCGAGGAGCCGCTCCACTTCGGCGCACACGCTCGCGTCCGGGCAGCGCTCCTTCAGGAATGAGGAACGCTTCGCCGGATCCTCCTCCAGGGCAGCTTCAAACAGCGCCTTCACTGCCTCCCAGTTGTCCTGTTGTGTCGCCATGGATCGCTTTCAGCTCTCCGTGGAGCCAGGCCTTGGCCATGCTCCAGTCCCGCTTTACCGTCTTGGGGGAGATCTCCAGCAGTTCGGCGGTTTGTTCCACGGTGAGTCCGCCAAAGAATCGCAGTTCCACGATTTTGCCCTGCCGCGGGTCGAGCCTGGTCAGCCGCTCCAGAGCTTCGTCAAGTTTGAGGAACTCCTCCGATTGCTCGGGAGCGAACACCAGAGCCTCGTCGATGGGAACCGGCTTCTGCCCGCCGCCCCGCTTGTCGCGCAGATATCCGCGGGCGTGGTCGACGAGAATTCTGCGCATGACCTGGGCGGCAATCCCGAAAAAATGCGCTCGGCTCTGCCAGTCCACCGAGCGCTGCTCGACCAGCTTGACGTAGGCTTCGTTCACCAGTGCGGTGGGCTGCAACGTGTGGTCGCTGCGCTCGCGCCGCATGTACGCGCCCGCCAGTCGCCGCATCTCGGCATACACCAGGGGAATCAGCTTAGACGCCGCTTCTTGATTGCCTTTCGTCAGTTTCGCCAGAAGGACCGTCACCTCCCCGCGTTCTGCAGCCATCGCTCCACTCCTCCACTTATGCCCACAACTGGCACGCATTCTAACCCAGTTCTTGCGGTTTTCTGCAGCCGATGGCGAACCGCTACCCTGGATGGAGTGGACCGCTAGCCCGAATTCTTCGACGCGTCCGATCGGTCACGCTGCCCTCCCCGGACCAGGTTAAGCAAATCAAGATTGAATTCTGGCAGGATGAGACCGCACAAGACGTGAATTGCACCTATCAGCTAAAAGGGTGGATTAGCGATTGGCATACCTGCAGCGGTTAAGGGGGAAATGACATTCTGATGATGAACGTCCAACTCGCGCTGAATCAGAATAACTTTTCAGAGCTCACCATGAGCAATTGATGGTTTCAGACGTCGGCTTGCCACAGCACGTTAGAGGAGTGCGGTCATCGGGTTTCGAGCGCGCGGTCATTCAGCCCACGTTTCGATTTGGCAGGCGGTTGTCAGTTCGGGCGTTCGGACAACCATTTCGCGCAGCGGAGTCTCATTAGGAATCAGTCTTGATTGTGAAAGCACATATTTTTAACCGCTCCCCTGCTCGATTTCCTCCAGACTTCACGTAAACGTCAACGTCTAGGCCTCCGATCCCGATCTTTGTATGCTTCGCTCACTTTCTACGAGAAATAATAGGTCGTGCCCGCGTTCGCGGCGTATTTAGCACTCCTGCTGGTCACACTGCAACGTTTGTACAAACCATTTTCGCAGGGAAACACCCCTCGAGACCTTGCACTCGTCCCTTTCGCCGTTGTCCTCACTGTTGAGGAGCAATGGTTGCGGTCAATGTCACACGCGCTCGATGCGGACAGAGCCAAGCTGTTATTGAAGATGAAGAAAGGGTGGTGTGCAATGTTGAATGTCAAATCTTTCAAGGGCGGCACGCGATCTAGCGTATTACCGCTGATCATCGTACCGGCATTGCTCTTGATCTCTGTGGGAGCATTTGCCCAGACCACAATCAGTACCGGCAGTATCGTCGGCACCGTGACGGATCCGACTGGCGCCGTCGTTAGTGACGCCAAGGTTCAGATCACCAACAAAGGAACTGGCCAAGTCATGACGACGAAAACCACTTCATCCGGGACCTATGCATCGGGTGCGCTCAATCCCGGAGGGTATACGGTGCGGGTAGAGGGGACAGGATTTAAGACCACCGAACTGTCGGTAGAAGTGCAGGTAAACACGACTGCGTCGGCAAACATGCAGCTTACGCTGGGACAGAGTTCGCAGGTCATTGAAGTACAAGCTTCCGATGTGGCCGTGAACACCGAGCAGGCCACAGTGCAAGGCGTCCTCACTTCGCAGCAAATCGATAATCTGCCCATCAACGGGCGCAACTTCCTCGACCTCGCCCAACTGGAGCCGGGCGTGCAGATTCAGGATGGCGGCACTTTCGATCCCACCAAGAACGGTTTCTCCTCGGTTTCGTTCGGCGGCCGCTTTGGCCGGAGCGCACGCATAGAGGTCGATGGCGTCGACGTCAGCGACGAGAACGTGGGCACCACAACCCAAAACGTTCCCATGGGTGCGATCCAGGAGTTCTCGTTGCAGCAGTCCTCCCTCGATCTTTCGACCGAGCTGACTTCATCGGGGTCCGTGAGCATCACCACGAAGTCAGGCACCAACAGCCTGCACGGCGAGGGCGACTACTATTTCCGCGACCAGTCTCTGAATGCAAACTTGCCGGGAGCCTCGGACAATCCTTTTCAGAGGAATCAGTTCGGCGGCAATCTTGGCGGCGCCATTATCAAAAACAAGCTCTTCTTTTTCTTCGATGCCGAACGCACCAAGCAGGACCTGCTCGATCCCATCCTCCCTGGAGGTTCGTTTACCGGTCTCACGGGGAGCTTTAACTCTCCTTTCCGAGAGACCGAAACGGTCGGGCGCTTGGATTGGCAGGTGAACCGATACAAGGTCTTCTATCGCTTCACCTACGACCAGAACAAGAGCGTTCTTCCTTTCATTCCCAACTCCTTCCAGCCGTTTGCCAACGTGGACCACGCGCGAGACCACGTCGTCGGAGTGGATTTCAGCTGGGGCTCGGTGACCAACAGCGTCCGCTTTGGCTATACCAAATTCGAAAACGGGATTAAGGACGCCGTAACCGGCTCCAGCATTTTTGATCCGTTGCCCGGCATTGAACTCGCGATTGGCGCCGACGCATTCTGCCTGACGGCGGGCGCGGATGCATTCTGCTCCGGCCCCAACTTCCTGGCCCCCCAGGAGACGATGCAGTCCGATCACCAAATCAAGTATGACGGCAGCAAGCTCTACAAGAATCACATCATTCGCTTCGGTGCTGGATTTAACAGCATTCACGGAGGTGGATTGGCGGCGTTTCTGGGATTGGCTCCGGCGGTGAATTCGCCGGCCTTGGCCGCAGGCGCCCACCTCGCTTGCACGATCGCGAACAACTGCCCATTCCCGGGTGGAGACGGCAATCCACTGAACTACCCAGTCGCTAGCGTCACCTTGGGTAATGGACAGGGATTTGCTTCCGTGGAGCCCGCATTCGGGTTGGCCGGCGGTGGACAAGGTCCCGATCACCGTGTCTCCTGGTACGTTGGAGATTCCTGGAAGGTTAAACCGAACTTCACAGTGACTCTCGGCTTGCGCTATGTGCGCGATACTGCCCGCACCGATACCAACCTCGGACCCCTCCCTGCCTTGAATCAGTTCAACAATCAGTTCTACAGCGGCCTGGGCAACGCAGTGCATCAGCCCAACCTCAACTTTGCTCCGCAATTGGGTCTCGCGTGGGATCCGAACAAAAACGGCAAAACCGTGATCCGGGCTGGAATCGGACTGTTCTATGAGAACTCGATCTGGAACAACATTCTGTTTGATCCTGCAGCGCGGCTGCAGAAAGGACTTTTCCTGGGCTTCGGGGGAGGCAACCCCGCGTTTAATGGCCAGGCTATTGGCACAGTAGCGCCCCAGATCATCGCCCAGCAACAGGCATTCCAGGCGGCGACACTGGCGGCTGGCCCTGCGACCAACGGCACCTACATCGGTACTCAACTTGCGGACGATTTTGCGACCAGCACGACCCTTCTTGCTCCGGACTATGTCTCACCCCGCTCCGTACAGATGAACTTTGGGGTGCAGCACGAGATTCGGCGGGGAATGGTATTCACCGCGGATTACCTGCGCAACGTGTCCACGCACAACTTCCTCATTGTGGATACGAATCGCGTCGGCGCTGCGAGTACCTTTCGTCTAGGCGCAGCCCAGACTGCGGTCTCGGCTACAAACAATGCATTTGGATGTGGCACGGGCTTTGATCAGGCCTCGATCAGCTGTGCCATCAGCGCAGGCGCGAACATTGCTGCCTACGCAAAGAATGGCTTGGATTCCGGTTACCAGCTATGCCCAACCGGCCCCTGTCCGGGGGCGGCTTTTCCGGGCATCAGTACCGGTGTAGGCCCCAATGAAATGCTGTTCCCCATCGGCCGCTCGGTATACAACGGCCTGCAAATGGGCTTGAAGCAGGACGTTTCCAATCCGTTGCGTGGCGTAAAGCACGCAAACCTGCAGGTCTCCTACTCCTTGTCTCGTTATGTCGCCACCGCAAGGGACAACGATTTCAGCACTGCCGCGACGGACTTCGTCAATCCATCGCATTACATCGGCCCGACCGCTTTGGACCGAACCCATCAGCTCGCGTTTGGTGGGTATATGGACCTGCCGGCCGGCTTCCAGTTCGGATTCACCGGCCACTTCGACAGCCCACTGGCCTCCAACGTCACGCTGCCTGTGACTGGAGCACCCGGTGGGATCTTCCAGACCGATATCACCGGAGACGGCACCGGCGACGGCGCGCTGGCCAACAATCGGGGTGTAGGCGACCTTCTTCCCGGAACCAATGTTGGCGGATTCGGGCGCAGCTTTGGCGTCAACGGGCTGAACCAGGCGATCAACCACTTCAACACCACCATGGTGGGTCAACCCACCCCCGCCGGCCAGGCGCTGATCTCGAATAACTTGTTCACTTTGTCCCAGCTACAAGCTTTGGGCGGCGTTATCGGTGGGACCACGCCTGGGAGCGGGTTAGCCTATGGACCCTTGCAACCAGCTCCCGCCGGCGCAATTGGGCAGGCGTGGCTGAGGACCTTCGACCTGAGCATGAACTGGCATTACAAGATCAAGGAAAGGGTCGAATTACGTCCAGGCGTTTCCTTCTTCAACGTGTTCAATTTCTCTAACTTCGACGGGCCTGCGGTCCCCTTTGGCAACATACTCAACGGACAGGTAGGTTCTCCAAACGGTACTACCAGCGCGCTTGAGCACGGTTTGGCCGGAAACTTCCTGCGTCTGGGTCTCGGCTCGGGCGTGAATGCGCTGGGTGCGCCTCGCGCGATTGAGTTCCAGCTAAAGCTTATATTCTAGGCGTTAGTCCGTCAGGGCCAGTGGCGCAATCCGCGCCACTGGCCTTCTTAATAATGGTGGTCGATTGTGTTCGAAACCGCCAACTGATCGATAAAGTATGGTGAGCCCGGAAGGAATCGAACCCTTCAGGCTACTAATTTGCTAAACAGTGACGTCCGAATGAGTCAACGATTTTCTGCACTACACGGAACCGCTCGGTTCAGGTTCCTCTTTCTTGTATCTGCCTGATTACAGCCCACCAAAGTGCGGCAGCTGCAACACCCACCGATGGATTCGAGTGCTTCGCCGGCACCGGAGTGAACACTCCTGTGACAAAGTCTCTCAACGCTAGATCACGTGGCTGACCTGTCATTACTACTAATGTTGGAATCATCATGACCCCGTTTTCTGCCTCGTGTCGCGTTAGTCGGTGAAGGCAGAAAACGGAGATCGAAGAAATGACCCCGGATTCGCCACGAATCGCGCTATCAGCGCCAAGAAACAGGAGGCGGTCATGAAAAGCACGAAGAAAATGATGAGCTGGATTGGTGTGGTCACGATGGTCTGCAACGTTAATTCCTTCGCCAAAGAGAAGCCCAAAGCCGCTGTAAACACAGAAGTCATTCGTTCCCTGGATTGGGCCTCAGATGCAAACAACTATCCCAACCTCCAGGTCAAAGCCGAATGCTTTCAGCGGGATGCCAAACACTTCACTTGGCACACCAGCCTGTTTAACAGCGCCGATGGCATCCTTGAAGTGCGGGGAAAGGGGACGTCTGTGGACATCGATCCTCAGGCCAGCGTGGACGGCGGTTCCATTGAGGTCAAGGGTTGCAATAAGCCGTTGGTGTTGAAGCTGGAAGCACGAACAAAAGGAGAAAAACAGCATTTTGAGATCGCCTACACGGACGGCGCTGTTGTCGCGCGTGAGAAACAGGCGAAGAACTGGGGAGGGTTCGCCATGGCGTTGGCGATGGCGGGCACCTCGGCGATGGGTGTCCAGGCGGCCAATCAAGCCCAGTTTGGCGCTACTGCGGCGCTGCGGAACGCTGCCGCGGTCCGTGCCGATCAGCTGGCGGCCGTTCAGAACGCCTTCGCCCAGTCCGGAAGCGCGCAGCAAGGGGACGACGACCAATCGGATCAGTCCGATGACGATTCCGACCAGTAGTAGGCCATTAAGTAGGCGAACCAAAACCACACTCCCCTGCTTCGGCAGGGGATTCGTTTCTTGTGGGGCTACAGATGGCAAATCAAGATCGCGGACACTAGCGGAAAAACGTGGCCAAACATAACCCCCAATGAGCGGAACTGTCGGGTGAGTCAGCGAGAGCAGAAACCGGGGCCCGGGAAAGAGAGAAATGACCCCGGATTCGCTCAAACGTCGCGCTTATCAATGAGCGCCAAGAAAATGAGCGCCAAGAAATCCAGGAGGCGGTTATGAAAAACACAGAGAAAATGAGGAGTTCGGTTGGATCGTATCTGAGCAATCGCAGGCTATCCGCGGTTCTCATCGCGATCATAGCGCTGGTAGTCGCCGTTCCCAGCCATGCGCAGCGGGCCACGTTCACTATGCCTCGATACACGCCACTGGTCCAGACCTACCATCCACCGGCGCGGACTTATCACCCACCGGCTCAGACATACCATCCACCGGCACAAACCCCTCGGTCTGCGCCACAACCGACGTACCATCCACCGGCCCAGACGCAATCGCGGCCGGCTCAGACGCAGTCTACGGGGCCGCGCACGACTGGCTCAACGCCCCAAGCACGGAGCGATACCACGCAATCGCGCCAGCCCGCCCCTTCTCGCGCGGAAACGCAGAAGCAGGAGAAAGTACAGGCTGGCACGCAGAAAGAACAGCAGAAACAGAATCGGGAGCAGCAGAAGCAGCAAGCCCGCCAGCAGAAGGAACAACGAAAGCAAATGCAGAGACAACAAAAAGAGCAGGCCCGTCACCAGAAGGAATTACAGAAGCAACAGAAGCGCGGCGAGAAGAGCTCGAATTCAAGCGAGAAGTCCGCCCAACGCAACACGGCAGCCTCGGTGGCCAACGCGACCAGCGGCGGGGCGTCAAAGCAATCGACCGGAACGCTGCCGCCCAGCAAATCGCAAGCCCAGATTCAACGGCTCAACACCGCCCGGTCCACCATGAGCGGAATCAACCGCCGGCCCCTGCCGGCCGGTGAATTAACGGTCCACTCGAACGGCAGGATGACGCTAAAGGCTGAACCCGGCCGACAGTACGGACTTCGCGCCACCGGCACCATCGCCTCCTACAGTGACCGGGGAAAGGTGGTCAGCTTTGACAGACGCGGTGAGGTCAACTCGATTCACACCGCCAACATGGACATCCATAACGGCGCGCATGGTCAGCGAACCATCATCAGCCGCCGCGCCGACGGCGGCAAAGTGGTCAGCACCGGCCGACACAGCGGTTACGTGGAGCGCAGCGTAGTTGCCAACAACCGAACCTACGTTCAGCGGACTATGGTTATCAACAATCGCGTTTACACTCGCACCTTCCTTGCTAGCGGCTTCGGCGGTGTGGCCCTGGTTCCCCCGGTGTTCTTCGCTCCCGGGTTCTATGGCTGGGCTTACTACCCCTGGGCCGCGCCCATCGGCTTCACCTGGGGATGGTTCGGCGCACCCTGGTACATCGGACCGAACCCATACTTCGCAGCCTCGCCCTTGTATCCCAGCGCGGCATTCTGGCTCACTGACTACATGATCGGCGAGACGTTGGCCGCCGCCTATCAGCTGCATAACGACGCCGGGGCCGACGACCTGCTGGACGATGACAGCGCCGACGCAGCTGACTCCACGGATGCTGACATGTCCGCCGATCTGGACTCCGACGGAAGAGCGGACCAGGAAACGCTCCACGCCGACGCGAATACACCGATCACGCCCGAGCTCAAGGCCGAGATCGCAGAAGAAGTGAAGCAACAACTAGCCAACGACAACGCCGAGGCGGCTAAGCCCAGCCAGACCAGCTTCGACGTGTTGCCCGTGCTGCTCAGCAAACCGAATCATGTATTTGTCGTGTCGACCGATCTCGACGTGACCACCACCGACCAACAGCTTTGCGCCCTGCAAGCGGGAGACATGCTCCGGCTGATATCACCGGCCGCCAGTGACTCCAGCTTCGTGCAGTTGCGGGTAGCCACCAGCAAGCGCATGGATTGTCCGGCGGGGGTTCTGGTGAATGTCTCATTGCCGGATCTCCAGGAAATGCAAAACAACTTTCAGGCGCAAATTGAATCGGGCCTGGGCAACCTGCGAAGCAACCAGGGCCGCACCGGCCTGCCGAGCGCTCCTCCGGACGCAGTGGCAGCGCCACCGCGCCCCGCTGTGAGTGGCCTGGCGCCACTGTCGGCGGCGGACTCGGCGGCGATGCTCGATCAAGCGAGACAGCAGGCCGCCGAGGAACAGACCGATGCGAGCTCGCTCTAGAGAAACAGAAAGACTGGGCAGCATCCTTCGGGATGCTGCCTTTCTTCCTTCTTCCGGTCTTTATTCTTCCGGATGACTGCGAAAGCTCTTCCTAATAGGTTTGCTGCCGTCTCAACCCGCGGTCTTCGCATTCGTCGCCCCGATGACCCCTCTTCCGGCTCCATGTCGCGTTAATAAGTGCGGGCGGAAACGAAAGAAACAAAGCCCTCGGATAGTTCGCACGAAAGGAGAACCACCATGTCAGCCAAGATTCTTGCATTCGATCCCAATCGGAAGGTTCCACCCCGCCATTACACTCAGATCGCGATGCGCGGCCGGCTTCTGCACATGCCGTCTCGGACCGCCGAAGGAACCTCGAACCCAGCGCCGAAAGAAGGGCTCTTTTGGTGTGCGGTCGCGACGAGTGAGGACAGGCGTCAGGGTTGATATCGAGAGACTTCGAGCGACGCAGCCTTTTTCCGCGACCCGCTGAAGAACAAGACCCGCGAAGAACAAACTGGCCAGCCTACCTCTACACCACGAGTTCCCGTTCTGGCCCGATTTCGCACTCGATGACCGGTGTTTTAGCCTTGACTAGCGCGGCGAAATGCGAGAGTCTGTGCGCCGTGTTCGAGACGCCATGGAGACGACGAACCCTAACATTTCCACGCTGATCAACCTGGCGGAGCGGGGTGACGAAGTTTCGGCGGGCAAGCTTTTTTCCCTACTCTATAGCGAGCTTCATCGGCTGGCCGGGCGCCAGCTCGCGCGCCAAGGTGTTGTGAGCCTCAGTGCTACCACTCTTATCCACGAGGCGTATCTCGATATGGCTGAGCAAGAAGGCCACTCGTTCCCGGATCAAGGCCGTTTCATGGCGTATGCGGCGCGGGTGATGCGTGGACTCATCATCGATCATGTTCGCAATCGACTCGCGCTCAAACGGGGAGGGCGGTTCGAGCTGACCTCCCTCACCACCAACGTTGTAGATGTTGTCAGCAACGATCAGGAGCTGACGCGGATTAGCCAGGTCCTCGACGAGCTGGCACGTGTGGATAGCTCGTTATCACAGATCGTCGATCTGAAGTTTTTCTGCGGGTTTTCCTTGGGCGAAATCGCCGACATGGAAGGGTTATCCGAACGCACGATCCAGCGAAAGTGGGAAAAGGCTCGTATTTACCTTCATCGTACGCTGCGGGCAGATTTGCCCCTGTGAGCCATCGATGTCCACACTCAGTCCCGATCAATGGCAAGAAGTCAGCCCGTACCTCGACGAGGTTCTGGACATCGATGCGGATCAGCGCGCAGCATGGCTGTTCGCGCTCAGCAAAAAGGATCCGAGGCTGGCGGCCATGGTGCAGGCACTCTTGGACGAGCAGCTGCAGTTGAAGCAAGAGGGGTTCCTCGAAAGATCGCCGCTGCGGGCCGGTGCGGGGCTTGCTGGCCAGAAGGTCGGCGCTTACACACTGGTCTCGCAAATCGGTCAAGGCGGAATGGGCAGCGTATGGCTGGCCCAGCGCAGCGACGGGAGGTTTGAGCGGCAGGCGGCGGTCAAGTTCGTGAGCATCGCGCTGACCAGCCGGACCACGGAAGAACGCTTCAAACGCGAAGGCAGCATTCTCGGCCGGTTGATTCATCCTCACATCGCTGAACTGTTCGATGCCGGCATCTCCGCGGACGGCACCCCTTATCTCGTTCTCGAATACGTTGATGGCGCGGCCATCGACCAGTATTGCGATGACCACAAGCTCGATGTGGACGCGCGCGTCAGATTATTCCTGGACGTACTGAGCGCCGTGTCCGAGGCGCACGCCAATCTGGTCGTGCATCGCGACATTAAGCCTTCTAACGTGCTGGTGCGCAGCGATGGGCAGGTGAAGTTGCTGGATTTTGGTATCGCCAAGCTGCTGGCTCGGGAAGGAGACACAGCCTCCGCGACCATGTTGACCATGGAAGGCGGAGGAGCGCTGACACCGCGATTTGCGGCACCGGAACAAGTGACGAGTGGCACCGTGACCACGGCGACCGACGTCTATGCGCTGGGCGTACTGCTCTACCTCTTGCTGACCGGCGAGCATCCTGCAGGCAGAGGTGTGCATTCCCCGGCAGAACTGGTGAAAGCGATTGTCGAGTTGGAAGCGCCTCGAGCATCGCGAATCGTATCGGATGGGAGTGGAGTGGCGGAAACACGGGGCACTACCCGGGACAAACTTCGCCGGCAGCTATGGGGAGATCTGGACACGATTCTGGGCAAGGCTCTGAAAAAGAATCCGCAGGAACGGTACGTGTCGGTGACCGCGTTTGCAGACGATCTCCGGCGCTATCTGAGGCACGAAGCCATCAGCGTGAGGCCGGACACATTCGCATATCGTGCCACCAAATTTCTGCGCCGCAATCGCGCGGCCGTGGCGTCGGGCGGTATTGCCATGGTGCTTGTGATTGGCAGTCTATTGACCGGATTGCTGATTGCGAACCGCGAGCGAAAAATTGCCGAACGGCGGTTTGCTCAAGTGCGTCAACTGGCCAACAAATACATTGCACTCGACAATGACATTCGGGGTCTCCCGGGCTCGACCACCGTCAGAATGCAAATCGTTTCCGATTCACTGCAATATTTGACTTCGCTGGGCAGCGACGTTCACGGGGACAAGGATCTCGCGCTCGAAATCGCCTATGCCTACGTGCGTGTCGCACATGCTCAAGGCGATCCCACATCGCCTAACCTCGGCCAGTTCGCCGAAGCGGAACTTAGCCAGGAAAGGGCTGAGAGCTTTGTCGATTCCGTATTGAAAGTTGATCCCAGGAACAGAAGAGGGCTATTCATTGCTGCCACAATTGCCCACGATCGCATGGTCTTAGCCAACGAGCAGAATCGTAAACCGGAAATGGTTTTTTGGGCCGATAAGGCCTCTGAGCGAGTCGAGCGCTTTATGACTCTTGGCAACCTCGATCCTAACGATGTTTACAGCATGGGTTATTTTGAGCAGAACATTGCCTACTGTTATGACGATGCCAGGCACTTCAAGGATGCTCTTCGCGCCAGCCAGCGGGCATTGGATATTACGGAACCGGTTGCTTCGGCCCATCGAGTTCATGGCAGCATCCTGGGCGCTCTCACGATCGCTCGCTGGCAGACAGGAGATCTGGATGGGGCACTACAAACCGCCCAACAGGCGATTCAACTGCAGGAGGCCCAGGCCGCTAGCGGACACGCATCCTTACGTGTCAATCTCGCTAACGCGTTGTACGCCGAAGGCATGATTCTAGGTAAGCAAGATGCAGAATTCAGTCTCGGCCGAAGGAAAGATGCGCTTGTGGCATTCCAACGAGGGTTAGATATCGGTGAAGAACTGGCAAAGTTGGATCCCGCCGATTATCTGAGCCGTCATACCGTGGCAACCATCGGGTTGGAGATGGGCAACATTCTCCGCCACAGTGATCCGCAGAAGGCTCTGGTTGTCTATGATCACGGTCTTTCACGGATACGAGAAATGAAAACCAATGTGACCGCCGAGCTTAGTGCAGCCGACTTGCTAGCTGGCTCCTCTTACGCCGCACGCTGGGTCGGCCAGGACAAAGATGCCAGAGAGCGGATCGATGCCGCGTTTCAGCTTCTCCGTGACGCTCATCAATACCCGGCCAATGCGGTCGAGCCTATGGGCAGGATCGACCACGCGATGAGAGCCTCTGCCGATGAATATGCTCAGACTGGCCAATCCGATAAAGCCATCTCCAGCTATCAGGAACTGCTCGACAAATTGATGGCATGGAAACCCGACCTGCAGAATGATCTTCGGGATGCAATATGCATTTCGCGTACGTGGAGTGCCCTTGCCGATCTCCTCCGCCGGGCGGGGCGCACCGCGGAAGCTGACCGGCTTGAAGCGCAACGAACAGATCTCTTGAACCATTGGAGTGGCAAGCTTCCGAATACTCAATTGCTGCTTCGCCAATCGCTAACCGAAGCCGCTCCGGGTAGGGCTGTCCGCGGCATGCCCCACTGATCAAGAACACCTCCCCAGCCCTCCACGCCGGTTACTGTCAAACCCGTGCCCGGCGATTTTTCCTGCACCATTGTCGTAACTTTTGGCGTCTGATCCGTACGGCCGCGACCGCAAGACATCAACCTCAGCGGCACTGATTGCCTGTGACGGGTATCGCGCCATCGGCGCGTTACGACTAACTGTTGATAAGTTACACTCAGAATTCCCTTTGAAGGGCGAGGAAAGGGCACAAGGCTGGGCTAACTGTTAACTACAATTGACTTCCGGGTAGCCGGTAAACTGCTCAGTGGAAATTTTCCAGACCGGAATGCGGCATCGGCCGGCAGCCACTTGCTAAGAGCAGATGTCAGACTGATGTTGCGCTCTTTCTCGATGAAACGTTTCTACATGACCGGGGCGGGAGTTCCGTCTGACCACCGGCCTACGGAAACAACAAACACGCCGATGGGCTGCACGCCTTTGAACTGCGGATTCAGCATCACCGGTGATTTCGGTAAATCGGCGCCCCAAACCGTTCCATCCAGCGGAGGCGCGTAAAACATCAAGTGGGCCAAGTTGTGGTCGTCAGAATCGGTCAGGTACGCGTCCTTCGACATCATGTAACTCATGGCGCCGGGTTCAAGCGCCGGCAGTTCACCTCTCTCGAATAATGCCTTGTTGCCGTTGATGATCTCAGCCTGCGTTCTACCCGCCAAAACCATCTCTGTCCTCTTGTAGGTAGTCGGCAAGACGGATCGCGCGGCCGGAGGATTGAAGCAGATCGGACCCCGAATCCTGGGGTTCCAAAACTCCGGAGCATCGGCGGGGGACATCCATCCACGCTCCACCGCACACACAAATCCATTCTTGCCTACGACCGCTGTCTCGTAGCCGTGCCGTCCTAAAACCAAGACGGTCGCGTCGTGCGAGATAGACTCTGGGGCGGCGCTTCGGGCCAGGGCAATCTCGGTATTCCGGTCCGTCATCAGGTACTCTTCCACCGGAGCCATGCGCGGATACTTGGTTTTGGCCTCTTGCGACCGCACTTCTCGTGCTTCAAAAACCACAATGAAGGCGAATACCAGGACGGCAATTCCGGCGAATCGATGTGAGTTCATCTGCTTCTCCCTATGATTAGGCCTGCGCGGCGACGCCGCATGAGCCATTTCATTTATTATTTCCATAATATGCTGAACGCGGGTGCTCGGGAATCTGCCGGGCGCAATCTCGAACCCTCGCCTCTGTTGGCCCCTCATTACCTTAGCCATGACTTCGCTGCGATGACCTCTTTGACCATCGTGTATCCCAAGGCGCTCTTGGTGTCGAAGTGTAGTAAAGTGCTCCCTTGGTGACCCCAGTGGCGGCCGGGATTGTGTCGAGGCCGGTGCTCTGGAAACCCAATATATACCCTCGCCGGAATGCCCCCTGCAGTAGGACCTTCCGCGTGCGCTCCGGGTCGCATGACCTTGTCAATCGTGTCTTTGGGCGTTTGCGAACACACATACCGACTAGTATGTATGGTAAATATCCGCGCGGAGTCAAGAACTTAATTTGGTCACCGTGTTACAACTCCACCCCTGCTTGTTGGGGGTAGGTTTGACCGTATCAGGGACTCGACCTGTTCCCACACATCTGGATCGCATTCAATCTGAGTGTGGGACTTCCCGAAGGTGCGGTCGTACCAGGGATACTTAACGCACTTATAGGGGCTTCCTTTGTAGTCGAATCGAAAATTGCCGATGATACTGGTGCGCGATGGGTCGGCAGCGCGAATTTTGGACTGGCCGCTGAGAAAGCCACCGGGCTGGTAGAAATTGATCGCCTGGGCTACGTTCGCCGGGATGATCCTGTCATCCTGGTGAATCTTGGAAATGCTGTCCACTTGAATGGTGAGAAGTACGGCGATGCCTTCCTTCTCGAGCATACGTGCCAGATTGATGGCTTCCGATGCTCCCCAGCTATGCCCGTACAGGATGATGCGACTATTCCGCTTCTCGTCGGCGGTTAGAATTCCATCATGGTTCGCGTCTAGCAGGCTCAGGATCCTCTCTCGGGCCTTTTCTCCGTGGTAGTTCTCAAAGGTTTCCACGTCGACGCCCACGGGATACGCCTCGCGCAAGCGCGCGGCAAGCTGCACCTCGCTGTGAACCAGATCATCGTGCCTGACGAATCCACCGACGAAACCAATGACGATTACTGGCGGCGTCGCCAGGGCCGGCTTAGGCGCGGATTGTGCAAGGCCAGCCTGGGCAAGCGCGACGACGGCTCCGAAAAAAAAGGTCAAAGTGCGACGCAAGATGCCAGATCGCACAAAGGCAGCATTGTGGCCCACGCGCAATGGACCTTCCTGGTGAGCATTATTTTTGGTCACATTTTTCATCCGCTCGCCCGATTCCAAGTAGCGGAGGATGTGGTCGTAGTCGTGGCACACACGTTTCTAATTTCCTTCGATTCGCAACGTGCACTCCCCAAAAAAGACGCGGGCCCAAAGATGGACCCGCGCCGAGACAGAGTCAGGTTGCTAATTCCGCGGACGCTCTTGGGCTTTGGGCGCTTCTTTCGCGGGGCGAGGCGCAGGCTGCGCATGAGCTGTCATTGCCGGATGAGGAGCAGGCTGAGCACGGGGCGCGGCTTGAGCACGGGGCGCGGCTTGAGCGCGGGGTGCGGTCTGTTGGCGAGGCGCCGGCTGTGCATGCGCTGTCGTCGGCTTGGACTCACTGGGTGGACGAGTCTCCCGAGGCTTCGCTGCCCTGTTCTCGGACGCCTTGTTCTCGCTCGTGCGGGTTGCCGCCGCTTTATTCTCAGCCGCCTTGTTCTGACTCGTGCGATTCGCTGCCGCCCGGTTCTCGGACGCCTTATTCTCGCTCGTCCGAGTCGCAGCTGCTTTGTTCGCCGCCGCCTTGTTCTCGTTCGCGCGGGTTGCCGCCGCCCTATTCGTAGTTGCCTTGTTCTCGTTCGCGCGAGTCGCAGCTGCTCTATTCGCCGACGCTTTGTTCTCGTTCGTGCGGGTTGCCGCTGCCCTATTCGCAGACACCTTGTTCTCGTTCGCGCGAGTTGAAGCTGCCTTATTCGCAGCCACCTTGTTCTCGTTCGCGCGAGTTGCCGCTGCCTTATTCGCGATCGCCTTGTTCTCGTTTGGGTGAGTCGAGCGCGTTGCCGTTGTCTTACTCCCGGCAGCCTTGCTCGCGGTCGCCTTGTACGGCGCTCCCGCCCGCCTGGCCGCGACCACTCCATGACCGCTAAACTCTGCCGGCTTGGCAGTGGCGGCGATTGCCGGCCTGCCGTGATTCACGGACGCCAACAGTTCGCGATTTTTGCCGGCAGCCTGCCGATGCTCTGACTGGGCCGCAGTTGCCGGAGTATGGTGCTCATGTGTCGCGGTCTCTTCCGCCGCGGTCGGGCGGGCGTGCGTTCCACCGTTGCCCCCGTTATAGCTGACGTGGTTATACGTGGTGTTGTTGATGACGGTCTTGTTGTAAACGTTGTGAAAGTTTGTAACGTCTACGTTATTCACCGAGCGGTTGTAGTAGAAGCCTCCGTTGTTCCAGTATCCGCCTTGATAACCCACACCACCGTAGCCGAAGCCGTAGTTGACGCCGCCGTAAAAGCCGACATTCGTACCCCAGTAGCCGTCATTCCAGGCGTAGGCATCATCGCTCCAACCCCAATAGCCGGGCGTCCAGAGCAAGCCAACCTCGGGAGCCATGACCCACGTACCCGGCACCCAGAAGTAGCCGTCGTCTCCATAAGCCCAGTAGCCGGGAGTCCACAGGTAGCCGTCGGCGGGGGCCATGGGTTGGACGTAGATGGGGAGCGCGGGCGGAGCGATCGTGATTGCCACGCCAAACTGCGCGAACGAAGCGGCCGGTATGGCCAGTATCAGAACTGCTAGCAACAGCAAACGGATTTTATGCATTTTGAATCACCTTGCCAGATCATCCTTCGAATTGCCCGGTTGAACCTTGCCACTGCGGGCTGCGTGGAGTAAAGAGGCGACGCGTCACGCGTCATTAGTAGGATTTCACGAGGGCACCGCCAGGGTCTGTGCAGTACGGCTCACTTTTCGAGGACGCCGCAAGTCAAATGTGTTAAGTGAATTTGCCGAGGGATCGCATTTGAGGTGCCGGAAAGAAAAGCGGCGCGAGCCGGGAAAAGTGAACTCGCGCCGACAATAGTTGTCTTAAGCCGCACTCTTTTTCTTGGCGGCTGGCTCAGACGCGGGCATGGCCGCCTTGTCGCACTGATCGGCATGCAGTTTCGCAGCTTCGACGTCATGATGAACTGCGTGCTGACTGTGCCCGTGAGCCAGATAGGCATGGTGCGCCGCTTTCTCGTGCTCCTCGGCCTGGTCGTATTTCGCCGCCTCGTTGTAATGGTAGGCAGCTTTTTCATGATGACGAGCGGCGTGATGGTAATGCTCCCAAGTCTTCGACATGTGGTTCTCCTTGGTTAGACAGCGGTGGCGTAAATCGCCACATGCGTGAAGCGGGCGTCCGGCTGCTTCCGTTCAGCGGCCGGACCTTCTACCTGACTTCAAATGGCGGTTCGGCGTCCGCTCAAAAGATTAATGACCAGAACTACCAAACCCACAACTAACAGCAAGTGGATCAGGCCTCCACCGATATGCAGACTGAAACCCAGCAACCACAGAATCAGCAGAACTACGAAAATCGTCCAAAGCATTTCAACCTCCCGTGCGCAAGTGTCGGCACTCGAATGTGAATCTCGTTCGACGCCCACGAATTGACTGGCTCGCGGGAACCGAACAAGAAGCCAAATGTTGGAACTGGGCCGCCGCTTGAAAATTCAACTCGGCGAAAAACAATCAGCGGCGGGCCCAATCCTGGTTAATATCTATTTCTGCTCTTCGACTCTAGCCTGAGCTTTTGCTCCGCGAACTTCCGCAAGGAACGGCCGGGCGGCGGCCGGAACCGGTACCTGGCCCAACAGCAAGGCACGAGTTGTGACGTTGTCCCCGTAAATCGCGTCGCGGGAATCTTTGTCTTGACGGAGCGATGCACCTTCCAAGGTGAGCCCGGCGAACGCACCCTTGGCGCGGGAGTAGGTCAGGATCTCTGTATCCATTTTCCAATCCGTGCCAGCCTCGGCATGCCGTCCGACTGGACCCGCTGCCGCGGAAGCGTCGCCTCCGATTTGGAAATTACTCTCCAGCAGCTTTTGCATCCCTTTGTCATTCTGGATGATCAATACGACGTCCACGGCTTCTACCCCGATCTGCAGGCCCCAGCTTCCACCCGAAATCGTGATGAACGCCGGCGCGCTCCAGCCGTCCGCAGTGCGGCAGGTAGCTACGCCTTTGCCGCCGTTGGCTCCGAAGATAAAGCCCCCTTTGACCATGTGGGGGATAACGGCCACGCACTTTGCATGCTCCAACACTTCTTCCGGGATCCCTTTGTCAGGCATCCCCATAATTTCGTGTAACACCGTGGTGGCATTATCCAGCCGGTCAGTGGCATCCTCGCGGGCCGACCCCGCCCAGCACAGCGTACCGAGACCAAACATCGCAAGTACGAACATTATTTTTTTCATTGAACAGCCTCATTTCTGTAGCCTCTGCGCCGCCTCTCCAGGGTCGTGCTGTATGTGGCGCACAAATCTGGTGAGAAATTCAGACGCAACAAGGTCAGGTGAACCTTAGCAAATCGCTGTTCGAACGGTCTGAGCAATTGTGCACACCGCGGTCACCAAGTACGCCATGGATCGGGCCACGATGGATTGATGGTGTTCTTTCGAGAGTTCCCGCCCAGGCTAGGCCGGAGGGAGTGTCTGAGCCAGTTCTTTAACTGGCTTCCGTGGTGTCCTGCCAGTTCGCCGCGAACCCTTGGCCCACTTTATGCATGCAGAAGGTTTCTCTTGCGTCGTCTCGTAGCCCGTCGCCTCGCGAACCTCAGGTAGGACCCCAAGCTTACGGGCCGTCTGGACATCCAGTTGCCCTGTGGCCGGCAAATTCTGAGCCTTCTGAAACCCACGGATGCTCGCCCGGGTCCGAAGACCGAGCCTGCCGTCGATCTTGCCTCGATAGTGGCCGCCGTCCTGAAGCTTCTTCTGCATCTCCTGGACATCGTTCCAGTGCCTTTCTTCGGGCCCTTCGCTGCTGGCTCCCGAATCAAGTGGAGTAGGGCGCGGTCCCGAGATCCACGGCGTCATCAATAAGAAGACAATCCCAGAGCAAGCAATTTTGCTGGCGAAGAACATTCCTTCTCCTCAATTGATTAAGATTCGCTCATCTCCGTCAGCAAAACTGAGCAGAAGCGCTCATATAGCGAAGTTCCAGCCATTCGCCGTGCGGCAGGCGGCCATGCCTTTGCCTGCCTTGCCTCCGACGATAAACCCACTTTGACCATGTGCGGCACAGTGTGATCGAAGTCGCGCCCGATGTAATGAGCAATTTTGAACGGATCGACTCCGGCCGCCCATTAGCCATTTCTAACGTTAAAAGGTTTGGTAATTGCCATAGGTATGTGCGGCTCAGTGAAGCCGAGAGGAAAAGGATGAAAGTCATGCGTAGATACAGCAATCCCAAGATCTGGTTGCCCGCATTCCTACTGCTCATTGTCGCCACCGGGTGCAGCGATCCGGACAAGACCGCCGGCAACCCAGGCTTAACTCCGCCTACGGTAATTTCCGTGGCTCCGCCGAATGGCTCGGTCGGGGCGTGTCCCAGCACGATCGTCACCGCCACCTTCAGCAAGGCGATGAACCCTGCAACCATCGATGGCACGACTTTTACGTTGACAGGGCCGGGCACTCCCCCTGTTGCCGTGGCAGGTGTGGTTACCTACGATGCGTCCAGCCATACCGCGATCTTCTCGCCATTAAGCGCTCTCCTGGTGAGCACCCTCTATACCGCCACGATTACGACCGGCGCCACTGACGCTTTCGGCAATGCGCTGGCGAGCAACTATGTATGGAGCTTCACCACCGGTTCAAAATCGTGTCTGTCGGGTCCGCCCACCGTGATTTCCGTAACCCCGGCTGACGGGGTATGTCCGAACACCACCGTCACCGCTACCTTCAGCGAAGCGATGAATCCTTCCACGATCAATGCCACGACCTTTACGTTGACCGCGAGCGGTACAGCCGTGGCAGGAACAGTTGCCTACGATCTGGCATCCTTTGTCGCGACCTTCACACCATCGGGCGGCAGTCTCGTGGTGAACACTCTCTATACCGCCACCATGACCACGGGGGCTCAGGATCTCCTGGGCGATTCACTGGCAAGTGACAAGGTATGGACCTTCATGACGTCTGCCACGGCATGTCCAGGCCCCATCCCGTTGGGACCAGCGCTCTGTAGTGCCGGAATTCTGGCCGGCCAGGCGATTACCAGCTCCGGACTGAGCAACGTTGGTGGCGACCTTGACATATCGCCGCTGAGTTCGATCACCGGATTTCCGCCGGGAATATATACGGGCGTCGAGCACATCGACGATTCGACTGCCGCGAACGCCCAGAGCGCGCTGACCACGGCATATACCACCGCTTCGACACTGCCACCGGGGACCAGCCTCAAGCCGGACATAGGAGGATCAACCCTCCCCCCAGGCGTTTATACGACCGTTGCCCAGCCCTCGCTGGGAATCACCGGGAATCTCACGCTCGACCCGGTCGGCGATCCGAATGCCGTCTGGATCTTCCAGATATCCTCCACGCTGACGACGGCCGGCGGTAGCGTCATCGTGCTTCCTCCTGGCCAGTCGGGGAACGTGTACTGGGCGATTGGCAGCGCGGCGACCCTCGGAACCACGACGACCATGGTGGGAAACCTGATGGCACAGGCGGCCATCACGCTGAACACAGGCGCGACGTTAAATGGCAGAGCGCTGGCGCGGTCGGCGGGCGCGGTCTCAGTGGATGCCGCAACCATCAATGTACCTCCCTGCGGTCCATAAGGGATTCGGTAGTGAGCTTAACTTCAGGCTCGTCGACCGGGCAGAGCTGGAAAAGCGCGGATTTTACGTTATTGAAAGTTCGGAGGAATATTCGCATGTCATCTCAATCGAAGAGCCGTCCTAGTCGGGTTTTAGCAATGCTGCCGGCAATGATTGCCCTGTGTACATTTGCCACGCTGGCGGCAGCGCAGGATCAGCCCGCCCCCAAGTGGGAGCTTTTCGGCGGATATTCCTTCCTCTATCCAAACGCCGATGTGCACGGCCTGCTTCCGCGAGGAGTGCTCCCGGTGAGCAGCCCCTTGGAATCGAATCCCCGGGGCGCGGGCGCCAGCATCACCTATGACTTCAAACGCTGGTTCGGCCTCACCCTGGATGCCAGCACGCATTGGGGTAGCGGCGAGACCGGAGTCGCGAAACGAATTGATGACGCCGCTTTTTCCAACCTCTCCTTCGGGCCCAAGATTACTTTCCGCAGCCGTCATTTCTCCCCATTTCTTGAGGTGTTGGTGGGCGACCACCGCCTTATGCCCGACGCCTTCCACGATATCGATAAATTGGGGCTCATGTTCGGAGGCGGCCTTGATTTCAAAGTGAGCAAGCACGTCGCGCTGCGTCTGCCCCGAGTCGATTACGTCATGTCCAGCTATCGCTATGGTCCTTCGGCCACGACGGGGAGCACCGATCTCCGGGGTATTCGGGCACAAGCTGGCCTGGTCTTCACTTGGGGCGGAGAACGCAAGGTAACGCCACCCGCCGCAGCTTGCTCGGTGCAGCCGGACGAGGTCTTTGCCGGCGAACCTGTGACCGCGACGGCCACGGGATCGAATTTCAATCCACGGCGTACCGTCCAATACAGCTGGAGTGGCTCCGGACTGAAACTTGGCGGTACCGCCGCTTCCACCCAGATTGACACCGCTGGATTGCAGGCCGGTTCCTACCCGATCACTGCCAGCTTGAGCGATGGCAGTCAGAGGGGCGTGGCCTCCTGCAGCGCCAGGTTCAACGTGAAAGCGCCGCGTCCGCCCGTGATTTCATGCTCGTCCGATCCGGCGAGCGTGCCGATGGGCGTGACCTCAACCATCACCTCGACCGCCAGCAGCCCCGACGGCCGCAGGCTGACCTACAGCTACACCACCAGCGCCGGGAATATTACCGGCAACACTTCCACTGCTACCCTGGACCCGGCGGGGGCACAGCCTGGAACCATTACCGTGACCTGCAATGTGAGCGATGACCGCAATCTTCCGCTCACCGCTTCCTCCACAACCACGGTGAACCTGCAAGTGCCCCCACCCCCGCCACCGGATATCGCCGCCATCGAGAAGCGACTTGCCCTGCACAGCGTTTATTTTGCGACCGCAAAGCCTTCCCTCGAGAATCCCGACGCCGGCCTGCTTTCGAGCCAGGAGAAAACTCTCACTGCTCTGGCCAGTGATTTCCTGATCTATCTCCAAGCCAAGCCCGACGCCCGCCTGACTCTGGAAGGCCATGCCGACCCGCGCGGCTCCGTGGAATACAATCAGGGGCTCTCGGAACGGCGGGTCGATCGCGTCAAGCGCTTCCTGATCGCACAGGGCGTGCCGGAAGCTAATATCCAGACCAAGGCGTTCGGTAAACAAGAAAACCTGACGGACCGGCAGGTAAAAGATGCAGTAGAACGGAATCCCGAGTTGAGCCCGGAAAACCGCCAGAGAGTGCTCGATAATATGAGAACGATCATCCTGGCCAGCAACCGCCGGGCGGACATCACTCTGAGTAACGCCGGGCAGGCGCCGCAGGAATCCGTCCGCGAGTACCCCTTCAATGCAGCCGACTCGCTGACGCTGCTGCAGGAGGAAGGAACCAAGAAAACGACGCGGCCGGCAGCCAGAAAAAAGGCAAAGCCGAAGGCTCAATGAGACCGCGCCCGAACGAGACCTTATGCAGGGCCGGTCGAGTGCGACATCTCACCCGTCGCGTAGTCCTCGGGATGAAACGAGCGGACCGTCCCGAGCGAGTGAACCCGGTTATCAATTACCGAAAAGCATGGGTGAGCAATTTTGAACAGTTTTCAGGGGCCTATGCGTTGAAAATCAGTTTTCTGGACGTGCACAATGCCCCCAACCGTTTATCCGGACCTCCCGAGCGGAGTTGTTCTTTGCGTCGACGATAACCAGGAGGTGTTGGACTGCGAAAGGGCATTCCTCGAAAGCTTTGGGTATACCGTTCTGACGGCCTCCAGCAGCGGCCAGGGACTGGAGTTGGCCTCCAGGCATTCGATTGACGTTGTAATTCTTGACTACTTCATGCCCGCGATGGACGGGGGAGAGGTTGCCCTGGAAATGAGACGGCTCAGGCCGAAGGCACCGATCATCCTGCTCACGGAAGGACTGGGTGTTCCAGAGCGAACCTTGAGCCTGGTAGACGCCCTCGTCGCAAAGGATCGGTTGGCCAGCCAGTTGTTGCCTACGATCGCACATTTGTACGGCTGCGGACGGATCCCGCCACCCTCATTCGACGCATAGCAGTAGAAGGGACATTTTGAGATATGTGATTCGTGAAGTCTGCACACACGAAGTGCGAGCGTTGAGCGGAGATGGGCTCGGGCTCAAACCCTGCCTTCAACCATCGTGTTGTTCTTGTCGATTGTGATCTTCTTGGCCCGACCAAGGTCGGACATCCGCATGTCTTCAGCTGGACGTCAAGGTCTCCGGTGATGGCCTTGCCGCCGGTGAGGAGTGCAATCTGCTGCAACATATCCCTGAGTTGATCCCCGCAGCCGGGCGCCCTGACCGCCGCAACTCGGAGCGGGCCACAGAGTTTGTTCACAACGAGAGCAGCTAGCGCCTCGCCCTCAACATCCTGTGCGATGATAAGCAGCGGCTTGCCGACGTTTGTCATCTGCTTCAGCAGGGGAAGCAGATCCTTCCTGGAGCTGATCTTTTTTTCGTGAATAAGAACGTAGGCGTTCTCGAAGGTAACTTCCATGCGTTCTGGGTCAGTGATGAAATAGGGCGAAAGATATCCGCAATCGAATTGCACGCTGCCGGCAAGCGGCTTGTCGCTGGCGCTGCTCGCTACAGCGGCCCCGTCGAGGATGGCGCCGGCTTCCTGGGCACGAGCCAAAATGCAGTCGTCTTGCGTGGCACGCTTCACCGTCATATGGAAACGACCTGATCCATCGCGCTCCACGGCCGACTCTGCCGGCATTTCTGGAAAGAGACACGTCCGGCTCTCGGTATCGGTAGTTGTGGAAAGCTGTCCTGCTTTGGCTGACTTCCTGGACTTCGATGAAGCAGAGCTATCTGCGTTTGATCAACCAGGCGATCAACGCTCCCGCGGTGAAGCCTGCTGCAAACGTTGTCGCAACGGCTAGCACGGGATGGCGCTGAATGCGCTGAGTCGTGTCATTCAGGAATTCTTCCGCAGCATCGCCGCTCTGTTTTGCGGCGCGCCTCGCTACTCCTACGCCATCCTCGATTGCATCGGCAACCGCACTGGTTGCGCGAGAAGCGTGGTGAGCTGATTCAGCAATGTGTTCCGCCGTTCTGTCCAGTACTGTTGGTGACATGGAATACTCCTTCGTGCTTGGCTTGCAGGATCGGTCCGCCGACTGTGGAACCCGCGCGCCGCCGCCCCAAGTAGTGCTCACAGGGACTCTCGCACTGCGGAGAAAGAAAAGTCTGTTCAAAAAAGCTCAGTCCGCCGCGTATTCTCGTTGCCAGCGCAGAACATCGGGGCAAAAAAGTAGACCGGACCCGTGGTGAGTCCGGCCTGAGTGTCGCTGCGGGAAACAGTGAATTCACGCGGTCGTGAGGGTCGGAATGGTCGGGTTGCCGCCACTAACCCATGACCGCAGTCGGCGTTTTGACTTCCCTGATCATACGTTGTTGACGGTTTGGATAACTGTTCCTTTTTATACATATCCGGAAATTAATCTGAGCAATACTCAATTACTCGACGAGGGGGCTGTGCCGTATGACTCCGACCGCACCAACCGCTGCTCACAAGGTCCTGCTGGTAGATGATGATGATGCGGTTCGCGGCATGATGACGGTGACCCTCGAACGCAAGGGATTTGATGTGGTCGCAGCCGCCTGCGTCACCGAAGCATTGAGACACATCGCGACCGAGAGCTTCGATGTACTCATCACCGACCTGCACATGCCGAATCCCGGCGACGGCTTTACGGTTGTTACCGCGATGCGCCACTCCCAACCCAATGCACTCACTCTGCTAATCAGCGGCTACCCCGACGTGCAGAGCGCTATGGCCGCTATTCTTCTGGAAGCGGACGAGATCCTGGTGAAGCCCTTCGAAGTCGGAAAACTTGCCGACCTCGTCCGAGGAAAGTTGCTGAACCGCAAACCTGCAAGCCGGCCGGAAAAGGAGAGAGTGGGTGCGATCCTCGGGCGCTGCATTGCCAGCGTTGTCGAAGACTGGTTGGCACGAGTAAAACAGAGCAAAGAACTCAATCACGTTCTGCTTAGCGACGGCGAACGTACTGGACATCTCCCTAAGTTGGTCGAAGACCTCGTTATCCGCTTGAGCAAACCCAGTGCCACCAGCAAGGATAGCGATGCTGTCTTTTCCGCCGCCGCCATCGCCCATGGCAGGCTGCGATATCAACAGGGCTACACTCCCGCGATGCTGGTGCACGAATCACGAATACTGCAGGTGACGCTCTTCGGCACGTTGCAGAGTAATCTGAGCTTTCTGGATTTCAGCGTGCTCCTACCCGACGTCATGACGATCGCGGACGAAGTGGACGCACAGTTGACCCAGTCGATGGACAGCTTCATGGACGCCATGCGGACGCCCGCTGCAGCCTAGCTGCGGACCCTCGCCGATGAAGCTCGCGGCACCCAACTGTGGTCTCGGTGTCGCCCACCGTCGCAGCCTGAACTGGTTGGGCTGGGATGGTTTCGGGCAAGGCGCCCGTCTGCGTCGATTGTCCGACGGAATTTCGGTGCCGGCTGGGTAAATGAAAATCTGCATCATCTCCCCAGCCGGCATCGCAGTTCGCCTCTGCCTGCTTCTTACACAGTCAGGGGACATGCTCCATGGTCGCACTGGCAAGCAATCTCGACCTCACTGGATCCCGCTTCCTTACAGGCTTGACCGCAGTATTGGTCGCCAGGTTGTGCCCGGCACCGGCACGGAAGGTGTGCACACTTGTTCTGCTCTATCGGCGTCATCGTAGTCTCCTCCTTTTTTGAAAGCGAGATCCCAAAGTTTTGGGGCCCCCAACATGTTTTTTGTTATTCAGCCGTGACTAAAACCGTGCAGGCGGCGCTTCTGCAACTCAGATTTATTGCTGCCTACACTGATCGCTTCAGAAATCGATCTGACAGCCCTACCAGAATTGCCACGGGAAGTCGCAGGGTACGGATCTCTGGATCGTTTCCGCTCGTCGCGCGCACTGCTATGCAATCGCCTTCATTGAAAGGATCTGAAACAATCTCAAAGCGTTCGCCATACATTCTTATGTGCATGGACGCCGTGAAACCAAGATCCTTAATTCTCGCGCAGCTGTCGGAGGCAACTCGCATTGTGTTCAACCGTTTCTCTTACCGTTTGCTAATGGTCGGTTCGGCCAGCCGGATACATCCTTATTCGCCGACGGCCTTTTCCGCCCGTCCGACCCATCCCTGAACTTTGCCAATTCTCTTCTCGACATTCCCTGAGACCTCCAGATCGGGGTCGTTCGTCGCCTTTCCAACTTCTTCCTTAATCTTCCCTTTTACTTCGTGAACCTTGCCTTCGGTGCGGTCTTGCGTACTAGGTTTGATCATTTTTCCCTTTCTTCCGTTCGGTCGCCTACGCAACTTCTTTTCTCTGTACAACTGTTGGCAGCTGCACGAGTTCGTCAAACAGGGAGCGATAATGAATCATCGCTGTCCTGAGGTCTTCGGTAGTGGCTGCATCTTTCCCAACCCGCAACGCAATCCCATGCGCCGACCGGTAGTCTTCCACCACGCGAGGGTGGGCGACAGAAATATCGGCGGCACGTTGATCGAAATCGGACAGGGGATACCCGCGAGCCTTCATTACCGAGGACACCAGGTCATCCGCTTCTGTCACTGCCCCTTTCGGGGAATCGACAAAGCGGGACTGCACCGACTGCCACTGTTTCGAATAGCGTTCGTGTTCCGTTGGATCAAGATCGCGAATGTTGAGCTTTTCAATCCTCTTCTCGCGATCTGCCAATTGTGCTTCTGCTTTTGAGCCATGCGTCAGCACGGCGCGATCATACTCAGGCCCAAATTTCTGCCGCAGGCCTGCCGTCGTACCTCTGCGCTTTCGCACGTACAGCCAGGCAACGACTGCGACGATCACAATCACAGCGGCGGCAAGAGCGATCATCTTAGGGTCCATCAGATTCAAGTTCATCGAAACCTCCTCCACACAACCAGGTCGTTCACAGCGCTTTGTTCACGCACGGATTTGCTTGCGAACTTTGCTGCGCCGTGGATGCCTTGTTGAGCCGTCAGTATGAAACTTCCAGTCTCGGAAAGCTGGTCACAATTGACCGGCTTGTGAATGAGAGTTCCGGCGCCGAAAAACGAATGTCGGAAAAGAGTGCAAAGTCGCTCATCGAAGGTTCATTTCCGTAGTGCCTTTCCTGACAAAGTGAGCGATTCTGTACAGCACCGAAAGAACAAGTCAGCGATCCTAAAGGTATCCCCGGATTCAACTGGATCCGATCGAAGGAAAATATGAAAACGACTAGGTTGTTCCTTACTTGGCTCGCGGTGGTTGCTCTCGGTGGCATGCTCGGCTGCTCCGGGGCCTCCGCAAAGTCGCCCGACGTTTCCGACAGCGTCCGTACGTCGCTCGATCAGGCCGGTCTCAAAGGCGTTTCCGTGAGTCAGGATCGCGATAAGGGCATTGTGACCCTCGGCGGACAAGTCGCCAGCGATGACGACAAGTCCCGTGCGGAATCCTTAGCGAAGTCGCTGGCGGGTACCCAGGTCGTCGCCGACGAGATTGCAGTAATTCCCGTGGGTGCAGAGAAAGCAGCCAAGGCCGTGAACTCCGATCTGGACCAGGGCATCGAGAAAAATCTGGACGCTGCGCTGATCCAGGGCCGGTTGCATGACAACGTGCAATACGAGGTAAAGAGCGGCGTAGTCACCTTGAGCGGAGAAGTCAACTCGGAAGACACGCGCTCGCGCGCCCAGAGGGTAGCGGCCAGCGTTCCGAACGTTCAGCAAGTGGTGAACGATCTCCAGGTCAAGAATCAGAAGGCCAGTTCGTCGCTGTAAAGAATCGGCAGCGGCTCTGGCCGCATCGTAACCGCAAACTACAGTAAGGAGATGTATGTCGTTTTTGATTTACGCGATCGGGTTCGCAATCATGATCGGTGGGCTGATTTACGGCGCGCACCTGGTGCATGTGCCCGCGCATTGGATTGTGGTCGGCGCAGCCATACTCTTAGGTGTGGGGATTCTGTCGGGGGTAAAGGCAACGCGCCAGAAGGATTCTTCGGAATAAAAGCAGTGTCACAATGCTGGCAGGCTGGCACTACGCAAGAACCGAGAGGGCGCAATTATTGGGTGCAGAAAGCCAGAAGCGTTTTGTGAACTCGCAAGAGCTTGCTTTTGGTCTCGTAGTAAATGAAGCCTGACTCCTTGAACCTCTTCATGAAGTAGCAAACGCGAGAGCGCGTGGTCCCGACCATTTCCGCGAGCGTCTCATGATTCACTTTAGGAACCACAGACTCGGAAGATCCCTGCGCGTCGAGATGGGCGAGCAGCAATAGAATGCGCGCCAGCCGTTTCTCGCTGCGATTGCAATGTTGGTCAACGATATCTTGCTGGTATCGAAGGTTACTCGCCAACACGTACGCCCAAAACACATTCGCCAACTTCACCTGCCGGGTGAGTGCGAGCATCATGGCATTTTTCTCAATGCGCAGGAGTCTGCAGTCGGTCATGGCACTGGCAGAGGCGGTGCGGGAAGACTGACCGGCCATGGCGTCCTTGCCCACAAAATCGTCATCGCTCAATATGTCGAGGGTCGCTTCCTTCCCAGCCGGGGACCTAACCGTGACCTTCACCGTGCCCGTTTGAATGACAAACAACGCATCGGTCGCATCACCCTGAGCGTAGATTGTCTGCCCTTTCCGGAAAGACATCATCTCCCGGCCACTTCCAACGGTGGAGAGAAAGGTTTTTGGGCTGAAAGCGAGCCTGGTCATGGTGTCCTATGTCCCCGAAGCTAGGGGACGGTTCATCTGAGCACGGGAACCGATAATGCGAATGGTCAATACCGCTCACAAAGCCCCAGATCAGGCACCAAAGTGCGACACGCCGCGTCCTTGCTTTCCGAAATCGAGATACTGCGGTCAATATTGACCAGCAATCGAAGTCCCCATGCCCGATACTGGCCTTCGAACAACTTTCCACGGTTCGGGAAAATGGCCGGACTCTCCGGCTGTAGATCTCTTGTGAACCGACAACATAAAGAGCTCTTGCCACACAACTACCGCCGGGCGAGTTTGTCGGAGAAAACCCAGGAGAAATCATGAAACTGCTCAAAGGAATCGGAATCCCGCTTTGCCTCGCTGTGCTTTGTGTACTTGTCGTGCCAACCGCAAGGGCGGACGATTGGAACCGGAAGACTGTGATCACCTTCAGCGGTCCCGTCGAAGTGCCAGGCGTGGGCCAACACAACTTGCCCGCCGGCACCTATGTCTTCAAAATTGTAGATTCACAATCCGACCGCCATATCGTCCAGATTTTCAATCAGGACGAAACCCAGGTGCTTACGACGATCCTCGCAATTCCAAATTATCGCTTGAAGACGACTGACAAGACGACCATCACGTTTCGCGAACGGCCCGCTGGAGAGCCGGAAGCTCTGAGGGCATGGTTTTATCCCGGGCGCGCATGGGGCGAGGAATTTGTTTACGAGAAATCGAGAGCCCTGGAGTTGGCCAAGGAAACCAATGAGCCAGTGCTCGCGACCTCCGTCGAGGCGACCGCGCCCGTCGAGTCTCTGAAAACGGCGCCTGTCGAGGCTGTTGCCCCCACAGGAGAGCCCGTCGAATTGGCCAAGGTTGTCGAGCCGCCGCCAGCCGACCCTGCTCCACCAGCAGCTGCTGAACCCGTCACCCTGGCTGCTTCGGCTGAAACTCTACCTGAAACAGCCAGTCCGCTGCCGCTGATCGCATTGTTTGGGCTGCTGATGATCGGTGCCGGCTTCGCGCTCTCGGCTTTTTCGAAGCGAGGCATCTGAACACGGGAACGAATGGATCTTTTTGAAGATCATCTTCTTGAAGATTTACCGGAGTGTGGCGACCGGGCACCGGACGTCGCGAACGCTGCGTCGTCCGGTTACCCGGTTACGCCTTTACTGAGCTGAAAGAAACACGGATGTCCGAGCGTTACATATCTGCGTCGCGCCGACAAAATGAACTGAGATTGCAGCCCGCATCAAACTTCTCTCGGAGTGTGTCTGCCCTTCTTTTTTTGATCACACTATCGAGTTGGGCTCGGGCGCAAGAACCCGCGCCGTTGCCAGACCGCCCGGGCGGCGAATACTCCATCAAAGTAAATGTGGATATGGTGGTCTTGCGCGCAACTGCCCAAGACCATAAAAATATTCTCGTTTCTGGACTTAGCCAGGACGACTTCCAGGTTTACGAGAACGGAGCGCGTCAGCCAATCAAATATTTCAGCCACGAAGATATACCAGTGACGGTCGGTCTGGTGGTCGATAACAGCGGAAGCATGGGGCCGAAACGTCACGACGTGATCGCCGCCGCGTTGGCGTTTGCCCGCTCCAGCAACCCGCACGACCAGATGTTCGTGGTCAATTTCAACGAAAAGGTTTCGTTCGGCCTCCCGGGCAATATTGCGTTCACCGACCAGGCGGCTCAGTTGCAACTTGCTCTGTCCAGAGTCGCGGCCGATGGTGAGACCGCACTCTACGATGCGGTTGCCGTCGCTCTCGAACACCTGAAGACGGGCGATCGCGACAAGAAAGTGCTGATCGTGATCAGCGATGGAGGCGACAACGCCAGCAAACATAGGCTGGCCGAAATCATGGCGCTGGCCGAGAAGTCTAGCGCAATCATCTACACCATCGGCATCTTCGATGACCAGGATGTCGATCGCAATCCCGGTGTGCTCAAGCGCCTCGCCAAGGAAACCGGCGGCGAGGCTTTTCTGCCGGAATCACTAACAGAAGTTGCACCCATCTGCGAACGCATTGCTCGCGATATCCGGAACCAGTACACCATCGCCTATGTCCCCACGAACAGAAAGCTCGACGGAACCTACCGCGTCATAAAGGTGAATGCCAGTGTGGCGGGTCGTGGACGTTTGCTGGTCCGCACGCGAACCGGCTACTTCGCGCCCGCCTCACCTCTACAACCAGCGGCAAAGGTCATCGACCATGAAATCCACAACTGAACGGAAGGTGGTCTCAACGCGCAGCCAAAGGCTTATTCGATGGAGTCAACGCCTCCTTTTCATGGTTGGCATTCTCGCCCTCGGTTACGTCGGCTTTACTCTGCTCGATGCCCGGCTTTACCAAGTATCGGCAAAACGATCCCTGGAAACCCAGATCCGGGTGGAAAAAGGGCCTCACGAAATTCAGCCTAGACTGGCGATCAAACCCGGCGACCTTCTGGGGCGTTTGGATATCCCGAGGCTGGGAATGTCCGTGGCCGTGCTGCAAGGCACGCGCTCGCGAATGTTGCGCCGGGGCGCGGGACACATCGAAAACACTCCGCTTCCTGGGGAACCGGGGAACAGTGGAATCGCTGGGCACCGCGACACCTTTTTCCGGGTACTGAAAGACATTCGCAAGGATGACGAGATTCAATTTCAGACACCAACTGGGCTGTTTCGCTACCAGGTAGATTGGGCGAAAGTGGTCGAGCCCGACGACTCCACGGCTCTGGAGTCTTCGCCGGAAACCACCCTCACGCTGGTGACTTGTTATCCGTTTTATTTTGTCGGACCCGCCCCAAAGCGGTTCGTGGTGCGAGCCCACAAGCAATAATCCTGCAGGGCAACCCTTGAGGATACTGCGTTGCCAGAAGTGGCGGATCGAGGCCGCCGCCGCTCCTCCGGGAACGTTTCGTCTTCCCCTTTTTTGGTGCGTCACCATCTTCCCTGCTTGGATACGCGGGGGATACGGCGGCACGTCATGCTAAGATACTCTGTCCATTTGACACCCAAGCCAAGGGACTCTATTTTCGGGAGCCCCTCGCCATGCCCCGCGCCAGGCCAAAATCCGTTCATCGCTCGCTCGCCAAGTCCCCGACAGGAATCCAAGGACTGGATGAAGTCACAGGCGGAGGCCTGCCGAAAGGGCGGGTCACACTGCTCTGTGGCAGCGCAGGCTGTGGCAAGAGCCTACTGGCGATGGAATTTCTGGTGCACGGCGCGGTGCGATACGGCGAGCCCGGCGTCTGCATGGACTTCGAGGAGACCGAAGAGAAGCTACGGGCCAACGTGGCATCGCTGGGTTTTGATCTGCGCCAGCTCGCCAGACGAAAGAAGCTGCTGGTGGATTACGTTGCGGTTGAGCGACACGAGATTGCCGAAACGGGAGAATATAACCTCGAGGGTCTGTTCATCCGGCTGGACCACGCGGTCAAGACGATCAAGGCAAAACGCGTGGTCCTGGACAGCATCGAGGCGCTTTTCTCCGGATTGACGGACTCCACAACGCTGCGCGCGGAACTCCGGCGGCTGTTTCAGTGGCTGGAAGAACGCAAACTCACCGCCGTCGTTACCGGGGAAGCGGGAGAACACACGCTGACCCGTCACGGGTTGGAGGAATACATCGCCGATTGCGTGATCGCGCTCGACCACCGGGTCACGGAACAGATTTCCACTCGCCGTTTGCGAATCGTCAAGTATCGCGGGACATCTCACGGCACCGATGAGTATCCGTTCCTGATCGATCATGAGGGCGTTTCGGTGGTGCCGCTCAGTTCCCTGGCACTTGCCCACAAAGCGCTGACCGACCGCGTGTCAACTGGAATTCCTGCCTTGGACGAGATGATGGAAGGTAAAGGATTTTTCCGTGGAAGCAGCGTGCTGGTGTCGGGCACGGCGGGAACCGGGAAGTCCAGCCTGGCAGCGAACTTTGCCAGCGCCGCCTGCGCCCGTGGCGAGGATTGCCTTTATTTCGCATTTGAAGAGTCTCCCAGCCAGATTCTCCGGAACATGCACTCCGTTGGCCTTAACCTGGAGCGGTGGGTGAATAAGCGCTTGTTGCACTTCCATGCGATGCGGCCGACCAGTTCCGGCCTGGAAGGACATTTGGCCACGATTCACATGATGATCGCCAAGCTTCGACCAAAGGTTGTGGTCATCGACCCGATTACGAACCTGATTTCGGCCTCGGGTATGTATGACGTCAAATCGATGCTTATGCGCCTGGTCGATTTTTTAAAGGTCGAACAGATTACGTCGATGTTCACGAATCTGACATTTGCCGGAGACCCTCACGAGGGAACTGCGGCGGGCGTCTCCTCCCTCATGGACGCCTGGATTGTGTTGCGGGACAGCAAACCCAATGGACGACCGAGGCGTGAGCTTTACGTGCTGAAATCCCGCGGCATGGCACATTCACGCGAACCTCGGGAGCTGATCGTTAGCGAGAAAGGCCTCGAATTAGGGATGGTGCTGACGGATCACACGCTGGGCACGACCGTCGCGGGTCCAAGCCCAGGCAGGTCCGCCAAATAGTAAGCGCGGCCCAGGCCAGAGGCAACGAGTCACCGACATGAAGAAGAGTTCACCAAGGAAGCGCCGCCCCGCCAAGACTCCCCGAAAAGACTTTTACCGGCTGCGGCTTTACATAGCGGGACAAACCCCTAATTCAGTGGCTGCGATCGCCAACCTCAAGAAGATTTGTGAGGACAAACTGCAGGGCAAGTACCGCATCGAAGTAATTGACCTCCTGGAGAAGCCGCAACTGGCCAAGGGCGATCAGATCATCGCCATTCCGACCTTGGTGAGGAAGCTGCCGCCGCCGGTCAAGAAAATTATTGGAAACCTCTCCAAGACCGAGAACGTCATTGTGGGGTTGGATCTTCAGCCGGTATCTTAGCCCCGGTGCCGGAGGCTCGGTACGTTGAAGGAAGGGCTCAAATAGCAGATGTCTAACCGTCGAGCCCGTTCCGGTAGTCGAATTCTCCCAGCGCGTTTGCCCGCCAAAGCCGGTGCACCGAAAGCAGGTCGCAGAAGCCTTCAACCTTCTCCGCGCAAACCGCCGGCATCCACGCCAGCGGATCAGGAAACGCAACTCCGCGCCCGGATGGAAACCGCGGAGGAGACTTTACGCGCCATTCAGTCCGGCGAAGTGGATGCGGTGATAGTTTCCGGTCGCCGCGGAGAGCAGGTGGTTTCGCTGAAAGGCGGCGAGCCCGCCTATCGGATGCTGGTGGAGGCCATGAGCGAAGGAGCTGCGACCCTGTCCCGCGATGGCGCCGTGCTCTACTGCAATCGCAGATTTGCGGAATTGGTGGGCGGAACGCAGAGGGAAATGGTCGGAATTGCGGTTCAGTCCATGGTCTCGGACACAGCGCGAGACAGATTTGAAGCGTTACTCGCTCAGGCCCGAAGGGCAGTTGCGAAAGGCGAATTCAACCTGCGTTGCTCAGATGGAAGCGTGGTTCCGGTCTATTTGTCGCTGAACCGTCTTCGCGGATACAAAGGCCAGGCCCTGGGCATGGTGATCACCGATCTGAGCGAGCAAAAGCGGAAACAGGCTGCGGACGTGAAGCAGGCCGAAGCGCTGCACCGGCTCCTTCTGGAACATACCCTTTCGGCGCAAGAAGAGGAACGGCGCCGGATTGCGCGCGAACTGCACGACGAAGCCGGCCAGTTGCTGACCGCTCTTCTCGTCGGCCTGCGCACCCTCGAAGACGCCCGGAAACTCTCAGAGGTCAAGCTCCAGGGACATCGCTTGCGGGGAATTACTGCCCAGGCCATCGACGAAGTCGGCCGGCTCGCCCGCGGACTTCACCCATCGGTGCTGGACGACCACGGCCTGGGTGTCGCGCTGACCCGATACGTTACCGAGTACAAAAAGACTCACCACATCGCTGTAGATCTCAAACTGAATGAACTTGACTCCGGCGACCTGCCACCAGCAGTTCAGATCGCGCTGTATCGCATTCTCCAGGAAGCCCTGACCAACGTAGCCAGGCATTCCGGAGCTAAGGCGGTCAGCATTCGGTTCGCCCGTTTGGCCGCAGCTTTGGAGGTAGCAGTAATCGACGATGGATGTGGCTTTGACGCTAAAGCCGTGGCTGTCTCCTCGCACCGCCTGGGGATTCAGAGTATGCGAGAACGGGCGGCGATGTTGGGGGGAACGTTGAGTTTCGCATCCCAGGAAAGAGGGACCAAGATTCTGGTGCATGTTCCACTTCCTAACCAGAACTCCGGCCCCTCGCTAAGGCGGAGGAGTTCCTGAAATGCTTGCGCGCGCGCAAAAGATCAGAGTCATGATCGTCGATGATCACGCGATCCTCCGCGCCGGACTGAAAATGCTGGTCAATGCGCAGCTCGATATGGAAGTTGTCTCCGAAGCTCCCGATGGCGAGAAGGCGGTTCAAACAGCACGGGAAACGAGACCGGATGTGGCCTTGCTGGACCTCACCATGCCTCGCGTTGGAGGCATGCAGGCACTGCAGCAGATTGCGCGGGATTGCGGCGAAACCCGGGTGCTCGTCCTCACCATGCATGATGACCCTGCATACTTGCGGTCAGCACTTGCCGCCGGGGCTTCCGGTTACCTGTTGAAGAGAGCGGTGGATGCGGAACTGCTTGCCGCCATACGAGCAGTACATCGTGGCGGGACCTATGTGGATCCGCGTTTAGCCAACGTTCTGGTTAAGGATGTGCTGGCGAAGAAAGATAAAAGGACCGAGCCGAAACGCCCGGTAAACATCCTGAGCGAGCGCGAGCTGCAAGTGCTGAAACTCGTGGCGCGCGGTTACACCAGTGCGCAAATCGCCAAAGAGATTTTTGTGGGCGTGAAAACGGTTGAGACTTATCGTTCTCGTTTTTCTGAGAAGCTCGGGCTTCGGACGCGGCGCGATGTCATTCGTTTTGCCGTGCAGATGGGTCTCTTGACCGCAGAAGCGCTGGAGAGCGAGCCGGGCCAATCGGCTCGCTAGAATTTGTGTTTCAGGCTGCCTTTTCGCCTCGATGTCTGGCACGATCGCGCTTTTTGTCAGGGTTTTTCCGGACAAGGCCCCTCATTATCAGGAGCATCCCCGATATTTTCCGGATTCCATTTACCGCACACTACATGCAGGTTGCGAAAGTGTACCTCCCCTGACCTTCCCCGGACCCAGGGTCACCAACCGACGATTGGAGAACAAAGCGATGAGAACGGCATTGAACCCCTCCCCCCCGTGGCTAAAGTCAGGAATCTCTTTGGTTGGGATCAAGAAGTTGAGCACCGGTTTTGACGCTGAGGCCTTTCTCGCAAAAGCCGGCGTTGGCAGGACGGTGGTCAATCTGAAAAAGAAAGGCGCCGCTTTTTCACAAGGCGCTCCAGCGGACGCTATCTTCTACATTCAGAAAGGCAAGATACAACTCACTGTCGTATCCACGGTTGGCAAGGAAGCAACCCTGGGCATATTGAATGAGGGAGACTTCTTCGGAGAAGGTTCGCTGGCAGGCCAATCACTCCGCATGGGATCTGCAACTGCTATGACGGACTGCGAACTTCTGCGCATTGACAAGAAGGAAATGATGCTGGTGCTCCACCGCGAACAAACCTTCGCGGATCTGTTCGTAGCGTATCTGCTGGCACGCAACATCCGATACGAAGAGGATTTGGTCGACCAACTCTTCAACTCGAGCGAAAAGAGGCTGGCTCGGATTCTGCTGTTGCTTGCCCACTTCGGCAAGGAAGGCGTGCCCCAGACGGTAATCCCCAAGATCAGTCAGGAAACCCTCGCCGACATGATTGGCACAACCCGGTCGCGAGTCAGTTTTTTTATGAACCGGTTCAGAAAACTAGGCTTCGTTGACTACAGCGGTGCGAGCGGGTTGCAGGTTCATAGTTCACTTCTGAACATTGTCCTCCACGACTAGGTCACTCATCAAAAGCATTGCAATAGAGAACCCCTGCGGCTTCGGTCTTTGTGTTTGTCGCCGAACTGCCGTAGTTCCGCAAGAATGAAGCGACGGTCGAAGCCTGCCTTCATGTCGCCGAATCCTCTGTCCTTCGGCCCGGAGCAGATAATTCTCGTCGCTGAGAGAAAACGGCGGAGTGAGCTATTCTGCTCAGACAAGTGTAACTACAGGCCGGATAATCAACTTCGAATTATAGGAGGCTCATGTCTCAGATGAGCCCCAAGTTTTGGTTCCCACGCTTGCGTCGCGTGCCCTAACAGGCGCTGCTCGCTACCTGGTTCGGATTCCCCCGGCCTCGCCAGGTACTGGGAAAGGAATTGTATGTCAATCCGGCAGCTCTCCAAGGTTTCAACAGCTCTTCTGGTAACGGTTTTTTTCCTAAGCTGTAGCGGTGTTGTCAACCCGCCGCCGCTTGCCAGCGGTCCCACGGTATCGATGGTGGTCCCGCAATCCAACGGAGTGGCCACCAACCGCCAGATTGCGGTGGTCTTCAATCAACCCATGGATCCGGCAAGCATCAACAGTGGCACTTTTCTGGTTGCAGGCATGACTGGCACAGTCACTTACGACGCAACCAACAAGATTGGTGGCTTCACACCGTCCCCTAGCTTCGCCCCCAATACTGCGTACAACGCGAGTATTACGGTTGGCGCCAAGGACATGAGCGGAACACCACTTGCCGCGCCCTTCAATTTCTCCTTTACCACGCGCGCCACCAGCGACACTTCCGCCCCGAATATTGTCGCCGTCAATCTTGTAGCAGGCGCGACTTGCGTGCCGCTGAACCAGACGATCCTCGTCACATTTGACGAGCAGATGGACTCACTTACCATCAATCCCAGCACGTTTTTCATCCAAGGAGTGGCCGGAGCGGTGACCTATAACGTGACCACTCAGATGGCCACCTTCACCCCGGCGGCTAGCCTGGCAGCAAAGACCACTTACACGATTGTGGTCACCTCTGGAGCCACAGACATGGGCGGAGTGCCCGTTGCGCCACTGCAACAGACCTTTACGACCGGTCCGTGCCAAGGCGGTGGACCGCAGCCCGTAGTTTTGTGTCCTAACATAGGAAATTTCTCGGTGCTGGCTGGCACCACTGTCACCAACACTGGTTCTACCGTAGTGTCCGGCGATGTTGGAGTCTGTCCGGGTACGGCCGTGACTGGATTCCCGCCAGGGTCAACGGGCGGGACGATTCATCTTGCAGACGGTGCCGCATCCCTGGCCCAGGCCACCTTGACTGCCGCGTATATCGATGCTGCCGGACGAGCGGGCGGCACTTCCGTGGCCGGAGATTTGGTCGGCCAGACACTCACTGCCGGTGTCTATACTTCGACGTCGTCGCTGGCAGAGTCCGGGGACCTCACTCTCGATGCGCAAGGCAATCCGAGCGCGGTGTTCATTTTCCAGATTGCGTCTACGCTCACGACGGGAAGCGGCAGCCACATTGTCCTGGCCAACGGGGCCAAGGCCTGCAACGTGTTCTGGCAGGTGGGCAGCTCTGCTACCTTGGGAACGAACTCCGTATTCAACGGAAACATCATGGCGCTCACGTCAATCTCGATAGCCACCGGCGTGAATCTGCAAGGCAGGGCGCTGGCGCGGAATGGTGCGGTCACGCTGGACACCGATGTCATTACGGGCTGTACTTGTCCGTGAGGAATTGGCTAAGCCAAAAGAAGATGGGCCGGTGCGTTGATCGCATCGGCCCGATCCTTCTCGAACAGGCGCAGGGTGCCCTTCGAAGGGTGTTCAATTTTGAACAGACAGGCGGCCCCTGGTCGCTTTAAGTTTTTTTGATCATGTCCGCAGCCTGGCGGGAGCGTTTTCTCATCAAATCGCAAGCGCGCCTATGATTGGGTTTACCGCATCCGTGCCATAAACATCGCTCCATGTCGAGCCAAAGCCAGCTTGTTAACTCTCCAGAGGAGATGAGGCCATGGACTCCCTCACTGTGTTGTACATCGACGACCTTCCTCAAGCCTTGGAGCATCGCAAAGCGACGCTGGAATCTCACGGTTATCGCGTCCAGATTGCGTCCAGCAGCTGCCCCGCATTGAAGATGTTGGAGGAATCGCCGGTAGCTGCGGTTCTGCTTGAGTACAGACAGGAAGGCTTGGATGCGGAAGCGGTTGCCTGCCATATCAAGCAACGGTTTCCCACCCTGCCGATCATCCTGCTTTCGGCGTACTCCGAGATGCCCGAGCGGATTCTGTGGTTGGTGGATGAATACGTGATGAAGAGCGAGTTGTCGGAACGTCTGGTGCCGATTATCGAACGGGCGACGAGGCCGCGTAAACTCGCGCCACGTTCCGACCAACGGTACGGCCGTGACGGAGCGGCAGCGTAAGGACTCGGCTCTCTGCTGGTCATGGCCATTGAGTTCCCGCGGGTTTTGCAGAGGAGGTTCAGAATTATGAATGCTTTCAAATGGGCCGCAGGGTTCCCGAGGCCTCGACTGGGCAGGCAGATTTCGGTTTCATTGTTGTCGTTCGCCCTGTGGTTCGCGGCGGGGCCTGCGAAGGTGTCGGCCTCTCAAGGTGGGCAAGCGCCAGCGCCGCCCCAGGACACACAGGGGCCGGCACAAGGGTCGCAGGCCCCGCCCTACACCCAACAGACTCCTGAGCAGTTACAGCAACTGGTAGCGCCGATCGCACTGTATCCAGATTCGCTGGTGGCTCAGGTCCTGGCGGCATCCACGTTTCCCGAGCAAGTCGTGGAGGCCGACCGATGGGTACAAGCGAATCCTGATTTGAAGGGCGATGCTTTGGGTCAAGCGGTGGACCAAACACCCTGGGACCCGAGCGTCAAAGCACTGGCAGCGTTTCCATCCGTCCTGGGGAATATGGATAAGAACCTCTCCTGGACGTCATCTCTAGGCGACGCCTACTACAACCAGCAACAGGATGTGATGGATGCCGTACAGGTAATGCGCCGGCGGGCGCAAGGAGCGGGCAATCTAAAGAGCACGCCGCAGCAAACCGTGGCTACGCAAGACTCGAATATCGACATTGAGCCTGCCGACCCCGATGAGGTTTACGTTCCCGCGTACGATCCGTGGCTGGTTTATGGAGGGCCCGTAGCGGCATGGCCGGGATGGTATCCGTATCCGGGGATTTGGTTTGGCGGCCCCTATCTATCGTGGGGTCCGGGCTTCGGAATCGGGTGGTACGGCGGTTTTGGGTGGGGCTGGGGTCACTGGGGATTCGATTGGCATAACCACTATGCAATGTTCAACCACGGCAGGTACTACTCCGGGAGCAGAACGTTTTACAACCGGAGCAGTTTCGCCCGAGGAGCAGGCGGGCGTGGTGGATTTAACGGCGGTCGCGGCGGATCCAACGGCGCGCGCGGCGGAGGTGGAAACCGCGGGTACGCCGGGAACAGGCCTGGCAACGGTAACATCGGCGCTCGCGGCGGAGTTTACAACCGTCCGGGCGCAACGGCCAGGCCCTTCGACGGAAACCGGCAGGCGGCGCGAGGATATGCTGCACCCCGCGGTCAGAGCGGCACGCGGTCGGGCGCATTCAGCGGCTACGACCATGGCGGGCAGGCAAAGAGCTATTCGTCACGCGGCAGCGCCAGTATGGGCGCGCGTGGCGGCGGGGGAGGATCATCTCGTGGCGGGGGTGGCGGAGGTGCGCATGGTGGTGGTGGACGTCATTAATTCAAATCTCAGTATGGTCCCAGGTGGTTTGTAAACTTTGGAAATGGAGAGAAGGCATATGCGGTGGACCGAGCTGAACTTCGATAAATTTGATTGCTCCAATCTTTCTATGCGAGCCGCGATCATTCTCCTCATCCTCGTGCCGGCGTGCTTTTCCAGCCCTTCTCTGGCGCAGCAAGCGGGCCAGAAAACTTTTTCATCACCCGAAGACGCGAGTATGGCCCTCTTCACAGTAACGCAGAGTAATGATGAAAAAGCGATGCTCGATATCCTTGGAGCAGAGGGAAAGCAAATCGTCTCGTCGGGAGATGAAATCGAGGACACCCAGAGCCGGGTCAATTTCGTGAAGCGATATCAGGAGATGCACCGTCTGGTGAAAGAACCCGACGGAACCACTGTCTTGTATATCGGCGCGCATAATTGGCCGTGGCCCATACCGCTCGTGAACAGCAGCAGTTCGTGGTATTTCGACACCGAGGCAGGTAAGGAGGAGATTTTATACAGGCGAATTGGCCGCAATGAGGTCTCCACCATTCGAGTATGCCAAGAGCTGGTGGCGGCGCAAAAGGAATATTACGCGACGCAACACAGCGAGTACGCCCAGAAAATCTTCAGCGACGAAGGGCAGCACAATGGCCTGTATTGGAAAGCTGCGGAGGGTGAAACGCAGAGCCCAATCGGTCCGCTGGTGGCAGCGGCCGTTTCCAAGGGCTATACCAAAAGCCAGTACAGCGCTCCGACTCCTTACCGCGGTTACTACTATCTGATCTTGACACGTCAGGGGAAAAACGGCCCAGGCGGGGCAAAGAATTACCTCGCCAACGGCAAAATGACCGAAGGATTCGCCTTCGTAGCCTATCCGGCCGAATACGGATCATCGGGCGTGATGACATTCATGGTTACCGCGGACGGAGTAGTTTATGAGAAAGATCTCGGCAAGAAGACGGATGTTCTCGCCAAAGCCATGAAGGAATACAACCCCAATCGCAGCTGGCAAGCGTCTGAAGATCTCCAGGTGGAAACTGCCGGTGAGCAGAAACCCAAGTAAGAAGCATGCTGCGTCTGCGCTCGCGGCGCACTCGTTGCATCTGCTGCGACCCAAAAACAGCGTTTCCGCCAGACGTCGATCTCCGGTTAGGCTATCGACTGACGGTGGGGACACTATCTTGCTGGTGTGGAGATCGCTTCCAGAGGATTCCGGCCGCGGGTGAGGCGCTCTTCGATTCTCGACACGAACTTCGGCGTGTGACCCTTCACCATTTGCCGGATGCCAGGCCCAAACTCGTGGAAGAGGTTGACTCCCGCGTCGTTGCCGATCGTCGAACCTAAATTATTGAACGGCGCCGAAGCGGTGCGCGTCCAGGATGGACTTCTCGCGCTGTGGATAGCGATCGAGCCTAGTACCCCGAAGAAATATGAAGTGTTCAGCCTTTTCTTTCCGGCGGCATTACGCGTGACAAAAATGCGCGATGCTGCGTCAGTGGCGCGTCCCATAACACTGAGGCTGGTGGAAGGGTGATAACGCGGGTTCTGGCTGAGCGGCGGATACAGGTACTTGTCAAGAAAGCTGACTGGTCCTTTTTGAGCAAACACCGCTTTGTAGGGAACGGTGAACGTAGGACGCGTTCCGTGACTGACCCGGCCGGCCCTCGTTTCATGCATTGTGCCCATGTTGAGGCCGAGCGCCCTGGGAGTCAAAGGCGAGCGCAGTTCATCGATGAACGCTGGCATTCTCTCTGATTGGTTTGGAAGTTGCAGCGAGGGAGCATAAGGGAGGGACTGTTCCAGGTGCTGTTCCTGGGGTTGCGCATCCGGCCGGATGTAAGAGTGCAACCCTTGAGTCGAGATTGGCGAAAGATTTACGTTTTGGCTCAATGCCCCGCAAGTAGCCCACAAGAAGAAAGACACGATACGGATTGGTGCAATTTGCTTCACCAAACCTCGCTACCGCAAGAGGGCGTGCGACTCTCTGGCTTCTCGACAATTCGGCTGGAAGCACAATTCGACGCTAACACTCCGCGCGGCATTCGTCTGAGCAAGAGTGCTCATGCACGAAGTGTCGAACCGTCAACCATGAGCGGAGGATACTAAGGCGAGGTTTTCTTGAGATACAGTTCGATGCTCGGCTGGTCCGACTAACGATGACGAGCGGTGCGACGACTAATGGCCCCTGGGCTTTTGCCGGCGCGTCTATTTTCGCGGTTCAGTAAAGCCGAAACTCCACTTCAACGCTAATTTGCACGTTCACGGGTCTGCCGTCTTTCAAGGCCGGATCGAAGCGCCATTGCTTCACGGCCTCTATCGCCTTTGCATCCAGCCCGAAACCGAGTCCGTGGACCACTCGAATGTCGCGCGGATGTCCGGCGGTGTCGACAATCAGCCATAGAGTGCAGGTGCCCTGTGTTTTCGCCCTGCGCGCCTCCTCCGTGTACTCCGGATCGGGCGTCGAAATCTCCTGCGGCGATGATATTCCGCCACCTACCTTGAATACGCCTCCGCCGATCCCTCCACCGCTGCCGGGACCAGCGCCTGGACCGTGTCCAACACCTACACCGCCGTCAGATCCGGACCCGACGCCGCCGCCAGAGCCGATGCCATTGGAGGGCGGCGCAGCTGGCATTGGCGCTGCCGATGGAATGCCCAACGTGGGCATGTGATTTTCCGCAACCTGCACCGGCGGCGCGACCACCGTAGGTTCTGCGGTAAGCTTCGGATTCTGGTTGCGTACCACAATCTGGGGTGGCGTGATCTGCACCATGGCAAGCTTAGGCAGCCTTCCTTTGGGCGCAGGCAGGGGATCATGATTTCCTCCCCCACCTCCTCCGCTGACAAGCTTGCGTGAGGCGCGGAGGATGTATGCGTCCGGAGAAGGCGCGATGAGGGTTACGACCTCTCGCTGCTTGGCCTGTACGACTTGATGTCCAACCGTAGCGCCCGCAAGAACCAGCCCGATCAGTACAGCGTGAACGATGCCTGACCCGACCAAGCCATTTGCCCGGTAGTTGTTATATTGTCCCCAGACTTCTCGCGCCGCGGATGACCTATTTGCTCGCAACTGTGACCCCTCAACTGATACGACCAGATGTCTCCAGATCTTCGACTCGATGCATCGACGATGCATCGGAATTCGCGTCAAACCGTAATGGCTAGCAAACGATAGTTCTCAATTCAGGCTTTGACCGACAACGTCCGCTTGGCCATTCACAGCTTTAGGAAGCGCAGCATAATCCGAGCTGGCACGTGGGCGGTCCCGTTTTTCGTCCGGGCCAGGAAAGCGCAGCACCGCGGAGCGTTGCACATGCACAATGTCGTTCCTCACTGCATACAGCACCAACTCAGCGATCGAATGAAGCTTGAGCTTGCGCAATATATTGCTGCGATGCGTTTCTGCCGTTGCCAACGTCACGTTCAAGATTGTGGCCACTTCTTTGGACGCCTTGCCCTCACTGACGAGTTGCACAACTTCGCGCTCCCGTGGAGACAATTTGGGCACCTTGGCCGCGTTTGGATCCACGCGATGCCGTTTGTAGCCGTCCATAATCAGATCCGACACACGCGAACTGAAGATGCTCTTGCGCCGCTGCATCGCCTCCACTGCGGTTGTCAGATCCTCCGTCCCGTCGGACTTGAAAACCCAACCGCGAACACCCGCTTCCAGACAGTCTCGGATCACTTGCTCGGAGTCTACGGCGGTGAGAATAAGTATCGCCTGAGCAGGGTTGTGTTTCAGGACCTGTCGCGCCGTGTCGAGGCCGTTCAGTATTGGTAGGCAAATGTCCAGAATAAGGAGGTCTGGCTTCAATACCCTGCACTTTTCCACCGCATCCCGTCCATCAGCCGCTTCTCCACAGACCTCCCAACTATCGTGAGCCCCAAGCAACGAAGATAGGCCGAAGCGGAAAACCGGATGATCGTCAACCACCAGAATGCGGAATGAACCCATAAGAACCTCCCCGTACTAAAGCTACGTTACCAAGGTCCATGGACAGCCGTCTGAGCACAATTGCTCACGCCGTGGCTGTCGCCGCGAGGCGAGCGATCGTGAGCCAGCGGGGTTTGGAGCTTTCTGTGTTGCGCAGTTCGGAGTAACCGGTTGGGGGTTACTATCGTGCAAACCTGATCGTGGAGCGGCAATGAGGTGGAAAGAACGGCGAGCGCAACGACGAAGTGAAGAAGGAGGCAAGCGCTGGTGACAAACGGGGAGGTTCGAGCCAACGCCTACCTTCCGCCCCTCGCGTTGGGGCTACCCTAAGGAATAAATGAGTCCTGTCTCGGGGTCTATCATGCTGAGTGTGTATTTGTCTGGCAACGTCCCATTACGTTTGAGCCGCCCGATCGTCAACTCCGTTTGAACCGGCCCGGTATTCGCAAGAAAAGAATATATCTCCAGGATAAGGCGATCGTGTCAGGCTTTTCCCTGCTCGAATTTAAGTACAGCAACAATTGGAAATCGGTACTGACTGCACAGGATAGACCATTCCTGATTCCGACCGTAGTCTCAAATGTGAACAAGAACTGAAATCGTATGGTTACGTCATCCACGAGAGTGTGGACGTAGAACAACAAAAAAGAGGACCTCTGGTGAACAGCGACTCTGCGACTACGGGCACGATTTCTCCGGCTTCTAATTTGATCAAGCGCGCCCAAGAAGGCGATTCGGATGCGTTTGGCGCTCTGTTTGAAATGCACAAGTCGCGGGTTTATTCGGTATGTTTACGCATGACCAGCAATGCCGCGGAGGCAGAGGATCTCACACAGGATGCGTTCTTGCAGGCGTTCCGCAAGATCACAAAATTTCGCGGAGACTCGGCATTTTCGACATGGCTTCATCGCATTGCGGTGAACACGGTATTGATGCATTTTCGCAAGAATTCGCTGTTCCAGGTTTCTCTCGACGAGCCTAACAGCGACAGCGACGGCGCCAAGGTACGGCGGGAGTACGGAACCAGAGACAGGGATCTCGCAGGTTGCGTGGACCGGATCGCATTGGCACGCGCGATCAAAGAGCTTCCCGCCGGATACAGGACGGTGTTCTTGCTGCACGAAGTCGAGGGTTATGAGCACCAGGAGATTGCGGAAATCCTCAGCTGTTCTGTAGGCAATTCGAAATCCCAACTGTACAAAGCAAAAGCGCGATTTCGCGAGTTGTTGGCCCATTCAGCGGAAGCTCGATTGGCAATTCGAAACAGGAAGTTGAGCACCCGAAGGGGATCAAAACCGAGACGAGAGAACTGGGGTCTCCCAGTCGTCACCCCAGAGGTGGTCATGCCGCTGACCCAATCGGCAGCACAGGCTGCATGACGCCGACCAGCGCAAACCACGTGATGCGAGGACAGTTACTGCAGCCAGGTCTAGTGTGGCCAAGTCGTAATTCATTTCGCTGGTATGAGATCGCCGGATCAGCGCGCGTCGAGTCGCTCCAGGCCCGCTCTTGATGACGGGCGTGCGCTACATCAGCAACAAATAGGTTTGACTTCAGCATCTTCCCGTGGCTCCAAATCTTCAAACCGAAAATCTGGCATGCATTACGCGCAATCTTTCGCCAGCTGTGGAGATTGAGGGCCAGCATCTGGTTGGTCGTTCGTCATTTTCCGATCGTCGCTAGCGCGGATCCGCGAGGATGGGGGGAGAGCTTTCTTCTGCCGATTCGAGACCTTCGAGGCTCTGCCCGATCTCTGCGCCCTCAGCTAAGGGTTGTGAGCGCGAAGCGAGATCTGCGGAAGACGCATCAAGATGCGGAAATACGAAGCGCTGCCACAAGCTGCGCACCCCTTGAAACAACGACGCCGGACCCAGGGCCCTTTTGCACCTCTTAAGCTCAAACCAGCGCAAATAGTTGCGGACCACAGAGCTCATGGTCATCTGCATCGCGGCTGAAAAGTTGTGCTCCGCCATTCGCCGTTGCTGGTCCGGAGATTGCAATATCGCGAGCAGTTTATCGGCGAGATCTGCCGCATCCCCGACTTTGTAGAAATTGATCGCGATATCCTCGTCGGCCGCCATATCACGAAAATCGGCGAGATCGGCGCACACGATGGGAACCCCGTACTCACAAGCCTGATGAGCGGGGCCACTGGATCCGGTTGCAGAATCGTAGGGCATAACCACGACCGTGGATGTCCGGAAAAGTTCAGGAATAGCTTCTTCCGGAATGTATCCGCGGAACTCGACCCCGGAACCGGGGCAGAGTGACTCGCGTATCGATTCCCAATACTTCGGTTTCGTGTGATGATTGGCGCCCGCGACGATCAGCTTGGCGTTCGGCACTTTTTTTAATACGGCGGGAAACGCGTCCATCAACGTTTCCAGCCGTTTGTAGGTTCCCCAGTGCCCGATCGCCAGAATGCGGTGTTCTGGATTGCCCCGCTGGGAGAAATCGGGAGGACTGGGACAAGGCGCAAGAGTCCCGTGCGTACCCAGCAAAACGTTTTGAGCGGAGTATTTCTCAGCCAGAGTGCGGCGGTATCCGGAGAGCAACACCGATACAGAATTTGCCTTTAACAAAGTTCTGGTGGCGATATTACCGCCCAGACGGAACAAACGTTTCTGGCGCACCCCAGCGCTGGCAAAATCGACATGTTCGAGGATATGGTGGAGAGTGATATGCGTGTAATAGCCGAGAGCCCGAGTTAGAGCGGGGACGCACAGACCCGCAAAGGCTGCGACGGGGTATTCCGGAGTCCCAAAGCTCGAGAATACGAGGTTGAACCAAACTACATCCGGCTTCAATTTGCGGATGGTGTTTAACAAGCGCACCGGAGTTGCCAGGCTGTTGAACTTCCAGCAGCGGATCACTTCAAAGCCTGGCAGTTCTGTCTGTTGTTGCGCGTGCAGCGATTTTCCGTTCTCGTCGGTAGCGAATTCATAGTCGGTCAGTTCGTCGGCGAGAATGGTCAGACTGATGGCTGGATTGCGCTGCAGTTCTCCCGCAATGTAAAACGCGTACTCATTCAGCTGGCGCGCGCTGGGAGGAAAAGTCGCAACTAAACAAATTTTCATCGGACCCCGATCTCAGAACAAAGTGATGCGCAGATACGGTCTGAACTGTTGACTCTGCCCACCCGCGAAATTAAAGAACTCCTCCTGCTGCATGCCCGCCGAAAAACGAATCGGATATTGAAGTTCGACTTCTCTGCCTGCGTCTTTAAACGTGCGATGGACCGGCATGGCATACGAGATGGCGAAACCACTCTGGACCGCGTCGTAGACGTGCGAACGCATATTCCGGGAGTAAGCGGTCGACACCTGCACGCTCCAGTTACGCGTTGGAGCAAACTGAACGCTGCCAGCCGGACGGAGGGCCTGAGCAATCGCGTAGTTGTATCCCTGTACCCGCCATGCCCGCAAGTCCTCAGCCACCACGGTGAAGTTGATCCGCTGGGAAACCCGCCGTTCGATGCCGAGGTAAGCGGAAGTGTAGTAATCTTCGCTGATGACCGGAGAGAACCGGTCATCGCGTGCTCCCCATCCGGTAACCAGAGCAGTCTTTCCCCAAGGACGTCCGACGCGGAAATTGAGCGCACCGGCCAGTTCCCGCGAATGCTGGCTGCTCAAGGTAAATGGCCCGGCCTCGCGAAGGGCATAACCGCTCACCGAAACCATGTTGAAGAATGAACTGGTAGACATATACAGAAACTGTCGAAACAGGTTCTGATTCATATCCACCGGAGACAAGGAATCCCGGCGAACCGTTTCCTGGATACCAGTGTTGAAGGTCAACACGTTGGTTCCCAAATGGACGGTAGGGTTTAGCCCAAAGTTAAATGAATAATCGGTGGTATCACGATTAACGATCACTCCCTCGCTGGGCAACGATATTTCACCGCGGGCATTCCGTATCTGAAGAAATCCGCTAGCTTCGGGCAAATCGCCGAGGTGGAGATGATACGCGCCGGTCCATTGCGTTGCGATCGAGGAGCGGGGCGGCGGAATCAGCCCTTGGCCGGGTATTAGACTTGGGGCATCCAGCTTGGAATCCAGAACATAAACGGTCGTATCTTCGAAAATGGGGGCCACGGAAAAATCAGAAAGAAAGCTTATCCGAGGTGTGACCCTGAGGCCTTCATTCTCTCCCGCCTGGAGCAGCTCCTGCTCAGCCGTTTGATGTTCACCCGCCGCGTTGGCGGCCTGGGCAAAGGCAGTAAGCGCCCCGGCGCTTTGGTGTTCTTGACGAAGCACGTTAGCTCTGGCCAGCAGATACTGATAGCCAGGTTCGCTTTCGGTGGAGTTGCTGATCAGGGAGAGCTGGCCCTGTGCTCTCGCTGTGTCCCCCAGAGCCAAATAGCTATTGGCGAGTCCGATCCGTACGGATGCCTCGGGTGCGCCTGCTGCGAGAGCCCGTTTCAGGTACGTCTGCGCCAGTTCGTAATCGTGCATGCCGAGGAATATGTCGGCCGCTTCCATTAGCTGCTCACCCGTGGCGGGTAAAGCTTCTTCTGTCTGACCTTCCATCAGAGCTAATGCAATTTGCCGTTGCGCGTCGTTCGGAAGTCCCTCGCTTGCCATCAGTTGGGCAATTGCCAAGCGGACGGTGATGCGATCGCTGTCGGGCATCGCGAGCGCTCTTTCAAAGCGTTCCATGGCGCCTTTTGGGTCAGCCAGCAAGCTCAAGGCTTGTCCCGTGGAAACCAGTACTCGACTCTCAGCTGGCTTCTGATTTTCTGGCGTGAGCTGCGTTAGCGGGGTGGGCTGCTCTGCCAGTTGCACATAATTCAGGGTTTGCTCTCGATCGTGCAACTGGGCATAGGCACGTGCAAGCTGCGCGTAGATGACGCCGTTTTCGGGAGACAGCTTCTGAGCAACTTGCAGTTCATCGATGGCTTCGTGGTACAGCCGCTGACCATACAGGGTGTCGCCCAATGCGAGATGGAGAGCTCCGTCATTTGGCGAAGCCTTCAACGCGAGGCGATACTCGGCCGCGGACTTCGTCAACATTCCGTTTTGCCCGTAGGCTGTTGCCCGAATCAAATGTATGGGCATGGAATTCACAGGCATAGCATCGCCCATTTCTTCCTGCGCTAGTTGCACTTGTTGCAGGGCTATTCGTGGGCGATGCAGATCAAGGCTGGTGTAAGCAAGCCCCAGATGTGCTTCGCCATTCTTGGGTTCCCGCTTGAGGGCTGATTCGAAATCTGAAGCGGCGGCGGCCGCCTGGCGGAGATCATGCAAGACATATCCGCGGTTCACGTATGCGGTAACCACATTGGGGTCGCGGGCCAGCGCCTCGGTGAAATCCTCTTGCGCCTGGGCCAGCAGTCCAGCTTGTTTGTGAGCGTAGCCTGCCAGCAACGGAATATCGGGCTCCTTCGGCAGCACTTGGCTATACTGCGAGGTCAATCGCAGCAGATCGTCGTACTGCCGGAGGTAGAGCAGATCGTACCCGAGATAGACGACCACGTCCCTGTCCGCGGGAAGTTTCTTGATGGCTTCCCGGCCAACTTCCGCAGATTGCTGATACTCGCCCTTGAGACTCAGGTACCTCTCTTTTTCCCGCATGAGATGAGGTTCCTGCTGCATTTGATTCGTGGCGCTCTTCAACCACGCAGCTGCCATGGGCAAATGCTGGGTTTCGATCGCAGCATTCATCCCTCCGGCCACGATCAGGCTATTGCCCGGAGCCAGTTCGTAGCCCTTGCCGTAGGCGGCTTCGGCCTCGGTGTAATCTCGGCGGGCCGCGTACATATCGCCAAGCGCAAGGTAGGGTGTGTACAGCGTGGGGTAGCCTGCCGCGAGCCGATGGAAATAGTTTTCTGCATCCTGGTCGAGCCCGGCTTCGCGGGAGGCAAAGCCCAGAGAGGTGAGTGCAGATCGGCTCAGAGGGTCAATCGCGAGGATCTTCGCGTATACGACGATCGCTTCTTTGGTGCGGCCGAGCTTTATCAGCAGGTCTCCGTCGAGTTGCAGACTGTCGGTGTCCCGAGAATTGATCGCCAGCGCCTCCTGAAGGTCGCTTCCCGCGCCATCCAGGTCGCTGGCATTCATCTTGATCAGAGCTCTCAGGCGCAGAAATTGCGGCCTGCCGGATCCGCGGTCGTCCAGCGCGCCGATTTCCGTCTGCGCAATTTCAAGATGCCTGTGAGCGGCAGGTGCATCCCTCAGGCTCTGATACAGTCCCACCAGATTCATGTGCAACTGAATGTCGTATAGAGGGCCCTCGGCGGGGCTTGGCGGCAGATGGGCCAAGGCTGCGTCATATTCCCGGACGGCGTCTTCATTGCGTTCCTGGAGTCGTGCGATTTCTCCGCGGATGGCGTGCAACCGATAGTGTTCGGCGTCCAGAACGGCGGCTCGCCCCAGGAACGGCTTTGCACCTTCAACGGACCCGACGGCTACGTCAGCTTGCGCTGCTGAAAGTTGCAAACCCAAATCGGCCGGTGCAGCATTGGCGGCCTGGGCATACACTCTCGCGCTTTCGTCTTGCTGGCCATTGAGCTGGTACGTATAGGCGAGTTCGGCTCTCACGTCTGGTTTCGGGTCTTGGATTGACTTCAGGGCGACAATGGCTGCCGCATAGTCTCCCGCGTCCCGATAGTAGCCCGCCAACGACCGCTGAACGTCGGGGTTGTCCGGGTCGCGCCGCTTGGCCAACTCGAGGTAGCGGCTTGCCAGATCGGGCTGCTTCTGATGTTGATACGCCAGTGCCATCAGCAATTCCGACCGGGCGCTGGGCTGAATTTGTTCCGCTCGCCCCAGCACATCAAGTGCGGCGGCGTAGTCTCCCGACCGCATGAGAATCTCTCCCAGCAACAGCGAATCATTGATTCGCCTTGGATCCGCCGAAAGCAACTGGTTCAGTAAGCGCTTAGCCTCCTCGGTGCGGCCCATGGTGCTGTAGGTCTGAGCGAGTCCAGAGATTCCGTCGAGCGCCGACGGATTTATGCGAAGACCGCGACTATAGGAGTCCACGGAAAGCTGCGATTTTCTGTCGAGGCGCGCGGCATAGCCCAGCAGGAACCACAGCTGGGCGTCGTTCGGAGCTGCCTGTGCTGCACGCTGAGCGTAGTCGACCGCTGCTGCATAGTTACCGCTCTTCAGCGCTGATTGCGCAGCTCCTCCAAGACGTGCATTTTGAATATTCGATCCCCAGCCTAACGATTTGTTCGCAGACGGCGTTTGATCTGCATTTCTCTGAGGCTCTTCTGACGAGCCAGGCCCCACCTTGTACGTCTGCGCCGGGAGCGAACAGGCAAACGCGACGACGAGCACAGACACTTGCGCGGTCTTCCGACATCTCATCGCGAAGCTCAAGGCGTTACCACCAGATCAGTCGATTGCAAGGCTCTTCGATTCGAGAAAGGCCTTCTGCGTTGGCTGGCTTTGTTTGGATCGTGATCAAAACAGCACTCGTGTTGAAGCAACCCAAAATGGTGCCCTCGAATCCAAGACCAGCCAACCGAAAGGGAGCTGTGCAGAGAACTGAATCAGTCGCGCCTACACCAGGGCCAATCCCGACGAGCATGATCTTTCTGGCGGCACTAGTGGTCCATTTGCCGTTACTGCTCATGAAGTTGCCTCTGAAGTCGTACGACGCTAACTTCCATATTTTTTTCGCATCGCATTACCTGCACAACTGGTTCGATCCCTGGAACCCCAAGTGGTATGCGGGTTTTTCACAGACCACTTATCCGCCCTTGCCGCAGCAGTGGCTGGCGTTAACGTCCCGGCTCATCGGGTTGGACATGGCGTATATGGCGGTCCAGTTCGTTGCCATTTTGCTTCTGACTCTAGGCGTTTATCGGTTTTCGTTGCTTTGGGTGGACCGGCGGTCGGCCGCGTTCGCGGCGCTAGCGAGTGTTTTTCTGGGCTCAGAGTGCTTTCTGGTGTATTCCGCGGGGCAGTTGTCGACTACGTTTGCCGCGCCCCTTTATCTGAACGCGCTGCCTTACCTGTTCCAGTGGGTCCGACACGGCAAGTGGCGATCGTTTCTGAAAGGCGGAGCACTCTTCGTAGCCGCCGCTGCTGCCCATCACGCCACGCTGCTCTTCGGATCTTTGCTGTTCGCACTGCCCGTGCTCGCGCTGGTGATCTTCGATCGACAGGAAGGCGAGCGAACATCTGCGCCCCAATTCCTTCTGCGCACTGGTAGCATTGTCGTGGTTGTCGGAGCCGCGGTTGCGCTGGTGCTTCTTCCGTTCTGGATTGCGCTAATTCACTATCCCGTTACGCAGACTCCCATTCCACACCCTAGCCGGGCGAATTACCTGCTGAGTCCGCAGTGGGGACTGAACTACTTCGTGGTTCCTTACGGGGCTTTGATTCTGGCCCTGCCGTTCATCTTGTGGCGAGGTTCTTCAATCGCTCGACTGCGTCCCTTGCTCATGGGTTTCTGGCTGGCATTCTTGATTGGACTCGGAGGGACCACACCCGTAGGGCGATTCGTGTTGGGCCGAGCTTTCGATGTACTGACGATGGAGCGCTTCAGCTATTGGGCAACTTTGCTTGCGCTGCCTTTTGTAGGGCTTCTGGCCAGCGAACTCATCGACCGATTTCAATTGCGCGCAGTTGTTGGTTTAACCACGGCCGCCGCTCTGACCTGCGCGCTGGCAGTGGCGTGGGCGACCTATCGGCCGGCAGATGCCGCCGATTTCAAGGTGGACGCGGTCGCCGCATGGCTCAATCGTGACGGCCACGACCGGTACCGCTATGTCACCCTCGGGTTTGGCAACAAGATTTCGCGACTTGCCGTTCTGACAGACGCCAGCAGTGTAGATGGCGAATGGAATTCCGGCCGCATGCTGCCGGAATTGACGCAGTACGGCGCGGGCGCGCTCACCAGTTCCAAATACTTTGGCAAGCCGGGCCTCGACGCACTGAACGCAATCCTTCATCACGCGGATCGTTACGGCTTGAAATGGGTATTCCTGAGAGACCCGTACTACGAGCCGCTCTTGGTCTTTGGCGGCTGGCGCAGGGTGGATGATCTTGAAGATAAGACCATCACCGTGTGGAGTAAAGAAGACGTGGCACCTGCAGTACCCGTAAATGCCCCACAAATTCCTCCGCGCTGGCAAGGATTCATCTGGGGCGTTCTTCCTCTCGGCAGCAGCATTCTGGCGATGTTGCTGGTGCTGATTCCAGAGAAACGATGGCACAGACGGCGGGTTGTGCAACCGTACGGCGCGGATCAAGATCTCGTCTTAGGGAGGCTGGCCTCATGACCACCGGACGCCTCCTGGCTATCGTCATTGCTGCCGCGACAGTGGCACTCATTGTTGTAGGTACTCTTTGGCCCATTCCATCTGCAATCGCGATGGCTGGTTCCGGGGCTAATCTGTTGCGTCCTTCTTCGTCGCCGCAAGCAGCCGTCGAGAATCTGGCAGGCGAAATCGGCCAGCAGGCTTGGGCAAAAGCGTATTCGAGTCTAGCTAATAAGAACGAATTTACGGAAGTGGAGTTTGTGCGCGACCTGACCGGAAGCTATCCCAGCCTTCGCTCCTACGCGACCCTGGAGAGCTTCGACCTGCGCCCTCTTCATGCGTCTGCTGACGAAGCGCAAGTTCAGCTCAAGCTGCGCTGGTCGTCCGTGGTGGGGACTTTCCTGGACACGCGCACCCTGCGAGTGGTTAGAACCGGGGACCGTTGGGGCGTGTCGTGGCCCATCGTTAAAGAACCTCGAGTACCGCCGCAAGTGATCCCCGTGAACTACCTGCGCTGGGACGTGATCTACCGTGGCCCGGAAGACGACTGGGGAGCTCAGGACGTAGAAGCGCCGCACGTGCGAATCGTAGACATGCATCCCGTAGATCGCAGCGCAGGGGTGGTGATCATGGGCGAACTTCTCAACGAAGACGTGGTCCCCGCCTTTGTGACGGTGAAGGCAACGCTGCTGGCGAAAGACGGGTCTGCGATCGCGAGCGAAGACAGCTTCGACAAGATCTCCCACGTCCTGCTGCCCAAGCAAGTCACTCCATTTCTCATTGCGTTTCACGACGTGGCGCTGTCCCAGGTAGACAGCGTTCACATGGACCCGTCAGCGACTCTCATCGCGGCCTCGGCGGACCCGGTAATTGAGATCGAAGATCAACATTTGAACCCTGCGCCCGGAGCTTCACTGAACGGGAAACTCGTCAATCAAAGCGGTCAGGTCGTCAACGTGGCCCACGTCCTGGGAACGTTCTATGACAAGAACGGCCAGCTGGTCTGGGTCGCGGACCAATATGTTGACCGCGCACTATTGCCTCAGATGCCCGTAACTTTTGCCATCTCCATTCCGGCGGACATCTCGAGCAAAGTCAGCAGCGAGCGCGCGATCGCCACCACATACAGTTCAGGTCGCTTCCAATGAAACGCAGATTCACATTCTTTCTGGGTGGACTGGTGCTGGCAGCGATGCCGCTAGCTCTGGCGCAAGGCAGCGGCCTACGCGTTCCCAAGACAGTGGAGGCAGGAAGCGCGTTCTCGATTCAGAGCACCGGCGACGGCAAGGCAGTCCTCTACATCGTGGGACCGGGGCAGGTGCTACGACGCAATGTTCAACTGGGGGAGACTACGTTATTTGCTCCTGGGGATCTCCACAATGCCAGCCACTACCTCGCGGTACTGGTGACAGGTTCCTCCACGGAAAATGGTGCGTTCGACGTCACGGCCGCACCGCAGGCGGCGTTGAGCTTTCTCGCCAAACCTTCTCGCCTCCCCGTTGATTTGCGGGATGGCATCAGCGGTGTTGTGTACGTATTTGATGGCTTTCAGAACCTGGTCTTAGCGCCCACACAAGTATCGTTTCAACTGTCGGGTGTTGCTGGTGCCGCGCAGATGCGAACAGCGATAACCCACAACGGCGTTGCCTGGATAAAAATGAATTCGGCAGCCAAAGAGGGCGCCGGCCAGTTTGTAGCTCGAGTTGGGAGCGCTGCCGAAACACGTGTAATTCAGCAAGTCCCGGGCGATCCCTGCGCTTTGAGGATGAGCGCTCGGCCGTCAGGCCAGAAGCTTTTGGTGCAAACCGACCCAGTCCGCGACTGTAGCGGCAACGTCGTGCCAGACGGAACGATTGTCACCTTCACGGAGACCTACAACGGCGATGAATCAACGGTAGACGTTCCGCTCAAACAGGGAATCGCACGGGCGGAAATGCCCGCATACAACGGAGCACAAATCTCCGTCGCAACCGGAGTTGTCTTGGGCAATGCAATTCGTTGGGGAAAAGAATGATGAGAAAGTCAGTCCTCATAGTTTGTTTCCTCTCCGCTGCGATATGTGTCTTGGGCTCGGATCAACCTGCCGTGCGCGTAGAAGCCACCGACTCGGTAGGGCCGCGGACCCTGGAAAAGCAGACCAAAGCGGCGGTGATTCGTGATTATCTGCAAGCCTGGCGCAGTTTCAGTAGCGCATTCGAGCATAACCGGGCAGACCTACTCGATGCGGATTTCGTGGGTACAGCCAGGGAGAAGCTGGCCGACACAATTCGAGAACAAGCACAGCTCGGGATTCAGACACGTTATCAAAGCGGAGCGCACGACATTCAATTGGTCTTTTACTCGCCGGAAGGGCTCTCCATTCAACTGGTAGACACAGTTGAATACGATGTGCAAATCCTGGATCACGCAAAGGTTCTGACAACGCAGCACGTCCGCGCGCGCTATGTTGCAGTCTTGACCCCCACCGAAGTGCGATGGAAGGTGCGCGTTTTCCAGGCAGAGCCGCAATGATATGCATATTTTCGAACTCAAACAGCACCAAGCTGAAGATAGTAAGAACGGCGAGGGCTGTTGTTTCAGGACACTCAAGGAGCCTTTAGATGATCTCCGTCGTGGTACCTATTTTCAATGAAGAGGAAATCGTAGATTCATTTCATTCGGCCCTTGCCGACTCCATGAAAGGAGTTGGTGAAGCCTGGGAGGTAGTCTATGTAAACGATGGCTCCGGGGATTCATCCCTGAAACTGCTCACAGAGTTGCATGCCAAAGATGACCGTGTGGTGGTGGTAGACCTTTCGCGCAACTGGGGACACATGGGTGCGATCTCAGCTGGCCTGCAGACCGCGCTTGGCGATGCGGTGGTCTTGATGGACGGCGATTTCCAGGACCCACCGGAAGTTGTGCCGGAGTTGGTGGCTGCCTGGCGGGGCGGAGCGCAGGTAGTGACCGCTGTTAGAAGGAGCCGCCAAGAAAAGCGCAAGATTCTCGCCAAGCTGTTTCCACTCTTCTATCGCTTACTGGGAGCGCTCTCCGACTTTCCTATCCCGCTCAATGCGGGCATCTTCGGACTGCTTGATCGACAAGCAGTAGATTCAATTAACGCCTTGCGGGAGGGCAGCCGGTACCTGCCCGGGCTGCGTGCCTGGGTGGGCTACAAGACCAGCGTCGTGCTCTACGACCGCCAGGAACGAGGAGGCGGCGAGGGCAAACTCACGTTCATGAGCCGGATCAAGTACGCTATGGACGCCATTACAAGTTTCAGTTACAAGCCGCTCCGACTTAGTTTCGGGTTGGCGGGTTTTGCGATCTCGGCCGCCGTCATTTTGGCAGCCTGCACCGTTTTTTCGAAGAGCGCGGTGAATCCGTTGGGATACGGTGTGGCCGCTGCGATCTTTCTGGTAGGAGGTCTTCTTCTTCTCTCCGTGGGAGTGCTTGGCGAGTATCTAGGACGAGTGTACGACGAAGTGCGCAGCCGTCCCCTCTCGATCATCAACAAGGTTTATGAGAAGGTTTACGACGCCACGCAGCTGAACCCCGCTCCGGTAAACATGGGCCGCCGGGCAGGAGATCGGACAAAACCATTTCGGGTAGCTTAGGGTTACTGCGGCGGTTGCGAACCGGGCGCGCACTTAGCCAGCCCGCGCTCAATCGCAGTGCCCTCTTCGTAGTCGTTCCAGGTTGCAATCAACAAGAAGGGTAAAGGACGATCAACGGGGTAGTACTGCCGCCACAGCTTCATCGTGTCTGCAAAGGTTTCGCCACAGCGCTGAGAGATGTGCCGGTTAAGACCCCAGGACGCCTTGCTGTCATCAAATCCCGGCCAGGCGGCTCCCACCGCAATCTTGTCAGGATATTTCGACTGCATTCTGCGATAAAAGTCGTTGAGGTAATCTTCTCCCCAGTTGCTGCCATCGGCCGCCCAACCTTTTTTCCCTGGGTTTATCCAAGCATAAAAGCCGTCAAACGCGGCCGTGAACGGGCTTGTTTGATCCTCATAGATCAGCAAGGGGGGATGAGCCCATTTGTCGGTTGCCGCCCGCACTCGATCCCAGTTGGTGTGCCCGCCTTTGGGGAAGATAAAGATCACGGGCCGCTCCTTGTAGGTGAGATAGGCCTGACGGCCAGGTGCATTCTGTGAAAGGTAGGTTTCGTTGAACTTGTTAAAAGCCGCAAAGGCATCGTCAGTCGCCTCGGCCTCTTCATCATCGGTTTCGTCGTACATCATCGCCACCTGGAAGTTCTTTTCGCCCGCGATGGCCTGAATCAGGGCATAGCTGCGATCAATAAACGGCTCGCGATCTCCATACCAGTCCACCACGAACCCGGAAATTCCCAGCCCCTTGGCCTGGTCCATCTGCTTGCGGATCACTACCGGATCTTGCGAGGAATAGCCGACAGAGATGTGCCTGGGATGCCCAAACCAGGGTTCATACACTGCCAGTACTTTCGGTGAAGTCTGGTTGGTTGGAACACTCTGGCGCAGTGCTTGCAGGGCTGGATGAGGGCATCCCTGCAGTTGTAGCACGAGAAACACCAATGCAGCTGTCGTCTGATAACGATCCATCATAGGGTGTCGATTAGAGGCGCTAAGACCACTTCAGGTTGTCGCGACGCTTGAAGCAATTTATGGCCCACTCAGTTCGCAAGCAGCGTGACGGTCAGTTTCCGCATCAGAAGTGCTGCCGCGCGAGGAGAATCCTGTCCCTTAGCGTTTTGCAGTAGCGCACGCTGAACTCGGTAGGCCCGGATTTGTCCGGTTAGTTCTTTTGTATTTAGTTAGATCGAGCCCCTGAACGCTATGAATGGTCCGAACCCGGAATCGAAGACTTTGCAGGCTCGCGTTCTGGCGGGAAGCTTCGTATTGCTCTCGGCCTCAGGACTTGCCACCGCGATCAACTTCGCCTACAACATTGCCGTTGCGCGATTCCTCGGTCCTACCGCCTTTGGTCACGCTACCGCTGTTTACACGCTCCTGATTCTGATATCGGCCGTTACGCTTTCCTTCCAAATCGTTTCCGCAAAAGTGGTTGCGCAGCAGAACTCTCTGGAAGGAAAAAGCGCGGTGTATCGAGGATTTCACAGAAGCGCATGGGCATGCGGCATTGCCGTCGCGCTGTTCTTGCTGCTGTTTCAGAAAGCGATTTCGGACTACCTCAGGTTACCAAGTCCGACTCTCGTAGTCCTGCTCGCAATTGGTGTGGCGTTTTACATTCCCTTGGGAACACGGCGAGGCTATATCCAGGGCGCCTATGGATTTCACCGTCTCGGCACCAATCTCGTTCTCGAGGGACTGGTTCGACTCGGTGGATCTCTCCTGCTCATCAAGCTGGGCCTCGGCGTTCCGGGAGTGATTGCGGCCAATGCCGCTGCCGTCGCGGGGGCCTACCTGGCCGCCGCGCCTAAGCTTGCGGCCGCAGTTCCCCACGAACTGCATATCCCGGACGCATTTCGCGAAGCGCTGCAGGCAATCGTTTTCTTTGCCGGCCAGGTGCTCATTAACAACTGTGACATCGTCTTAGTGAAGCACTTCTTTCCCTCGACAGAGGCAGGGCTGTATGCCGCCGTGGCGTTGGTGGGTCGAGTGATTTTTGCCTTTTCCTCCGCGGTCGTGAATACCATGTTTCCCCTTGTGGCGGGCACTCGCGATGAGGAGAGAAAAGATCACAGAATCCTCCTGACTTCCCTACTGCTCGTCCTGGGAATCGGTTCCCTACTGGCTCTCTGCCTGCGTCTGGCGCCCGCTGGGATCTGGACAGCATTTTTCGGTCCTCAGTTCGAAATAGCCGGGAAATACGGATTGCCCTATCTGCTGGCGCTGTACGCTGCCACGACCGTCGTCTATTCCCTTAGCGTTGTAATCATTGCCTACGAGATGTCCTATAAGATCGCCAATACCAGCTGGATCCAATTGGCCTTCAGTGCGGCTGTCGTGGCAGGAATTTGCCGCTTCCACTCGTCTCTGCAACAGGTGATTTGGATACAACTTCTGCTCATGGTGGTTCTCCTCCTTCTCGTGGCGGCGCCCTTCCTGCTCAAATCGCTGGCCGGAGGAGCCAAGAATGTGCAAGAAGCAGTGGCCTCTCAAGCGATCCGGATAATTCGGCGTGTCTCAGAGGACGAGGTAATTTCGGAATTTCTAAAGAGTGATTTCGACAATTCGGCATTCGGCGAGTACCAGGATGCTCTACGTGGACTGGTGAGAACCCCAAACCTCGAAGGTGCTGACGAAAATGCAAAGCGTCGTGCTCTACTGTTTATTCGACACTTTGCATTGTGGAAAGAGCTGCCTCAGGGAACGGAATGGTTTGAGGTGGAAATCCGGGAGGCAAACCTGGACCAAATTCGAGTCTTCCCGCGAGCCCAATGGCGGAAGCTCGCCCGGGGCAATTTTACAGTCACAGTTATTGCCGAACGTCTACGCACCTTCCGCACCCGCAACTTCGCCGAAGAAACATTCCTGTCGAAGATTGCCGCGCTGGGCGGTTTCTACCGCCAGAATCCTGACCCGGGAGCTGTGCTCCTGATCGGCCTCAATGAAAACCAACCGTTTACGATCCTGGATGGAAATCACAGGCTCGTGGCAGCACTCCTGACTTCACCGAAAACGGTGCCCAGGTTTCGGTTTTTGTGCGGACTATCGCCGAGGATGACCGAGTGTTGTTGGTACCGAACGAATGTGGCAACCCTCTTCCGGTATGGGGCGAACCTGTTGACCCACGTTGTGCATGATCCCGAGGCTGAACTCGCGCGCCTTTTGTAAAGCTCCTTTTGACCGAAACGCGCATTTAATTTCTAGCGTAAAACCTTTTGTCCTCTACCGACAAGACAGGATAGACCCCTGCACCATCGCCAATTTACCTTGTTTAGTAAGCCTGACTTTGTGATCAAGCCATCCTTTGTCGCGAAGGCGAAAGGAAAAGAGTTGTTGGAAACTTGGACTCCTGCATATGACAAGCGGAAGATCTGTGGCGGTCAAACATTTACCCGAGAAGTTGAGCGTCAAACAAGGCCGACGGTTTTTTCACGAAGTCGAGCCTCACCTGCAGGCAGACCGGCCTCGCGTCGTGCTCGACTGTTCCAAGATACGTCATGTCGACAGCGCTGGAATCCACGTGTTGCTATGTTGCCTGGAGGAGGCCATGAAGCGGAATGGCGACGTCAAACTTGCAGGAATCCCTCGAGGAGCAGCGGCGATTCTGGAACTCACGGGGGCCGGCGGTCTCTTCGAGGCGTTTGACAGCGCCGCTGACGCGGTGAACAGCTTCCACCAATTCCCGATGAAGCCGATCCAGAACGCTATTGCGTGCGAGTATTCCGCGCTGGCCGCCAGCGCGAGTAACGGCTTGGATGGTGGACGGTCCGACTCACGCGAAGGGCCTCAGAGTTCGGAGGCGACGACCAGACTCTCGGGGCGTTGGCTGAGACTGCAGATTGCCGGGTGTCTCATGTTCTTACTGGTTGCGCCACTTGCGGCTGCTGCCACATCACCGCAGCAACAGGCAAACCCCAGTCGGCAGAACGTATACACCACCCCGGCTCAATCCCAAGACTCCGGTAGCGGCGCAAAAAAGGTGAACGCGGGACCTTCCGACCCTGAAACGCTGCCCAACAGTCCAGGCGCAGTGCTTTCGCAAACAGCCAGTAACAATCAACCATTCAGTGGACAACAGCCCTCCCCGAACCAACAGCAAAACGGTACGCAGGAACCCGTAGGCACCGCGGCGGCAGAGTTCATAAAGACAACAGGCGTTGCAGCTTCCAAACCGGCCGGAGCGGCCATTGCGCCGGCAAAACAGAAGCGAGCACGTTCCATCCTGATCAAAGTTGGCGCGATCATGGGTGCCGGCGTTGCCGTTGGCACTGTTGTGGCATTAGCCAGCAGCAGTCCCAGTCGGCCCCCGGGCGCTCGCTAGCACACCGCAGAAATCACCCGGGAAGACACCCGCGGCACATGATTCGAAAAACCACTGCAAACCGCGCCCCCCTGCTAGTAAGCTTCTCCGGCATTGACGGTGCCGGCAAGAGCACCCAGATCGAAGCTCTCCATGCCCGCCTGGGTGAGGCTGGCATTCGCGTTCTGGTAGTTACATTCTGGAACGACGTTGCCAGGCTCACGCGCATCCGTGAAGTGAGCGGCCACACCCTGTTCAGGGGAGACAAAGGTGTCGGAACTCCCGCCAGCCCGGTAAACCGGCAAGACAAAAATGTCCAGTCCTGGTACATGACAGCGGTGCGATTCGGCCTCTACTTGATGGATGCCACCTCGCTCCGTGTGGTGGTGGCGAAAGCACTTAGAGCGGATGCAGACGTTGTGATCTTTGACCGATACCTCTACGACGAACTCGCGAACTTGTCATCGCAGAATCGAATCGCGCGAGCTTATGTTCGACTCCTGCTGATGCTTGTCCCGCAACCAGATATCAGCTACCTGCTGGACGTAGATCCGGTTCAGGCGCGCGACCGAAAACCCGAGTACCCGATCGATTTTCTTCACCGTAGCCGTGCGTCTTATCTGGCTCTGAGCAAACTGGCAGGGATGACGATTATCGCTCCACAGTCCGTGCAGGACGTCGAGCGGCAAATTTTGCAACAAGTACTGAGGATGCTATCTCCCGACGCTCTGCAAGACAGCTCCGCGGAGGTGCTTACCTGTGGAGACGCACCCTGACGTCTGTTTGTTGGTGGCCGCCAGCCGGACACCCTCCTCGAGTGCTCTTTCTACCAATAGGTAAGACTCAAATTGTCCAAGTATGTGGTATTTGCCGACTGCTTGTAGTCTCCGTCCATCTGGTAGTTCACGGTAATTCCATACCAGCTGGATGGCACTGTGAAGGGAGCAAATGTTTCGTTGATGTTGGCCGTCACACCGTTCAGAGTGATCGACTGATACAGAAGCGAATTGTCCGATTCCCGCTGGAATTGAAGGGTCAGATGGTTCCAGCCCTTGACCAGATTGCACGTAACGCTTGTTTTAGACCATTGCTGAGTCACGTTGTCCAGGACATCCCATTCCCCTCCACCTAAATGGTTGCATTGGGTGCCCCAGAACATTCCGATCGAGTCCATATACATGCTGACATCAAACTCCAATACCTGGGTCACGGAGGGGTTCGTCACATAGAAGTCGGTGTCATAGGTAAAGTTGTGCAGACTCGGAATCAGGGTATGCCCGTCGTCCGGCAGTCCCTCGGTTGAGAATTGGCCAATCACCGGGTTGTACCACAGAACAACCCCGTAAGGAACTGTTCCACTGGTATTGAATTGAGTTGCATTTCCGCTTTTTGACGGCGATGTGATTCCATACTTCGTTGACCAGTTGAGTCCAGAACAGGGGGAGCAGTCAACGTAGGCGGGGGGAAGCTGACCCCAGCTATTCCAGCCTTGATTGGCCTGGATATTGGAGAGTTTAGCCCCCTTCGCCACCGTGACCTTCACCGTGGAATAAGCAGCTCCACCACAATTGTCCCACTCTTCCACGACCGTGTTATGGGACCCTGGGCTCAAGGGCACCTGGGTGTTTAGACTCGCTCCTTGGGCAACGTACGTCAATTTGCTGTCGACGTAGATTCCGGTGGATGCCACGCCCTTCGAACATGTCGTGGTCGCTGACGCGACGTAATTCGCCGGTGAGACAACCTGGCTGTTGTTCGCGGGTGAGGTAACCCATACGCCAGTTTGACTGGCGACCGTGATCCCCACCGTCGTGTAGGTTGCGCCGCCACAGTAGTCCCACTCTTCCACGACAGTGCTGTACGTTCCCGGAGCGAGGGTCCAATGTGTATTCATACTCGCGCCATTCACAACGTAGACCAGTGAGCCGTCCACATAAATGCCCATGGAAGCTACGCCCTTGGTGCAACTGGAAGTGGTCGCCGTCGCCACGTAAGGCACTGGGGAGCCAACTGTAGCGCCATTAGTGGGGCTGCTGACGGTGACATTTGCGAAGGCGGATGTCGCCAACACTAAGAAAGTAAAGATAATGCAGCCAAAAATCTTCATTGCTGTCGGGGCCTCCGAAATCTGTTTTTCGAACGCGTCCTTGTGGAATCACAAGTTCTGAAAATGCCTAATGAGTGGACTAGGCCCGACGCGAACGGGACGTTGCCCCTGCAGTCTTGCGGGTCGATCGGATCGACCGGATCTTCACTAATGTTGCCCAAACAGTAATACAGGGTTCCCGGTAGGGTCAACAAGGAATGTCTTGACATCCCAATCGAAAGTACATCGTCCCGGCACGATGATCGGGCGTGGCAACACGGGTTCTCGCTGCACGAGTTTTCGGCCAAACATCTTGCCGCGGAGCGTACGAAGGGTTTGACCAACCTGCCAGTGAAGCGCACGGTTGCGAGTCTTTTGCAGGTTTGAACTCGTGGGATTGTCATCCGGTGCGGGGCAACTCCGGATTAAGATTTGGCAACTAAATTCCGTCGCCGCGCGGGCAGCACGACGAGTGGGACTCGTCGTTGCGCTGCTTTGTTCAGTCGCGGCGATTTTGGGCACTATATTGCGCTTTTCGCGGAGTCGATTTCTCGGAGATTCGATACATGGCCGTTCGTCATCGCTGTTTGCTTTCCATCTTTATTTCCATTTTGCCCCTCTCGCTCGTGATCGTAAGCACCGGATGCGCGGGTGGGGCTTCGAGCACTACGTCCATGAACAAGACGCTCACGGGCGTCTCAGTCGCGTCGACCACCCCAAGCGTTGCTGTAGGCGCTACGAGGCAGTTCACCGCGACGGGAACCTACAGCGATGGCTCGACGGCCAACGTAAGTTCAACGGCAAGCTGGACCGTGGCGAGTACAGCGGTAGCAACGATAAGTTCGAGTGGCCTGGCAACAGGAGTGACTGCGGGCTCGACGACGGTGGCTGCCTCGCTAGGCGGGATGAGAGGGTCTGCGACGCTTAACGTAACCACGACAACAGCGTCGCTGACATCGATCTCGGTGTTGCCGGCCAATGCAACGATTGTGGTGGACGCTTCACAGCAGTTCACCGCCACCGCAACCTACGCCGACGGCTCGACGGCCAACGTGAGTGCAACGGCAAGTTGGACCGTCGCGAGTCCAGCAGTGGCGACTATAACTTCGAGCGGGCTGGCGACAGGAACAACTGCGGGTTCGAAGATGGTGACAGCGTCGCTAAGCGGGATCAGCGGGAATGCGTCCCTTACCGTGGCGGCTGGAGCAAACGTCGCAACGTGGCATTCTGACGCTCAACGGACCGGGCTGAACCCGAACGAAGAATCGCTGTCGCCGGCCACCGTAACTCCTCAAACCTTTGGCAAGCTCTTTTCTTACCTGTTGGACGGCTACCCGTATGCGCAACCTCTCCTGGTCTCGAACCTGGCCATTAACGGTGGCATGCACAACGTGGTGTTCGCGGCGACCGAAAAAAACAGCGTGTACGCCTTTGATTCCGACAACTATGGCGCCGGTACGCCGTTGTGGCAGGTTTCGCTGCTGAAGTCGGGCGAAACACCGATGACCGACGGTCCCATTCAGCCCTATCAGGGCATTACATCAACGCCGGCGATCGACATGACGTCGAATACGATTTATGTGGTCTCGGCGCAAACCCTGACTGCCACGGGCGCCTCCACTTTCCGCCTGAGTGCACTGGATATCACCACCGGAAAGCAAAAGTTCGGTGGGCCGGTAACCATTCAGGCTTCGATGAAGGGTACAAATTCAACCAATGTAAACGGTGTGGTCTCTCTGGACACATCCTGTATACAGCGGGCGGCCCTGCTCGTGGCGAACAACACGGTCTACATTGGTTTCGGCAGTTGTCATAGCGGATGGTTGCTAGCCTATGGTGCCCAGTCCCTGGCCCAGACTGGCGTCTTCAATGCGGGTCCCGACGTGAATGGCGAGGGTGACTATCCCGGCGCCGGCGGGGTCTGGATGGGCGGCGGGGGCCCGGCCGCCGATGACAGCGGGAACATATACATCACGACGGGGGATGGCCCATGGGATGGGAACAGGGCCTGGGGCGAGTCGGTGATGAAATTCCCGAACAATGGGACACTCAGTGAAACACCACTCGACTACTTCACGCCCGATGCTCATAACTACATGAATTGCAACGATGCGGACTTGGCATCGGGTGGTTTGTTGCTGATTCCAGGAAGCACCCAGGCGCTGGCGGGAGGAAAAACCGGAAAGCTCTATCTGGTGAACACCACCAATCTTGGCAAAGAGCAGGCGCAGGACGCGGGAGCGACGCAAACCGTGCCTGGTCTCTTGACCAATCAGGGCTTCAATCCCTATTCGTCAAGTTGCACCGACACCGACGGAACAATATGGACGGCTTACGTCAATTCCTATGAAATCTTCGCGACGGCATCCTATTTCAATGGGTCGGTGTACATCGGACTTACTCCGACGGCAACAGCCATACCCGTCGGGATCGTCCAGTTTGAATATTCGGGGACGTTGACCCCGACGCTGGTGAGTACTCCTGCCATACAGATAGGCAGCAACGGCACGACTGCGTTCATTTCGGCCAATGGCACCGCCGACGGAGTCTTGTGGATTATCGACCACGGGCAACCGATTCAAAACCAAAACCCTGACGGGGCTGCGCCCACTGCTGCAACGCTGCGCGCCTACGATGCTGTCAATCTGGCTAATGAGGTGTACAACAGTGGACAGAATTCCGGAGATGCGCCGGGATACGGAATCAAGTTCACCTCGCCAATTGTTGCGAATGGAAAAGTTTATATCGGGACCGCACATGATCTGGCGACGGTCACAAATCCGCAGGGCGAGTTGGATGTGTACGGTCTGAAGTAGGACTTAGGCCGGTTATCGTCGCGCAGTGGCGTGCTCACACGGCGTCGGGTAAGTTGTTACTGCATTTCCGCAAGCATCGATCAATGCATGAGGACTTGTATCTTCACTTCGCGTCCACGATTCAAATTGGCTCATCCACGATCGCCGTAGGGATCTACTTCTCGGAAGGTGGGTTGATGGTGATCGCTCTAGCGGAGTAGCGAACGCCATCGAAGTCTGCGGTCACGGTCACATCTGCCCCATCGTGCAGCTCACGGCTCACCGGGAAACGGGCGGTATCGAAGAATACGTCATAGCGCTTGTCGTCCCGGGGATCGACCACCACCAACAGGCCAGAGTGCAAGTCAAAGGATGCGACATTTCCAACAAAGACAAATGCAGTTCCCGGAGTCGCCAGAATTGCGACCTCGCTGGCAACGCCGTGACCTTTATTATCGGATCGGAACTTGACGGAGACTAAAGCCCCCTCGGCCAGGCCCCCGACGCCAACGTCCGCAGATGAGGACGCTGCCTGACCCTGGCGAACCACGCTGGTGCCGGCAGGGACACGCAATTTGATGGGGTTTCGAGATAGAGCGTCGCGCACCGTCAATTCACGATCGGCGGCATTGTAGTTCATCACCTGCCCCTGGCACTCTCCCTCGGGGAATTCCGACAGCATGTGGATGGTGCGTGCAAACACGGTGGTTCCGTCCAGCATGGTCTCGACTGAGACATGGTCACCTGCGCGCAGATCGCGCAGCGAGGTCTTTAGTCCGTCACGATAGACCTGGGTACGTTCGTCAAAGAGAACCTTCAGCTTCCCTCCGCCGAAGACGTTCAGCATGAGCTGATCACGAACCTGGTCCACTGCACGAATCGCTCCACCTATGACGGTGCTCTTCCCCCGCGGCATGGAAGGCAGCGCAGGCGCACTGGCCAACGCGCCTTCCAGCCCGGATGCAGGCTGACCCAGATCTCGTGCTGATTTCGAGCTTGCAGGCGACGACCATTGGGCAAATGCCACGCCGCTAAGAATGGCTACGGTTAAAACATGACGCATTAGGGACACCTTTGCCTACTACCAGGATTATTGCCGTCTATTGGATGGTGTGAAGCGAGAATCAGTGGCCTCAAAGCTTCTTTTTCACAATGACAATGTTGCGTTTGGGCGGCAACGTATTCCCACCCAGTGCATCCAACTCACGCTCATAAGGAACCGCACATGTTTGGTAAACCACTAAGCTCGCTAGCGATAATCGCCCTCATGGTGGGCTTGGGCCAGCGGAATGCCTGGGCGCGAGATATCAAGCTCACCCTCCCCAAACGCAGCGAACTTACGCTTGTGCAGCGTCTCAATCGTGAAGCTGTTGACGCCATTCGAAAGAAACAATACGAAAAAGCCGAAACCCTCTTCTACAAGGCATACCTTTTCGATCCCGGCGACCCGTTCACGTTGAACAACCTGGGCTACATTTCTGAACTGCAGGGCCAGTTGGAGCGTGCGCAGAAGTTTTATGGGCTGGCATCGGAACAGGCCACGGATGCGGTCATCGACCGCACCAATGCAAAACGCCTGGAAGGAAAGCCCATGAGGGACGCTTTTGGCAGTCTGAACAACGTACCCATGCAGGTGAATCGTATGAATGTCGAGGCGATTCGGCTTTTGTCAGAGCGCCGCGCCCCGGAAGCCGACCTTCTGCTGCAGCAAGCACTGGCTTTGGAGCCGCGGAATATATTCACTTTGAACAATCTCGGGGTGGCCAAAGAGTCCGGAGGAGACTACGACCAAGCGCTGACGTACTATATGGCGGCGGCCGATTTGTATTCCTCGGAACCAGTCATTGTCACGCTGAACCGTGCATGGAGGGGCAAGCCGGTCAGCAAGATGGCAGCAGACAGCGCCAGAAAACTGAGAGAACGCATGCAAAAAGCAGCCACCGCCCAGGCGCAGGCAACCTTGCTCGCGGTGCGCGGAGTTTCAGCCACGAATCGAAATGATTGGTCAGTTGCTCGCCAAGATTTCCTTCAGGCGTACTCTCTCGATCCAAACAGCGCATTCTCGCTCAACAACGTCGGCTATCTGTCGGAAAGGGATGGCGACCTCGAGACCGCGCAGTTTTTCTATGCAAAGGCCAGGAAGGCCGGGGACGCGAACGTCCGAGTTGGACTTGCGACGCGAAGCTCCATCGAAGGAAAGCACCTTTCTGTGGTTGCCATTGATAACGACCAGAAGGTTGAGGACAAGATTGCCCAGGAAAACCAGGCCAGGCGGCGACATTCGGGTCCGGTCGAACTGAAACACCGTGACGACACGCCGGTGGCGGAACCCACAGTATCGCCAGAGGAACCGCCATCGTCAGTCGCCCCCTCAACCACCTCCCAACCACCATCGTCGCGGCCGCACCAATAGCACCTATGGATACTTGCCAACCTATGACCACAATGCCCGTCTCTCCCTACGGTTCGAGTAAGTCACTGATCTTGCTTTCCCACCTCCTGTTGGCGCCGGGCCAAGGCGCCGCACCAACCTTGCCTACGGTTGCCGATCCGGATTTGCGCATTAGAGACATCAGTCGGGAAGAATTTGACGATATGCTGGCCTTGGCAAGCTCTCATCACGTGGTGGCGCGTGGGCTCGAACTCTTCCTCCAGATCGCGCAGCAGGCAGGAGACAAGAACCGTGCAGAATGGGCCACAACCGCGATCGCGGCTGAGCGCGCGCGTATCGAAAACGCGATGTCGTTCCTGCAGAGAATCTGCGCCGCTTTCCAGGCGGAAGGATATGACATCACGGTAATCAAGTCGCTCGATCACTGGCCCGATCTCGGCAGCGACTTGGATCTCTACACCAATGCAGGCTCGGCTGACGTACTCGAACTTATGACGCGGAATTTCGAAGCACAACTTGCGCCGCGAAGTTGGGGAGATCGCCTGGCGCGCAAATGGAACTTCGTGATCCCCGGCTTACCGGAGGCGGTTGAGATTCACATGGGCCGCTTGGGCCAAACCGGAGAGCAGGTCGCAATCGCCAGCTCCCTGGCCAGGCGTTCCCGGCTCGCGCCATTCGGAACCCACACGTTTCGTGTGCCGGTTGCCGCGGACCGGCTGATGATCTCTGTCCTGCAACGGATGTACCGCCATTTCTACTTCCGGCTGTGCGACATCGTCGACACTGCTGCGCTGTCGGAAACGGCCTCCATCGATTACGAGGATCTGCGCCTTGCGTCCAAGGTTGCGGGGATATGGAAGGGCGTAGCCAGTTATCTTGCGATTGTGTCGGACTACTTGAAGTGTTACCGGAGCGAAGGGCTCGATCTCCCGGCATTCGTCACAGCAGCGGCGAGATTCGGTGGTGATGAGATTCACTTCAACCGGGGGTTCCTGCGCATCCCGATTATGCCGCAATCCGCCAAGCTTTATGGATCACAACTAACTACCTTGCTGCTCCATCGGGAGCTAAAGAATAGCGTCCGACTGAGCTTGTTGCCATGCCTGGCCACTGCAGCCGCTGTGGGGCACAAGATCACGGGAAGCGATAAGGGAATTTGGTAGCCGACGGTTTGTACTGTTCGGATGCTACTCACGGCTCTATCCCTGCCAAATATGATGACCGCAGGTGCACGGCACGCTTTCGGTAGGTTTTTGCTTCGTTAGTTGCTGTTTGCAGATCGGGCAGGGCTTCGTCATCGTGTACGTCATAGTCTCACTCCTCGACGGGCGGACGCCGCACTCCAGGCGTCCGCTTATCAACGATTACAAAATACGAACGCTGATTCCTTAGTGGCGATCCGGATTACTGTGGCGCCAGTTCCAATAGACAGTCTGCTGGCGGCTGTTTAGCTCAACAAAAGCCCGCCTCTCGTGGCGCTCGGTTTGGTATCGCTGGTACGCGCGGTCTTCATTGCCGTCCCAGGTGTGATAGTCCCTGTGGTGCTTATCGTAGTAGCGCTTGTTGTTCTCGCTTTGCCGGTTTTCGTCCCTCCGGTCCCTATCATCTTGCGGGCGAGCAGTCGCCATCATCGCAACCGGTGCAGCAAACACAGCAGTCAGAAGAAGTGAGCTGAGAAATCGGTATCCACGGTGCACGTTGTTCTCCTTTGGCGCAAGATTCAAATCCGCCGAACCCCGCTAAACCACTGTCTACTTTTGCCGCTCTGGAGTCTGATCAATACTGATCAAGTCGCTGAGGAGGATTTGGAAAATCTGAGGACCGCGAGAAATGAATTGCGATTGAGGGTGAAACAAATGCCTGCAAGCTTCCTGAACGGCGCCCAGAAACACCGGCGTCGGTTGGGCTGTCACTCAGTGGTCAGCCTGGCCCGCGTAGTATCCAGTTCGAGTGCGAACGGTGAGCTTGTGGTAGCCGCGTGCCTGAGCTCTCACCTCGATGGCGCGGTATCGGGTGTCGTGACTGTGGTTGGTTGGCTTGTAGGCGATCGTGTACTGACTGTGAATGTCGCGAGCCACCGTGCGAGCGATGTCGTCGACTTCGTTCAGGCCTTTTGGGAAAAAAGCAACTCCGCCTGTGCTCGCGGCGAGACTCTGCAGGGCTCCGGTGTCCGCCTTCTGAAGCTCGTCTCCGAGCAACCCGATGGCATAGAGCGTCGGCCCATTCTCCCGCTGCAACCGGCGCATCGCCTCATCTAATGTTTCCTGACTGGCATTATCCCGGCCATCGGTGATCACCAGCAGAACCTTCCGCTCCACGCGGGTATTGTTCTTTAAATGGACCGCGGAAGCAACGATGGCGTCATAGAGCGCTGTGCTCCCCTGCGTGGAGACTTTCTGCAACGCTTGTTGGAGCAGTCCGATGTCAGAGGTAAAGTCCTGATCCAGGTAGGAATCCTGACTGAAGTTGACCACAAAAGTTTCATCGTTAGGATTGCTGGCCCGAATCAGATTGAGCACCGCCTGATTTACCTTGTCCCGCTTTTCGCGCATAGAACCGGAATTGTCGATTACGATGCCAAGCGCTACCGGAATGTCGTCTCGGTGAAAGGCCGTGGTCGCTTGCGGCACGCCGTCCTCGAACGCCGTGAAAGCCGGTCGGTCGAGATTGGTAACCAGTCGGCGCTGCTCATCTACCACAATGGCGTGCAAGATCACTTCCTGCACTTTCTTTTTGAACACGAAGAGGGCGGCATCGTCTGCCGGTGGTTGCCCGTCCGGTTGCTCCGCCGCGGTCGCGCCAGTGCTCTGCGCAGACGCGGCATCGCGTGTTGGGGACGGCTGCGCGACGCCCGTAGAGGCGGCTGCACCCGGAATCGAGGGGGAAGTTTGACCCTCGACATCGTGGGTTACCAGAGTCAGGAAGAAGCATATGCCGACCAGCATCAAGCCGCGCCTCCGCTGGAAACTAGTTAAGGACACAGGAAACCGCTCGGCTTTGCTCTTATGTTGGGTTCTAAGGCTCATAGGTTTTTAAGGCAGCTGATTCACATAGCAAGCGCCGTTCGTAAGTTGTGCCGGCGGGCTCGGAGGCGTGATCCAAACCGGATTACTGAAATCAAAAAACTCAGTCATGTCGATCTGGGCAGCGTCCCGTTTGGTCAGAGCTGGCACGTTGAACCGAGTCTCAACGAGCTTCAGAATCGCAGTGGTGTCAGCCACGTTGTGCGAGACGTAGTTCTTCTTCGCATACGGCGAGACCACGATCAGGGGCACGCGGTAACCGGTGAAGACGAAGTCGCAAGTCGGCCCGGTCACTCCCGTGCAGACATCAAGGGGAAGCAAATCCACTGGCTTGATGCCATCCGGACTGACGGCCGGCTGCGGCGAAACGTGGTCGTAGAGGCCCCCGAATTCGTCGAAGGTGAGAATAAAAGCCGAATCTTTCCAGGAAGTGCTCGCCATCAGCCCATTGATGAGCGTGGAGACATATTTGGCTCCCAGTTGGATATCATTCGGCACCAAATCTGAGTTGGACGGATGTTCATCGAAACCGGCATCTGAGGCCGGCTCAATCAGAGCGACTTGCGGCAAGGTTCCGTTGGTCAAGTCGGTGAAGTACTGAGACATCGGAGCGATGTTCTGAGGGTACGAGGCAGGGATTGTCTGGCCCCATACAAAGTCCTGCACGGAGCTCAAGCTGAGCAGGCAGACGGGATCATAGGGAGGGCCCGTACAAGGGCTTCCAACGGGGTCCACATAAATCTTCCAGCTGACGCCGGCGATCTGGAGTTCCTGAAAGATGGTTGGTGCCGTCAGCAGTGGCGTGTCTGCCAGGTCTGTGGCTTCCCCATATACATAGCCCTGAGATGTGCCTGCGATAAGATAGGCGCGGTTCGGTGGGGTGCGCGTCATTGCAGGGTGAAACCACCGGTCCGAGGTGGCGAAATTCGAGGCCATGAAATAGTAGTAATTGAGATCGCTGCCATCGTAGTACCCCATCGCCCGGATACCATTAACGTCATTGAACGGTGGCACCTGAGCCCGGGAGTCGTGCCCTGCAGTCCAGACGAACCCGTTCAGAGTGGCAGGTGGAAACAGGCCAACCTGGTCGTAATAGTTCCAATCCACATGAGCCTCATTCCACGATGGACTCGGGTTCTCGACACATTGGCTAACGAGATGATACGAACTGATCGGGTTATTGGTATCAAAGACACAATCGCTTGGCGGAGGCGAACTGGGATCGCAGCCCGGAATGGCTGGGGGTGCCCCATACAGCGGCGCTATGCCCGAGGTGGGATTGAACTGTGGCAGGCCGTCGAACGATTGGTCGGGATAGCCGTTCTGGGCCCAGTATCCGCGCAGTGCGCCAAAGTAGTGATCGAAAGAGCGATTCTCCTGAGCCAGGAAAATGATGTGGTTGAGGGTGGAGAGATTTTGGATAGGGCTGAAGGTTGCGGTTATCTGTTGGCTCGTGTTCATTGTCAGCTGGCAGGTTGGACTGCCTCCGCTGCAGCCGCCCCCAGCCCAACCTGCGAAAGATGAGTTCGGGCCGGCAGTCTCTGTGAGGGTTACCGCAGTCCCGGCTGTAAAGCTAGCGCTGCAGGTTGGGGTGCAACTAATTCCGGAAGGGGTGCTCGAGATCGTACCCGCGCCGGTTCCCGCCAGGCTCACGGTTAGCACAGCAGGGTTTGGGATAGGACTAAAGCTTGCAGTTACCTGCCGGTTCGCACTGAGCATCAGCGTGCAAGTTGGGTTGCCGCCGCTGCAGCCCCCTGTCCATCCGGCGAAATCTGAGTTTGCCGCGGCAGTCTCAGTAAGAGTTACCTGAGTCCCGCTGGCAAAACTGGCGCTGCAGGATTGACCGCAGGTGATGCCGGCAGGATTGCTGCTGATCGCTCCCCCGCCAGAACCGGCGGCTTGGACACTAAGTTGAACGTTACCGGGCGGCGGCGGGGTGCTGCGACTCGCTCCTCCCCCACAACCGGAAAGAGCAAGGGATATCAAACCCAAACAGAAGACGGGAACGGATCTGAACCTGGACATTGGGCGGCACATTGTATTCGCGAACCAGCATTTCGCCTATAAGACGCGGTTTTGATGACAATGGCGGAACCTGGGTTGCCTGCATAGTGGGTGGCCCTTAAACTCAAGAGACGTTCCTGCGCTCTTACGCCGCAGCGTGGTTCATGCTTTACCGCTTCTCATCGCCCGGTGGGAACGGAGTTCGTGCCACCCGTGGCAGTACTGCAACGCGAAGTCACTAAAGTGGCGATAGCTCGTCTTCTTTCCCCTCGTCCTTCGTTTGGAGGGGGAATCTTTTCTCCAGGAATTGCTGTGCCAAATCCTTGCCGCCCGTGCCGAACGCGATTGCCAGGCCAAGCATCACGGCGCCAAAAGCGGTTCCGAACGCGACCAGCACAGTCTGTTCTGCGATTCCCAGCTCCTCAAAGACCATGGATAAGACAAAGACGATGATGATGGTGCGAACGGAAACACTCAGGAGCCGGGGCGAAGGCAGGTTGGCGTTCACGGCGGCCAGGAGCGCAGCGCGGGAAAAAAAACTGGCGCCGAGCAGACCGAAAAACAGGATGAACAGCGCGACAAACAGACGAGGCAAGAAAAGAAAGAACCTTGCGATTTCGTCCTGTAAACCAAGAATCCCCAGCACGCTTACACCCAGCAGAATGAAGCCCAGCCAGGCCACCCAGAACGCAAACCGGCTCAGCAGTTCCGTCGCAGAAGGCAGCGCGGCTTTCGTGAGCAGTTGGGACGCACCGGCGTTTTCAGAGAGCTTGTCGAACTTGATGAGCCGCAAAATGCTGCGCAAGAACATTTTCAGGAGGTAGGCGACCACCCACCCCGCAAATGCGATGATCACGAGAACGATGATCCGCGGGAGGATGTGCGCGAAACCTCGGGTAAGCTCCTGCATGGCCTGAGTCAATTCGTCGATAATCATTTGCCGCATGATGACCTCACTCTCTACCGTTCCACATCTCCAGCAGATACGGCTTCATTCGTTCGAATTCAAGGCATAAGTTTTCGATATTGTTTTCGACGCTCTCGGCGGAGCCGTTGCGGCTCTCCGCCAGGAATGTGAATGCTCTGCCGCGAAAGAGCGGAGCCAGCGCCTGAATGATGTGATCCCGGCTGATGACCGATTTGTGATACGCCACGGCAAACTCGTAAACCGTCTTGACCCACAATTCCGCGGAATAACGAAACGAGGCGTCTTCCGTCCGGGCGATTCGCTGGAGCTCCGCCAGCGTGGAGGGAGAAAGGATGGAATGAAATACCGATTCCAACTCGGCGACTCCGGTCGAAAACATCTCCCGCAGCCGTTTTCCGTTTATGCGTAGCGACTCAAGAGTGAACTCCGCGGCACCGCTGGTAGGGATTGGCTGGGACCCCGTTTTGGCGCTCCACAACGACAAATTCGGCTCCAGCGAAGAAAACAGAGCCCCGACGGTCTGGCGCATCGCCGGAACCAGATCGGCGGAATGCTCAACATGCGCCTTGATTCCCAGAAAAGACTGACAAATGCGGTACCCTCCTACGATCGCAGCCAGTGTGAGTTGGGTTTCGGAACCTGCCCGGGCAGTTTCGTCGTGCCACGCATTCTGGGCAAGGAATTGGCTTCCGAGCCGCCCGGAAAATGCGAAGTCCAGGGCGTAGGGTTCGCGGATTTTCAATCCATAAAGCGCGCGGGTCATGGGATAGAGCAGATTGGTTAGGAGAATTCCGTCGAACCTGTGCCGGCTATAGGTGGGCAGCACGAGATCGAATTCTCCTGTGTAAACGGGACGCAGGAGGGTGGTGAGCCATTCGGTTGTGATTTGAGTGGACTCGGGCGAAATCACCGCGCAGGCCTTGGCTCGCAACAATTCTGCGGCGGCCATAATCGTTCGCAGCGCCGTCCCTCGTGCAGGGCTGCTCGCATACTGAGTGCTGATGGAGTGGAATGTTCGGAGGGCGTATAGCTTGGAGTTAGGCCGCGCGTCGTCGATGGCGGCGCTGGCGATCAGTTTTGGCGTGCTGTCTCGCGAACCTCCGTCGGCGTTGATGATTACCGCTCTCTCCCGGGGGAAGAATGTGAGGATGCCGGCTTGAATCGTTTCGACGATCGAGCCGATGGTTTTGGCGTTGTTGTGCGTGGACACGCCCACCAGGATGTCGACCTCACCGACATTGATGAGCTGGCGAAGAAAAGCGTCTGTGAGAAAACTCTCTTCCACCAATTTAACCTCTGCCATGAAACGTCGTTTTCGGGTCAGCAATAACTTCAGATTCGTCGCAACCGAAACCAGTAAAACTGGTAAGGACCCAGGGTCAGCAAATACGGCAAATCGCCCACCCGCGGAAACATGTTCTTGCCGAACATCTCGATCAGAATATTTCCTTTGTGACGGCGCAAGTCCAGTTCGACCGCCTGCGCGGCATTCGAAAGATTGTTGACCACCAGGATCGTCTCATTGTCCAACTGGCGCACGTAGGCCAATATTCTGTGATTGGCAGGATAGAGAAACTCAATCGATCCGATGCCAAAGACGTTAGTTGTTTTGCGAACCGCTATGATACGTCCGATCCAGTTGAGGAGAGAATGTCCGGTCCTTTTTTGCGAAACCACATTGACTGCCGGGTAACCATAAACTGGGTCCTGGATCAGCGGCGCGTATAGTTTCTCCGGCTCTGCGGCGGAAAATCCCCCATTCCAGCCTCCGCTCCACTGCATCGGAGTTCTCACTCCATTGCGGTCTCCCAGTTTGGTGTTGTCACCCATTCCGATCTCGTCGCCGTAATAAATGCTTGGAGTGCCAGGTAATGACATCAGCATTCCGTGCATTAACTCGATCCGCCTTCGGTCGTTGTCGAGCAAAGGGGCAAGTCGGCGCCGAATTCCGAGGTTCAAGCGCATTTCCTTGTCTTTGGCATAAGTGTCGTTCATGTAATCGCGTTCTACATTGGTAAGCATTTCGAGGGTCAGTTCGTCATGATTGCGCAAAAAAAGACACCACTGGCAGGAAGGCGGAATTTCCGGAGTTTGCTGCAGGATCTCCGTGATGGGTTTGCGGTCCTCTAACTTCACTCCCATGAACATCCTGGGCATCAGTGGAAAATGAAACGCCATATGGAATTCATTTCCGTCGGCGAAATAGGGCCGGAGGTCCGCAGGCCACTCATTGGCTTCGGCAAGAAGCATCTTGCCGGGAAATTGTTCATCGAGCTTTCGCCGCAACTCTTTTAGGATCGCGTGGGTTTCGGGCAAATTCTCACAATTCGTGCCCTCGCGTTCCACCAGGTAAGGGACTGCATCCAACCGGAAGCCGTCGACGCCGATCTCCAGCCAGAACTTCATGACGTTCCACATCTCCTCGCGGACAGCGGGATTGTCATAGTTGAGGTCGGGCTGGTGGCTGAAAAAACGATGCCAATAATAGGATTTTGAAATCGGATCCCACGCCCAGTTCGACAGCTCGCTATCGAGAAAATTGATTCGAGCTTCGGGATACCCCGAGTCAGTATCACTCCAGACATACCAATCCCGGCGCGGGTTTTCGCGAGAGCTTCGGGACTGCTGAAACCACGGGTGCTGATCCGAGGTGTGATTCAGCACCATTTCGATGAGTACCCGTATCTGGCGCGCGTGAGCCGATTTCAGGAACGTCCTGAAATCTTCTAGACTTCCATAGCTGGAATGGACTGAGTAGTAGTCGGAGATATCATAGCCGTCGTCGCGCAGAGGCGAGGGAAAGAATGGCATCAGCCAGATTGTGTTGACCCCTAGCTCCTGCAGGTAGTCCAGCTTTTGATCAAGCCCCTGGAAGTCGCCAATGCCATCGCCATTGCTGTCGAAGAAAGTACGAACGTGGGCCTGGTAAATGATCGCGAGTTTGTACCAGGGCACATCCTGCTTTAGTGGCAAACCGGTTCCTCCTCGTGTAATGCAGCGGTCATCGAAGCCAGCGCCCTATCTTCGCATTCGTACAGCTCGGTGGGTAGATCCCACTTGTCGAACAATCGTCCGAGGTGGTCGGCCTGCTTACATTATCCGTTTATGATTGGGCAAGCGGGAGAAACGATGCGATTTCGAGCGATAGCCTCGGATTACGATGGGACCCTGGCCCAGGATGGCCATGTCGACCGCGACACCTTGGCGGGGCTGGAACAGGCGCGGGAATCCGGAAGAAAGCTGATCCTGGTCACGGGCCGCGAACTTCCCAGCTTGCGCTCTGTGTTTTCGGGCTTCCATCTTTTCAACTGGATTGTCGCCGAGAACGGCGCGCTGATTCACAACCCAGTAACTCGCGAGGAGCGACTCTTGTGCCCGGCTGTCTCCGGCGAACTGGTAGCCAATCTGCGCCAGCGGGGGGTGCCGCTTTCTGTGGGAAAGTGCATTGTAGCAACGGTGAGACCTCACGACGCTGCCGTTCTTCTGGCAATCCGGAGACTGAACCTTAACCTGCACGTGATTTTCAACAAAGAATCGGTGATGGTTCTGCCCCGCGGGACCAACAAGAGCACAGGCCTTTCTGCCGCATTGTTTGACCTGGGGCTTTCGAGTCAGAACGTCGTGGGAATCGGCGATGCGGAGAATGATCATGACTTGTTGAGCCTTTGCGGCTACTCAGCCGCTGTGGCCAATGCCATACCTGCCCTCAAGCAACGTGCCGACATAGTCACCAGCGGCAGCTACGGGGCGGGCGTGGTGGAGGTTATCCACCGATTGGTCGACGAGGATCGCCTGTGCTGATTGCTCACTCACGGGACGGCCCAACTGCGACTCCAACCGGTTTGCGGCCTCGTCTAGCCGTACTTCGCACAGTTCCGCAATTAAGGTGCTGGCCCAGCGATAGATGTTGTGTTCTCTGACTACTTTGCGCATGTGCTGCATCCTGGTCTTCCGTTCCTCGACATCCATCTCCAGAGCGGAACGGATGGCCTCGGCCATCTGCTCGATGTCGTAGGGGTTTACGAGGAGCGCATCCGGCAATTCGCGCGCAGCGCCGGTGAAACGGCTCAGGATGAGCACTCCTTGTTCATCCTGGCGCGCGGCTACGAACTCCTTGGCCACCAGGTTCATTCCATCGTGCAGAGAAGTCACCAGGCAAAGATCCGCAGTCCGATAAAAGCGCTGGATTTCCTGGTGGCTGTGCTGCCGCTTCATGAAGACGATGGGCTTCCACTTGCTTGTTTGAAATCGCCAATTAATGCGCTCCGCTTCAGCTTCCACCTCCGCCAGCAAATCGTGATAGCGCTTGATGTGGGTGCGGCTGGGCGCTCCGATCTGTAGAAACGTAAACTTCTCGCGATAAGTCGGATACTTTTCCAGCAGTCGTTCGATGGCCAGGAAGCGTTCCGGAATTCCTTTTGTATAGTCCACGCGGTCCACGCCCACGCCGAGGAATGCGGCATCGGTCCCCAGTTCGCGCAGCAATGCAACCCGCTCCATGTAAGTAGATTCTTCGGCCTCGGCGGAAACGCGGCTCTCCGGAAACTCCACGCTGATGGGAAACGGCTTCACCACCGTGCGGTGCTCTTCGCGATTGACGGTGAAGTGTTCCCAATCGATACGCGACTCCAGCGCGCGATCTACCGTTTGCAGGAAGTTAGTGCAGTGGGATTGAATGTGGAAACCAATCAAGTCCGCTCCCAACAATCCGTTCACGAGTTCTCTCTGCCACGGACAAATGCCGAACGCTTCCGGGTTCGGCCATGGGATGTGCCAGAAGATCGCCACTCGCGCATCCGGGCGGGCCTTCTTAATCATCCGGGGCAGAAGCGCAAAGTGGTAATCCTGTGCCAGAAGCACCGGACGGTGCATGCCCTCCATTTCCTTCAGGACCGCGTCGGCGAACCGGCGGTTCGCCCTTTCATAGTGCTCCCAGTCAGAGGCCCGAAACACGGGACGCGTGTGGGCAATATGGCAGAGCGGCCAGAGCCCCTCGTTGGCAAAACCGTAGTAGTATCCTTCCTCTTCTTCCTTGCTCAGCCAAACCCGGCGCAACGTATACCGCGGATCGTCGGGCGGAACGCGCAGGCGGTCATGCTTATCCACGGTCTCGCGGTCCGCGTCGCCACTCCCGTGCGCAACCCAGGTTCCATCGCAAGCGCGCAACACGGGCTCAAGTGCAGTCACTAGCCCGCTGGCTGGAACGACCGCCTCCACATTCTTGCCTTGACGTTTATGGATGTAGGGCTCGCGGTTCGCGACTACGAACAGGCGGCTCTCCCCCAGCCGGCTGCGCACGTGGACCGAGAGCCGTTCCGCAGTCCAGAAGGAGTCCGCAGCTTGACGCAGTTGAGCCTCCTGCTCAGCCGCGGAGCGAGCCGCCGTGAGACTTGCAGCGAAGTTTGCCATTTCGTGGGCGAGCGGGCGGAACATATCCAGGTCTGGTGCCGCCGGCCGGGAAGAGATCTTGCCTGTGCGCAGAGCGCGCATCCACTGTGCCGCCCGCGCAATCGGGCCCGCAATGCTCCAGCGCACAATCAGAAGAGTCGTGAGTGTGATCAGGAAAACCAACACAAGCACGCGCAGAAACGTCTCGCGCCAAATCCGTCGGCCTTGAACGTTGATGTAGCTGGCGTCGTCGACGATCGCCAGTCCGCCGACCACTGTTTCTCCCTGATGCAGAGGGAGCGCATAAATATAGACTGGGACTTCCCCCAGGCGGGTGAATTCCCCTCCGTTTTGGCCCTGTGCGGCTGCTTGCTGGACTACCCCTGGTTCGCCTGTCAGACGCGGCGCTAGGGCGGGAGTGACGGCGATGGATTCGCCACCGATGTTGTAGAGAGCGACTCCCGCCAGATGTTCCTTGGTGCTGAACCGGTCAACGATGAGTTGAAGATCCTTGCGCGAGCCCTTCTTGGGATTGAGATTGAGATAAGGTTCGACTTTGTCTGCCAGGCTTTCTCCCAAGACTTCCGCGCGGTGCTCCAGATCTCGGCGCAGACCACGCTTTTGAAACCGCACTTCATAGTAGGACGACAACAGCGAGATCAGAGTGATTCCAACGATCAGCGAGATAGTAAGGCGGAGAGTTAAGATGCGCACGTATTCCGGCCGAAGAACCTGGAGGTCCAGAGTGAAACACGAGAGATTTTATTTGGGATGCGCCTGATTTTCTGATCAAAACCGCTCACCTTCCATTTACCTACTATTCATGGACGCCAATGGGCCGTCCAGACATACGTTCGCCCGGAATGGCCAACTAATTGTCAAAACTGTGCGGTTTGGATCGGACGGGCCAATCTTTCGGGTCTACGCTTATATCTACCGAGCCAATGAACAGTTGTCGAAAGCGCGATCAGCCACCTTCGCGATAAAGAGAACACGATGATTGATCGCGCCAGTAAACGGATGCCCAAACTGCGCAAATCTCCCCAACCACCCTTGTCACACCCTGGGGCGATCCCTGAGTCAGACCGTGCTAAGAGACCACCTCTCTCCGAGCCCACGGCAGGCATCGAGGGGCTGACTCCCGGAGATCGGGTCGAGGGTTTGGGCGACTTCGGAAAGCCGAACGGAGAATTCGGCACAGTTGAGCGGTCTAACGACGAGGACGCGGTCGTCAAGTGGGACCGCGACGGCAGGGTGAGAATCCACCAACCGTCGCTCAAGAAGATTTAGCTGGTTACAACACGATCAACTCTGCCTCAAACCACTCGAGCGTTTCGTCTCGCTATTGAAAACGGTATCCTGGCTTGAGTTCACAGCGGTACACGCTCGTTTCCTCTCGGTTCACTCTGGCATTGCAATTCGCCCAGTTCAAAAAGAGTTCCGGCCCGAGCGGGAAGATAATAGTTTCCCCAGCTATATCGGCCTCAAGGCTTACACCCTCCGCGTCCGTGGGTAAGGTAAAACTAAAAGCTGCACCAAAGATGACGGGATAAGATTGATGTTCGATGGGACTCTGCATGGTGTGGACAACCTCTGCTTCTACCAGGAAAGTCGCAGGATCTGACCAGTCCCGGGCAGACGCTGTGATCTTCTGGCTGGCCTTGGAAAATTCTTCGGATTCGATTTTCGTAAAAGGGCAGGGCCCGGCAATGCACGAGACCCGTGCATTTTGAAATTCATTGCCCGGGCCCGCGTCCAACGAGGCGGAAGCCATCGTGGCTTTCCATTTGCCGTCGGGCGAACACGGAGGTCGCCCCTTGCATGGAATGTTCCCGACATTCTCGACCTCAAAGGTTTTCACCGCGCTGCCTACGTTTACAGTTCTCATGGCCTTAATCGAATATCGGATGCGGACATTGCCCACGGCAATGGCGGGCCGGTTAGGCGCGCTCGCACTCTTGGGCAACGGGACCAGGTGAACGATGTAGAGTTTGTCACCCGCGAATTCTGGTAGGTCGAGAGGATGGTAATCGGGGTGCCGGAACATCAACGTCACGGCTTGACCTCGTCGCAGGCCCTGGCGCAATTTCAGGCTGAAGAATCCGGATGAATCGGATTTAACTGGGGGCTCAGTGGAATTGTTCGCGACGCTGACTTCTACACCCGCAAGGGGCAATTGTTTTCTGGGATCGGCATCCTGTACGGTGACTGCCCCTGTGATGATCAGTGGCTTACGATGCTGACGCCGAAAAAATAAACCCGCGAAAGTCAGACCAGCAACCAGTGCCAGCAGGATCCAAAGCGAAGTTTTTCTTGCTACGCTCATCAATTAATCTGCAAACATCTTACGAGAGACGCACGGGAACGGCATCTTAAATGTGCATTCGAATGCGCCCGGCGCTGGTGCGACGGGTCTGGGCTGCGGTTCAATTCAAGGTCTGTCGCAATATTCAGGCGCGTTACGTGAAACAATGAAAGGGATGCATTCTAGAGGATCTTCGCGGCGCGATTTTGTTCGACAAATCCTCGCCCTGAGTAGTGGCCTGGCCTTCGCCGGCTTGGCGCTTCCCGAACCCAGCTTGGCGCGCGGTCTTGTAGCCCCCAAGGCCGGTGCCGGGGCGATTTCTCCCGAGGACGACCAACTACTGAACGAACTCGAGAAAAGCAACTTCCAATATTTTTGGGAGCAGGTCAATCCAAAAACTGGCCTGGTAAAAGACAGATGTAACGTTCGCATGAATGATAGCGGAATTGTCGGTAGCATTGCAGCTACCGGTTTCGGATTGACAGCATTATGCATCGGCGAAAAGCGTGGATTTGTCTCGCGCTCTGCTGCGCAGGAACGAGTGCTGGCGACGTTGGAATGTCTTTGGGCGAAACTTCCGAATCATCGCGGATTCTTCTACCACTGGGCCAACATCAATACCGGCGAACGCGTCTGGGATGCCGAAGTTTCCTCGGTGGACACCACCATCCTGCTGTGCGGAGTTTTGGCCTGCCGCGAGTACTTTCCGGCGGCAGAGGTCCAAGGGTTGGCCGATTCCATCTTCGATCGGGTGGAGTGGACATGGTTGTCCGAAGATACCGCCTTGCTGCCCCATGGTTGGACACCGGAGATGGGCTTCCTTCCCTATCGTTGGGACAACTACAGCGAATTGATGATGATGTACCTGTTGGGTCTTGGTTCCACTTCCTTCCCGCTTCGCCAGGAAACCTGGGCGGCGTGGAAGCGTCTCACCTTCGAGTATGACGGCTTGCGCTACATCGGCTCCTTCGCGCCGCTCTTTGTTCACCAATACTCTCAAGCCTGGTTTGATTTCCGCGGGAAGCGCGACAAATTTGCGGATTATTTCCAGAATTCCATCACCGCGACTGAGGTTCATCGCCGTTTCTGTCTCGAATTGGCCAAGCAATTTCCCGACTACGGCGAGGATTTATGGGGAATTACCGCTTCGGATTCCCCCCACGGCTACGTAATTTGGGGCGGACCGCCGGCCGCTGGACCCATCGATGGAACGATTGTGCCCAGCGCGTCGGCGGGTTCATTGCCATTCCTGCCTCAACCGGTGATGCGCGTGTTACGGACGATCAAAGATCGGTTTCCCTCCGCCTGGAGCAAGTACGGATTCGTGAACGCATTTAACCCGCTGACCAAGTGGTACGACAGCGACGTGATCGGGATCGATACCGGTATCACCTTGCTGATGGCCGAGAATCTGCGTTCTGGATTTGTCTGGAATACCTTTATGAAGAACGAGGCGGCTCAGCGCGGCATGGAGCGCGCAGGCTTTAAGAAGTACAGGACTTGAGCGCTGGCAGCACGAACGCTCATCAAAGTCTCCATAGCATTCTTGCATGCCACCGTGAAGATATTTCCCCGAGTCCCGATGTGTTCACCAGCTAATCGAATCACACGCATCGATTCTGTTGCTGGCCGGACCTGCGTGCTGCGAATCACCTTCTCTCGTAAACCACACATTTAAAAGGATGTAGCGACCCCAGACGGAGTAAGTTATCGCCCTCGCGCATCCTCGAAATATAGAAAGCTTGGTCCCGCTCTCCAAAGGAATTCGACGTGAATATCTGTGCGTGGCGAACCTTGTGAAGCAGAGATAGAATATTGTTCAAAATATTAATGCGTACGCCTGAAACGGTTTCGGCATCCTAGATGGGCTCACTATCAAAAGGTCTCGAAAAATGGCCAAAGGGGAAGATTTCTGGGGCGGATGGCGCGAGCGTCTCGTCGCTCTGCGCAATGTGCCCCCGGTCCTTAGGATCGTCTGGGAGTCAGGCCCGCTTGTAGTATCCCTCGGACTGGTTTTCCGGCTGATCAGCTCGCTCCTGCCCCTGGCAGCCCTGTGGATCACAAAGCTGATCGTTGACGGCATCGTTCATGTTGTCTCGAGTCACCAGCCAGCAAGGCCTCTGCTGTGGTGGCTGGTTGCAGCAGAATTCGCCATCGCCATTTTCGGCAGCCTTCTCGGCCGGACGATTGACTATCTCGACGCTTTGCTGGCGGACAAATATACCCGCCACATCAGCATTCGGGTGATGAAGCACGCCGCTGAACTGGATCTGATCGCGTATGAAGATCCAGTTTTCTATGACCGGCTGGAGCGGGCGCGGGTGCAGGCCACCGACCGGTTGGGCATGATTCAGTCCATCGGGCGATTGGTGCAGCAGGTAATTACGGCCGCTTCTCTGTCGATTTCCATTCTTTTGTTCTCGCCCTGGCTTTTGCTCCTGCTGATTGTGGGTATCCTTCCCGCATTTTTTGGCGAGAGTCACTTCGCATTTCTGGGATACGCGAGAAACTTCCGCCAAACCCCGGTTCGCCGAGAGCTCGACTACCTGCGCGTGTTGGGAGGAAGCCGTGAAGCCGCCAAGGAGCTCAAACTTTTTGGGCTGAAGGACTTCCTCGTGGAGCGGTTCACCCGTCTCTCGGATCAGCTCTATCGCGAAAATGTCGATCTGGCGCGCCGTCGGCTGATCGCAGGATCTTTTCTGTCGATGATCGGCACTGCCGGCTATTACTCCGCCTATGTCTATGTGATTTGGCAGACCGCAACCGGATCGCTGACCATCGGCAAGATGATTTTTCTGACTGGCGCGATTATGCAGGCGAGCGGCAATATCCAGCAGATTTTCTCGATGCTCTCCAGTATTGCGGACCAAGCCTTGTTCCTCACCGATTTGCTGGCATTTTTTTCAATGCGGCCCACTATCTGTTCCAAGACTCATGCCCTGCCCGCTCCCCGCCCCATCGTGCGCGGGTTCGAATTTCGAAAGGTTTCGTTCCGCTATCCAGGAACTTCGCGGCTCGTGCTGGACGGCTTGGATTTTTACCTCCGCGCCGGGGAACGTGTGGCGCTGATCGGAGAAAACGGCGAAGGCAAAACCACCCTGGTGAAGCTGATGACGCGACTCTACGATCCAGTCGAAGGCCAGGTCTTGCTGGATGGAGTCGATCTGCGGGAGTACAACCTCGAGGATCTCTACCGCGAAATTGGCGTCATCTTTCAGGATTTCATGCGCTATGAAATGACGGCGCGGGAAAACATCGCGGTCGGAAGGATCGATGAACTCAACAATCTACCACTCCTGAAGGCAGCCGCAGACAAGAGCATGGCCGACGAAGTTATCGAAAGACTTCCTCGCGATTACGAGCAGATGCTGGGCCGGCGCTTTGAAAACGGCGTGGACCTGTCGGGCGGCGAATGGCAGAAACTCGCGCTGGCGCGCGCCTACCTTCGGGATGCGCAGGTTCTGATTCTCGATGAGCCGACCGCGGCGCTCGATGCGCGCAGCGAGTTCGAGGTATTTCAGCGGTTTGCCGAGCTCACGGCGGGAAAGTCAGCCCTCTTCATCTCGCACAGATTTTCAACCGTACGCATGGCAGATCGCATCGTTGTCCTGCAGAACGGAAGGATTGCCGAGGATGGCAACCATGAAAAGCTATTGCATCTCGGCGGACGCTACGCCGAAATGTTTGAAATGCAAGCCGCCAGCTATCGCTAGGAATTCGGCCAGAGGAACCCCAACATCTAATGCCGCAGAATACGCACTTAGAAACGATCAGCGCAGAGGCAGGACGCCTGCCCGAGCCCGCTCATGCGGTCCGGAATCCGAAAGTAATACATGAAGCAGCAGCCGAGCTCGCGCATGTTCTGGCGTGGCTACCAAACTCCCCTTCGTCTCACACCTTCGCAGAGCGCAGCCGCGTTCTGGCGCATGATTTCAAACCGCTATTCGCCGCCCTGGAATTGCCTGCCCCCGTATTGCCGACTTCCGATGATTTCCGTTGGCTATACGACAACGGCCGCCTTTTGTACGCAGAACTCCAGCAGGTTACCGAGACCCTTAAATCCCGAGCAAGGATTCTGCATGTCCGCACTCCAAACGGCGAAACCGTCCCCAGGGTTCTGGCCCTCGCGGAGGGATTTCTTGGTGTGGTTTCTTACGAGTTCAGCCAGCAAGAGTTCGCCTTGTTTTTGGAGGTCTTTCAGCAAACCACAGCTTTGCAGCTGCGCGAGATCTGGACGCTCGTTTCCGCGCTTAAGCTGGTTCTTCTGGAACGAATTGTTGCGCGTGGCAACCGCCTTCTTAGCGATCCCAGCGATGAATCCCTAGGTGTCGGCATTTGCGTGCGCAGTCTGCGGGACCTTGGACAGACAACCTGGAAGGACGTCCTCGAGCCCCTCATGGTGGTCGACCATGTGTTACGGCAGGACCCGGCCGACGCCTACGGTCGCATGGATTTTGAAAGCCGTGATCTTTATCGGAGCCGGATATCAAATGTCGCCGACCATTCCGATATTGCAGAACTGGATGTAGCGAAGGCAGTCGTGGCTCTGGCCGAGGAGGCCAGTCATCGCGCTTGCGAAGATCCGCGCATTGCTCTGCGAGAATCTCACGTTGGGTATTACTTGATGGATAAGGGAACGCCACTTCTTCATCAGAAAGTGCGCTTCCGGCCTCCATTTGGTCAGAAGATTCAGGGACTATTGCGCAAGCACCCCGATGAATGTTTTTTGATCGGCATATCACTTCTGACTCTTGCCATCATGTCGGTAGCGGTTATATTCCTAACCGATTCTTACAATTCGCTTGCGTTCATTTTCTTTTCGATGCTGATCTTGTTCTTACCGAGTTCACAGAGCGCAGTTCAGCTGATGAATTACCTGATTACTTCGCTTCTGCCGGCGGAAATCCTTCCCAAGCTCGATTTCGCAGACGCCATTCCAGACAGTTGCGTCACCATGGTCGCTGTCCCCACTCTGCTCCTAAGCGAAAAGCAAGTGCGGGAGCTGGTCGAAAATCTGGAAGTACGCTTCTTGGGGAACCACGATCCCAATGCCCATTTCGCGTTGCTCACTGACCTGCCCGATTCTCGTGAACCCGTCCGGGAAGACAATCCACTCGTCACTCTTTGCTCGGATCTGATCCACGGATTAAATGACAGGTACGCGAGTCAGAACACAGGTTCGTTCTTTCTTTTTCATCGCCATCGGGTTTACAACCCGCGCGAGAAATCGTGGATGGGATGGGAACGAAAGCGCGGCAAGCTGCTCGATTTGAACAAGCTTTTGCGCGGACAATATGACAGCTTTCCGGTGAAAGTTGGCGACCTCTCGATTCTTCCAACGGTTCGTTTTGTAATTACGCTCGATTCGGATACTGAGCTTCCACGAGGCACGGCGCACCGCCTGGCAGGAGCACTGGCGCATCCTCTGAACCAGGCCGTCATCGATCCACAAACGAATATTGTGGTTGCCGGATATGGCATTCTGCAACCACGGGTCGGCGTTAGCGTGCAAAGCACGTCCCGCTCGCGGCTTGCCGCTATCTACGCCGGGGAAACTGGTTTCGATATTTACACGCGGGCGGTATCTGACGCTTATCAGGACTTGTATCGAGAGGGCAGCTTCACGGGAAAAGGAATCTATGAAGTGGACGCCGTTCATCGGGTCCTGGAGCACCGTTTCCCTCGAAATTCTCTGTTGAGTCACGATTTGCTCGAAGGGGCATATGCGCGGGCTGGCCTGGCGAGCGACATCGAGGTGATTGAAGATTATCCGTCCCATTACAACGCCTACAATCGCCGCAAACACCGCTGGCTGCGCGGGGATTGGCAGATTGCGGGATGGTTGTTTCCTCATGTGCCGGACGAATCGGTGGATCGCGTCTCCAATCCGATCTCGCTCATTTCCTGGTGGAAGATTTTCGACAATTTGCGTCGCAGCCTGGTGGAACCGGCAACATTCTTGTTGCTGGTGGCTGGATGGTTCATGCCCGGCAGGCTGGCGTGGCAATGGACTCTAGCAGCAATCTGCATTCTGTTTATACCAACATGGGTTCAGTTTGGTATCAACCTGCTGCGTGCTCTTTTCAGTCTTGATATAAGGATCGCACGCGATGCACTCAGTGCGCTCTACACGGCGAACGTTAGTCTTCTTTTTACTGTGATCTTTCTCACCCATCAAACGATGCTGGCGCTGGATGCGGTGGTGCGAGCGCTGGTCAGGCGATTTGTCACCCAACACCAGCTTTTAGAATGGGAAACAGCGGCCGAATCGGAGCTCCGCCCTCGAAGGCGCGCGCCGGTCGATGTCTATCTCGACTGGACGCCTTTGCTTGCGATTCTGTTAGGACTTGTGGTGTGGGCTGTACGGCCGCAGGCTCTTCCGGCCGCGCTGCCTGTCCTGATCCTTTGGGCATGCAGCAAACTGGTTTCCAGCTGGCTTAATCGTCCTCCAGCCGCGGCGCGAAATCGCACATCTCCCAAGGATGTGGCTTTTCTTCGGCGTACGGCTTTGAAAACCTGGCGCTATTTTGCCGAGTACAGTACCGCGGAGCACAACTGGTTGATACCAGACAACGTTCAGGAACAACCTGCCGCAGTGGCGGCGCGCGTATCGCCCACGAACATCGGGTTTCTCCTAAATGCGCGCCAGGTGGGATGTGAACTTGGATATCTTACATTGCCCGAACTTGCGGAACAGACTCTCCGAACTTTGACCACGGTGTCGAGTCTCAAGAAGTATCGCGGACACGTGCTGAACTGGTATGACACTGTTACGCTTCAGCCATTGGCTCCCCTTTTCGTTTCCACCGTGGACAGCGGCAACCTGCTGGCTTCGCTCTGGACTTTGCAACAAGGCTGCCTGGAGCGGTTACATCAGCCGGTATTGCAACCTCGGTTGTCGGAAGGGTTGCTGGACTATCTTCGATTTCTAACTGCTCGACGTGCGTTTCCGCGAAAGTTGCTCGCGACCTGTGAACGGCAGCGCAATACGGGCGCGTGGCTGCAACCGATACTCGCCCTCCCCGAAATGGTATTCGAGCAAACTCACCAAACTGTTGCCAAATCAAAACTAAGTGGCCAACTAGCATGGTTTGCCGAAGAAGCTGAAGTGCGGCTTCGCAGGATTCAGGATGTGGTGCGTGATTATGCTCCGTGGTCTGCGCCTGAGTTTGCAGGTTTGCGGGACGACGCCGCGCTCAACCTTAAATTGATGGACAGTATCGCGCTGCAGCAATTACCAGAATTCATCGACCGGATCGTTAGCCAGGTCGAATGGGTTCTCCATTCGACGGCCCAGGAACAAAAGGTTGTGTATGAGCTGTTTCGCGACCAGCTAGTCAAAGCGCGGGCGAACACGGAGCGATTGATCGCTGATCTTGAAATGATCGCAAGCATGGCGGGGAAACTTGCCGATGAAATGGACTTTAAGTTTCTGCTAAACAACCGGCGCAAGCTTGTGTCCGTGGGCTTCGACGTGGAAACGCTTCACCTTCATCTTGCCTGCTACGACCTTCTTGGGACCGAGTCTCGCACGGCCGTGTTTGTTGCCATTGCCAAGGAAGATATTCCGCAAGAGAGCTGGTTCCTGCTCGGACGACCGCACACGCTCGATGGAGGGCGCCCAGTTCTACTCTCTTGGACTGGAACTCTTTTCGAATATCTAATGCCTTCGCTCTGGATGCGTTCCTACCCCAATACGCTTTTGGAGCGCTCCCGGGCGGCGGCGGTACGTTCGCAACAGACATACTCTGCGCGAAGAGGCGTTCCTTGGGGTATTTCTGAGTCCGCGTATTTCAAACTGGACGAAGCCGGGAACTATCAGTACTACGCTTTCGGCCTGCCTCATCTTGCACTGCGGAAACAAGGGATGGATGCATTGGTCATATCTCCTTATTCAACGTTTCTCGCTCTGAATACGGATCCGGTGCGAGCGGTGCGCAATCTGCGGACAATGGATCACATGGGATGGTTCGGAAGCCACGGCTTCTACGAAGCTGCAGACTTCACTTCCGCGAAGGGTAAATTCTGGTGGGATCGCCATCAATTGGTATTGTGCTGGATGGCCCACCATCAAGGGATGAGCCTGTTAGCCTTGGCTAATTTCCTGCATGACGACGTTGTGCAGAAGTGGTTTCACGCGGAGCGGCGCGTACAGGCTACCGAACTATTACTGCACGAAAAACCGGTCGCACATGTACGACGAAAAGATATACCGCGCAGTCTGGCGGCGGCGTGACGCCTAGAGTCGTCTAAAATGGCCGAGGAATGAAAACCCCTAACGTCAGTTATCGGCGGTTTGTCCTTGCGGCGATTCTTGCCGTCAGCGTTGCCTTTGCTCCCGTCCAAGTAAGCGCGGAATCGGAAGTTATCCTCATCGATGCGAATGCCCCATCACATCCATTCCCACATTTCTGGGAGAAAATGTTTGGCTCCGGACGCGCCATCCTGACGTTGCGTGAAAGCTACCGGCGCGATCTGCGCGACACCAGGCAAATCACCGCCTTCGAATACGTGCGCTTCCACGCCATCTTCCATGACGAGGTCGGCATCTACGACCAAGACGCCCAAGGGAAGCCAATCTATAACTTCTCCTACGTGGATCAGATCTACGATGGCCTTCTTGTAAACGGCGTGCGCCCCTTCGTCGAGATCAGCTTCATGCCAAAGAAACTTGCTGCCCGTGATGCCCAACACGCCTTCTGGTACAAGCAGAACGTCTCCCCGCCCAGGGATTATGCCAAGTGGGACGAACTGATCGCCCGGTTCGCCGAACACCTTGTCGACCGCTACGGCATTGACGAAGTCTCGCAATGGTATTTCGAAGTGTGGAACGAGCCCAACCTTGATTTTTGGGCGGGAGATCCCAAACAGCCAACGTATTGGGAACTCTATGACCACACCGCGCGCGCCCTCAAAGCCGTGAGCCCACGTCTGCGCGTCGGCGGACCCGCGACTGCGCAAGCCGCCTGGGCTGATGCTTTCATCAAGCATTGCGTCGACAATAATGTCCCTGTCGATTTCGTTTCTACGCACGTCTATGGCAACGACAAAGCGGAGGATGTGTTCGGCACCACCGAGAACATTCCGCGCAACCAGATGGTTTGCCGCGCGGTCAGGAAGGTTCACGACCAGATCCAGGCTTCCGCCAAGCCTCAACTCCCGCTGATCTGGAGCGAGTTCAACGCCAGCTATAGGAACGAGCCAGCGGTCACCGATACCGTCTACATGGGGCCATGGCTGGCCGACACCATACGCCAGTGCGATGGTTTGGTCGAGATGATGTCCTATTGGACATTTTCCGATGTCTTCGAGGAACAAGGCGCGGTGAAACAGCCGTTCTACGGCGGCTTCGGTCTATTGGCCGAGGACGGAATTCCTAAGCCCGCATTCGCCGCGTTCGAACTCCTGCATAATCTTGGCGACGAGCGGCTTACGGTCGATTCCGATAGCGCTCTGGTCACGCGCACGAAGGACGGGTCTCTGGTGGTCGCCGTTTGGAACTACGCTCCACCCGGCGTGCCCGGCGCCCCGAAGACGGTCACCCTGAGATTCAAGGGAATGAGTGTTCAGCACGCGTCGATCTCTCGCGTCGACGGAGAACATGGTGACGCGCATTCCCTGTATGAAGCAATTGGAGCACCGCGTTATCCCACGCAGGCTCAGATCCTGGCACTACGCAAAGCTGCCCAGCTCCCCGCGCCAGAAGGCCGCGACTTGCGAGATGGCGAATTATCCCTGACATTGCCCCCCTATGGCCTGGCGGTAATCGAGGTGAAGCATCAGGAGCCTGCTCCTTTCTAACGCGCCGACTCATCGCCGTCGAAACCCCCAACCCCCAAGATTATCAGCGCGTAGCGACACTCGCCTAGACCTGCAGAACGTCGCCTTCTCGTGCGACCATTTCGTACAACACAGGATTGACGAAGAAGCCGATGAACAGCCGGGAGATGAGACCAGCCACGATTACGATGGCGAATGGCCTTTGTGTGTCCGATCCAATGCCAGTAGAAAGGGCAGCGGGCAGCAATCCCAGGCAGGCAACCAGGGCCGTCATCATGATCGGGCGGAGCCGAAGCAGCGAAGCCTCGCGCGTGGCTACGCGAATTTCCATACCCTCCTGGCGTAACTTGTTGATATAAGACACGAGAATGACTGCGGTTTCCACTGAAACCCCGAGCAATGCCAGAAGGCCCAGGACTGAGGAAACGCTGAACGGTGTATGCGTGAGTTTCAACGCAACCAGCGCTCCCACTGGTTCGGTCATGATGACGCCCAGGGCAATGGTGACCGGAAATTTGAAGTTTCCGTAAAGCGCAAACAGGATCATGAAAATCAGCACTATGGCGAGCGGGCCGATGAAATACATCTGCGACTTCGCCTCGAGAAATTGGCTGTATTCCCCGCCCCATTCCATCCGGTAACCCTGCGGCAGGGTCACGACTTTCTTGACCGCGGCCTGGCCGTCTTGCACCGCCCGTTCCAAATCACGTCCCTCCACGCTGTACTGCACGCCGATATAGCGGGAGTTGTTTTCGCGATAGATGAAAGACGCGCCGCTTCCCTGGCTGATACTGGCGAGTTGGCTCAGGGGAATCTGCTGTCCGTCTGGAGTCCCAACCAGCAGATTCCCGATCTCATGCGCACTGCTCCGGAATTGCGGCTGCATGCGCACCACAAGATCGAACAACTTCTCACCTTGAATCACTTGAGTGACCGCCTGTCCGCCTACCGCGGCGGAAATCACGGCCTCCACATCCGCGACGTTGATCCCGTACCGCGCGATCTTGTCGCGATCGACGTCGACCAGAAGGCTGGGCTGGCCAAGTTCGCGCACTACGGTAAGCTCGGTAAACCCAGGCACGTGAGAAAGCGTGTTCTTGATTTGTATGGCTTTGTCCTGCAGAACGTTCAGATCGTCACCATATATTTTAACCGCCAGAGAACTCTTGAGGCCCGTCAGCGCT